>Ga0209093_1002422_pt1 | contig 10368 bp, 11 predicted proteins | sample SidtaG_4_FD_187450 | JGI IMG/M metagenome (GOLD analysis project Ga0209093, IMG submission 187450) | Marine algal microbial communities from Sidmouth, United Kingdom - Sidmouth_Male1 metaG (SPAdes) (version 2) | ecosystem: Host-associated > Algae > Red algae > Unclassified | place: Sidmouth...
TCTCTTGTATGCCCGTATCGGCAAAACCTACTCGCCCGTTTCCGGCGAATTGGTCAGAAAACACGAAGTATCGGATGTCGTTGATTTCATCTTTGCTCATTCGGCTGATACCAAAATTCAACTCTTCGCGCCCATCACACAGCGTCCCGACCGCAAATTCAACGACACCTTAGCCATATTATTACAAAAAGGATATACCAGAATATTATCGGAAAATGAATTGGTACGCATTGAAAACATCCTTGACGGAGAGCATAAAATTCCCAAGAAAAATCAGTCGAAAATAATCAATGTACTGATAGACAGATTTGTAGCGAATCAAGAAGAAGAAAACATGAAAAGGGTCGCCGATTCGGTACAGACGACCTTCGTGGAAAGCGGTGGCGAGTGCTTGGTCGATATTATTGACGGCGAACAAGAGACCTTTAATAATCGCTTTGAATTGGACGGCATTCTATTCGACGAGCCTACGCATCAAATGTTTAATTATAATAATCCTTATGGTGCGTGTACCGAATGTGAGGGCTTCGGCATGGTCATGGGCATTGACGAAAACAAAGTTATTCCCAATAAAAATCTATCCGTCTATGAAGGCGCGGTGGCGTGTTGGAAAGGCGAAAAAAACGGTAAGTGGAAAGATGCTTTTATAAGTGCGGCGATACATTTGGATTTTCCGATACATCGCGCATACACAGATTTGACGAAAGCCGAAAAACAACTGGTGTGGAAAGGCGATAAGAAAAATAAAATAAGAGGGATAGATAAATTTTTTGAATTATTACAGGCGAAAACTTATAAAATTCAAAATCGCGTGATGTTGGCGCGCTATCGCGGCAAAACGACCTGTCATGTATGCGAGGGTACGCGCCTGCGTCCGCGTGCGGCTTACGTCAAAGTCGGGGGCAGACCAATTACGGATTTGAGCAAAATGCCGATTAGCGAATTGGGTTTATTTTTTGAAAATATCGACCTCAGCGAACACGATACCACTATCGCCAAACGCATGATTTTGGAAATCACCAACCGCCTCAAAGTCATGCAAGATGTGGGCTTGGGCTACCTCACGATTGGGCGATTGTCGGCAACTTTGAGTGGCGGCGAAACCCAACGCATCAACCTCACCCGCACGCTGGGCAGCAACCTGACGAGTTCGCTCTACATCCTCGACGAACCGAGTATCGGCTTGCATCCGCGCGATACGGGCAGGCTCGTCGAAGTCCTCAAATCCTTGCGCGATTTGGGCAATACCGTTGTGGTGGTGGAGCATGAAGAGGAGGTGATTAAAAACTCGGATTACTTGGTCGATATAGGTCCGGCGGCAGGGATTCATGGCGGCGAATTGGTGTTTGCAGGGGCGTATAAAAAAATTCATAAAGAAGCGAAAAACAGCCTCACCGCCGCCTACATGAGTGGTCGCATGGAAATCGCCTTACCGAAAGTCCGCCGAAAAGCTACCAATCACATCACTGTAAAAGGTGCACGACAGCACAATCTGAAAAATTTTGACGTGTCATTTCCGTTGAATACGCTGACGGTGGTGACGGGCGTTTCGGGTTCGGGCAAGACCACGCTGGTCAAGCAAATTCTCTATCCGGCACTCAAAATGCACTTGGGCGAAAGCGTGTCCGTCAAGCCCGGCGCACACGACGAACTGACGGGCGATTTGAGTCAATTTACCCAAGTCGAAATGGTGAATCAGAGTCCGATAGGGCGGTCTTCGCGCTCCAATCCTGTGACCTACGTGAAAGCATACGACGGCATCCGCAAGCTATTCACCAACCAACAACTCGCCAAATTCAAAGGCTTCAAACCCAAGCATTTTTCCTTCAATGTAGAAGGCGGACGCTGCGAAACCTGCAAAGGCGAAGGCGAAATTACGGTAGAAATGCAGTTCCTCGCCGACGTAAAACTCCTCTGCGAAGATTGCGAAGGACAACGCTTCCAACAAGATGTACTCGATGTGCAATACAAGGGCAAAAATATCTTTGAAGTCCTTGATATGAGCATCGAAGAAGGACTGGAATTTTTCGAAGGACACAAGGATATTATCACCAAACTGAAGCCGCTCAACGATGTGGGCTTGGGTTATGTGAAGTTGGGGCAATCGTCGAGTACGCTAAGTGGCGGCGAAGCGCAGCGCGTCAAACTCGCCTCTTTTCTCGGCAGAGAGCGCGTCACCGAACGCATCGTCTTTATCTTCGATGAACCGACCACCGGACTGCATTTTCACGACATCCAAAAGCTACTCGATGCCCTCAATGCGCTGGTCGAAAAGGGGCATACGGTCATCGTGGTAGAGCATAATATGGAAGTCATCAAATCGGCAGATTGGGTGATTGACCTTGGTCCGGAAGGTGGTGAGCCGGGGGGGAATCTTGTGTTTGCCGGTACGCCGGAAGGGTTGGCGGAGTGTGAGGGGTCTTTTACTGGGGGGTATTTGGGGGGGAAGTTGGGGTAGAGAGGATTTTTCCAATGTTACGAATATCTATCATCTAAAATTTGTGCAATTGCCTTTGTTTCTCTCAAATTTCTTCCGGTAGTTTGCACCCAAAGCGCATACCCTTTAGAGGTTTTATACAATACAACTTCAATTACACCGTCTTTGTGAGTTTTTCTGATGAATTTTTTACCACCCCAATTAGTTGAGCGCATCTCCACTACGTAAGGGCTATTTTTGAGTTGTTTGGCTAATTCAGCAAGTTCCTTCTTACCATGATGATCGGCTAAATGTATTTTCTTATCCTTTGGTGCAATGTCCGTTTCTACAAGTTCGACATTGCCTAAGTTTCCGACATATTCGGCGATTTCTTCATCTTCGAATGATTTTTTTAAAGATACGTTGAATACGGATTCAATACGCGTTTCTTCCTCATTTTCAATGATAATCGGTAGCTTGGTTTTATTCCATACAGGCGCAGATAACAGGCTGATACTCAATGTTTCATACAAATAAGCTGATGCCAAACCTGTACATGCTGTTTTAGCAATTCCGCTTTCACTATCCTCAAAAAAATAGTTGGCTTCAATATATTTATCAACTACTTCCTCATCTTCATCTTTGATAAATGGCTGCGTTATCATGCCAAATAAAAAATTCCTATACTTCGTAGGAACATCCTTATTTTGCAGCCAATCAAATAAAGTATAATCTTCCGTCAAAGAAATTTCACTTGAAGAAAGGTGGGAACGAATGAGTTTGAAGTTCTTTTTGCGAGCTTCACTTATCGCCTCCGCAAATTGTTTCATCTTATCATTCGCTGCGTACTTATCTTCTGACAAAGGCTGTACACTCAATTCATTCAATAGTAATTCCATGCTCATATCAGTTTAGACAATTGGTTACTCCACTCATCTAATAAGTTTTTGGGATGAGCACTCAATGTACCATTTTTGTCTATTTCAATATCCGTAATTCGTGCGTACTGTTCGGTGGTATCGACTATTTTTTCAAAATAAAAAGCTATCACACGGTCTTTGTCAATATCGCCTTCTTTTACGGCTACTCTAATGCCATTCAATAAGTGGTCACTGTGGGTTTCGATGATAATTTGTACGTCATTTTGTGCCACCAAGCCAATTAATCTGCCCAATTCTGCCTGCCCGCGTGGGTGAATATGACTCTCAGGATTTTCGATAATCAACATTTGTCCGGGCTTGGCAATCAGCAAGGCGGTAATCACATGAAGTGCGTAGGAAATCCCGAAGCCTACATTTTCAGGTTTGAATTTATTGGTATGACCAAGATTTTTTTGTTTAAAATCGTACTCTAACATCACGAAATCAGACGATACTTTTGTAGTACGCACACTTACGCCACGAGAAATTTCACCAAGCCAGAGATTGATTTGATTGATGAGGGTTTTGTTGACGATAGGTTTATTGGTTACTTCGTCGTGAATGACAGAGTCTTTATGTAATATGTTTTCAAAATGTACTTCTTCAGTTCCGCGTAATTCTATGTAGTAGGCAGTGTATTCGCCATGTTTACCGATGTTATTTTCATCAACTACTTTTGAATAGCTTGTTTGATTCATTGATTGGGGTTCTATTCTTTGGGCGTTGAGATATTGAAAGTTTTTATTTACCAAAAAGTATTCTGATTCAAATAACATTATACGACCTTTTTGTTCTTTATCCTCATTCTCTAAGTAATCTGCGCCAATTTTATATTCGTAAGTGGTTGTAAATGATTGCTTACCAGAAAAACAAAGCGTTATTGATAAATCATTTTTTTTACTATATTGATATAAAACATCTTTTGTAGTTCCTAACTTAATCAAATCACCATTTAAAAATATTTTATTAGTTGTCTTACTCTGCCTTAGCACCAATAAAGACTGTATAAAAGACGACTTCCCTTGCCCATTCAAACCTAAAAGAACATTCAGGTTACGTAGTTGGAAATGCTTTTTTTTGATGCACTTGAAATTTTTTAATTCAATGGATTCTAACATGGTTTATGAGATAGTATCTTGGATTAAATCAGCTATTGTTTGATGTCGATAATGTACCCTTCGCCTGTCTCCCGTAGCACTTGATATAGATGTGAAAAATAAAGCATCCGAACTTAATCTTTCTTTTAATGTCTCTTTAAATTGAATTTTATTTTTTCTCAATTTCTGTATTTCATCATCATTTAATAAAGCAAATTGAACGGAAAGAGCATCAAATAAGGCTTTGTTAATTGGAGGTAAATTATAATATTCATCATGAATTTTTCTAAATGCTTCTTCTTCAAATATTTCCTCTGCCAAAATCATCGCTTTTTCAAAATCCTTCCGAATTGTATAAAGCTCGTTATCACTTTTACCGGAAATGCTTGCCATTGCTTTGCTCATGTGCGTATCAATGGAATGATAATCTTTATATCCGAATAAGTAAAAGCACAAAAAGCGGTTGACAAAATCTCTGTCTTCCATACGTCGGGGAGATATTTTCCCATTAGTTGCGCTGATAAATTTCTCGGATTGAGCCAATTCAGCTAAAAATTCAGCCGATTTACCCTGAAAAAGTGCATGGCGAATTTCTTGTGGGTGCAATTTTAAACCGCCTGTATTGATGCGTTTGAAAATATTGAATTTAACATCCGTTGGAGTACCTGGCATTATTTTGTGGATAATAACTTGCGTTTCCTCAATTACTCGTTGTAAATCCTCACCAATATCATCCCAGCCCATGCCGTCCAGATGATGTAAAAATTCGAGATTGGTTAGTTTTAGAGTTTTATCAATACAAAAATTGCGAATACTACTCAAGCGTTGTAAACCGTCCACAACCAACCAATTATTATCATTCGTAGTATCAAAGAAGAGAGTAGGAAGCGGCAATCGCACCAATATAGATTCTATCCAATGACTTTGCCTTACTTTATCCCAAAGATTGGTGTGCCGCTGAAAATAGCTGTCGGTGTCCATTTCAATAATCCCTTGTTTCATATTGTCAATCAACACACTTATGGAAAGTGTTACTGTATCCACATCAATCAAAGTAGGATTAATAATGTTTTCCACCACCTTATCGTCATCGCCAACTTGCTCACGCTCTATCTTATACACTTCACTCGGCTCATTGACAAAATTATTTTCTTCCATAGCACGAACATGAATTAGAAATAAAACATAAAGATAAGAAAAAGCCAATCAGTATCAAACCTGAATTTTTATCAATAAGTCTTTGATGAAGCATTTGGGTAAAGGTAGGCACGTTTTTCAAGATTCACCCAACAGCATATTCCGACACTTCCCGTATCTTCGGTGAGACAAAGCCCACCACAATATCCGAAGGCGGTACGCCTTGATAGACAAGTTTTCTACCGAAATCAATGTCTGTCATATTCGTATAAAACCATAATTTCTCATTGATAATTTCGACGTGTATTGAGCAGCTATGGTGGTAATCTCCCGCTTCATTCCACCCGACAGTCACGACCATGTATCGGTGGTTTTCTTTGTCGATGATAAGTTTAGTGTCGAGTTTTGGTTCATTGGAAATTTTCATGCCTTCCATGTGACTGATCATTTCCAAAATCATGGCTTCGTATCTACTTGCTTTATCCATTGTTGTATTGTTTCGTTTTTTGCAAGTGGAAATTCTTAAAACAAATAATAGTAAAAATACACAAATTTATTTATTTTGTAAAATTTGATATGAAAAAAAATAATCGAATGACCGCATTCTTTTGAGGTTTTTGAGTGCGATTATTTTCTTACGAAATAACAAAAATTGACAATCCTCGTTATTTTTATTATTTTTGTATTTATGAATATATCACTCAATCCAACATTAGAAAAGTACATCAAAGACAAGGTCGCTACGGGCATGTACAACAGCACAAGCGAAGTGGTCAGGGAGGCCCTACGCTTACTGCAAACCGAAGACGAGAAGAAAAAGGCATTAATATCGGCATTACAAGAAGGTATGGACGATATAAAAAATGGTCGTGTAGTCGAAAAAACCGCCCGACAAATATTCGATGAAACCACATCAAAAAAGTAGCCTTTCATTTCTCCCCTTAATTTCGTATTTTTGAAGTATGAACATACCGATACAATCCAAATTATATTCCATTGAGGAATACCTCGAATTTGAGGCAAAGAGCGAATTGCGGCATGAGTACGAAGATGGACTCATCCTCGAAATGTCGGGTGGTTCAGTCAATCACGGTAGGATTTGCGGTAATGCATATATGGGACTCCGCCAACGACTTCGCGGCAAAAATGCGGATTGCGAAGCCTTCCCCGACAACGTCAAAGTCCGCATAGAAGCCATCAATCAATTTGTCTATCCCGATGCTATGGTCGTATGCGGCGATGTCGAACGCTCGGATAAAGATGCTGAATCTATCACGAATCCCAAAGTCGTCATTGAGGTACTTTCCAAATCTACGACAGCTTACGACAGAGGCGATAAATTCCACAAATATATGCAGTTAGATAGCTTTCGGGAGTATATCCTGATTGACCAATATCGCTTCGTCATCGAAACATTCTACAAAAACGAGCAAGACTTTTGGGAAATTTCGCGTGTAACAGGTATGGAAAGTGAATTGTATATCAAATCTTTTGGTTTTTCTATCCCCTTGAAAGAATTGTATCAGCGTGTAGAGTTTGACGACTGACAGAAAAAGTGGAACAATCCGGGAAAAGGTAAGTTCGTTTCTCAAAATTCACCCAACAGCATACTCCGATATTTCCCGTATCTTAGGCGAGACAAAACCCACCACAATATCCGAGGGCGGCACACCTTAATAGACGAGTTCTTTACCAAAATCTATATCCGTCATATTGCGATGAAACCGTAACGTTCAAACAAAGGCTTGGCTTTCATTTCTCCCCTTAATTTCGTATTTTTGAAAAATTAAAAATTATGACAGCCGAACAACGTGCAGAAAAGATTAAAATCTTCTCTTTACTCTTACCGGAAAAAGAGCAAATTGCTCTATTGGATGAGTTGACAAAACGCACTTACGAAGAAAGAGCAAAGCAACCTAAACCTTCACCGGAAGAACTTAATGCGAAAATTCTTAAAGTAAATGCCTCCATTGAACCCAATGACATCACAATGGATGAGATTGTAGAAGAATGTCGTAAGGTTAGAAAAGAACGCTATGAAAGGAAGCAAAGTCATTCTTGATACCAACATTTGGGTGAGTTTTTTCATCATGGCAAAGCTGCCTGAATTGAAAAGCTTAGTGATAGATAATGAATTAAGGTTATTCACTTGTGATGATTTGATTGATGAAATCAGAGACGTACTCAAGCGCGATAAACTCAAAAAATATTTACCATAGAATCTCAATTTGAAGACAGTTCCGACCCTGATGATAATTTCCTATTTGACCTTGCGCTTCAAACCGAATCTGACTATCTCGTTACAGGTGATAAAAAATTATTGGCTATGGAAAATGTAGAAAACGTGCAGGTTATTTCTTTGCGAAAATTTGAAGAAATGTTAAGTGGAACGTTTGATTTACCTTCCACTAAATTCCTAGATGAGCCAATTTATCTATTCGTTCATTTCTGACATCTTGTAAAATTTTGTCGAAATCTATCTCCACATCTATATCTGCGTCGTCCCCGTTTTCATCAACGTATTTTACGAATAAAAAGCCATTTTCTTCAACTAAAATCGGCTTGACTGTAATCACGGGTTTAGCAATAAAACCTTCGTCCGTTACTTCAATATTAACTTGCTTACCGGGAGTTAATCCCAACAATACTTGCAGAGATTTTGGCAAAACAATTCTTCCAAACTTATCAACAGTTACATTCATTGTACTTATTTTTTTGGCAAATTATTGTTTTTTTTGGCAAAAGAGCAAATAAATTTACTCATTTTATCATTTACTCATCTACTCATTTCATATCCCACTCGGCACGTTTTTTTCTATATTTGCCCTAAATGAATAACGCAGTTAAATATATCGCTTTTGCAGCCATTTTATTGGGAATGGCTTTTACGATTAGTCAACAAAACCCCTATCCGCAAGACTACTTCCGTTCGCCTGTCGGATATGAGATGAAACTCTCCGGCACTTTCGGCGAATTGCGTCCCAACCACTTCCATGCGGGCATCGACATCAAGCCCTTGAAAGGTGTGGGCGACAACATCTATGCGGTGGCGGATGGCTACGTTTCGCGCGTAAAAGCCTTGCCGAATAGCTACGGTAATGTCGTCTATATCGACCATCCGAATGGCTATACATCGGTGTATGCCCACCTTTTTCGGTACAATGATACGATAGCGCGATACGTCAAACGACGCCAATATGAGCAAGAGCAATTTCGTGTAGATTTGTATCCGGCGGCAGGTGAAATTCCGGTCAAAAAAGGCGAATTGATTGGTTATATGGGAACTTCCGGGCGGTCATTTGGGACACATTTGCATTTTGAAATGCGTGATACGAAAACCGAAAAAGCCATTAATCCGCTACTTTTCGGACTTAAAATAAAGGACAAAACCCCGCCACGTATCACTCAATTAAAAGTCTATTCACTGACACCCGAATTACGAGAAATAGACAGCAAAAAATACGATCTCAAAAAAGGACAAAACGGCTATTACGTAGGCGGCGACACGTTGCGTGTGGGCGCGTGGCGCGTGGGTTTGGCGCTCAAAGCCTTTGATTTTATGGACGGCGTATCGAATTGGAACGGCATTTATTCGATGGAAATGCGGGTGGATGATTCGCTACATTACAGTTTTCGGATGGATGAAATTTCATTCGATGAATCGCGCTATATCAACGCTCACTGCGACTATCGCGAACGATTGACCAAGCGCAGCTACTTCAATCGTTGTTTTTTATTGCCCGGAAATGAATTATCTATTTATGAAAATGTGGTGGATAAAGGCGTGATTACATTGGAAAAAAATCGCGCTAAAAAAGTCGAATACACCGTCAAAGACACTTACGGCAATAGCTCCAAATTTTGGTTTTACATTCGACGAGATGAGGTGCAGCCCGCCGATTTTCAGCAAAACTATAATTACATTTTGCCACATAATCAACAAAATCTCATTCTGAATGGCGATTTTGAAGTTGATTTTCCGGAAGGAACATTTTATGAAGATTTGTACATGAATTATCAAGTGAGTTACGAAGAATCGGATGATACGTATTCGCCAGTTTATCACTTGGGAGATAGGATGATTCCGATGCACAAATATTTTACGGTGGGTATCCGTCCGACAGACTTGCCGGAACATTTGAGGGAGAAAGCGGTCATCGCATTTTGCCCGGAAGGGATGCGAGAACAAGTTCTTTCAGGCAATCGTTGGGAAGGCGAATTGCTCAAAGCCAATGCGCGGGAATTGGGCAATCTGACGATTATGGTAGATACGATTGCGCCGACAATAAAAGTCTCCAAAATCGCTGCGACGATGGGCAAGGGCTATCGTATGCGATTCAAAATTGACGATGATTTTTCCGGCATCAGAAGCTATCGCGCGACTATAGACGGGCGTTGGATTCTGATGGAATATGATGAGAAAAATGACCAACTCGTCCACAAATTTGATGGGAGAATACCGAAGGGAAAACACAAATTAGAATTGGTCGTAGAAGATAATCGGGGGAATGTGGCGGTGTATGAGAAGGTGTTTTCTAACTAACGTAAAAATCCAAATTCCAAGTACCAAGTACCAAATTCCAAAAAACAGACCGTCTTTCTGAAATAAATTGAATGTGTAAAACAGAATACAGAATTAAAGCACTCATCAGACTGCTTTTTCTGATTTTAAAGACTTTTACACTCATCGAATTTAAAGTCAGAGAACAACTCAAAGCTACTCAACAACAACTCAAAGAACTTTATCCCCGAAATCCAAACAGAGCAACTGTTAAGTTGCTACTCAATGCATTTGAGT
>Ga0209093_1002425_pt1 | contig 10363 bp, 9 predicted proteins | sample SidtaG_4_FD_187450 | JGI IMG/M metagenome (GOLD analysis project Ga0209093, IMG submission 187450) | Marine algal microbial communities from Sidmouth, United Kingdom - Sidmouth_Male1 metaG (SPAdes) (version 2) | ecosystem: Host-associated > Algae > Red algae > Unclassified | place: Sidmouth...
AATGACAAATAATTCTTTGTGTTTCTTTGCTTTGCCGGGCTTGCAACAGCTATTATTGGACGCGCCCCGTACAGGAGTTGAAAGGCTTTGAAAAAATCATGCTAAAATCCGGCGAAAGTCAAACCGTCAAATTTACACTGACCGATAAGGAACTTGGTTTTTATAATAACCAAGGCAAGTTTGTCGTCGAATCCGGTGCTTTTGATGTGATGGTCGGCGGGAGTTCGGCGGAGGTTTTGAAGGGGGAGTTTGAGTTGGAGTGATGCGGATTTTGTAGTAGGAGATTCGTGGTTCGTTGTCTCATACATCAACGAGCCACGAATCATGAGTTATTTCGTACACGTTCCTTAATGAATCACTACTCGCCGCACGCCACCGATAGCCCCATCCACCACAATACGACACAGATACACACCTGATGTCCATGTATGTGTATCTACCTGCACCGTACCCGCGATACCTGCGAGTGCTTGCTGGTGTACCGCCCGACCTGTTACATCCGTGACCATAAAAGATACCCGACTCGCCGACTGACCAATATCATATGACAAGGTGACCGACGCTCGTGCAGGATTGGGATAGACGGACATTTCTTTGATGGATTGTTGTGGAGCTGTGATTGACACCGGGTCGTCTTCCTGACAGCCTTCTTCTAAGCAGCCATACTCATCCAGCTTGAGGACAAAGCCTGTCTGAATAAATTCAGGGTAAATATCTCCCGAATATATTTGTAAATCTCCTGTGCAGATGTAGCCGCCATCAGAGGTTTGGTTTAATCCGAAACAGGACAAGTAAAATTCTTGTTCAGGGCTACTTTCAAAGCCGAGTGGATTAAGTATTCTTGCCCAAATGACCTCTGCTTCCTGATTGATTTTGAATAATCTGTCATCACTGATAAATACAAAATTGCTATCCGCAGTTCTTATCATCTGCTCCATGTTATAAAAGAAGTCATCTACATCCCACAATTCAATTTCTTCTTGTATATTTTTCTCCCACAATTTATTACCGTCAGGGTCTATTTTGGCAAACCATATAGTAGCATCAGGATTCCTTTGGTAATGAATATTGACCTCAGATGTACGCCAAAAATTATCCGCCCAAGCACAGAGGTAGTTGCCATCATCGGTAGGCTGTAAGACGATATATTCCGATGTGTAAGGTAAACCCAAACCGCCGGGGTGGATGCGCCACTGTTGCTCGCCAAGGCTATCTACTTTGATGATGGTGGCTACATCGTGATCGTCAACGTTACCACCACCGAGTAGACGTTGTTCGGTATTAGTGAATATATAGCCACCATCATTAGTTGGAATAAGATGACGTGCATCCATCCAACAGTTACCTAAACAAGAAAAACTATTCTCCCAAAGTATATCACCATTTTCACCTGTTTTTAGCAACATTGAATGTACAGAATTATTATGCAAGTAATTTGCTGAATAAATCATATTATCTCCATTACTAAATTGGGCAGTCCTAAATTGAGTTGAACTACCAAACGGTGCGTATATCCAGTTATTCTCCAAATTTTCTGTAAAATCATCATTAAAACTTAACCTAATACCGATTGAATGTAGTATCTCTGGAGGATAGGTTATAGTTCCTACGATGATTCTTTCTCCAAAATTATTTGTAGTAACTGCCTACTGAAATGAAAACTCTGTGGTATTTGTAGAGTCTAGCTTAAATATCCATTCATCCAATATATTACCTTGCTTATCTAATTGGGTAAATTGTAAATGATTTTGAAATGTCCCTGTAAATCCTAATCCTATTGAAATATAGGATTCATCATACTCTATAGCAGTCAAATCCTTCCAACCTTCTGTAAGTGTAAAAAAGTTTGACTGTCCAAAAATAAAATTATTTACAGTGATAATTATTAATATAAAAAGACATATCTGTTTCATAAAAATAAAATAGCCCGACCACAGACAAGCTGTGATCGGGAATGATGAAATAAATTATTATTTGGAAAGGATGAATTTTTCTGTTTTTACAGTTTTTGAACTATTACTAATCGTACAGAAATACTGCCCTGCAGGAAGTTTATCGGTGATTATCACCAATTCATCTTGCGGATAGTTGAGCTTCTCCTGATGTACTACTTGACCATTTATATTGGTGATAGTCAATAGAGAAGCTTCTGAAGATTCTATAATAGCATACTCCATAATTAGATATTCATCAGCCGGATTAGGATAAAGCAGTAGTTTATACTCGTTAACTTCCTCCTCGACGTATTGTGCAATTCTAAGTTCTTGTTCAACTTCTTCGGGAAAATAAACAGGTTCTTGATAAGCATCTATTCCGTTCATTTTCAATAGTGCAATAGCTTTTCCGGCAATAGCATTGCTGTTTTGTGTATGAGATTGAAGGATAGCCAAATCAGCTTCTGTGAGTTCGCTAAGATTTTTATCTGCTGCTTCCCATGTTTGTATCAACTGACTGAAATTCAGATAATCCGCATGAGCTTCAGCCTCTGCTTCGGAGAGTTCCATATTACCAATAGCCGTCAGGATATTATTTGCTGTTTCGGTATTACCGAGTACGCTGTGTGCCGCTGCCAATCGATATTCAAGTTGTCGGTCATTATTGTCCGCGAAAAAGTCAAGCATATCTGCTGTGCGGTCTATGGTGTCTGCTGCCAGTAGCTGCACTGCCTGATTGATGGCAAGGTTGCGCTCACGCTTGTAAGTGCTGATGTCCAGTTCCATCTGCTCCTTTTCAGAAATGATAGTCAAGCCCTGATTGATTTGATTACGCATAAAATATCCATGTTTAAATCACAAAATAAACACCCCTTCGTAGGGACAAGGCATGCCTTGTCCCTACGAAGAAGAATGTCCGTACTACCTTACCAACACAAACCGCTCCACACCAAGGACTTCCCCACCGACTGCCAAGTGGCAAAAATAAGCACCTGCCGGAAGATACTCACCCAACTCCACACGTACACTACCCGCATGTGCAGATAGCGACTGTGTATGTACTACCTCGCCCGTGAGGTTGTGGATAGAAAGCCTAAGTTGGTCGGGCATATCGGGGAGGTGATACTCGATAGTGATGTCACGATTGGTGGGATTCGGATAGATAGCCAGCTTGCTGACTGCTTGTGTGACTTCTTCTACACCGACTATCGGGTCATCTTCCTGACAGTCGGCTTCATAGCAGCCGTACTCATCTACTTTAAGCACAAAGCCTGTCTGGACGAACTCTGGAAAATCTGTACCCTCTCTTGCCTCAAATTCTCCTGCAATGATAAAGCCACCATCTGATGTTTCATTGATGCCATACATACGATAAAAATAAATTTGCTCGTAACTAAACTCAAGATTCAAAGGATTATAGTGCCTTGCCCAGATAATGTCTCCTTCCTGACTAATCTTGAATAGCTTATCAGCTCCCGCAATGATGAAATTATCATCTGATGTCCTTATCATTTGTTTCATGATATATGCGGTGGCATCTATATCCCAGTCGTCTATTTGTTCTTGAAGGGTTTTCTCCCAAATCTTATTTCCGTCAGGGGCTATTTTAGCCAACCACATAGTAGCATCGGGATTTATTTGAAAATGAGGTGTACCCGGTGTTTCCCAAAAATTATCTGCCCATACACAGAGATAGTTCCCATCATCGGTAGGCTGTAGGAGGATATGCTCCGAAGAGTAAGGGTCGCCCTCTCCGCCGGGATGTATGCGCCACTGTTCTATACCTAAGCTATCTGTTTTGATGATATTAGCTACATCGTGGTCGTCAATACTCCAACCATTATTACTGTTTCTTTCTTCGGTATGGGTAAAAATATAGCCTCCATCATGCGCCGGATGAATATGGCGCGGCACCATCCAGCATGAGTTACCACCACAAGAAAAATTATTTTCCCAGATGATATTACCAAGTGTATCGGTGGAGAGGAGGGTGGAGTTGACGGTGCTGCCATTGAAATCGTCCGTAGCTTGTAAAATTTTATTATCGCCTAATTGCTGTGTAATGTACATGATAGCATCCTCAAGTAAAGCAGAACGTTCAACTATTTGGCTTGCTTCGTGATTGAGTTTTAAATATTCTGCATTTAAGACAAAATCAGGTGGTGACTTAGTTGTAATTCCAATGATGTATTTTTCCTCGAAATTACTGAAAGATTGTTGATTACGGATTTCGGTTGTAACAGCTGTTGAGTCAATTCTGTAATCCCATTCCGATAAGAGATTTCCTGATTTATCAAACGTAGAAAATTGAATGTATTTAGTATATACAGGAGTTAATGTAAAATTCATTCCGACAGTAGTGTATGTACTATCGTCTTCTGTAGTGACATAAGTTATCCAACCTTCAGTAAAAGAGAAGAAGCGTTCTTGTGCCATCATTATATTTATTGATTGCACAAATATAAATATAGTCGATAAGAGTATTTTCATAACAGAAAAATAATCCGACCACTTAAAAGTGGTCGGAATGTGAGTAATTGTTAATGAACTAAAATAAACCTCTCTGTCCTGATGATTTTATTGCCGTCTTTTAACGTGCAAAAGTATTGTCCAGTAGGAAACCTATCTGTTATAATGACTAATTCATCCTGAGGGTAGCCAAGTTGTTTATTACTCGATGTTCAAGTTTTTTCATACTTGTATTCTCTTCTCAGTTCCTTTTTGTTGGGTAAAGGGCGCAATAGGGGTGAAAAAATTACGCATTAGGTAATTTTAATGTATGTTTTTTGAGTATATAATAGCCTCATTTTATGGCATAGCCGAACTCCTTTGCCGTCCTGAGAAATGCTTGGAAGACACTCGCAAAGCATAAACATCGTCGATGTTTTTTGCTAGCTCCTCCACATACTTTCTCGGGTCGGGTTGCTCCAAAATATGCTCAAACATTTGCACCAAACACTGAACGCTTAATCGGTCTCGTAGGCTTCCGACTGTATAGAGCGGAAGATTGTCTTTTATCCTGGCTGCTTGTGTAGGATGGGAAAGGAGGCAGTGATCAAACAACAGGCTCAGAATCAAGGACTGCCGAGACCCCTCAACACCTGTATGCTTGGTCAACTGCCCCCACCCCTCGTACATCTTCCAGTCTTGAAAAAAGACCTCTACTAACCAACGTGAAGTAAAGCACGTCAGTACATCTTGAGTACGCCAAGTCATATTTTGAGCCACCATATAACGGTAGCTGTTTTCCGACTCATATTTAAAGGCTATAATTAATCGTTTTTTTCCATGGCTGACCACCTCGGCAATAACACTTGAATAATAAATCACTTCTTGCTTGCCGCCACGTATGGTCAACTTACTTTTTATCGCCGCTCTTCCCTCAAAATAATCACTCACTCCATATACCTTCCCTTGGAAGCGAATCTTCTGGTTACTACGTATCTGACTAATCACCTGATTCTTAGAGTATAATTTAGCTACACCATCCATAAAAGTCGAAGTACCAAATAAAGCATCCGCATTAACTGACCTGATTTTAATATCTTCAAAACGTGCTTTAAAAGACTTCACCAAAGACAAGGCTAACTCGTTTTTAGTGGGATACAAAGGATCTCGTAAAGGCTCATCAGGACGGTGTTTTTTGGAAACTCCCTTCTGCTTTAGCAGCTTGTCTTCTTTCTGCCAGGCTCGCAACACAGGATCCATTTGATAAAAAACAAAACCCACAGGCACACTAATTTTATCCGTCACCAAAAGTAAAAATAAAATACTCTGACCATTAAAATATCCGCCACTTTTTTTGTCTTTTTGCTTGCCCAATTTATGAAGATACTTCGCATTTTTAGACCGTTCGCGCTCTGTATCATCTAACTCTAAGGTGCCGCTATCAATACCATATTTACTCAAAATACTCCTCACACTCGCCTCTAATAGTTTATCCCAATTAATTTTACTATGTCGAAACATCCAGCTTAAGCCCCCCACCAACCTATCTCCAAAACTCATCCGCTCATAACGTGCCCAGCAAACAGTATTGGTCAGTAAGATACCAGTCAAACAAAAGCACAACCACCCTTTTTGAGTATAACTCAATCCATTTGAAGGACATAAATCCTTCAAAATTATATTAACCAAATTTATATAGCCTTTTATGAAGGATAGAATTTGTGCATTCGACATGCTATAAAACAAAATTTGAATATATTCGTTTAAATTTCATTACAAAAACTTGAACATCGAGTATTATACACTATTTGACCATTCAAATCGGTTATAATTATTGATAGCTCTTTAGAAAATTCTATGGTCGCATACTCTATAATCACATAATCTTTAGCAGGATTAGGATAAATGAGTAGCTTATGCTCACTTAGCACAGGTACTTCTACCGACACTATTGGGTCATCTTCCTGACAGCCCTCTTCCAAGCAGCCGTACTCGTCGAGTTTGAGCGCGAAGCCTGTCTGGATGTACTCGGGATAGACATCGCCGGGATATGCTACAAAATCACCTGTCAAGATAAAACCTCCATCTGAAGTTTGATTTAATCCATAACATGATAAGTAAAACTGTTGTTCCGAGCTACTTTCAAAATCAAGTGGATTGAGTTTTCTTGCCCATATGACCTCGGCGTTTTGATTAATCTTGAATAACCTATCATCACTAATAAATATAAAATTACCATCTGTTGCTCTTATAATTTGCTCCATATTGTAGTAAGTATCGTCAACACCCCATATATCTATTGCTTCTTGGATATTCTTCTCCCAAATCTTATTACCATCAGTATCTATCTAGGGTGAACGCAAGAAAATATTTATGATGTGTTATTGATGGAATCCATAAATTTCTTGATAAGTTGTACAGGGGGAACGAAAAGTCGTTTTTGTAATTTATAAAATATTGTTTTTCATTGGATAAAGTTCTAACTTCCCATTTTTTACAAAATATAGAAAATGGGAAGTATTGAACTACTTGTGGAAGAAGTCAAACAGGTGAAAGACTTCCGCAAGGCACGCGGACAACGTTACAAGCTATATAACTTATTGGCTATCATTATTTTAGCGGTCATTAGTGGGGCGGATGATTTTGTTGCTATAGCGGCTTTTTGCAAAGGCAAAAAAAGTTTCTTAATCGCACACGGACTGATAGACGGCAAAAAATACCCTTCACATGACTTATTTCGGTACATTTTTCAGTATCTCGACAGAGAAAGTTTTGCGAAATTACTGGCAGCTTGGCTTCAAAGAGCTGTTGAGCAAACGGAATTGGGCGATGAACCCGTGCCTATGTCGTCACAAAAAATGATTCATGTAGACGGTAAATCACTCAGAGCCAGTCGTGAGGGTAAATCTCACTCTCGCAGTGCCTTACAAATTGTTACCGCCTATTGTAGTGATACCTGCGTAAGTATCGGTCAGTCCATTATCGACAAAAAAAGTTGTGAAAAAACAGCTATCCCTAAGTTGTTGAATATGTTGGACTTAAAAGACACTATCGTCACTATTGATGCTGTCACCACGACTAAAAAGAACGTGGCTCTTATTGTCAATAAAGAGGCAGACTATCTGCTGGCACTGAAAAAAAACAATAAGCACTTTTGCTTAGAGGTCGCTTCCTTTTTTGAACATTTCAGCGATACCGCCCTTATTGTTGATGTATTTGAGCAAGAGGAACAAGCTCATGGCAGAACAGAAAAAAGAACTTGTCGAATTATTAGTGATTTAAGCTATTTTTCAGATGCTGCCGATTGGAAGAACTTGAAATCGCTGATTTGCATAGCATCTCAAAGAACTGTGAACGGTAAAACAAGTGTTGAAAAACGATACTATATATCCAGCTTATTACCAAATGCTAAAGTGCTTGCTCAAGCTATACGCAGACACTGGACGGTAGAAAACGAATTACATTGGTCATTAGATGTTGCTTTCAACGAAGACCGATGCAGAATCAAAGATAAAAATGCCGCCGCCAATTTTGCCGCTACCAGACGATTTGCTTTAGCATTGCTCAAAAACGCTAAAATATCTAAGTTGGGTATTAAAAACCAACGGCTACAAGCCGCATGGGATGAAGAATTTCTCGAACAAGCTTTCGAGTTTTTTCAACAAATTATCATATTAGAAAAATGACTTTTCGTTCCCCCTGATGGAGATAATTCAAAAGTAGCTATTTTGCCTTCACATCTTGAGAATTCACGGTAGAAATTTCGTGTGATAGAGGAAGGAGATGTATTTCTATTTAAAGATTGAAACAACCAGCCTTTTTTTACATATATTTTTTCACCATCAAAGGGGTGTTGGCGTAGTTTGAAATTGTCAAATTTTTTGAGAGATTCTACGCTTGGCATAACACCGTCACATGACTTATTACAACCAGAAGTCAAATCTCCGGGTTCACACTGTCTAATAACCTCTGATCCTCCACCTGAATATCTTAAGTATTGATTAGCTCTCCAGAAATATCTGTTCGGATTTGCCCAGTCAAAAAGAGATGCACCGCCGTCGCCGCCGTCAATATGCCCCCAAGTAGTTCTTACAGTAGGGTCTGGTCCGATTAATCCGGCATCCATAGTTCCATTATCTTGAGCACCTCCAAATAAACTTCTCTGAGAATTGGGAGCTACATCCATATCAAAAAACTCTGTAATGCAGAGTTCATTGACTACCATGCCTGTCGTTTGGTCGGTTGTAATTATTTCATGCCCATTCATATTTGTCCAGTTATTAGAATTGCTCTGAATCAGCCCCGTCATAGTATAGCTTATTCCGCCATCCGTACCAATTAACAGGTGGTCATCTGCACCATCTGGAGAAGATGCAACCACTTGTATAGCACGAGTATCGTCATGTACTGTTCCATTTAGATAATCTCCAAAGTCATCGGTCGGCGTCAAATTTGTATAATTGGTGATTAACACATCAAAGCGTTTGATGTGAACACCTCCAACGTAAAAAATAGTCGGGTTAACTTGGCTTACTTCAAATGCGGGAAAACTCTTGCTAGGGCTGCCGACGTTCTGGGATACCATATCTAAATTACGTAGGAACTCCCATTCCCAGTTTCCCGTAGAGTCGTCTTTTACAAGTTTATATGCAATAAATATATTATCACAAGTCGAATGAAATAGTACAAATAAAGTGTTTGGTGCGGCGGCAGAGGTAGCCAAATAAGCTCTTTTACCGTCGAGATTAATTTTACAAGGATTACTTGGGTCATCAGCAGGTAACGGTAAATTATTAAACGAATTGTCTGCCCCTGTTTCAGAATACCTAATCACAAGTGACGTAGAATTGTCATCTGCATAAGGTTCAGCCAAACTAAAAACAGCACCATAACCAGCGCCAGTCTCATCATCCACGACTTTAACTTCTACATAGTCCCATGCACTGGAACCATTAGTATTATTAGGGTCTGTATCTTGAATTTCATCTACAATATCTTGAGTTTCATCTACGATATTCCAAGTATCCCCAAAATCTGTAGACCTATGAATTGCTCTGTTAGCCGCAGCATATACTATTTGAGAATTTTTGGGGTCTATCTCCAAATCATATACCACCTGCCCAAAGGCAGGATCCCAGCTTAAGGGCATTGTAAAATCATCACCACCATTGGTTGATTTCAAAACCCCGAAACCGTATGCTTTTCCTGCACGTCTCCTAAATCCGGTAGCGACTAGTATTTCATTGGTATCAGTAGGATGTCCTACAATATCCGGTACGCCTATACCGGGCATACGTAAGTCGTCTGTCAAACATATCCAATTGTCACCGCCATTGGTAGTTTTCCAAAGCCCACCTGCTCCTGAACCTGCATAAACTGTATTCGGAAATTGACTGGGATGACTATATACAGCGAATACAATCCCTGAACGTTGATGTGTACCGTCTTCATAAAACGGACCTTCCAACTCCCACTCACCATTTACGGCACAACACTCTACCGCGGGCGGCGCAATTTGTCCATTAGGTGGTGCGGCGGTTGGGTCGGGTAAATTACTCAATTCAGCCATCGTATTCAGGTAAGTAGAAAATTCATAATTCTCATCCACACGAGATACCCAAAAGTCCGACCATCTGCCAAAATCCTTTTGGTATCTTTCGGTCACAGCAGTAGCGGTGTCAAGATAACCTTCGTTGAGGGCAATAATCTGGTCGTAAGGAATGTCGAGCGTGTACGTGTGTGAAAGTATGCCGGCTTCGGTGTCATTTACACTTTCTTGCGCCGACATAGATAGTGCGTGTAGAAAACACATTAAAATTAAAACAATGTAATGGGGGGGGTAATGCGAAGAATGTTAATTTTCATAGTTAAAAACATTTTTGCGGTAGCGGTTTAGTGAACAGATAAAAATAAGTTAGTTCAAAATGCGAAATATTTTTTTGTTAGACGAATCATTTTTGACGCGAATACTAACCGTATTT
>Ga0209093_1002426_pt1 | contig 10354 bp, 11 predicted proteins | sample SidtaG_4_FD_187450 | JGI IMG/M metagenome (GOLD analysis project Ga0209093, IMG submission 187450) | Marine algal microbial communities from Sidmouth, United Kingdom - Sidmouth_Male1 metaG (SPAdes) (version 2) | ecosystem: Host-associated > Algae > Red algae > Unclassified | place: Sidmouth...
TCGCTTCTTGCTTCTGTTGGCCCTCGGGGGCCCCCTCCCCCCCCCCACTCCCTCCTCACCGCGGGTACCCCCACCCCGTCGACAGCCCGAGGACCCGGCGGTCGCCCGACTAAGAGGCGTCCGCGTCCGTGTCGTCCTCTGTGATGGCCGACGAGGAGATGAGGTACACCACCGCCGTGGGCCCCCTTCCCATTTTGACCGACCCATCGACGTGGGCGCCGGCATGGGCGCGCGAGGAGGCCCGCCCCGACGTGGAGAACACGCTGGCCCACGCGACGTTCCGGGGCATTGACCCGGCGCGCCCCGCCAACTCCTTCGCAAAGCAGATCGTCGCGATGCCCCACGCCCTCGTGCCGTCCCTGGATGACCGAGCCTCGTCGATCACCGTTGTGCGGCGTAGCCGCGAGGTGGAGTACCACCGGTTGTACCTGGGGTTCCTGGACGATGCCCCCAAGGACCCGCCGTTGGTGCCGACCTTCGACTACATCTTGACGTCCCCGCCGTTCATCGACCTGTCCGACTCGGAGGGCCCCACGACGGCCCAGCTGACGACGGCCCGCAACCACCGGGGCGGGCTCACTGGCCACCTCGTGGGTTGGCACCAAGCGGAGTACTCGAGTTGCGCCACGGCGACCCGCTCGCGTTTCTACCTGCCGACCCCCGCGTGGTGGTCCGGGGTGGAGGTCCCGTATGGCTGCATGGCAGAACTCCCGTGGGTGCACACGTACGCCGCGGACGACCTCCACGCCGGGCGACGGACCCCGTGGGCCATCTTCCGTAGCGAGTGGGCCCTCGAGGCGGCCTTCGTCCTCCTCGAGACCTTCCGGAACCGTCGGGTCTTGTGGCGGTTCCCCCCGTGACTCCTCGATTTGATCCGCGCCTTGGGCCCGGCTAACATCTGTGTCGGTCCCGGGGGTCCGGAAGCGGAGGCGACCGCCATCCTCGGGGCGTTGTTGGACCTCGCGGATCAACTTCCCGACACGGAGGCCTTCCGTCAGCGCCTCCGCGCTCGCAACACCGACCGCCGGGACCGTGAGGGTTGGGTCTGGGCCGGCCTTGAGATGGAGAACAACGAGGCGTGCGCCAAGGTAGCCGAGGACCTTCGCCCCTTCAACCTGCCATACACCGCGGACATCCTCGCGGCCCGTAGCTACGGCGACGCCCGTGGGGGCTGGGCCGCCGCTGTGTCAACGGCGCGAAGCCCTCGCTACCCCGGGGGTGGGACCGAGCCGCCCGCTTCTTCCGCGGTGACCGGCGCCGCGGGATCATCCCCGGCGGGCCCGTCGTCGTCTGCACCGCCTGCCGCCCCCTCCGTGGGCAACTCCTTGGGCAACCGCATTGTCTCGTGCGACCCCGTGGAGCACTGGGACATCCCCGACGCTGCCTTCGACCAGTTGGACCACGTCCCCTCGGATTGTGTGCCCCAAGGGTTGGCGCGTGTCGTCGCCTGCGACCCCGGCGAGCTTCGCGGTTACACGACGGGGACCTTGATGGCCGGCTTGTGCCACACCATCGTCTCGCTCGGGGACTCGATCGCGCAGTGGGCCCGTGACGACGCCGGGGTCCCGCCCCTGCAAGTGGAGGAGTTGCTTCAGTTAGTGGGCCGGCGTAACGCCCGCGTGGTCCGTCTCCGCGAGACCAGTGTGGCCGCCGTTGGCGTGAGCCGCCGCCAGCAGCACCAGCGTGACCGCGACGTCTCCCACGAGGAGCCGCCGGCGCAGCGCCCCCGAGGTCTGCCCGGCCACGAAGGCGGTGGACCGTTGTCTGGGCGTCGGTGAACCAGGAGGATAGCGACGAAGGGAGGTCGGGGACCACCCCACGGGGATTGTAGTTGCAGCCCGTAGTGTAGGGGGGGTGAAATAGTGTCGACGGTGTGGTAAGGCACGTCAGCGACCAATAAACCCCGCGTGGGTCATTTGCGTATCATCCCCGGGAGAGCCCCCTGTCTGGCGCGTCAGATCCCCATCCCGCCTTGCGACCCGCAATCCGACCGGTTCATACTGGTCAGCCGTCTCGTGCCGCTTCCCCCCGGGTGTGTCCATACGATCCGGTCGACTTGGCCCGGTCTTGAGCCACGGGGAGGACCACCGTCCCGTGGTCCGGCGGTGATGGTCGCCACCGCGGCCACGTGCCCCCACCCGGACACGTGTCCCGGCTTAAGGTTTGCCACGACTCGAAACTTGAAAGCCACGTGTCCCCGCGCGGGAATCCCGTTCGGCGAGGAAGTCAACGACCGACCCCGTTTCCTCGACTCGTAGGCCCACACGCCGCATGTACTGGTGGACCTTGCGAAGATCGAACCGGCTGGCCAACTCGAGGGTGTCCTCCTCGGGGTGATAGCCCCGCCAGCGGGTCCACAAGCGTAGCGTGCCGTCGTCCGCGACCTCGTGCCCGACGAAGGCCCCCCAGACGAACTCCTTGCCCGTGTACTGGAGACCCTCGGGGACTACAACATCTTGGGGTACCCCGAGGTTTTTCAGGAGCGTCCGCGGGTCTCCTGGCGGCCCCGGCGCGGCCGTCACGTGGTCGCTGCTCACCGTCTCCGGGTAGCCGCCGATATCCAACGAGAACGTGCTCTCCCCGCGGGTCGACACCCTGTAGGGTCCGGCTGAGCGGGTCCCGAGCTTGTACTTCGTCCGCACGTGACCATCGACGAACACCCAGTCCCCCGCTTGGACGTCCTTGTTGACCGGCCTCACACGGGCGTCGTAGTTCCTTTTGTACCGCCGCTGTGCCAGCGTGAGGGACCGTCGTACTTTGTGAATGAGGTTACGTAGCCTCGTTCGGGTGACCTCGCGGATGGCCCGTGGGTTACCGTCCGTCTCCTCGGGCGTCGGGGAATCGACCATGCGCTCCACAGAGAGGCTGCGTACCCGCTCGGGCGTAACGAACTCGAGGGGTGCCACCCCTGTACTCTGCTGCGGCCGACTGTTGTAGGCCAGTGTCAGCATCGACACCAGCTCGTCCCAACGATCTTGGTGATCCTCGACGTACGTCCGCAGCTGCCCCGCGATGGTTCGGTTATACTGTTCCACTTGGCCATTCGTCTGCGGATGATACGTCGTGGAGCACCGGTTGGAGATCCCGAGGAGTGAGCAAACCCCTTGGAAGAACGTAGACCGGACTGGGGGCCGTTGTCGGACAGCACCGTCGCTGGTGGTCCGTAGGCTGCCACCCAGTAGTCCAAAAAGGCTGCCGCGATGGTCTCCGCGTCGATCCGCTCGAGGGGGATGGCTCGCGTCATCTTGGAGAAGCGATCCACGATGACCAAAAGGTGTTCATTCCCCGCCGCGGTTCGGGGGAGGGGGCCGAGCAGGTCCATGTACAAATCCGTCAGCGGTTCCGTCGGGGGAAACATCTTGAGGTAGTTTGCCTTGCGTCGCTTACCGACGCGGTTCCGCGCGCACTGCGTGCAGTTGGCCACGAAGGCGTAGACGTCCACCACCATAGATTCCCAATAAAACCACCGTCGCATCGACGTGTACATCTTGTTTTCCCCCGGGTGCCCGGCTTGCGGAGGGTAGTGTTCCCGCATCATCACCCCGTAGCGCACGTGGGTCGGCACGTAGACTTTCGTGGCTCCATCAAACGGTGCTGCGCGTACCAAGAGACCGTTTGGATCCTCGTGAAACCGAGATTTGTCGCTGCTGTCCATGGCCGCTCGGACAACCTTGCAGCGTCCGTCTTCCGCTTGACCCTCGAGGAGCTCCGCGAGCGTCAGGGGGGATAGAAGCCCTCCCTCCGTTTGCGGCGGTAACTGCCACGCAGCTGACGAGTTCGGTAGAGCCAAGCAAGGTACCGCGTCGGGTATGGCCCCGTCGTCTACCGCGGGTGTCGAGATGCGCGACATAGTGTCCGCCGCGTGATATGATGCACCCGGTCGCGTCTGGACCACGTAGTCGAACTCCGCCAACGGCAGCTGCCACCGCACCAGTCCTCCATGGGCCCCATCCATGTGTAGCATCCACTTGAGTGCCGAGTGGTCTGTGCGCACCGTGAAGCGCGTCCCCTCGATATAGGGACGGAGGAGAAGGGAGGCCCACACCACCGCGAGGCACTCCCGCTCCGTCGTGCTGTAGCTCCGCTCGGCCGCGTTGAGGGAGCGACTCCAATAGCCCACGGGTCGCGTGGATTGGTCGGGTGGCTCTTGCAGCAGCACCGCCCCAACTTGCCCCGCGCTCGCATCGGTGTCCAACGTGTAAGCCCCATGCCGCCGCGGTAGGGCGAGGATGGTTGCCTCCGTGAGTCTCGTCTTGAGCTCCTCGAATGCCCCCAACGCCTCGTCTGACAGCGTCCCCCATCGGTCGGGCCGCTTGGAACTTGTCATCGCGGCTAGCAGCCGTGCCACTTGGGCGTAGTCCTTGACGAACCGCCGATAAACGTTGCACATCCCGAGGAAGCTGCGCAGGTCCTTCTTGCACCGTGGGGGAGACGCCTCCTTGATCCCGCGGATGTTCTTACCCTGCACCTGCAGCTGCCCCCGGCCTACGATGTGGCCCAAATACTCCACCTCCTCTTTAAACAAGTGGCATTTCTTAGCCTTGAGGGAGACGCCCGCGCCACGAAGTGCCGCGAATACCTCTCGGAGGTGTTCCACGTGCTCCCCCGCCGACTGCGAGAAGACGATGATGTCGTCGAGGTACACGAGGCAACTCTTCCACTTGAGCCCCCCGAGGATCATGTCGATGGCCCGTTGGAAGGTCGCTGGGGCGTTAGACAGACCAAAGGGGAGGCGGATGTAGCGATATGCCCCCTCGTGACAGACGAAAGTCGTCTTGTCGAGATCCTCGTCCGCCACGGGGATTTGCCAATACCCCGAGTTACAATCCAGCGTGGAAAACACCTTGGCGTCCCCGAGGAAGTCGATAAAGTCGTCCATGCGTGGCAACAGGTACACGTCCCGTACCGTCACCGCGTTGAGTTGTCGATAATCCACGCAAAACTGCATCGTCCCGTCGGGTCTTGGGACCAGGACCACGGGGAAGGCCCATTCTGCACTCGAGGGCTCGACAACCCCGAGGTCCCGTTGCCATTGCACCTCCTTCGCGATAACCTCCTGCGAGGCGTGGCTCGCCCGGTAAGGTTGGGCCCGCCGCGGCCGTGCCCCGGATGTCACTTCGATCCGATAAGGAGTGACGTCGACCTTGCCGAGTTGCCCCGCCCATATCGTCCTGTACTCCTCGAGGAGGCCGTCTACGTCACCACGGAGGGCGTCGGGGACACCCTCCCAGTGGACCTCCGGCTTGAAATACGTCTTATCCGGCGGGTGAGGTCGGGGTTGTCCTTCGTCGATCCCTTCCTCCGCTTGGCGGCTCATCTTGGCTCCCTCGTCGGGCTTGCTAGGGGTGTCCATCCCAACCGTCAAGACTGCCCCCGGTTCCCCCTCATCTGCTACGACGTGAAGTGGTCCATTGTAGGCCGTCGCGGTCCCGACTACATACCCCTTAGTTATGTGGACCAGCGCGTCCCCGATGTTCGTAATATAGAGGGAACGCGGGGTGTCGGGGGAGAACTCCACGATGGCGTTGTGCAGCAGCACCTTCCGTCGGCTCATTCGGACTGGGCGTTCCCGCAATCGGTGGACCCCCTTGACACTGCAGCACACTTGAACCGCCTGGATGCACCGCGGGCCCACGGTTACCTCTTGTCGAAGCCGGATGGCTCCGATGTGGGTTTTCGGCTTGTTCCCTCGTCGGGGGGGTGCGGGCCGCGTATTCCCCGTCCAACTGCGCACAGCCACCGTGGAGGTACCGTCGTCCCACTTCATCGTCTGTGTCTTGGGGGAGATGGTGTCCACGTAGTTCCGCTGGAGGTCCCAACCGAGAATGAGCGGTACCGACAGCGACTTAACCACGAGGAAGTCATACTCCATGGCGGTCCCCCCGACATAGATGGTCAGAGACACCTCCGCGTTCACCTTGAGCAGCTTCCCCGAGGCGTCACTCACTTAGGTTTGGGGGGGCGCCCGCGACGAGTACTCGGTCCACCCCTTGGGCAACATATCCGCGCGGATAACACTGGGTCCTGCGCCCGTATCGACCACCGCCCTCGTGGGGGTGAGGGTCTGCCACGGTGCCAACTGGTACGACGCTCCGATCTCAAAATTCTCCATTCTCAGCAGCAGCAGAGTCTCCTTGAACCGCGGGCGGTATCGCCCAAGACGACAGGGACATCGGGCCGGGACGGGCCACGTCGCGGTTACCCCCGGGGAGGCAAACGTGACGCGACGGGGGGCAACCGGGGAGTTGGGGCGGACAAGGGGGTTTGAGGGGGATGGCGAGGCCACCCCCCCTAGGCGGTTCCCGCCATTCAGCGCCCATTGGACGGGGTTGCCACGGGCGGGACGTCCCCCCCTTTCGTCTTCGTTGAATCCGCGCCGCCGAACAGGCCGTCCTACAGCAGGGCCACGACGGTGGTGCGATCCGGGGCGGCGCCCGCCGTGCCGCTCCTTTGTCGGAGGAATGTACTCCGCACGGCTATCACGATGTCCCGCTGTTTGTCCGTCAGAATCTTGCAATCAGGTACTCGGTGCCCGCGTGTCCAACACATGTAACACAGCAGGGGACCCGTCGTGGCCTCCCGCCGAGGGTAGGGCGCTGACCCGACCGTACGGAACCCCAGGGTACCCGACGGAAGTACCGCGACCATGTCGTGCGTATCAGTGTCGTCTTCCTCCCACGAGGAGTTGAGGTGGTTGACCGAGAGACGTCGGGGCCCCGTCGACGTCTGCCCCTTCCGCGATGATCCCCCGAGGGACTCCCGGTTGGCGAGAGCCATGAAGTCTTTGGCGGCCCGATATCTCCCCGACACGTAGGTCGACAACTGCTGGTAGCTCCGTTGCGCCGTGTTGTACACGAATGCATCCGTCCGAAGGTACTCCGGTAGGCCTTGGATCAGCTGGTGTTTCATCGTCCTCTCGGATTGGATGTTGTCTCAGAGCTCGGCGAGGCTCCGTAGGCGTGTCGCGAGGGCGTCCCCCCCTTCGCTGTCCACCAGCGTCGCCCGGCTAAATTTGTCCTGCGCCAAGTCCAACGCGTGCGGCTCCGCGTAGGTCGACAACAGCCAATTGACCGCCGCGGAGAAGGACCCAAGGGCTCTCTGCCCGCCTCCGATGTCTGATCCCGGGAGATTCCTAGTGAACCGCGTCTCGGCGTCGCCCGCGAGGAAGTTGGGAATTAGGTACAGACCCATCCCCTCCGACACGTCATTGTCGTCGCAGGCCTTGACGAACTTCTGAAGCCACGAGAAGACCTTGAGGGGTTCCTTCCCGTTGAACAACGGGGTACCCCCGAAGGATAAATTCATGTTCTTGGCCGTCCGTCCCATCTTGCGAGCTTGCGACGCCCCGTAGGTCGAGTGACGGTTGCGCAGGCGGTACGATCGGTAGTCGAGGACGCCCGCGAAGCGATCGTCCGGACACTGGAGGACCGCTTACTTTCCGGAACCCGCCTTGGTCCCCACGCGGACTTCGTCGTCGTCAGTTGACGTCGGTGACGAAGAGGAAGATGTAGAAGACGACGACGGCGAGGGACTACGATGACGCCCTGTCTTACCTTTGCTGCGGCTTTTACGCGTGTCCACGGGGGAATCTCTGCGTGGGGCATCTTGAGCGGATCCCGCTGGGCTCGCCGCAATGACCCGAGATACGTCGGCCAACAACGACTCGCGGAACGTCGACAACGCCGTATCCAGATCCGCCATCGCCAGGGGCGTCACCGGATCGTGCTTTTGATGTGCCAATCCCGTCCGATCACTGTCACATCGAGGAAGAAATGTATCGGCCCCCGGTGGGACGCGTCGTGCTTTCTCGTCCACGAGATCCGCCAGTGGTGGAGGCGGGGTGCGGGGAATCCCTGATCCACCCGCGGATCCCCCGGGTGCGGCGCCCGCTGGGGTCACCGCGGATGTACCCGCCGGCATATCGCTAGTGGTCGCGTCCAACTTGGGGAGGTTGGGAGGCGACGCCATCGTAGTGGCCGTGCGGTAATCGACGACAGACTGACGCGGAGATCCACGTCGTCTTCACTCAACAAACCAACCACCGATCGGGGAACCGGCTACCGGATGCGAGAGTGGCAACGACCGAAATCCCCTGCTGCTCCACCAGATATTGTAGCGGTTCTCGGCACCACCACTTTGGTTCGTCGTCCAGCCGAAGTGACCTCTTGATCAGCTCGGTCCGTTGAAAGAAACTGCCCCGGAAATCGACCCACAGCCCATCCTTCCCCCAACGGGAGGAGAGGATCACGGCAAAGCCCAGGGGGGAATTGTAGTCCAAAGCACAGTTGGTTTTATCAAACGGCGGTGGGGACGACCTCCCCACTGTCAATAAACCCCTCCACAACCCGAGCGCCCGCGGCTAAAGTAGCCACCCCAAATGCGCCAAACAGATAAATCCCGCCAAAGCGAAAAGTTCAAACAAGTAGTAGGGGGGTTGGGAACACCGCGAGGGAAAAACCCCGCCCCCGACCAGATCCGATCTCCCTGAGATTCGCACAGGTCATTCCCGTGCTGGCCCGGATCGGGATATTTTGGGGGTGCCCCCGGGGGTGTGCTGTCCACAGCTGAGGGGCCGCGCCCCTGCCAGCCGCGGAACCCCCCGACCGCCACAAACAGGGCTGGCAGCACCCGATTAACCGGTTTAAGACCAATAATCGACAGGGACTGAAGTCGGTCGGACCGATTTGGCGAGTCCATCCGGTTGCCAACCCCTACCAGCCAGCCAGCCAGACAGCTGGCCAGGATGGCAGTCAATTGGTTAAGTCTGTAAGATCGGTCAGAAATCAGTACGTGGTCTGATTCTGCAGATCCACCGAAATTCTGGTCAGCCAGCGTCGGAAGACCTGCTCAAGGCAACGCTGCACGGTTGGCACCGCCGCTAATTGTAGTATTCTGATTGGATCAATCGCCGTGACGGACTCAGCGTGAATCCCTGTCCACTCGACGTTGCGACGAAGCGAAGTTCACACAAGAAACGTAGCAGAGACAATGCCGGCCGCGTACGCTTTCTTGATCCGCGTAGGTAAGGCTCCAGCAAACAGGCCAAAAGAGCGTGAGTGGAGCGATCCATGCGCATGTAAAAGCGTCAGTACTGCTCAGGCGAGGCGGGTAGTACATAGAGGAGCCAGTTGGAACTTTTAAGAACAAAGCCCCCCCTCATCCGCTGGTACCTATTCTGAATCAGGACGTAAAGCCGCGACTGCTCCCGCGCTAAAAAAAGCAAAGACAAGGGAAGCCGGCCCATACCCAGGCGCTTCTAAACTGCAAGGTTCACCCTCCCCGTCACCTCGAGAGCCGCGAGAACACGCAGGAACCGCACGCGTCGTTCAGGTCGCCGGATAGCTCCCTGCCTGTGCGACACGCGAACCATCGTGGGCGTCAGCGGGCAACAATGCGCTGAAGACAAGGAGCTGAGGCGCCACTGTCAGTGCGGCGGATCGCGTCAGCACCTGGTACGCCTATTTAAGACCCAAAGTTCCTGCTCTTCTGGGTTTTCAATCGAACGGCGGCCCTGGATTGGCTCCTCCGTCAAATACGACTGCTCATTGGTCACAAGGGGAGATGTCAGATCCCGCACCCAAATCTTCAAGCGGATGACAACGTGGAAGAGGTCATCCTCTCTCAGTGGCCTTGAGGAGACGGTGCGGATGCTCTGGCTTCAAGCTCCCTTCGAGAAGATTGACATGCAACGAGGTGCCGTCAAGCCTGCTCCGACAGACACGGAACCGATGCGCACTGCAGAAGGTCAACAACGGCCACACCTCCGACAGTAGTCATGCTCTTGAAGCACTTAGTGGCTCATTTTCTTGCGCTGTGTGCCCTCGTGTAGTAATCGGCACCTCCAGAGCACGCCTGTTGACCAGAAAAAGGATACTTGAGGGAGTGTCATCTGCATACATGAGGTCGGCATCTCGTAAGAAATGGTTAGATTCATGAACGGAATTCAGAATCTGCCTCTTCGCGTCCCACTTGTGCGGAAGATGTAGAGGGACCTGCTCGAAGCGTTCCATAACGCTGGAAGGCCCCCCCAACCCTTCTTGCTCATGCGGGTGTGGGGCAGTCTGGAGACAATCGAGCATTACTCTGGCTCTGCTTGTCCGTCTGATGTGTTCTTGGGCTCATTTTCTTGCGCTATGTAATACCGTGCAGGCATAGGTCCCGCACAAGCATCCACTCTTCCCACAAAAAAGGTAGCTGGATGAAACCTGCTTCTGAGTACCCGGTACTTGTGGGATTAATGACGTTGGTTAAATAACCAGTAAATGGAGACCGACCGTAGACGCGCGATAAAGCGAACGCTATCGCCTTAGAGGCGAGGAAGAAGAACCTTTGTTCGTGCAACATCCGATGGGGA
>Ga0209093_1002427_pt1 | contig 10354 bp, 11 predicted proteins | sample SidtaG_4_FD_187450 | JGI IMG/M metagenome (GOLD analysis project Ga0209093, IMG submission 187450) | Marine algal microbial communities from Sidmouth, United Kingdom - Sidmouth_Male1 metaG (SPAdes) (version 2) | ecosystem: Host-associated > Algae > Red algae > Unclassified | place: Sidmouth...
GGGGGGGAGCCGGCCTCGGCCAAAGGGCGCTGCGCCGCCTCTCGAGCCGGACGTCCCGACCCCCCCCCCCCCCCGACGGCCGCGGGCAGCGGCACTGCGATCGACCGTTGCCTTGCACACGGCGGGTGGATGCTTCACAAGTGGAACCAAATTGAACCAAGTTGGTCCGCCAGGGCTGGGACCAGGAGGCGAAGTTTCCACTTTCAATACGGCAACACAATGATGTTTAAGTCTCAAGATCAATCACATGGCCAGAATTGGCTCAGTATTCGAGAGGGGGCAGGGGAGAAACGGCGGGCGCAACGTACCATTCTAGGGGCGGGGACCGCATCCGAACAGCAGGACAGCACTGAACAACGCCTGGGGTAGGCCCGGCTCGCAGCACCCTCCCTTTCAGAGAGACACTAGTCCCCCCCTTGCCCCCCTTCCTCCTACCACCGAGTCGTTCGGAACCGATGATCTACCACCGCTCGAACTGTTTGACGCCAGCGCAATGACGCGGGTGCAAGTGATCGGAAGCGGTGGCCGAGAGACACGGATGGGAGGCGTCCAGTTACGAGAGCGGTTCGTGCATGCACGGTGTGACCGAGGACTTGCCGTCGCACTACGGTACACTCGTACAGACGGCTGCTGCAATAAAAGTGCTCCGAATTCTCTAGCAAGCGACAGAGGCCACTGCAGCCAAGTGGGGTACTCCCGCGCTCGTACTCGAGAGCTGACAGGCTCAAAAGAGCAGTGCAAAAGCCCGTTGGCTTAGAAAAGGTGCTCGCCCTTCCTTGCTTGAGCAATACCACCCGCTCCGAAAGACCACGGACGCTAAGGTTCAGTGAAATTGATGAATATGGTTTTTAACCGCAATGAATGCCCCCTTCGTCTAGATGGCACTGTAACTGCTCAATTCCAGTTCTGGGTTCTCCCGCTGTTGGCGGCTACTGGGTTGCCTCTCAATCCGAATCGAAGCGCCGTAGTTGTTCGTGGCTTAATCCTGAATGAAATTCAGGTGGCGTTGGGACGCACTTACCGAAGTTAAAATCTTCAGCTGTGATTTTATTTTTATTTTTAACACAACCACGACAATCTCCAATCACACATGCGTGATCGCGGACAATCAGACAAGTCAGCCTTTGCTGGGGCGCTCACCAAGCGACCGTCACGGCGGTCCGTATGCCCGCTGAATGCACGGAGTGAAGTCGCCCTCTTGTGGATGCAGAGATACCAGGCCAACTAGACAACGCTTTTCAATCTACTACAGTGCAGCGCTCCCCCGTTAATGGTGGTTGAACACAACAGTCCCACCTCTGGCCACCCCACCACAGCACACAACCCTCATTCTCAGCTCTCTTTCTCGTCGCTACTCCCCAGCCCCCCCTCCACATCCAGAGTCAAAGAAAGCCCGGTACTATATTCGCCAACGCTGGGAATATCCTGATCGCCGGCGGCAGTGCGCGACCCATCGCTGCTGCTGCACAGTAGCCCAGACCGGGCCAGCGTAGGATGTCCTCCCGGCCCAGCCTCTGGGCCGTCGACGGGCGCAGGAGGCGTCAGTCGACCGGAAGAAATCTCTTCCGAGTCCTCCCCAGACTCGAGGTTGACGTCTTCCTCCAGAGAAGGCGGGGCAGCCAGTGCCTCGTCGACCGGGGGTGACCCCGATCCCGCCGCGGGGGATGACACCGGCGTAGGCCCCGGGAGGGGGCGCGCCATCATCTGCTGCTCCAGCGCCGCGTTTTCACCTTTCTACGGCGGGAGAGGCACGCCCTGCTGGTTGTTGAAACGTGCAGGAAGTAGAAGGCCGGGCTGAACGCCAGAAAGAGGCACAACAAGCCCAGGACGCTGTGCCGGCGACGGCCCGACCCCCGCCCCGTCCGCTGCCGTGCCCGGCGCGGCGCGCGCAACGACGGAGGTGCCTGTGTGCCCCACGGACTAGGAGCCCGACGATTCCACCTCCTTGGGGACGGGGGGGGCACCCTCAGCGGCCTCACTGTCATCGGGGACTTGGTCGAGAAACCATTTAGGTTTCTCGTAGGCCGCGGCCCACTGCCCGCGGACGCGGGCGACCTCATCCGCCTGCGGAGGCACGGGGGGCGGAGAAGCCCGCACGGTCGACTGGTTTGTCAAGATGATCGCCTGGAAGCGCACGGGGACGAGTTCGCCCGCAACCCTGACGCGTTGCTCAAATCCGAGTTCACGGGACTGAGATGTCGGCGTGGACAGGTAGATTTGGAGATGGTCCGCGCCTGACCCGTTGAGGAGGGCCATACTGTCCGACAGCTTGTAGTTGGACGTGTAGAATGAGGCGCGCTCGCCCTGCAAGTCCTCGCAGGGAACGACCGCTCCGCCCACGGACGTATCCACAGCGTCCGTAAAAATTGTGACGGCTGTCGGGAAGTTGGTGTAGGCGGGCAGGGACAGAGCCGACGACAGCGGGATTGGCAAACCACCGTGAGTCACATGATTGTTGAGCGCCTGGGGACGCTCCAGGATTGGCAAACTCGTAGCGTAAAAGGCATTCCCCGATGGAGCCGGCCGAATGTGGACCTCGAGGTTGAAGGCCTGTCCGGAAGAAAAACAGACAGTATGCACAGTGCCACCGAGAAGCAAGACCACAATTGCGAATAGCTTCAGATGACTGGCCAAATGTGCCATAAAGTGCCATTCGTTCCATTTCACTGAAAATCAATCCGCGGAAGACGTCCACCGACAGAAGCATAGAAGGGACAAACATACCTGGCCAACGAGACGTCCCTCGCGCTTGAAGTTGTCAACAAACTGGGCGTATTGAAGCCAATGAAGAAGGACACGCAGGGGTCTCTAGAGGTCAACGAACACAAGGGTACTGCCGCGCGTCCCGGATGGACGGACGTCGCCCGCTGGAATGAACGCATTGACCAGCGCCACAGTCACACGGACATGTCCAACCGTGTTGGGCTTGAGGTCCGCCAGGGTCGAAATCGCAGCAGCAGTAGACAGCAGCTGGCCCCGTGCCTGCGTCGCTGCACGCCGATGCAGCTTGCTGATAGGGGAGAGCGGCATGGTGGCAGCCCGGAGGTGAATGGGTGCGGAGCGGGAGTGTGGAGGCGAGGGAGAGACACGGGGAAAAGGTGCAAGGCGGAGGCATCGACAAATGTGGAGTCCCATAAGCTGGTCCAGACGAACGAGAGCGCCGCTTTAATACTCCTCTCCGCACCTCTGACCCAGCCGAAGGCACACCACTCGCCCCGCCCTCAGCGCACGCAGCCGCGCGCGACCCTGTCTCCAGGTGTACCCTCACCCCGCGCGCCCCTGATCAGAGCAGGCAGCCGCGCACCATTCCGTCCCCAGCTGAGCCTACCCTCAAAGTCCTCGCGCCCATACTCGAACCCATCCTCGCACCCGGCCCCGCACTCGTCCTCGCACCCGTCCCCGAACTCTTCCTCGCACCTGTTCTCGCACGCGACCTCGCGGTTGTCCTCGCGCCTGCCTGATGCAGCGTCAGGCACACACTGTCACCGAGGCGACACGGATCAACTCTGACACGTATCAAAATGCTATGATTCGGTCCTGAGTCTCACCTAATTGTATGGGTCCAAGAGAATTGCTCTGTCTTCCGTGTTATCCTCACATGGCCGAACGGACCCGATAAATCGGATCCTAAATGCCGCAAGGTGATCGGAAATGTCCGAGATAGACTCAACCTGACTCCTGGAAGTGAAGCCACAGCTGGAGATTGGGTGGACGAGACTTACGTCTTCAATACTGCGAACCCTCGAAAGGGCCACATACCACGATGCGGGTGCAAAAAACTTAGAAGCGTCAATAATGATTCTATTCATGTTCAGAGCCTGAGTCTTGTGCACAGTGAACGCGTTAGCTTGTACTAAAGGAAGCTGATAGACGACTGCTGCAGCGGGCAGTTTGATACGTTTTCTAACGGCGGATATTGCGACGACTCCGGGCGTGACGGAGGACAGAGACGGGCCACGATAACAAGAAGAGTCCATCTGGACCAAGACAATGGGCATATCGTGTGGGGGGGCGTTCTCGTCGATTGGGGCAGCCATGCGCGTGCTTGCTTCTTCCTTTGACTCGTGAGGATCGCAAGTTTGTCCACCAAATATTCTATAAACTGTTCCAGTGGCTCCGTTAAATAGCCCCAACTCCACACACATGTTGTACGTGAGCATGACACGCTGGCCAACATACAGATTCATTGCATTTGGTACAAACTGATCTTTTCCTCCAGTTGATCTTCTTCTTGATAGGCCACCTCTTACCATAGCTTCCTTCTCCAGTTGCATCCGCTCTCGAAATCCATCACTTTCCTTCCCAACTGTCACATGCGTCCACCATCTAGCTGTTCTCTTTACCTGTCTCTTGTCATTCAACTGCGAGCAGTCTCGCAAGAGTGCCGCGTCGTTGTATGCATGGACTTCCTTGTTCGTACCCACTATGACTGTGCTGTCAGCCCATCGGCCGCCCGCATCGGATTTCAAGGTCCGATCATGTCTCGAGTCCAGATACCGAATATCGCTCGCAGTAGGCTTGCCCACGCGGACAGCGGAAAGTGCGTCGCAGAATGGACCGTGGTTCCGCTGACGTTTAGTCAACTCGAAATACGCGTCGCACTCCATGTAAATCTGTGCCTTGCTGCTCATGTACCGGACGATTGCGACAACGTTTCTGAGGCCACAAGGGTCGTGCACCAACTGGACTCAACTGGAATGGATCGGCGCACGTGAGGACGTGCAAACCGCCGAAGGGTAAATGGGATTTTGAAGGGAACACCCTACCTAGTCGCTGGCTGATGGTATGCGGATTGGAGGCTGACACAAAACTTATTTCATCGATTACGAGAACTTTTACGCTCCTCCAGTCCCGTTGGAGCCTCACAAGAGTCGCCTCTGTCATATCTGTCAGCATTGATCGACCTGCACATTCTAAGGCCGAATGCAAAGTAATATCCCCAATATTTGAAGCAGCAACGCCCGTAAACGCCGTTTTAACCAGCAGGGTATGCCTTCTGCCACGGGGTGTGCCACTCTCCTGATCCAGAATGGGCCCGAGGCTTTGCTGAATCTTCATAGTACTTGTATCGATCAGGTATGACTTTGTGCGGGAAACCCCCTGTCAGGGGTGACACGGCCCCCGGCATGAGCTGGGGACGGGTCGTGACCGGTCACGTAACACCCCCCTAGGCGGGTAGCGTGGGAAAGCCCCCCTGGGCGGGTGTCCAGGGAGCCCCAGGGCCACACATGAAACGACCCCTCTAGAGTGGCGCGAGGCGAGGAACACCCGATCGGCCCCCCCTGGAGGGGTCAGACACACAGTCATCGTGCGTGTTCGAATGAATCATCGTTGCGTTTGCGTTACTTCCGTCGTTTCGGTGCGCTGCGCGCCCAGTGATCCCGGCGTTCGCGTTGTGACTCTGGCGTGGCGTTCCGCATCCTGTGCTGGGTTTCCGACGGGGTTATACCCCGTCGGCTGTGAGGGCAGGATGCACTACAGACTTCCCTGTTCCACCTGGTCCATCGAGCACTACGCGTTTGCTCGGAAGCCCTCGCCGGAGGTCTGTTTCTAACTCGCTATACACAAGAAGCTGCTCTGGATTGAAAGATATCACGCGGTCCTCCAGCGTTGGGCGCGCTGTGTCTTCCAAAGCCGCAGAGTCATTGGTCTCCATCCCCTCTGCTGCATCTCCACGGCACTTAATTATTTCCGCTGTTCGCTTGACGCACTCGCGTGCGAGTTGCGTCTGATTGTGATACTTCTTCATCAGCTTTCGTCCAATCATTCGTCTTTGCTCAAATGCTGGCAGGTTGGAGTTATTCTCTCCGTCTGCCCGGTCCTGCTCCTCGTCATCATCATTGCTTTCAGAACCCCACGTAGATTCGTCTTCGCTTTCTCCAGCTTCAGGAATTAGGTCGACATCTTTTCTATCTGCAGCCAGAGCGGTGTCCATCTCTTTCTGAGCCTCGAGAGCAGATGACATCGTGTGCAATCGTTATTAATGTTCATCCATACATCGCGGATGTTCGGAACTGGTCTGGTCGCTGCTCGTAAGTATACTTTTGACGATGTCCCTGTGCTGTCGTTCACTCCGGAAGAATTTGGCTCAATGAGCGCCACGGCGTGTGCAGTAAAAGTATACCTTTCGCAAATGTATCTGCCTGGGAAGGATCGAGGCGATATCGGATGGACACAACTGCTCTTCTTGAGCTCTTTGTGGCATACGTGTACGAGCCATTCTGACCACCTCTACCAAGCATTTTCAGCGATTGATCGAGGTCCGTTTTCCGTGTTGTCAACGTGAAATCGGTTAGCCCCTCAAATAGAGATATCCCCTCTCGCGATGATGTGCGGTCCTCGTAAAACCGAATCTGCTTGTTTGTGGCCAGTGTTGTCCCATCGGGTCAAACAAAAACAGTTTGAATTTAATCCTCGTCTCTTTCTCCTGGGTTCTTCAGTTGAAGAAGAAGGGCGGGCACTGTCAACACTTCTCGACTGGATCTGCAAAGCGGACGATCTGACCGATTCCAGAGTGCCTCTTGCATGCTGACCTCTCTGGGGTTCAGAACGCGTATCATTACCTTCCGACTTTGCTGCTTGACCGATAAACTCGAAGCATTTTTAGACAGCTTGTACAGCGTTCGCGAAGAATTCTTGTTCTTCTCTTGTTTGCAAACGTAGGACGCCGTATACACGGCTGCGCCGCAGGCATCCACAAGACATTGAATGTCCATGTTTCCTTCCCAGCAGCCCAAAATGCTCGGATTGTATGCATTCACTCGAGGGTGATTCCGCTGAGTGGATATTACCATCTTTTTCTTATTGTGACGAAACACTGTTTGCACAACGGATTCATGTTGAAGCTCTTGCGGGAAGCCAAACCTGCATGCCGTCCTCCTTTTCGTATCACAGCAAAATGCCGTGCACTCATGTACCTGAGCTACTCTTGCTAGGGACTGCACATGAGCATCGAAATACTGGTCGCCTGGTGTCGCGACTGGCGTTGGAAATGTGCAAGGGTGTCTGAGGGATGACATGTCCAACTCGGCCATTGCTGGAGAGATGTTAGTGCTCACTTTGAATTCGATGAACGCTCTCAAAACTTTGGGTAACGGTCCTTCCAATAATCCTGAGCATTCAGGGACATCCTTTATCCATAGCATCATGTGAACATGAGGAGATCCTCTTGCTTGAAACTCAATTCGCCAGAAGAAGTCTTCGACATGTCCAAGGGGTTTGGAATCGCCATTGATAATCTCATCCCAAAGAGCTGTCCAGCGATGATAGAAATGTGATACAGCAAGATCGGGATTTTCTGCCAGAATATCGTTCCTCTGCGTTTTTGCCACGCCAGCAATTTCTCCATCAGTCTTCTATGGCAGAGCATTGGCCATAAAGTCTATCCAAAACGTATCTGCCGCACTCAGGGTCATGAAAAACGTTGGCTTCTGCATGATGGGGGAGCATACTGTGGACTAAAAGTTTTCTGCTTTCGTGCCGCCAAAATCCTGGAGAACCTTTTATTGTAGAGAATTGAAGAGTCAGCTTTTCTACACATGTCTCAAGCGTTTTCTTCAAATCAACAGGATGCGCTTCTCCTTCCTCGAGAGCTTGGAAAAGTGGCGTCAGCACATCTTGAAAGGTCGCTAACTCGCTCAATACAGCCGTGACACGATTTACCGAGCTCCACTGAATCATGCAGTGACTGTAGTACACGAACTGTGCGTTTGTTGCAAACCGTCTGTGATAGAGTCTCAACAAATGCGTGATTAATTCGTTTTCTGATACCTTTCTTGGGCGCTCGAACGATGGTCCACCTTTACCAAGATGAAAGAGAGTTGGAAATGCTTTTTCGTACATACTTGAAACTTCGGATGCATTGACGAATGTCAATGAGCCCCGATCAATGACTGTCGGTGCACCGTGACCTGGCTCCGAGTTGGATGGTCGGTTTTTTCCTCGAAATGCGGCTAGTACCAGACTCCTCAGAGTATTTTGCTCGTTATCCCCAACAACGAATACATGCGGAGTCTCAGTGTCTGCTACCCACGCTGGGTTGAATCGGTTCCTATGGATGCATCTGGGTTGCTCGTCGCGTAGGGCGGACTCGACATCGTCTGTGGTGGTTGGTTGACCATCGGCGGGTGGCAGCGGTTGTTCCCTTGGGACACAGGGAGTGCGCAATACAGTGTCCCGTGTGCCCTCCGGGCTGCTGCCACCCACAGGTGGGGCTTCACTTGAGTTCATACCTTCCTCGTCCCGAGGTTCTGGATCCCTCTCTGTGAGAAAAGGGCACAAAGTGCGCTCCAACGCATGCATGGATTCAGTGTTGATCGCAACGGTCTCATATTGTTCGTTTTTTTCTTTTAAATACTTACGAGCGGATGCGATGGCGGCGGCCCGCAGTGGAGTGTCATCGAGCACGCTTTTTCCATGTTCATCAGTCAAAAGAAGGAAACTGCTATCATTCGGAGCACGCGGCAGACTTTGAGCGACGCTCTGGGTTGAGTTCCAAAATGTCAGTGTTTGACCCACGGCATGCGTTTGCTGGTAACGATGTCTTCGAAACATTCGGTTGGCGGGAATGATTATGCTGACAAGGGCAGTCTCCAGCGGATTCAGTATTGCGAGCTCATCAGAGTAGTGGTCAAACATGTCAAATCCGTTTCTCTTGCTATACTTTTGAAACTGGCGCTTTCCCAGACAGACACAACATGAAATGCACAGAGATATGGTGTCTGTCACTTGACATATTGCTAGCCTCCAAGAAACGGCGGTTGCAGAGAGAAGGGAGGCAGAGCCGACGACATGGCGTGGAAATGAAGCCGGATTGGCTGTTCGACAAGCCACAATCGAACTGTTGGCTGAGAGTTGCCGCCAGTAATCTTGCAAGCCAATCACCGTTTCTTGCAGGAGTCACGCACAGCCATAGCATCCCACAATGAGATTTCCTGAGATTTTCGGGCCGCTTGCTTGGGCCTGAAGAGAGCATGGAGAGGGTTCTGGGCCAGACCTGCGATTTCTCATGAGATCAACAAATTTCTTCAGATTTCTTGGGATCCTGATGTGCGTTTCCAGTCCGCAGAGCTGCATGAGGAGAGGCTGTAAGGACCTCAGATGATTCCTAGCCTTTCCGTTGGTCCACGTAGGCTTTTGAATGATTGAAACCACTCTGAAACCGCCATTTTTTGGAGGTCAGCAATACCGCGTCTGCGCATATCCAATACGTGCTATACGTGCCTGGGTCGAAGGTGCCGTCATCTCGGCGGTCCATTGTGAGAGGTTCCAAGAGTGTAGCGGTTTTTCTTTCTGAGTCTGTCATCTCGCGCATGTTTGTGCCCGACGCGAACGGCAAAGAAACATGGTGTGTCGGGTCAGGAATGCCGCCGCAGGAGACACACGGGAGGGCGCTTGTCGCACTTTCTATTCTTTTTTGGAACCGACGCACATTGTTCATGGTGCAACCCTTACCTACAGTGGATTCCTCATCGGAGTCCTCAGGACGTACCCTTTTCTCTCTCAGTCTCAATCGGGGCAGTGCTCTGCTATTCGCTTGCATTTGCTGTAACGATTGTAATAGCTCCTGTTTCTCTATCTATGTTGCATTATTTTCATGAACGTGTGTCGAAGGTCTATTCTCAGTGTCCTCATGGTCTCCGATCCATCGACTCGCTTCTCCGTTACAGTTCCCGTGGTCGTTCAAAAGGCCAGAAGAGATACCGGTCGAGAGGTCAGTCGAAGAGACGCCAGCCCGGGCCTGCCGCCGAGCGCGTCGGCGAGAAAGGAAAGCCTCGTGCTCACTCACACCACAACTACTGTGCAGAAACCTGTGCCGGGCAGCGTGGTCGCCCTTCACGGGGCATCCATCGCACGGAGAAGGATGTAGGGCGGGACGACACTGGAAACTCCCACGCGCGGCGTGCTGCACGCGAGTCAAGCCCCCGCGGTCCGACGTCCCTCTTCGTGCATGAACCCGCCCACATCGACAGACCCCCCCCCTCTCTGTGCGCGGCGCACCAACTCCACTATTAGCTGCTTCCTGCCCCTCCCGCGAGCCCTGGTCGACTTCCGCTTCGGCCGTCCTATGCAGAATCGAACAGGACGAAAACAGTACAGAACGTCCTACGTACACACACGAGAATCCAAAAAAAGGCATTCGAAAGTCAGTGGCCGTGCACTCGACCGCAATCGAAACGCGCTACACGGGACACCAGAGACGAAGTCGAAAAAACACACGCGATTCCAAGGAACATGGAACGAAGCACGTTCCCCGCCACAGCCTGATGAACACTTTCGTGGGGAGAGCGGGAAGAGGGGGCAGGACAAGGACGCATCGTGCGTGTCGGGGGAGCGCGGGGGGGCGGGGGTGGAC
>Ga0209093_1002429_pt1 | contig 10350 bp, 11 predicted proteins | sample SidtaG_4_FD_187450 | JGI IMG/M metagenome (GOLD analysis project Ga0209093, IMG submission 187450) | Marine algal microbial communities from Sidmouth, United Kingdom - Sidmouth_Male1 metaG (SPAdes) (version 2) | ecosystem: Host-associated > Algae > Red algae > Unclassified | place: Sidmouth...
AGCGCTGATCGAGATCCCTTAGGGCTCCTTCGCTTTCATTCGGATTTGGTCTACCAGAATGGGGCTACGCATAACCCAGCAATGACGACCCCATTCAGACCGTCTCGTGGCTCGTTTCAGACAGGTCTATGCCCAACTACATCGCGCCTGGCACTAAACAGAGCCCCCAGAATGGGCTCTCCATTAAGCGTGCCACACGTTGCGCCTCTAGATTCCCCAATTGGAAGATGGGATCGACGTTGAAGGGTTTGCTCTGACGACGTACGTCCGCGCCCGCTTGACATCTGGTCGTAGTGGGAAGCCCCAGTCTCTACCGAGCGTGTTGGGCTACCGCGCCTCCCCTCACGCTCCTCACAACCCGGCTCTGCTCTCACCGTCCCCCGGCGAGCCAACACCCGCCGGCGCACACAGCTCTTCGTCCCAACACCCCCTTGCCGGCGCACGCCATCCCGCGTGCTACCTCGCGCTCCCGCGCCGTGCGCGACGCGAGCCCTCCCCGCGAGCTCCCCCCCGCGCCGTCGCACCGGCTCCGGCGTCTCCCTTGCCCGTGTGCCCGTGCCGGCACGCGCCGCTCTGTTGGCTCCGGCGCACCCGCGCCTTCTCGCCCTCTCCGCGTCGTGCCAACGTGACCGCAGCCGCCATGCGGCTCCGCCCCCACGACCCGCAGTGGCGCAATTTTGTTACCGGTCGTGTCAGTCAATGTTTCTCTGGGGTGCCACTGATTGGACCATCCGTGTACAATCACTTGGCTTGCCTCTGGAAGTCGCGCTTGCCGGGGCAGCGGCGCTTCCACTGGGGCATGCCCCTAAAGGACGCGGCGCAACCCGCGGCCGCGCTCCGCCCCCCCCCCCCGCGGCGCAGCGAGGCGCGATCATCGCTGAGCTTCCACGCGGCGCGTCCCCTTGGCCACACCCGCCACGCCCCTGCGCGCCGCAGCCCCAGCCGCGTCCCCACGCGGCCCCTCCCCGCGCGGAACCGCATTGCTGTTTCAGAGCCACGCGAGGCTCCGCCGCGCCTTGACCGACACGGCAGCGGTCGCGGGCGTAGAAACCGCACGTCAGACGCGGCCGGCCACAGGCCAGGTGCCCCTTCCCCGCCTTGAGTGCGGCCGCCGTCCGGCCCTGGCGCCAACATCGACAACCAAGATAGTCGAGGTGACGGCGCCCGATGCGCCGGGGCCGCTTTTGGCCACAAAATTCACCGTTGAGGGTGAAAATGTTCCGGGTGCTTTCAGAAAAGGAGTTTCGTGGGTGACCGCGCGGTCTTCACTTGTCTTTTAGAGTCATACGATTTCCATCTCTCGAGGCGTGTGAACTTTCTGCTTCGCTGTCGAGACATCGTCTAAAGTCGATATCATCTAATTAGACACCTCATATATTGAGGCATACCGTTGACATGCGTGCTGCGACCAGTTCTAAACTTGCAAAAAAACCTCGCATGAAGCGTTGGGAGTTTGCTCATTCAAAAAGTAGAGCGAGAAGCGCTGTAGATCCGACATTTTGGTGCCTGCAGCTTCTTCGTATCGATCTGGTTCCTGCGTTCTGGTCGAGTCTCGACCGACACAGAAATATTCGGGTACAGTTCGGGCCTGATCCCCAGATGATGGGCTACTTTGACACGGTCAGGAGAGGCGCGGTGTCCGCGTGACGCGGCATCTTCCGAAGCGCTCGAGCAAATCACTCTGAGCGCACACGAGCCCTACTCATTGACATATTCAATCACACATCGGAAACATTCCTGCACAACTACAATGGTACAGTACTCACGCTCACGTAGCACAGCAATCCCGCTCAAGTCCCCCTCACTCCTCCTTCTCCTCCTCTTGCTCATCACTGGAGCTGCAGCCATAGAGACCATCCCGCTCCGCGTCCTCGAGCTCGATGTCTTGTTCGTCCAGTCGGTTCTCTACCTCTGCTCGCAGGGCTGCCATCTCCATGTAGTAGTCTTCCATCCCGATAGCATGGTCCTCGCATCTGCCCCACGTATCCGCCGAGATCTTGGAAAAAGCGACGTCCACGAGCTCTTGGAGCCGAGTCAGATTGAAATACACAGTCGCGTAGGGTAGGGCGCCCTTGACGGTCGCCCAGACCATCTCGATCGGGTTGAGCTCGGGATGCGCGACAGGAGAGAAGATGATGGACACGCAGAATTCCTCCACTAAGTCCTGTACCAGGTAGCATGGCGTCGGTCAGTGTTTGGCAGCTTGCTCCCGCAATTGGGGCACTGTCTTGGATTGAAGCCACGTCGCGGGCCAGTTCGTCGGTACTGCATTTTGTTGCTCCAACCATCCCGCGAGTTGACTCTTGTTCATTTTCGACGACGCCGGTCGAGATTCATACGTCTGCTTCTTGTGGTAGGGAGCGCGGTCGATTACGAGCACCCCGCCGCAAATCTTGGGAAGAACTTTGGTGGCGAGCCACTTGAGCCAAACGTCCGAGTTCATTTCTCCGTGGTAGTCGCCCGTCTTTTTCTTGACCTTGAACAGAAGTCCCGCCCCGGTCACTCGACCCGTCTCCCGAGACCCAAAGTGAGAAATGATGATGCGTGCCCCTTTGCCGGAAGGCACGTCCAGCCGAGCACGTGAGGACATGTCCGTCCAAACTCTCCCAGGTCTCATATTCTTGTTGGCCCACGTCTCGTCGGTGTAGTAGATGGCCCGCCGAGCATCACGAAACTCCCGCACTTTCTTGATCAAGTTTTCCCGCTGGATGATGGACCGCTTTTCGCGCGTGACGTCGATTTGGTTTGGCCCGCGAGTAAAGGTGAAGCCGAGGTCCGTCGTCGCCTGGTACAGAGTTTCCCGGGACCACTTGAAATCGGAGGGGGTGCCACTCTAGCCGGCCACGACGCTAGCTACTTCCAGAAACGCCAGAGTGCTCTATAATGTGGGAACAGACTTCTCTGCATACTGCTTGTAGACGACATCTCGCACACGCCCGAGCTCCACCGTGGGGATGCGTCGCTCCGTATTGCGTAGCTCGCGCTTGCCAGACTCAGGTCGACCATTCGCATACTCCTCATTAGCGATACGAATGATAGTGCTCCGGCTCAACCCTATCGCCTCCGCCGTGCGGTCCAAAGGCTTGTCTAGCATCTCTGGCTTCCCATTGTCACGCTCTCGCATGAAAAATCCACGCACGCTAGCAACACAAGCACAATCTCCAACATGATGCGCCGCATGAGGCGCACGAACGTGCGGGCTTGTTGCCAAACCGCGCGCGGCGACATCTTGGCCCACCGCACGCCCAAAACACAACCCAGTAGGTCGAGCGAAGGGGACTCGGGGGGGTGTGAAGCCGATGGCACGGGTGGGGCACCGCGAGGGTGCGCAAGTGGAGGCGGATGAGGTCGCGAAGCGGTGCTCTGCCTCACTGCGCAGTGAGCCGCAGGTCATTGGGCTGTGAAGGGATCGATTGTCACTGCGCTCGGGGCCCGCCTGTACCAACAACCTGATTGGAGCGTTGCTGAAAGCAGCTCGCGATCCGGGGAAAAAAAGGCGCGCGCGCGCGCGCGCTACAGAAGAGTGACTGCGCGCTGTGGGATCAGAAAAGGCGCGCTCGGAAATAGAACGCAGATCAAGGAATGTACAAAGTGGCCCCATATGTGGACAGATCTCCCTCAATCTCCGCAAGAATGTTATGCGCTTCTCTTTCGTGCATGTCATGGAGGGCGTGTACTGTCCTGATTAAGAGTCCGTCTACAGCACATACGGAAGAAAATGACCTGGTATAGTCATGGGAGACTGGTTGAATGTCAGAATCCGTGCGCTTGTATCCTGGTTGCCTTGCACGAGGGACCAACGGGTCAAAGAAAAACGCTGGGAAACGAATATCGGAGGGTTTATGCCCTTCATAGGTACGCTTCCCGAAAGCCAACCCCCTCTATTCTTCACAGGTTAGCAGAGGGGGTCTCTGCCCTCTAAAAGATATCCGCTGCCCAGAGCTGTTGTAGCAGCCGACCTATGGCCATCCGGGTCAAAAACAGGTTCTCAGGTGTCTAATTTGATGAAACTGACTGTGAGACTGGGGTCAGGGGTGTTTCTATCTTGTGAGCTCCCAATTTTTCCTTCTCTCTTTTTATTCTGCACCTCACTCGTTCTGTTTCGCTATTTGCGGTTGCCCAGCTGCTGCTCAACGGGCTGAAGTCCGCTAAAGCGCTCGCGCGCCGCACCCCTGGCACGGTGGACACGGTCAAAAAGACTCGCCTGCAGATGAAGGACACTATTGCCATGTACCGCCACAACAGCAAGGTCAGCGACTCAGAGTCTGTCTCTACCCTTTACACAGCCATGAAGACCCTTTCAGGCTACTACTCATCGTACGGAGCGACGTACCCGCCGCCGTAGAAGCGGAAGAAGTGCCCGCTCCATCAGTTCTCTGAGATTGACTGGGTCATTGTGCGCAGGCGGTAAGCGGCGCATCTCGCGAGAGCGGTGCTGCAGCTGTGTATGGGGCGGAATTGGGGGATGTCTACTGGGAGATACAGGATGTCGGGGTGGTTGCTGGATGGACCACCGCACGTACATAATCTGGAGCATTGATGTGTATGAGATTTGGGTGCGCAGCTGCTTTGTTTACTCTGCATCAAAGACCTGCAGCGGCGCAGCTGGTCGTCGCCGCCATCTCAGCAGCACCTACCGCCGTCGCGCTTCCACGAAGCCGTTGTGGCGTTCGAGCCTGCCGTGTGTGGCGAGGGTGCGACGACTGAGGCATGGGGGATGGCTGGCATGGGGGGGGTGGACAACCGCGGCGTCACCGGCGCGCCTCCCTAAAGCCGACGGCGACGGCGGCCGCGAGAGAAGCACACCGTCCGGCTGGACGCGGCGGCGGCTGTTGCTGAGCTTCCAGTGGGCGAGGAACTGTCTGCACGTCCGGAATGAAATCAGACAGATATCACAATCATGTGCGCCGCATTTGTGCCTCATCCTTGCATCTGATTAGAACAAATGTTAAAGTGGCACTGCCCCCTGACGCTTTCAACTACATCTGATCTGAGGCTGTCGCCAGCGATGTGGTCGGCCGACTGCTTGCAGCTAGGGTAACACGGCCGGCTGGCCGGTTCTGGGTACGCCCTGTGGCCACACCACGCGGATCGCAACTGAACATGAGTGGTGAGGACGACCCTTCGGCACATGACGCTCCCCACCATCTTGGACCGAGCCGTACTACGTGAGGATTGACCGGCCAGTGCCTGCCCCCTCTGGGTACTCGTAAGTTACCCCTGCATCCGTGTGTCTGGTAGTGTATCGAATGCACGGTCGTGTGTGGTCGCGTCTCGTCTCTCCTCTTCGACAGACCCACGCTGGAGATGTTGGCGGCCACACGCTGGAGACGTTGGCAGCCCCGCACTGGCGACGTTGGCAGCCGCACACTGGCGACGTTGACGGCCCCGCACTGGTGTCCACCATATGGGTACCCCCACGAGAAGGCGGTGAGCCCGCCCGACGGTGTGCGGCTCTGACTTTTGAGGTGCCTCTCTCTCCCCCCTGAGGGCTTTGATTTGTTTTTCGTCGTCGCCCTACCCGTGCTCCTGCACTTTGCCGCTTTCGCTTGTGGGCTCCTGCTGGTTGTCACCGCTGGTCCGTTTCTGGTTTTCTGCCCTTTTGATGGATGCGCCATGGCCCCACGACGCACACTAGCGACAGTTGCTGCCCTGCTTTTTGCAGCCTTGGCGTGTCCCCCGTCGCCGTGGCTGCTCTTCTTCGCGTGGATCGTCCTCTTCGCGTCGGTCGCGGCGGCGAGCGGTTGCGACGGGGGCAGCCCCTCCCATCCTTATGACGGGCAGCCGCCCCTTTCTTACGTGACGTCAAGGAGCATTGCGGGCAACGGGCTTTATTCGGCTGCTCGGTCCGATCCGCCGCGCCCTCGGGAGCCGCGAAATACGACGCCGGTGTCATCCGCCGGCCTGTCGGGCCGCATGGGCTTCAGCAGCGCGGCTGACCTGCTGGCCGATGGTGGGGCAGCCATGGCGGACATTTTTGGAGCTGGCAACCTCCCCGACGCGCGCATCCCTGCGCGTAGATGGCGTGCGGATGGGCGGGCAATGAGGGTCGGCAACTATGCTGGCTGGCGAGGGCCTGTTCCAGGCCGGGGGCGGGGGCGAGGCCTCAACAACGTGCGGGAAAACATGCGGCCCGTGCTCGTTGCGCTCTTTTGCAACGAGATGCACAAGAACTTGAAGGACAACTACGAGGAGGACGGCATGTGCGCTGTCGGGGCTGGAGGCGCTCCGCGTACGTACGGGCGTATCCAAGAAGTCTTTGAGGACGCGGGGGTGGACGTTGGGTCGCAGCGGGGCGGTCGGCGTCTTGTTAAAGCTCGGCCGCTCCCGTGTGCGCGCCGACATCTGCAAGCAGCAGACGGTGGCGATTTGCGTCACCCTCAAGACCAGGAGCGGCGTGAAGCGCCCAGTGTCGTCATGCAGTGGGCCTGAGAAGTGCCTGGACACGGGGTGCACGTTTGAGTTGGACATGGAGGCGGCCCTCGAGGCCGTCCGGTCGGCCGCGCAGATGACACTGGAGGAGGTGTTTGAGGTGCTCGAGTCGTCCGTGCGCGGGGTGGCCCGTGCAGCCGGGACTGCCATCCCGTACGGAGCGTCGCTGTGCACTGTCTCTGGGGGGGACGGGAGCTGGCCTTTTGCCGTCGTGCGGCGGACCGTCGCTAGGAAGTGGGTGTGCGTTGCCTGCCCGACCGCCGACGGAGAGTGCATCCACCAGAGCGCTGCAGTCGCGGCGGCGGCGGGGGGCGGCCACGGTGGCTTCGACGACGGCGACGACGGGACGCCCAACATGCGCTTCCCGGACGACGACCCGGTGAAACAGGGCGATAATCCCGTTGCCCCGAACAACCCGTATATGCTCTTTTCGCGGTTCTACCAGGTGCACCAGTCGCGGCTGTTGCGCGATTTGGTGCCGCCCACAGCGGCGCAGCTGACGCGTATCAACCTTGTGGAGGCCGCTGCCACTTTCGAGACCGTCCTCGAATTCCCCGCCGAGGCACTCTGCCCGTATTTCAGGGTCCCCCCGAGCCCCCTCAAGCCGCCCATCCCGCACGAGTGCCGCATCGAGTTCGACGATGGCTCGGCCATGGCCGAGGTGTACTCGTGGCGGTGCCCGAATTGCCTGCTGCGGGTGATGCCCGACGGTCGCGAGCACGGCCTGGTCTTCTCGTCGCCGTTCACTGCCTACTCCGAGGCCTATCTATTTGAATGAGCGGTCAACCTGTCCCGCAACGGCTGCTCCTTGCGGTCGTCCTCGTACTTGCGCTCTGGCTACAGCGAGCTCAAGGCCGCGCTGAAGTACACCCCGCGCTCGAGCAGATTGCGCAGCGTTGCCACCTTGCGCAAGGCGCTGACGCTCTACCTGTCGCTGGTAATCAAGGATCTGCCGCTGGATGTGTCTACTTGCGCGCAGTGCGTCTCCGCGAGCGGTGTCATCGACGTCCTGTGTTTCGACGGCTTGCAGCTGGGCTACAAGCTCAAGTACAAGGGGCGCTTTCAGCGCCACACGATTCGCACGAGCGCCATCCCGCGCGCGAGCGTGCACGCCCGCATGGTCACTGACTCGGCCGCGGCCAAGGCGCTGGGATCTGTGCTCAACACTGCGTCCAAGGCGGCGGTAGGCTCCTCCAAGACCATCACGACGGTGTCGAGCATGCGCGGCTACGTCATGGCCGTGTCGACGCTGCTGGGCAACGTCTTCGTCGACGGCCGGGAGGTGTCGTTCGCGGGGTCCGAACGTCATGGGACGTCGGCATCTACGGCAGGGCGTGGCTGGGGCCCCACCGTCGAGGGGGGGGTGCGGCCTGCCCTGGCGACCTTCCTGCTCCGCTTTTTTCGCTGCGAGCTCGTGGCGCGCTCCCTCTGCACCCAAGTTTTAGCGGCCAGCTTCGACCTTTTCCGGCGTGTACCCAAGCCGCTAATGACGCAGATCCAGGACGCAGTGCGCGCGCGTCCCGCCGAGGTGGAGCCGGCGCCGAACACCGCCGTTGCTGAGACCGAGGCGGCCGAGATGGGGGAGCCCACAGCGGCTGCGTCCCGCCCTCTCGCCGCCTCTGTCGGTGACGGTGGAGGGGGTGCGGGTCATATGGCGGTGGATGCGAGAGTGGAACTCGGCCACCCCGGCCAGCTGCCGCCCGGTCTGCCGCGCCCGGTACCCGCTGGCAGCATCGACGTCGGCGTGCGCGGGGCCGACTCCGACGAGTCGGAGGTGGAGGAGTCCGACGAGGAGCTCACGTCGGCCGATGACCGCGTGTCCGTCGAGGGCCAGTCCTTTGCGGCGCCCCCCAAGTACTGGGACACATTCGCGCCGCTCTCCCGGTTCGCTGAGCTCTTTACGAAGCCGGCACTGGCGGATACGGGTGGGCCGAAAGGCACCTCGCTGGAAGCCGACATGCTCTTCCGGCTGCAGCCGAGCATTCCGACCACGGCGGCGGCCACGCTCAAGGTGTTCGACTTTGTGCGGGCGGTGACAGTGGACCCGTTCGTGGTCTGGGCCCCCGACGGGGACTGGAGCGCCATCGACGCGCTCATCAACGTGCTGAGCAGCGACAGCTATACTTCCACCAAGCTGGCTGCCGTGCTTGACCGGGCGGACGTGTGCGAGCTGCGGCCCCTTCGCGCCGCTGTGGCCTGTCTTGGACCTGGACTCGAGCGCGACGCCGGCCTCCGCCCCGTGCTTGCGGATTTACTAACGGCGCTCAAGGACACTGCGGCGGCGTATGACTCGTTTGTAGCGGCCAACCAAGTGTCGCAACCGGGCGGCGACACGGGATGGCGCCCGGCGACGGTGACCAGCCGCCCATCGACAACTTTACAAAGGCACAGATGGCCAGCTCCCACCCGCTCGAGTGCTTCACCCCCGCCCAGTACACGGCGACGTGGGTTGACGCGCCGGCGTCGGTAGCGTCGTTCAAGGCGGCGTACGGCATCACCGACGAGTCCCCCGAGGATTTCCTATCGTCAGGTGTGTGGGCGCCCAACTTTCCAGTATTGCGGCCAATCCCACTCTTCTACGGCACCGCGCAGGCGGCCACGGACGAGCCGGACTGCAACCATCTGATGGGCAAGGAGAAGAAGTACACGGGCGGGACGTTCGGGGCCTTCTGCACCTGTACCCACCCCAAGTGCATCGTCGTCGTCGTGCTGGACGGGTCCGAGGGGCAGCGGATGCCAATCGGGTGCATCACGCAGCGGTGCGCCACGCTTCCGTCGCAGGTGGTGTATGACTTTGCCTGCGCGACGCTAAAGACAGCGTTGTGCCGCCTGCCGTTGGTCGCGCGCGCCGTCTCGTTCTTGGTCGACCGCTTCCACTGGCGTAAAAACCACGTGTCTTGCATCAAGGCGATGAACCCGGACTCCTACTGCTCGATGGAGAGCATCAATACCTCCTCTTCCGAGGAGCGGAACGCCCTTTCCCGCCGCCAGGAGCACCACCTCCGCCTAGTGAACCAAGACAACTTTATCATCTTCACCACGTACCAGCAGGCGCTGTCCAATGTCATTGCCATGTACAAGGATGTCGAGACGGAGCTCACGCCAAGCAAGTGGCCACGATGGCACCGGAGGAAGTACGTGGACGGGGTGGGAAACACGGAGAGGGGGAGTGCGAGTTTGTAGTAGTATGGAGCAGTAGCATGCGTGAGACAGATAAAAGTCTTTCATTGCAGACATGACTTCCCACGCGACAAGACCATCCATTGACGCAACGTTCCGAAACACGCATGGACACGAAAGCGCGGGGTACAAAGCAGCTTCCAGCGCACGCCAGCTATTGGGCCTAGGAACGCTTCCCCCCCCCGCGCACCAAGTCGACAACCTCCTGTTTGGCCACCCAACGACCCCACCGAATTGCAGAGCGTCCCATCCACCGACGCCAACACCCCAAACGTCGACCGCCCCATCGTCCCCAAGACAGAAACCGACGTCCACTCCAACGTGCCCATGAAAAAAGCCGGCGACACACCCAACGACGACACACCCCCGCCCGACGCACCCCCCAACGTGAAAAGGTGCGCCAAGTCACCGCCCATGACGAGGGGCAACAAGAGAGACACAGCCCGGACCACAGCAGCGGCAAGGCGCAGCTCCACCACCATTGCGCCCAGCGACCGGCACCGTGCCCCGCCCACTGCCCCCAGCGGCCGGCGGCGCGCGCCGCCCAGCGCGCCCAGCGACCAGCCGCGCGCCCCGCCCACGGCCCCCAGCGGCTGGCGGAGCACGCCGCCCAGCGCGCCCAGCAACCAGCCGCGCGCCCCGCCCACCGCCCCCCGCGGCCGGCGGTGCACGCTGCCCAGCGCGCCCAGCGACCAGCCGCGCGCCCCGCCCACCGCCCCCAGCGGCTGGCAGAGCACG
>Ga0209093_1002430_pt1 | contig 10350 bp, 5 predicted proteins | sample SidtaG_4_FD_187450 | JGI IMG/M metagenome (GOLD analysis project Ga0209093, IMG submission 187450) | Marine algal microbial communities from Sidmouth, United Kingdom - Sidmouth_Male1 metaG (SPAdes) (version 2) | ecosystem: Host-associated > Algae > Red algae > Unclassified | place: Sidmouth...
ACGGGGTGCCTCGGTCGAGGCTCTGTGTGCAGTTTTGCGGTGCGCGGGTGGTGTTTGTCCGGCTGTTGCGATCCACGTTGCATTTCAGACGGCGTATCAAGCCAATCCTGCGACAATGCACATGATTTTCATGTCACTCTGTGTCCCAGCCCAGTGCGAGGTTTTTGGCGGAACGGCTGTAGTCCGGTACCTTGACCACTAAGCCACGGGCCCATTCGGCCTGCCAACTAAGCCAAATCCGGACTTTTTAAGGTCCAGATTATTAGACAATCCGCCTCCGGGTATGCCGGAACATAGCAGCCTCTCTGCTGCTACACGCGTGGTGCAAAGGCGGCCAAACGTGAAAAGGCGGCGGGCACCCAGGAGTTGCGTATGCTCAAGGCGAGCACCGACGGGCTGTCCGCGCAAGCGCAAGCAGCGCCGGAGCGCACGACCGTGGCTTTTTTTAACTCGGCCGAGATGCGCGACACGCCGGAAGCTGTCGCGTTTCGTCGCGCGCATGCTCGCAAGCTGATGGCGGCGGCCGGGTTGGTGCTGTCCCCGCCAGACACTTTGTCGGAGGCGTCTCCGCCGCCGGCGTCCACAGGAACTGCGCCGTCGGTAGGGGAGTCTACACCCTCCACACCCGCGCTGACATCCACGTCGATGCCGCGTATGCCACGGGCGCACGAGCAGGCGGCTGGCACGGCGGTGGTGCCGGCATCTACGCCGGCGGTGAGCGCCCCTGGAGGTGCGCGGCCGGCGTCTGAGGTCAAGACGACGACTGCGACTGTGTCCTCACCGGCGGCCTCTGCCGCCGGCTCCGGTGTAGCAATCCTTGGCCGGCGGTCGCTGTCGAGAAAGCAGGCCAAGGCAGCGGCGGCTCTTGCCGCTGGGTCCAAGACACTCGACTATGAGAACGATGGCATCTATGTTGTTCCTGTTTTTCCTGTGCACGACGATGGCGCGGACTGCACGGAGGGCCGGCAAGACGCTGAGGGTGAAGACTCGAGTGATGACTACAGCAACGCGGAGTACCAGTAGTGTGTTAGTGCGTATTGGGCAGCGACTTCAAAGGGTTTTTTTTCCCCGTTGGGCAGGTTTTTTTTTTCCTAATTTCTTCGTCTTTGCGTCCGACAGACAGCATCCCTCTCGCTTTGGTCCCGGGTATCCCACCACGCCAGCAGCGGCAGAGATCTGAGCGATAGCCGCAGCGCTGATCGCCGTCACGCCGACTTTGCGCCGATGCTGAGCTGCCGTGCTGTGCCTTTCGCACGACACCGCCGTCGGCGCGTCAGTAACTACTGTGCGTGCGTGGCGGCGGCGGCCTTTGGGGAGGTCTCCCTCTCAAAAAGTAGGACAGTCAGGCTCCACGAGACACGCCCTCGAAGACATACTGATGTAAGGGAAAAAAAAATCGCGAGGCGGGAAAAAAAACCTTTGTTCGCCTCTAGTTACAGGAACGGCTCCAAAAGCGTTGCTCTGTCCGCCCATAAGTCCTCCACCCGGTCATTCCTCAGCTTCAGGTGCTCCTCCTCGCTCCTAGTCACTGCCCAAGCGCCTAGAGTTTGTCCAGAAGTGCCTACAGGTAGAAAGGCAAAAGGCGCAATGGCGGGCGCAATGGCGGCGGGGGGATCACAGCCCCCCACATGCCCGTCCCGATCGTCCTTCATTCCCTCAGCACCACCGCCGGCCGCCTGACCGCCGCCGGCGGCAGCGGCAGCCGCCGAAACTCCCCCAACCCCCCCACCAGCAGCCAAGCTGCCGCCAGCGCATCCACCACGGCTGGGGCGGCTGCTCGTCCCTTGCCGCTGCCGGAACTTCCGCCGGCCGCGCCGTGCACACCCACAGCGCGCGCCGCCCGGCCGCCGCCGGCCGCCTGACACCCGGCGGCATCGTCGCGATAAAGCCCCGCGCCCCCGCCCGCTCCGACGCCCTGTCCCCCAGCGGCGGAGCCGCCGCCGCCGGCCGCCTGACCGGCGGCGGCGCCGGCTGCAGCCGCAACTCCCCCAGCCCACCCAGTGGCCTCCAAACCACCGCCGGCGGATGCATCACCGCCGGCGGCTGCTGCTCGTCCGTTGCCGCGGCCGGTGTTGCCGCCGGCGGCGCCGTGCACACCCACATCGCCCGCCCAGCCGCCGCCCCCGGCTGCCTGACCGCCGGCGGCGGCGACCGCCGCCGCAACTCCCCCATCCCCCCCACCGGCAGCCAAGCTGCCGCCAGCGCATCCACCACCGCCGGCGGCGGCCGATCCTCCATTGCCGCCGCCGTCGTTTCCGCCGGCGGCGCCGTGCGCGCTCACATTGGCCGCCGCCCCGCCGCCGCCGGCTGCCTGAGCGCCGCCGGCGGCGGCCGCCGCCGCAACTCCACCAGCCCCCCCACCTGCAACCAGACCACCGCCGGCGGATGCATCACCGCCGGCGGCGGCCGGTCCTCCATTTCCGCCGCCGGCGTTTCCGCCGGCGGCGCCGTGCGCGCCCACATTTCCCGCCGCCCCGCCGCCGCCGGCTGCCTGACCGCCGGCGTCGGTCGCCGCCGCAAATCCCCCAGCCCCCCCACCAACAACAAAATTGCCGCCGGCGGATCGAAGACCGCCGGCGGAGGCCGCTCCTCCATTGCCGCCGGCGGTGTTTCCGGCGGCGCCGCCGGGCACACCTGCGAGTACCACTGCCCCGCCGCCGCCGCCGGCCGCCTGACCGCCGGAGGCGGCCGCCGCCGCAGCTCCCGCAGCCCCCCCACCCAGAACAAAATCTCCGCCGGCGGATCCAAGACCGCCGGCGGCGGCCGCTCCTCCATTGCCGGCGGCGGCATTGCCGGCGGCGCCGCCGTGCCTACCCGCAGGCCCCGCCGCCCCGCCGCCGCCGGCCGCCTGACCGCCGCCGGCCATACGGGTGCGGGACACATACCCGTCGCGTCGCTTCTCGGTGACCTTGTTGTGCAGGATGGCCACCGCCTTAGTGACGGTGACCATCTCCTCAACGGTGGAGTACTTGGCAGGGTGCAAAGCCACGTGAAAACGCGCCGTTAGCATGGCATAGAGTCATTCGACATCTTTCCGCAGGGCTTCTTGAAGTCGGTTAAATGTAACCTCTACTTCTGTTGTGGGGTCAGGAAACGGGGAAACGAAAAACGCGAAACGAGGATGAATACCATCTACAAGATAGTACAGGAGCGTGCGGGTCGTGCCGTTAGCAGTGTAAGAAAATGTACGGGGCGGCCATTCTCCGTTCGTAACGGATAAATAGAGGGGGGAAACATGCATAACGTTGAGGTCGTTGTGAGATCCAGGACACCCCTCACATAAATGCCAAATCCAGAGGTCCTCATCACAAACGGTTTCCATCACCAAGGAACGCTTCCCGTGGCGATTCTGGTACATGACAGCGAATGCCTTAGGGCAGTTGCGCCACTCCCAGCGGCTGCAGTCAAGGGAGCCCATGCAACCGGGCATCCAGCGCTCAGCATTGCGCGTCAGAATTCGCTGCAGTTCGTCAGTGGTGGGGGGACGCAAATATTCGGGTCCAAACTCATCCACAATAAAGCGCATCAACACTCGCACCGACATAGCAATAGTTGAAGCGGACAGTCGCACATATTCATCAGTCCTGTCCGGCGCCTCCCCATACGCAATGACTCGGAAAGCCGCAACCACCTTTTGCAAGGGGTGCGCCTGGAGCCGGCCGGTCGCATTGATGCACTGCGCAAAAAATGGCCGGTCCTTCACGGCGTCATATATACGGAGACACACGCTGCGCGGCACGTGGAACCGACGCTCAAAGTCCCCCTCGTTGTAGACAGGCGGATCCCCATTGAGACCAACATAATCTCTGAGAATAGCACGCAAACCTGAGCGGAAGTTACGCCGCTTATTAGGCCGGCGGCCCGGTACAGATCCAACAGAACGCGGCCGCCGGTGCACCCAAGACCCACGGGCACGCTTCCGCCAATGACGCAACGCCTGGAGGTGTGCCGCAACCGCCGAAGCAATTTGTAGGTCCTCCATATCCTCCAGCATCGCGTCTGCGGAAAAATCAAAAGGGTCGTCTATCGCACGAAGAAGACGGTCGCGACGACGGTGGCGGCGGATAGCCGTCGACGACGACGACGCCGCGCTGACGGTTCCACCTGCACTGAGATCTCCCCAGCACCCCACTGAGAACACAGAGCACGGACAGAGCAGATTCCCTTTCGCCCGCCCCACCGGCAGACCGTTTCAATGCCCCCCGCTGGTGCCCCGAAACGGTCACATCCCGGGGTGGAGGCACTGTCACCTGTGGTCGCGTGCTCGATGCGACGGTCCATAGCAGTCGCGATATCGATGCAAACGGTGATCGCTCGAACGCTCTCCCGCGACACAAAGTGCATTGTTTGTCACTGACGTTTTCAAAAAAGCCGAATGTCACGACACAAGCATTTCGAACGGCGGCGAAAGCAGCGCCAGCCAATGAGAGAGCTGAACAAGATCGGGAGGAGAGCTCCGACTCCCCAAACTGCTTTGGAGCCGTCCCCAACCCCAAGAGCCTATATTGAGCCACGTGGAACATTCGGGAGACACGTTTCTGACACGTACGCACATTCGGACTTGGGGAAGACGTTGTTGGGTGTGCTCTTACGCACTGCTTCGTGCTCCATATTCAAATGCCCTTCCGGACCCACATTTGTACCCACGCCGGTTTGCCGACGCTCTCTATTTGACATGCAAAAGGTATCTATTTCCCTGGACTTTAGTTCAGGGTACTACTCAAGATGAGCAAACACTGACCACCGTCCACCCCATGAGCCCCTTTTAATTTTTTTCTGAGGCCAGTGCACGTTGCGGGAGTACTTGACAACGAGACGCTGTGCACGTAATACGGGACCGTGACAACGACACAGGACGTTGTGCTGTACGTTCTTGGTATGAACATGTCCGCAAGCCTTGGGCAATGTCGCCCATGTCTTTGTTTTTTCGAGCAAGTTTCCACGTCGTCTGTGAGGGACGTTTGCTTGGTTTCCAGCCACGAGTCGCTCTCCACGGGGTCAAGAACGCGGCCTAGTGCGTTGTACAGTCATTGCGCATTTATATGTGTCCCGCTTGTAAGGTACCTTGCTTTATAACTCAGCGAAACTCGATCGCTCCAGTGCGGGGCCCGTCGCACTTGCTAGCACTTGAAGTGATCATCCACAGCTGATCTGCGATCGAGTAATCTGTGGCCCCAAGTCTGTCAGATTCTGCCTACCTACCACCCAGGAACACCTCATGGGGAACAAGATTTAAGTCTTGCAACGTCCTTCTGTGTCTCATTGTGCCAGTTTTGACCCAACTCCACGATCGAGCGCCATGAGCGCCTCGGGTCGTTGTCGTTTCGGAACTGATTGCCCAATCAGCTGTATAATATGACGTGGGCTACAAAGAGCTGCACCCAGCTTTACAAGCGCACAATGACTGTACAGGCTGGAAACGATGATTCCTGCTGCACTCGGTCGAAGCAGTTAACCGTAGTTAAGACGATGATGCGTTTGTGCGCTCTGAGGGGCACGTTTTTGAATTTTTGACTGGGTAGGGTCGGTTCTTGAGCGATTCGCTTTGGCGGACCGCGTTGAGGGGGGGTCGTCTCGCACTGTGGTGGGTCAGAGGGCGCCTCGTGTGACCCGAACTGGCCTTCCTTCAGTCACTGCGCGTCCTTGGCCGCAGCAAGGCTTCCTTGCACTCTGTCAGTCGGTCCACGCTCGGGTGGTTGCTTCGTTCAATTAATAATAGAAACGGTGCCAAGTCCAGGGTGTTTTCGTGAAGGCGCTTTCAGTGCCAACAGTAACCTCCATTGCGAACAGTAGCTCACTGCACACGCCCACCCTACGATTACCAGGGTTCAGCGAGTGTCGAGGCCCGGGTACCATGCACACACATGATTCGGTTTCTTGATTTCCGCGAAGCGAAAAGCATTGAATTGAAGAGTTGTGCACATGTATCCGGCCAAATAAATCAAGAATGGGGTTCATACTTTCATGTCCACCTCGAAATGTCAGCCCATGCCATTTAAATCCACTCCTCGCCAGCTAAGTTAGTGTGAGGGCGGCCTCGTCATCGACGCCGGCGCCGAAGCTCTGGCGGCAGTGAGGTAGGGCCGCTACCTGGGTGTGTGCCGCCCCCCGCATGGCGGCGCCTGCAAGTGGCCGCCGTGGCGGGCAGGTGCGTCCGGCATAAGTGCCCCCGAAGCAGCACGGCGCCCGTCCCTCGCGCTGCGCGCACGGCGCACGTGCCCCCCCCCCTCCGCCGCCGTCGACCGCCGACCCAACGAAGGCAGTTCTCCGCACACAGGCCGCACCTGGAGACCGCCCGTCGCGCCCAGGCGCCACCACCGGGTGGTGGACCGGCTGCGGCGGCCGCCGCTGTCCACGCTGGTGAGGCTGGCACCTCGCTCGCTGGTGCCCGCCCGGCTGGCTTCCGCGCTCCCCCCCCCCCGCCTTATGCGGCGGCTGCGGCGGCCGCTGCCTGCCCCGCCGATGACCCTGCCGGTCGTCGCCGCCCTTCCCCCCCCGGCACGTCCGCCGCTGATGCGGTGTCGGCCGGTGCCCTCGGCGCAGCCACTGCCCGGGATGCGGGACCCCTCGCGGGCGACCGCCCCTCTCGCCACACCTGGGCGGACGTGGTGGCCGCCCGTCGAATGGCGCCCCTCGTGGCCGCCGCAGGCGGTAGCATCCCCAAGAACGAGAACCGGCGCCCGGCAATGGACACGCGTGCCGCGGCGGTGGCTGCGGCGCGGACAACCCGCGCGGCGGCGGCGGCCGCCACGTTGCGGCGCCTGGCCGCCAGGTCGGAAACGTGGGTGACACTGCGGACGGTGTACGTCCGCGGTGTCGCTGGCGAGTCCCGTACCTGGCGGCTGCGCGACATCTTGGCGGCCGTCACGCGGCTGCCGCGGCGGGCGGTCGTGCACGCCAGCCGGTGCAGCGACCTCATCGAGGTCCGCGTGCTCGCCGAGCACGCCGACGCGTTTGAGGCGGCGGTGGCGCTCTCCCCTGAGGCGCGCGACCTCACCCTCGTGTCGGGGGTCGACCCGCTCTCTGTTTCCCTGCTGGGCTCCCGCCGCCGGCGCGGGCTGACGGGCGAGCAGGCCCGCGAAAAGGCGCGCGACTGCCACGTCGCGCGCTGCCGCGAGCAGCTGGGCTCCGTCGACGGGCGAGTTGGGATGCCGGCCGCCCACCGGGCGGCCTTGAGCGCCGCCCTGACGCGGGAGCTGGCACCGTTTGTGCGGGTGCTGGGGGCGGGCGGCGCCGAGGCCACGAGTGCCGCGCGGCGCGGAGCGGACCGGGGTGACCCCGTTCTGGCCGCCGCCAGGGGAGCCGCGGTGGATGTGGGAGGCAATCGACGGGGGGATGAAACCCCCTCCCCGACCGCTTCGACCACCGCGGCGGCGTCCGCCGGGGTACCCGAATTTTCTTAACCGCCGCACAGTCCGACCGCGGAGTTTTCCCCGTCTGCCGCCGGCGCGGCTGCTCAGCACAAATCTGACGGCGACCGGGGTGAGGCCGACATGGTGACGGTGATGGGAAAGGCGCCGGTCATGACGACGGCGACTGATCCCACCCCCGAATCCGATCGTGCCACATCCCCCGGCGCAAAAATTCCCGTCGTCCCGATGGCCCCGGTCTCGGCCGCGTCCGCGCTGCCGCTCGACACCGCGACGGCGGGGTTGGCGCGGCAATGGAGGATGACCCGCCTGCGGCTGGGTGCGGGTCCCCCGCGCCCGGCGACGTGTCGCCCGCGACGCTCGCCGATGCCGCCGCCATGGTGGCGGATTTGCTGGCGCGGCCGCTGGCCTCGCCCCCGGCCCGCCCCCCGCCCCCCCCTCCCCCCCCCGCCTTGTCACCCACCCCCAACGGCGTGCACCCATCCGCCGCCCACACAACTGGCGCCGCCCGCGGTGGCGTGCCCACCCCCTTGCCCGACGCCTGCGGGGGACCAGTGGTGGTCCGAAGCACGCCCGGCCTGGCCCGGGGAAGGTCGCGCGGCTTCTGGCTCGCAGCCGCCGCGGCCGAGGCCACCAAGACGGCGGCGGCGGTGCCCCTCCCCGCCCCCTCGGCGCCCGGCGAGGAGGTCGACAACGTGGTGGTGGCGGCGCCGCCGTCGCCGACCGCTGGCGCCCGTGCGCCGCCACCCACCCCGGTCGGCAAGCGGCGGGACCGGCCGACGCCGCGGAACACCCCGACGGCGTCGCCCGAGGAGTTGCGCAGGGTCGCCCGGACGGGCGCCTGCGGGCAGGCGCCCCTCCTGCGGGCACACGTCCCGCGCCCGGGCGTCGCCCGCGCAGCTGTCTCCGCAGCCATTGCGTGGGGGTCTCCCCCTCCGCCCCAAAGTTCCGGTTTGAGTGTCGGGGGTGCCGCCCCCGGTGTGCTCGGCGCACGCCGGAGCGCACCGTCTGGGGACCCACCGCGACAACGGCCGCCGACTGTCGGGGCGCCCACGCTGGTGGCTGAGAACTCTTCCCCCCCCCTCATTGGTGACGCCCTCGCCAAATGAGTACCCGGGATGCGGGTGCGCAGGCCCCCAGGGGGGGGGGTCGGTACCCACGCCGATCGCGGCGGCGTGGGGTGGCGGCGGGGGGGGGTGCGGCTGCCTCTGGCCCTCCCTCCGTCCGTCTGGACGTTGACGCATCTGACAGCGGTCGGTTTTCCGAGACAGACTGCTCCACCTCCCCCAGCGACTCTTCCCCCACTTCCTACAGCGCGACAGGCACCGCGCACTCTCGTTCCCCCCCGACCTCCCCCCTCCATCCCCTGTTTTCGTGGCACTCGCCGGGCCCCGCGGGTGTCTCCGCGGACACGACCTGCCCCGTAGCGGTCTGCCCCCAGTCGGCGGCGGACGGCGACGGCTGGCCAGGCACGCGTACGCACGTGAGGGAGGCGCACGTGTCGACGGACGTCGACGCCGTCGTGCTTGCGGGGCTGCGCCTCCGGGGCTGCCCCCGCTGCCACAAGATCTTCTCGCTGGAGCGCTCGGCGGCGGGGCATGCGGCACTGCAGGCGCACACCGCTCGGTGCCTGGACCGTCCCCACCCCGCTGAAGCGGCGCCCGTGGCACATGCAACGGTTCGGCCTCGTGCTGCCGAAACGGTTGGCGGTGCGCGCCGAGCCCGCACCCGGCGGCGCGCGGCTCCACACGCTTCCCCGCCGGCACCCGCGGGCGGGACCTCCACGGGGACGCCCGCGGAGCCACCACCGCTAATTCCCAGCCCTGTGGTGGGCTGCGAGGTAATATCGGGGAACGGGGCGGCCTTCCTCGACCACCTGAGCGCTGCCCACACGGCTGTGGACGTGCCCCCTGTGGTGGTGGCGACCCACCGGCTGGGCGAGTGCCGGCACTGCCACCACCTGTTTGGCGTGGAGAAAACGGCCGCGGGGCAGCAGCCCCTCACCCAACACGAGCCCCACTGCAGACAGAACCCACTGCGACAGGTTGGGGGGGGCGGGGGGGGGGCCAGTGCCGCCGCGGCGGTGGTGGCGGTGTCGGACGACTGGACCCGTCACGAGCGGTGCGTCTTCCCTTCGTGCAACCGGGTTTTCTCCGGCACGCTGGCGCCCGCCACCCTTCCAAGGCACCTCGGCCTGCGCCACAAGCTGGCCGAGGTGCCGTCGGCGTGGGTGGCGGCGCTGGCGCTGGACGGCTGCCGCCACTGCCACCGCCCGTACCGGACGGTGCGCGACGGCGCCGGCCTGACTTCATTGAAGCGGCACGAGGCGCGTTGCAAGGAGGGCAAGGCGGCGGCGGCCGCAGCGGCCGCCGCGGAGGTGGCCGAGGCGGCGGACGGGACTTCCGCGGAAGCTGCCGCGGCTGGGCCGCCCGACCAGGACGCACCCGCCACGGGTGGGGGGAGGGGTCTCGACGCGGTGTCGCCGCCCCCGAGGCTGTTCCTCACGGACGGCAGCGCGTGGCGGCGGCGGCGTGCGGAGTTTCTCCACCTGCAAGCGCCCACCCCCGCCGAGTGGCCAGCGCTCATCGCGTCGGGCGCCCGCACGGCGGACCACGTCGACGCGTCGCTGATGCCGGCGTGGCGCCAGCTGGGGAGCGACGCGCTGGCGTGCGTGCGGCGCGAACCGCGCAACGCCACGGCGTGGCTGTGGTTGCTGACGCTGCCCTCCCTCCTCTTCCACATCCCTGCCCACACGCGGAACAGGGGGGTGGGCCCGCCGCCGCTGTCTCGGGCGGCGCGTGTCGCCGCGCTGCTCGACGGCAATTTTTCCGCTGCCCTACGGGACCGCAATGTGGGTGTGTGGCGGGCGCCCCCCGCCTCCGAGCCGGCGGCCGTCTCGACGAGCGCGGCGGCGGCGCCGCTGCCCACCCCTTCTCCGCCAATGGCCACCCCTCCTCTCCCCCCCCTCCTCCCCCCTCCT
>Ga0209093_1002433_pt1 | contig 10338 bp, 13 predicted proteins | sample SidtaG_4_FD_187450 | JGI IMG/M metagenome (GOLD analysis project Ga0209093, IMG submission 187450) | Marine algal microbial communities from Sidmouth, United Kingdom - Sidmouth_Male1 metaG (SPAdes) (version 2) | ecosystem: Host-associated > Algae > Red algae > Unclassified | place: Sidmouth...
TGCACCAGCCCCCATACGGCGGCAGCCTGACCACCGCCGCAGCACACACTGGCACCGCCGAACACGAGCAGCACGACCGCAGCGCCGTCGGCGCTACCGCAGCGCCGTCGGCGCCACCGCGTCGCCGTCGCCGTTGTCAGCGCCGGTGCGCTCCACCAGCCCCCAAACGGCGGCGGCTTGACCGCTGCCGCAACGCACGCTGGCACCACCGAGTACTAGCAGGACGACCGAAGCGCCGTCGGCGCCACCGAGTCGCCGCCGCCGTTGTCAGCGCCCGTACGCTGCACCAGCCCCCATACGGCGGCAGCCTGACCACCGCCGCAGCACACACTGGCACCGCCGAACACGAGCAGCACGACCGCAGCGCCGTCGCCGCCACCGCGTCGCCGGCGCCGTTCTCAGCGCCCGTGTGCTGCACCAACCCGCATCTGTTGAGATAGCGTTGCGCGTCCTTGGCTGTTGGTGAAGCAGTTGCGCGGCAGCCCGCCTTTTTTGTTCAGGGAGTCCGAGGCAGCCGGGAAGCAAGTTTCCGCACTTCTGCACCTGTGGGCCTCGTCGCTTGACGGCAAGTAGCCCGACGTCTTCTTTCTACAACAAATGAACCTGAAACCCTGTCGGTGTTGCTCCAGAGACACCGGCGAACTCGACGCTCTTCGCATCGAAATTAACTACGTCGAATGGTTTGAACAGGCACCAGTCGTGCGCGAGATCGTTGTCGAAGTGATGGGGGCTACTGCCAAATCGTCTCGTACCTGGTCATCAATTGATATTTCAGGGATGATTCGGCCGGAAGTGTCTTTCCTATCGGAGATCTCAAAGCGACAAACCCGTGGACCTCCAAGAACACCTGCAACATCTCTTTGATGCATGCCCATCAGTTCCCACTTCTGGCTCCGGAAATCGAACCGGCTGCACTCCCGTGTTCGTGTCGGGCCCGGGAAAATTGTTCGTCTCGCTGTCGTCGACGTGTCCTCGTCCCGTCGCCGCGCCGTCGTTGGCAGACCGTGTTGGCCGCGCCGTCGTCGGCGTGTCGTCATTACGCCGTGATTGGCCCGTCGAGGTTGCCTGATCCCATTGTAGTCCTTTTCTTTCCATATCGGCCGTTCACGATCGCCGGACGAGCGCATGCGGTACGTTTGATGCCCGCTGACGTTTTTTGCCTGATCGGGCGCGAATGGAACAGGTCTTGATCTCTGCCGCTCACACCGCGGCACACGCGGTCACGCTCCGTTTGTTTCACGGCACAAATGATGCATGTCAAGAGCAGTCGCTGTCAGAGTGTGAACCGTGCATGTATTTACGCTCCAGGTTTGGGCACCCGGCGGTTTCGGGCGGGCTCACGCAGATTCGCGCGGCCGTCCCCTCCGTTTGGAGGGTGGCGGCGCTGTGGTCGCAACCGCGGCGCCGGTTCAGACGGCGGCGACTGTGGCGGCGGCGGCGGAGGCGGCGGAGGCCGATCCATGGGCTGTTGGAATCGGCCTTGCGGCGGCTGCTCTGTCGTCCTCGCACACGTCGGCGGCGTCGGCGGTGGCAGAATCGTGACGCCGAAGGTCGCCGAAGCCCCGACGGCGGCCGTCACTGGTCCGTCGACGGCGGCCGGCACCATCTTGGCCAGCGCAACGCCGGCAATCTATGGCGGTCACGCGGCAGTTACCGCTCGCCGCGCGGCGGTTTTGCGGGTTGCGGCGGTGGTCGGGGCGGCGCCAGCGGCGCGGTAGACGGCCCGCGCCGACACAACAGGTGTGACACGTGCCTCTGGCGGCCGTCGCCACCGGCGCTGCCAGTGGCGCGCCGCAGTCTGTCGGTGCAACCTGTCGTGCGGGCGCACAGGTGCAGATTGACGGAAGAGCGGCGTTGGTGGCGGTGGCGGCGGCGATGGTGGCGTCTGCGTCGTGGGCGAAGACGCCACCTGCGGTGTCGGGCGCAAAGAGGCGGGCCGCGGCGGGCGCTTCAGCGTCTGTACGCGGCATTGAAAATTCGAAGATCAACGCAAGGGCGCGCACAACCCTTTGCGCCTCCCCCGCCCTGCTCGTTCCCTCTGGCTGCGCCGCCGCTCGGTACGCGCATGGCACGTTAGCCCCAGTCTGCGGACTTCCGGAGGCGGCGGCGGTGACGGCGAGGGTGTTGAAGGAGGGGGCGGCAGCTGAAGGGACGGCGCGGACGGCGCCGGCGGCGCGTGAACTCCCCCCCTACCCGCCCCCCCGTTCATTCAAGACCCCGGTCTCCGCCGTTTCAGTGTTGTCATGTGATTGCTGTGGGATGGCGCTAGGAGCTGGGTTTACTCTTCTTGTCGTGCTCCTTTCCAATGTGCAGCGCCTCCTACTTTTTTGCTTCAGAGTAGGAGGCCGAGAGAAGCTTCTAAAAGCAAAAGACACCACCCTACAGCATTCCTGCTAATCAGACACTCTTCCACATCCATATTCCAGTCCGCTTCAGAGCTGCTTCTGTTGCTGTCGTGGCACGCAGGTGCGCTCGAAAATGGTAGGGGTAGGCAGGGGTTTCTCGTCGGATGAGCTGCCATCTTCACTCAGAGAGGTGTGAAGTGAAGACATGACAGCCGCAGTTGCCGGTGTGGTCGCGGGCAGCTGGGGGGGGTTCTGCCGCTGATAATGGCGGGGACGGGGGGTGTAAGTGCGTAGGGGGGGCAGCGGGGATGAACACGACTCGGGCGCAAGAGAACAAACGCGTGCAGCGCGACGCGAAGGCAGCATCGCCTCGGCAGAGGTGCAAACAGACCACCAGGCAACCTGGCCTGGTTTCGTGATGTAGGTGAAATACGACTGAGGAGTCGAAACTCGCAAGTTTGAAGAGCCACGGCAAAGGGACGAGCATGCTGCGGACTTGGATCCGTGGCGACTCCGATCCGTCAAAGTCGCCAACGAACAAGCGCGGCTTCACCATGCTAGTGTCACTGGGAAATTTTCGGCTCGACCATTTTGATGCAGGAAACGCACAGCACTGTTCAAGTGAAGAAAAAAAGATGAGAAACACAAAACAAAATGCAGCGCTGAAGAAAGAAAGAGACCAGACAACCACTTCACCGCGCAGAGAGAGCGAAGTCATGGAGGATGGCCAAGATGCGCCTAGCTCGGCGGTCGCCCACCAATGGACACAGAAAGTCATCGCCGGTGATGATGGGCACCCCAAGCGATGCAATGGGCACTACCATCCCGCCAGAAGTCAACCTCCAGCGAGTCGGACTCAACGCGAGGGTGTGGCTGGAATGTCCAATCATATCGCAAACGGCGCACCGCTTTGTGTGCGAGCACGCCTGCGACAGGCATGGTCCCGGAAGATAGAAAGGATCCTCGTTGGATACTTGACGGCGGCACTGAAGCTGCCAACGTAACGGGCAGCGGCGAGCCGTGTGTCCTTGAACACCAGGCGGGGCTATAAAGCGACAAAGCAGGCACGTCATGTTGAGGCTTCCTGGATGGGAACGAGACAGTCATTCCAAACCGATAGGAGGTGATGCGGGGAATACGAAATGCCGGCGTCTGGGCCTCTCGTGAGTCAGGCATTGCGCCCTATACGACGACGCTGATCCACTCTTGCGAATGAAAGGAACCACGAAAGGGGACGTACAAGCTGGTCGGCACGCTCTGCTCTTGAAAGCGCCAACACCGACGTTGTCCGGGTCCGCCATCGGCAGCGTGGAGGTCGTTGACCCAGCACTGACGAGCGCTGGTGTCGCAAGGTCACCGAACGCCCCGCGCAGATGCGCAGATGCTCATTGGCCGTCTTTCTCGCACGGCATCGAGACCGGGCGCTGGAAGGGGTACGCAAGCGGGGAAGATCTTCCAGAGATCCGCGTGGTCGTCTGTATATTTTGGGCCTACAGAGCCCGATGTGGCGCTCGTCATCGGAAGAAGCTGCTTGGGTATGGTGAATGCTCGTTTAGTGGAGGTTCAGTGGCACTTCGGCTCGCCGAATGGTGGCCACCTCTGATGTAGCCTCCCAACGCAAAAGCGATCAGACAAGCTACTGGAGCACGCTCACAACGGCTGCTCACTCGCAAGTGGACAGTGGGGACATTTTCAAGTACCTCACACTGAAATCACAACGCATGGCAGTCCCAGGGGGCTTCTTTTTTCAGACACGAGAAAACACACTGGCAGACTTTCTATTGGCTACTCTGTTTCTTTCCTGCGATTGGCCAGAGCATCGCTGTCAGAGGGGAATGAGCGACAATGACACTTCTGCTTGGAATCGCTCCGTGCTTCACAGAGGGCCAAAGCCATCAAACCGATTCTGCTGCCGCTTCCGTCCCGCTGCAGTGACTACACCGGTGTGGCCGTCGCTGCTACCACCACCGGATGGCGGCCACCGCGACGGCGGCGGTACGGAACATTGCGGATTTGAGCAAGCGGCGGTGGCTGTGACAGCCGACGAAGCGGCGGAATCGGACGACGCGGCGGTGTGGTGTCGGTGGCGGTGGCGGTGGTGGCCGCCGCGGCGGCGGCAGCGGGCGACTCGCCGGGGTGGCGTCGGCGGCGGCGGCGGTGGTGGCCGCCGCGGCGGCGGCAGCGGGCGACTCGCCGGGGTGGCGTCGGCGGCGGCGGCGGTGGTGGCCGCCGCGGTGGCGACTATAAGCGCCATGGTGGGTTGGAGCCGGCGGCTCTGGTGGTAATGGCCGCCGAGACGGATGCTGTGGGCAACTAGAGGGGGTGTGGATTTGGCCTCCGTGGCTGTGGCGGCCGACGTGGCGGCTGCTGGCGACGCGGCGGGTGGCGTCGGCCGCGGTGGCGTTGGAGGCCGCCGTGGCGGGGTGGCACTGGTGGCGGCGGAGGTGTGCGTCACCACAGCATGGTGATGCCCACTTGGAGGTGAATATGGCCGCAGTCTTTTGGTGTGTTCGGAGGTGGTGACAGCGCCGGCGCCCGCGTCAGAGGCGGCTGCTCGGGAGGCGGCGGCGGCCTTTTCCGCCGCCAACACAGGGGACACCCTGCCGCGGCCTGTGCCTGCGAAGTGACGAGGCGGGTTTTTTTGTAGGCTGGTGGCGCACGGAGAGATGTTGTGAAGGCCTCTCCTACCCGTGGGCGGTGTTGCTCTAGAAGTGGTGGGTACAGAGCGCGCGGTGGTCCTCAGGAAATGAAGACGGCATAACAGCATATTCTACTCTGTCACTACTGCTGTCGCTCAGCCTTCATGTTCTGCTTGTCGTGGTGAGGGGCCATCACGCGGCCGCGCGGCACAAGTGATTTCTGGCCCCCCAAAAGCATTGGCGGGCCCAGAACTGCTGCTTTCCGGCACCGCGTGATGACCAGCACCAGCACCTCCCCCTGCAGCCCCATCACCTGCTGCTGACGCAGCATCCCCGCCAGCTGCACCAGCACATCGGCCACGGGGAGGCTTCCCGCCGCTGTCCGTCTCTTTCGGGGGAGAACATGGACTTGATGGTGAGCCCTCGACGACGTGCGTCGAAAGAAACGATGGAGGCACCGCAGGGAGCGACTGGCGAAGAGGGGGACCTTGATATCGGCGCATGTTTCTTATAAGGAACACGGGAGCGCGCCGGGAGCGCTCGCCGTCGTCGTCGCGCGATACGGCAATTGGAGCCGCTCCGGTCGGTTGGGCGTCTTCCGCGAGCGTTTTCCTGAGCGCGACGGCAAGGGCCGAGGGCGGGACTCGGCGCGGCCACTGCCGCGGCTGCAAGCGCTCACCGCGTTGAAGCACACGCCGGTGGGGACGAGCGGTAACTGTGACCCATGCGGACTCTGCCGCCTCCGATGTGACGCCCCAGGCACGGCAGAAGATGGTCTCCGTCTCATTTCGGCGGACACCCGTAATGTGGTAGTTAGGGCAATCGGTGCCTCGCTCTGGATCACCAGCGAGAGCGACGTTCACGGCCGCCGCTCGGTCCGACAACAAAGTGTTGACCGCCGCGTCCGCCTTCATGCGCTGCACGTACGCGTCTTCGTTGGCCCTTGCGGTGTGCTTCGGGCAGAACGCAGCATAGTAGTCATCGTGCCTCACGCACGGTCCGTCATTCTGCGAGTGGGCGTCACGCGAGGGAGGAGAGCCGAAAAGACAGCAGAAGTGGTAGACGCGCTCGCATTCAGGAACGTAGCAGCCCACAGAGGCACCGTTGTCACCGCATACTGAGCACTTGAGACCTCGGCTGCACTGGTACGCTGAAATCACGTTGACCAGTTTGTCCGTCTCGGGGTCATGATAAACCTCTGGCGCCCACATCGCGCAGGCGTGATGCAAAAAGACAGTCTTGCGCATCTGCCCCTTGGTGAAGGGGCCGAGAATTGGGGACGGCAGCGTCCCACCCGTGCGGTTGACTATCGGACAGAATTCACATGCGGGCTCGGCCTCTTCCGAGTCCAGCTCGGTTTCTACCATCTTGATTGCCCGTGATGCAGGCAGACGCTTCCGGACCCCTTTTCCCTGCCGCCGCGAGCTGCTAGCCGGATACCTTGACGGCCCCGCGTTGCCTGCCGAGGCTTGGGCAGGACCCTTACCCTTTCCCGAGTACGGCACCGGCGCAAAACCGTTCGAGGCGCTCTCTTCCCTCTTCCTCCTGCGCTTGTCGGCAGCCAGCAAACGCGCCCACCATGCCCGATCCGCCCTTTCGGCCCTCCTTGTAGCGATTGACGATGGATATTCAGGTACCCCGGACACGACACGAGGGGGCCTCGGCAACCCGTTCCGAACCTCTTCTGATGAGCACGGCGACCGAGGTGGCTGCATGCGGGGAGGGGGAGGTTCTTGAAGCAGGGGTGGCCGACTTGGCGCAGAGGGACGCGCGGCCGATGCTGCAGCCGCCCCAGGCGACTCAGGCGGCGTGATCAGGGAAATGACCGGTACACAACCTGCTGGAGGATGCTCCGCAGGAGGGAAGACGGAACGACGCTGCGGCCGCGACGTCGGCGCCGTTTGAGCCAGCCGCAGAGTAGACGGCGGAGACTGCGTCTCAGGCGGCGTCCCTCCATGCGGACGCGACCCCATCGGTTCTTGTGGGCCCATTCCTGTGGCCCTGTGCTGCGCGGCGCCCACAGACTGCAAGCGCCTCGGTAGCACCACAGGAGTGTGTTGGCGGCCCGTGTATTTGCAGCGGAGACGGTAACAGCGGCGCCTCGTGCGTCGTGGCCGCGCCGCACCCAATCCAGGAGGGGCGACAGCACCGGCAGGGGCAGCGGCACCAGCAGCGCCTCGTCCGGCGTCGACACCGGCCCGACTCTCCGCCAACGGCGACGGCTGGGCTAGCCACAGCGGAAATTGCAGCGCCGCGGGCGGCGTCGCCGCTGGACGCCACGCGCCAACGGCTGCGGCGGCGGCGGCACCCGCTGCAACAGAATCAACGCCGCGTACAGCGTATATTCGCGGCGCCCCGCACCCACGTTGGCAGAATTTCCGGCTGCGCCAGCAGCTAAAGCAACACCGTAGACGGCGTCGCTGCCAAGCCAGACGCAACAATGTTGGCGGCGGCACCGGAAGTGGCACCACGCACAGCAGCGTCGCGTGTGGCGTGGCCCCGTAGTCAATGGCACCAACGGCACCGACGGTTCTTGTAGCCGCAGAGGCAGCACTAGAACCTGGGGCGGCGTGCACACACAGCGCCACACTGCAAAAATGGCGACGGCCGCGGCAGCGGCAGTGGCGCCGGCAGCGCCTCTTGGGACGTCACCGTCCGGCGGCGCGTAGCAACGGCGTCGCCGGCGGCGGCACGGGCAGCCTCGACTGCAGCGCCGCGCGCGGCGTCGCCCCCCGCCCCCACACACCAACGCTGGCGACGGCGCCGGCAGCCGCGGCGGCACCTGCAGCCGCGACTGCACCGCCGCGCGCTGCGTCGTCGCCGGGCTCCAGGCACCAAAGACGGCTACCGCTTCAGCAGCGGCTGTTGGGACGTCACCGCCCGGCGCCGCGTAGAAACGGCGGCGGAGGCGGTTGCGGCACCTGCAGCCGCGACTGCACAGCAGCTCGCAGTGTCGCCGCCCGGCTCCAGGCACCAAAGTAGGCTACCGCGCCAGCAGCGGCACCGGAAACAGTCAAGCTTGCGTGGCCACGCCGTGCCACGATCGAAGCGTGGGTGGCGACGGCCCCCACAGCGGCAGCGGCACCAGCAGCGGCTCGTTTTGCCTCCCCTTCCGGTGCCACGCACCAGCGGCGGCGGCGGTGGCCGGCGGAATCGGCAGCGCCGCGCTCGGCGTCGCCGCCCGTTGCCAGGCACCGAAGGCGGCGGCGGCTGTGCCGACACTTTCAGCGTCGAGCGTAGGGCCGCGTGCGGCAGCGTCACCGCCCGGCGTCAGGCAGTGACGGCGGCGGCAGCGCCCGAAACTGCTTCGAAGTAGAGCAGCCCTGGTCTCAGCGCCAACTGCAGCGCCGCGCGCGGCGTTTCCTCCCGACGCCAGGCACAAACTTCGGCGATGGCGCCGGCAGTGGCACCGGAAGCACCGGCTTCGCGTGCGGTGTAGTGGCGCTGTCACGAGCGCGAACGGCGGCGACGGCGCCGGAAGCGGCGCCGGAAACAGCGGCGGATCGCTCGGCGTGGCCGCCGGGCGGCGCGCCCCAATGACGGCGCTGGCAACGGTAGCGCCGAGAGCAGCGCCGGGTGATGCGACCTGGACACAGAGATAAGACAATGGCCCCGGACTTGACCAAAGAACTGGTCTTTCCCAGCGGGGTACTCAAGGGCCGCACACAAAGTGATTGGTCGATTTCCAGAACAGCTCCACCGGCCGGCTGCCTCAATGTGCTGTGGCCGACGTGAAAACAAGAGAACGTGCCGAGCTCCCGCTGAGAGAGGTCGCACTGGCACCAAGGTGTTTGCTGGCAGTCCTGTAAAGGCAGTAGTGTCGGACTCGAGGCTCCGCGTGCATGTCACGAAGAACGTCAGGCTGGGCTGTGAAGAGTGTGCCCAGTGCGATGGTTGGGCCTCGTCACTGTGACCTGTGGTCTGCATGTGCTGCATGGTTGGGCCTCTTGATATGAGCGTTGGTAGAACGAGGCGCACAGCAGATTCTGCACGTTTCTGGTGGTGGGTTCACAGGCACGTCGAGGGTGAGACCCTTCCATGGATCATCTCATTCGCCAAGGAACGATGGGCACACAGCAAAGGCACTTGGCGACGGGTGAGCACAGAGGTCACCGTCAAACGGGTCGATGGCGACTACGACAGTTCCAGAAAAGCGAAGAGGCCAGACGGGTGCCGAATCGGGCTCAGGCAGTCCACGCTGCCGCAGGGCCCCTCGCGTCGCAGTCTCCGCTGCTGCCCTGGAGATGACTGGCTGGCGGGCGCTCTGGTGGAGACCGAGCAGCGCGGGCAGTTCGTTCCCTCTTCGTTCCAATGCCACGCCGATTCGATGTCTGCTGGCCACTTGATCTCTATCGTTACTCAATTTTAATACCCCCAATCCCTGTGAATTCCCGGAAACGAGTCAATGTGGTTGCGTCGTGGCTGCGCTGTCGTCGCTCCATCGTCTCGGCTCACTGCACCGCACTGCCACCACAGTACGGGAAAGAAAGCTGCCATGCACAAGTCCGACATCCACTTGGTGACAGAGCGGGCCACAACCTAGCGTCAAGGCCTGAGAAGACGGAAAAGAATGGCGGACAAGACTGAGCAAGCCCGCACAGAAAGAACTATGAAATGGTCCGCAACAACGACCGCCATGAAGCGAGGCACGCCCATGCACGCTCATACGTCGGTTGAGGTGCTGGAACTGGGAACCTCCGCCGCAGCTGCTGCCGCAGCCGCCATAGGGGACAGCTCGGGCGCAGAAGCAGAAAGCAGTTGGGCGACTGCAACGAGGGGCGCCAACGCGGTCCCGGACGCGCCAACAGGAGCCGTGGGAGCCACGGAATCCGCGGCGGCAACAGATGCCACAGAGGTAGGGGGAGCCACGACGGCAACGTGCTCTGCAGGGGTGGCGGTGGCACGCGACGCCGGACTACCAGCTGTTGGTCGCGCACCAGGGCGGAACGCGGGGGAATACATGGTGGCCGCGGCAGGTGGAGCATCGCCGGCGTCTGCAGGGGTTCCGACGCTGGGCGTGGTGGATTCGGCCCGAGACGCAACAGCAGGGCCCCTTCGTGCCTTCGTGGTCGGGGACGCGACAGCGACAGCACCAACCCTACCGGCCACCGCTGATGCCGCAGCTGCAGAAGCAGCAGTGTCCACAACACTCTGCACCGCGCATGCTATGCTCGGCAGCGACGCCCGGCGCAGAGCCGACGGCATTGCCGAGCATAGCCACTCCGCGACTTGGGCGGAAGACAGCGTCCCAGACGTGAGCATAAATCCACGCACCTGCGAGTCCAATGCGCCTTTGATGACCACGCCCGCAATGTCCGCGTCAACGTCCTGAACAGGACACTGGTAGAGCACCT
>Ga0209093_1002434_pt1 | contig 10335 bp, 7 predicted proteins | sample SidtaG_4_FD_187450 | JGI IMG/M metagenome (GOLD analysis project Ga0209093, IMG submission 187450) | Marine algal microbial communities from Sidmouth, United Kingdom - Sidmouth_Male1 metaG (SPAdes) (version 2) | ecosystem: Host-associated > Algae > Red algae > Unclassified | place: Sidmouth...
CAAGCTCCCCCCCCTCTTGCAGCCGCTGTCCGGCCGTCGCCGCGGCCGGCTGCCGGTGCACCACCGTCTGTCATCGGCGCCCAGCTCCCCCGCTGCTACCCAGCCGCCCCCGTCGCCGCGCGCCCGCACTGGGATGTCCCCCGCGGCGCTTTAATGGCTGCTTCACTCCTGGGTGCCCACTGCCCAGCGCCGCGGGGACAGTCGCTGCCGCCACCGCCACCGCAGCCGCGCCGCTTCCACCGCCAGCGGCCTCGGCCGCGGTTGGCCGTTGCTCCCCCCCCCTGATGCCGCCGCTTGCCCGCCATGATCTGGGGGGAGCGGCGCCGCGGCGGCGGTAAGGCGGCGGCTGTGGCCGCGGCGGGGTCGCAGGGGGCCTCCCGCGACGGCAGAAGCCGCTCGCCCGGCCGCTGTGGCCAGAGCCGCTGCCGCCAGTGTCGCTGAACTTCGCCACTGATCACGAAAGGGGGGGGATGAGGACGAGGGCGGGTCAGCGGCAATGGTGGGGGGGGGGGGGGGGGGGGGGGGGGGGGGGGGGGGGGGGGGGGGGGGGGGGGGGGGTAGACGCAGGGCTGTGGGTGGCTCTGCGAACGGACTCTCCTTTTTGTTGACAGCCCGTTGTCCAAGGGTGCGGGGGAATGGTACTGCATGCGTCTGAGCAACTCCAGCAATCCCGGAGTTGCCGTGCTAGGGTTGGTGGTGGGGTGGTGTACGACTGCAGTCGTACAGCTGCCTAGGTATCGTTTTTTTCGGGTGTAGAAAAGAACGTGAAGGAAACGTCTGCGAGCTTGGGCTGTGGGACCATCGTTCTCAGCGCCTTCAACAGACCCTGACGGAACTGCGAGAAAAACGTACCATGTCCAGTTGTCATCAAGATGTTTCGCATGCACCATCGTCGTCTCCTTCCGAATTGCTCTTCCAGGGGCCCCAGATCGATCCAGGTGGGGGGTGCACATCGTCTCTCGTGAACAGAAAAGCGTCGAACCCGCATCGGACCCGTATCGAGGCCAATCGAGCATCGAAACGCGTTTTCGATACGATCAGTCGATACGTGTCGAAGCTCTTATCGAGGCATCGAAAGCACCCACTTCGATGGCCTGGAAATGGCGGCGCATCGAGCTTCTCGATGACACAGGGCGTGCCAGTCACGAGAGGAGTTCGCGGGCCTGATTCTGATTGGCCGCAGCTTCGGATCACGGGATCAACAGAGGGCAGCACCACCTCTGGCGAAGCTCCCGCGCCGCGCGGCGCCTTGTTGCTGCCTTTGTCACTGACGCGTCACAAGTGACTCCTACTGCGCGCCGATCCTGGAGAGACAGTCACGTAGGTCGCCGTCGGCGTGCTTTTTTATGGTTAGGCCCAAGTTGGTGAGCTTCGTGAGACGTGCGGCCACTGAGTGTCATCGCCAATGAGAAGTACGTAGATGGGAAGAAGCACACATGAGGTGGAGACGGAGGCGCTCAAGCGCAGGTGCTGTAAAATAAGAGAACGTCATTGATGAGAGCCAATAACAAGACACATACTAGCCCCACGGGAACAAACCATTCAAAAAAAAACGCATGGCACGGTGCTCGTGCGCGGCAGTGTGGAGCCCGGGAGGCTCCGCGTCCACCCCGTGGCGGGCCTGCAGGTCTTTGAAGTCGGGCACCACCACGCTGAGACGGCGAATGCTTGCAACAGGGACACAGCGCACCGCCGCTTCCAAGTCGTCGTCCCCCATGGACCACTTCAGTCGCTGGCAGTCACGCGCGGCCATAGGGCAGCCGGGCACCGCGTCGACGGGTTCCCATTCTCGGACAAGCGCCACGTCTTGGCCGTCCATGCGCACCAGGGCGCGCACCTCACCGACACACTGGCCGGGCTGGCCGTCGTCCGGGTCGAAGTGCACCGCATCGTACCACGGCACGTCATTCATGCTCGCCGTCGAGCGAATCAGCTGCGGCATCCTTGTGCCGCAGTCGAACACGGCCGTGATGTCCAGCTTGGAGAGCACGGATACCTTGGCGGCAGCCCGCTTTCCGAGCAGAGTGGCCGCTGTGGAGAGGCCTGGCCGCGCACAGAGCGACGCCACCGAGAGGACGGTGCGGCTGGCGGCCGCCTTGCGGCGCTCCTTCGCCGCCACAAGCCCACCCACTCCAGCGCCGCCAATGGGTGCCGGGGCAGCCACGCCGCCGCTCGCCGGAGGTGCGGCTGGGAGCTCCGAGGTCGATGCACTGGACTGCTTGGAAGAGGGCGACGGTGTCTGCCATGTCGTTGGCCGGCGGTCTGGCGCGGTTGCGCCGCCGCCCTCGGCGGCCTCATTGCGTGCAAGCACCTCCCGCGTTCCCTGCGAGCGCCGCACCAGCTGCAAGGTGAAGGTGTCAAACTTTTTGGACGTCCGGTCGTAAAGAGCCTTGTCAAACTTGTGCTCCGCCTCGTTGGCCGACGTGTTACCATTTCTCAGCGAGCCGTGGTACCGGATTGCATCGAGGACGTGCGCCAACAACTTGTGGAGTTTCACGCTGAAGATGGGCCCCAACAGTGGCGTCACGAACTTGAGGACAAAGTTTTCCGCCTGCTCGTCAATAGACTTGGCCTCGGACAGCGTCATGGGTGGCGGTACGGCGTTGCACACGCGGCTGGTCATCCGCGAGTAAAGGTGAGCGTACTCGGCGAATAGCTCGGTGACGGCCTCGTCCAGCGGCTTGTCGCCGAAGGCGGCGTGATAGGCCGCCCAATCGTACACAAAGTTGGTGCCCAGGTCGGCGCCCTCCTCCTCCCCTCTGGTAGCACCTATCGGCGCCGCGCTGCCGTCAGAGCCGGTCGCGTTGCCTGCTGCAGAAAGAACGGGCGAGGGGCCCAACTGGTTGGACGTCGCCCGGGGGCGGGTCACGTGTGGCTCCTCACGACCAAACAGGCCCGCCACGACGAACAGCAGCATGGCAATCCCCCCCCGCTGCTGTGCACCCGTGAAAGTTGCCTGCGTCTCGCCCGGCATAGGGAAATAACTGAGAGGTGAAAGAACGAACGCGGGAAGCAGCGGCACAACAGTCTTGATCAACCAATCGTTGCGAAAGTCAGGGTGTCTATGTTAGCGTCGATGCACCAATGGCACGCAGCCAGGTATGGAATAGCATAGAGACACAAGATAGAACCCACTCGTGTGCTCAGTGAGCACAACAAAAATTGCGCCCACGAGCAAAAAAACACACCCTTCAGCAAGCAAGAAGAGGGCGAGTCGCGGCGTACCCTGGTCCGAGCGTCCTGGCCTGGCTGCGGCGGCCGAGGAACGAGAGGCGGCGGTACACGGCCCGGATTGTTGCTGCCAAGCTGCCGCAGATAGGCCGGCTACCGACGCACATGTATGGAAATATGAGCACGAGCCGGCGGGTGAGCATCTGGGTAACGCCCAGGTCGAGCACCTGCGCCACGAGCCATACAATAACACAGAAAAGGAGCATATAAAGCAGCACGGGCGAACCGAAAATCCCGGAGTCAGATGTGGTTCTGCGCCCGCAAACACGAGGCAAAGAGTTACAGTGCAGCACCTCAAAACAATGAGAGCGAAAAACAGTACCAAGAGGAACGAACGTACGTGTAGGGCGTCAAACCCAATCATTTTGTAGAACAAGAAGGGCTCCGTGCCCAGTCCGGCCATCCCCGCCAAAGCCGGCACAAAGCTATTGAAGCTGTTGGCATCCTCGAGGCGCTTGCGTCGCACGGCTTGGCGTCCATAGCGCAAGTGTGCCGCCGACTCGAGCTGCGGGTTCAGCGTGTGGACGACATGGCGGCTTTCCGCCCTCCTCGCGGCGGGGAACACGGCGTCGACGGCCGCCACCGTGCAGTTAGAGCACGGCATCGCACAGTTTCCAGCCTTCAGGCAGAGGACCGCCTTTTCCTCAGGCTGGTCGCAAAGATATTGCAGGATACGGACGAAGGCGCGAACCCTGCCGGCGGCACCGCCGTCAATCATGATGCCGTTGAAGCTGGCCTCTATGGTTGTGCGAAACGCCAAGTACAGCACTCTTTGGAGCACCCCAGCGCGTCGGTTCCTTCCCCGCACGTCGGCAGAGGGCTCTTTGCGAGTCCGCACGATCGGGATGTAGGCAACGGTGATCCATTCCACCGTCGCCGACACGGAATTGAAAAGCCGTATTCGAACAGGGTACAGTTTATGGGCTGCGTGTGGTGAGACAGGAGGCAGGAAAAATAGAGCAAAGAAAAAGATGGATGCAATAACGACCACGCTGTCAGAGTCTCTTCCCCCAATTCATGACGATTCTCAGACACCTGGGTGACCCCTGAGAGTGGCGAGCCACGCACACCCCACCCCGTCACGCAATGCTGTTCCACGGAAGCGCTGCCAGAAAACATACCACCAGACCAGGAGATGTGCGAGCCGTCAGAGAAAACGTGCAGGCCGAGCACACAGTTTTTCCCGGGTAGGCCGCACACGTCCTCCTCACAGAGCCGGAACGCGTCGCCGTCGAAAGGAGCGTCGCGTAAGTCGGACCGAGGCGCGGGGCTCCCCTCCCCGCTCCACAGTTTGATGACGCGCTGCCCGTCGAGTAGTGCCAGCACCACGTCAAGCACGGGACGGTAGTAGGCCCGGTAGGTAATTCCGTCTTCCTCAATCTCCACCTTTCGCCACCCAGCGGCCACGACGGCCGCGTCCAAGTCGTCGGCGAGCGCCTGCGCGAAGGCATTAAATCGCGGAAACTCCCCCTGCAGCGTCCCCGCCGCGCCGCCGTCCGCCCCGTCCCACGTGACGAGCAGCTCGTATAGACGCTTCTGCTCCCTCAGAGACAGTCCACCACGCCCTGTCTTGAGGACAAATCGCTGCAGCTCCCTCAACTTTGGCGTGTTGAACCGCCCCGTGCGCGCCGCCTTGCGCAGCTGCACCAACGGACTGCTGCGCACCTCGTCACCCAAGTCCTCATAAACGCCCCGTGCGTGCGAAGACGGGGTTGTGTACAGGAATTCGGGGGCAGTGGATGGGGCGGACCCACCGGGGGACTTTCGCTTTCGCGACCGTTGCGGCGGGGCAGGTACCCGGCTTGCTGCCACCGATGCCGCAATGGAGGAGTCGGAGGGGGATTCACCCAACGCTGCCTCGTCAATCGCAGTACCGTCACCTTGAATCACCTCCGCCACAAACCCAGTGTCCAGCCCGCTTGCGGCAGCACCTGCCCCCGCACCAGCCACCGTGGATTCGCGAGCGGCCGCTGGACGCCGTGAGGGAGAAACCTGGCCCCCGACGCCGGACGAGCCATGTGCCTGTGCGGCTGTCGACACTGAGGTTGAAGGAACCACGGCAGGTAGTTTGAGGACCTGCCGCAATCGCGCCGTGCTCATGATGACCTTGTGCACGGACATGCGATGGAGGCGGAGGCCCGGAACATTGGCCGCGACAATCGGGCAGATCAAGCATGCGAGCTCGTTGGCGGTCGGCGCCACGTCCGACATGGTGGCGGTCTCGACGGGATGACGCTTGAGGTTGACCAGTGTGATGTAGACCACATAGAAGAGGGTGAGCGACAGGATCAGCATGCGGGTGCACGTGCATGCGGGTGACCAACGTCGTTCGTCGTCCAAGACGCGTGAAACGCCAGACCGGTCGGGAAGAAGAGGTCGACGAGAGCTGTTTCGGTGGTGCCACGACGACTGCTGTACAAGAGCAAAATCACTATGTCAGACAAAGTCAAGAAGACAATGGAGCAGAGTATCGCAGAAAAAGCACGCTAGAATACTGAAGTTCGGTCAGCGCGTGGTCGACGAGCGGTCATCAAAGTCCCTCCCCTTCTCCTCCGCACAGTCACATGCTTCTGGAGGACAGGCGGCCCAATGATAAAACGAAGACTTACCAAAAGCAGCGCAGCGATCAGCGGGGCAGCACTGAAGACTCTGAGGCAGGGATGCCGCAAGGGCGAGGCCAGAAACCGCGCCCGCTATGACAAGTGGCAGGAAAAAGTCAGCAGCGCCAGCTAGGGGAACACGTCCAGACTGAACGAGGACAGCGAGGCGGTCACGGCGTGAGAGGACTCCTTGTGCGCCCGGCTGCAGCGCTGGAGCGGCGCTGGGTAGAGTTGGAGGGATGAAAGGCATGACATGCATGACGGGGGGTTGCCAACATGGCCAAGCGGGACACGTGATGACACTCAGCAGATGATGAAAGAGCCTAGTGGGGTGGCGAGTTAGTTCTAAAACTCGCAAGCGACTGCCATCCGCTCCCCCTAGAGCCGGACAACCCCTACGGTCACGCCTTCCCAGCGCATCACCCACCCTGGATTCGGACACCTACCATGAGCACGGACAAACAGGCGTGGGGCGCAGCGGTGCGGTGAGGGTGGCTTCGTGTTCGGTGAAATCAGGTCCGCAGCGTGCATCCACCCCACCTTGCCAGTCATCCACCAGACAGGAAGGAAAACGGGCACACAGGTGAGGAGACACTAAGAGGGAGCAGCCTGCACCACCAGGCTGTAGGCGGGCATCCGCAAACGTTCCGAGCGTGTCGGTGAGGGGAGGCGGCGGGTCGAATGAGGCGGTGGTAGCCACCAGCCGTGTCACATGCGGCGCCGTAAATGCCAACAGCGCGACCAGAACACGGGAGCACGTCCGGTGTGGTACAAGTACACCACGGAGCCGGCGATGCTCTTGCCAGCGGATGGCGGCGCGTGGCGCACCGACGGCCGTAGCGGTTGCGGCGGTGGTTGCAGTGGCGGTGGCAGTGGCGCATCTTGGCAGTTCTGCTCGGTGGTCGCGAGCTGGTCGAATTCGCAAGACAGCGAAGTCGGCCACTTGGACTTGGTGGGATCGACTGGCGCACTTTGGTGACCTGCCGCCTTCTGAATGGCCACCGATGGTCGTTCATGGTACTTTCCCTCTTCCAATTCGTTTTTGATCCACGACTCCCGCTTGTAAGCCACTCTAATTCAACCCCCAAGCCGGCGGGGGGACGCAAAGATCTGTGCTGCGGCGGCTGGATCTGCTGCACCTTACAAGAGCTCGCCGCTCGCGGTGCGGTGAACTCGACCGTCGGGCATCACCACATCCACCTCCACCTCTGCCGTCCTTGCCTTTCGCTTTTGTCCTTCACTGTCGTTTTCAGCAACCCTCACCCCCCTCCCTCACCCCACGCCACCGGATCCGGTCGGTTTCACCATGGTCAGCCGCAGGAGCAAGATGCCGGCTGCAGCCGGATCGTCCAGCGCGGCGCCGACTACGACGGCCACTCCTCCGCCGTCGTCGGATGATCGACATGCCAAGAGCGAGCTGCGCGCAAGCGCGCGGGCTGCCGCCCGCGCCACGGGTGGCTCCTCTGCCACTGCCCCGTCGTCTTCTCTGGCGGCTGCGGCCGCGGCGGCGGTGTCGATGAGCAAAGCGGGCTCGTCCACGGCATCCGGGCAGCCCGCGGCGCCCGTGAGTCTCGTCATCAACGTCGACGGCGTTCCGCAACAGCTCTCCCCCGTGGAGTACGAAATGAACACGCAGAAGGAGCTGATTTCCTCCCCGTCGGTGATGGTCCCGTCCGCTGTGGTGCCTCCGGCGGCAGGTGGCGCCCGGCGCAAGGCTCCTGCCATCCGCAAGGCGCCCGCGCTGTCCGTGGCCAATGCCGCCGGAAAATCCAAGGGGCGCGGCGCGGGCGGCCGATTTGGGATGCCTACCCACGCGGCGGGCTCGGCCTCCCCAGCAACCGGGTCTGAGAAGCGCCCCGCGTCGGCCACGGGGGCGGCGAAGGCCATGGAGGCGGCATTTCCGCCCACATCAACGGCGCAAATGAGACACTTGGCCAGTGCTTCAGCGGCGGCAGGCGCCCCTGCGGCGGCGGCGGCGGCGGCGACGCTCTCCCAGATGCAGACTGCGGTGGAGTCGGCTGTCACCGCCGGGGTCCAGCCGCTGATGGTCATCGTAACCCAGCTGACCACGGCTGTCTCAAAGATGCAGGACGACGTCAAGGTATTGAGCAACGCCATTATGACGCAGGGGCTGTCGCAAGTGGAGGTGCGAAAAGCGCTCGCCAAACTTGAGGAGAAGCTCGGCGCAGGCGTCGAAACCTTGCTCGAAAGGGCCGAGGAGGCCGGCGCGCCAGCGGTCAAGGACGAAAAGATCGACTCGGAAGGCCACAGGCAGATTGAGCGCATGCGCGCGCGCCTGCGCGCGAAGCTCGCCACCACACTCGGCGCCGCCAACAAGTCGTCGGACGCCCTGCCCGACAAGGAGACCTACCGGGACCTTGTACTGCTCGAGGTGCAGGACGAACTCAACATGGACGAGGTCGAGGGCCAGGTCTGGCTGTCGACGGCGATCACCGTGCCGTCCCGCGGGAGCGGGGACAAGCCGCTCACCGCCCGCCCGCTCGTTCCCCTTCTTCGCGTCCGCGCGCACTTCCTGCAGGCGCTGAAGAAGCGTGTCCTGCAGGCCTTCTTCACCGCCATCGGCGTGAGCCCGTTGACCATGACGGTGAGCACCGCGATCGAGTGGAAGGAAGAGGACAAGTACATCAAGTCCTCCATCGGCCGCAAAGCCCTGGTCCCCGCGACGTCGGCGGCGCTCGTTTCGGTCGGTGCAGGGTGGCGCGTTATCCAGCCGACCAAGGTCGGCGACGAGCCTGTCGTCGAGACGACCCTGGCGGTCGTCAGCCTCGTCGCGACGTTTGTGCGCGCTGCGCTTGATGACGCCGCCAACACGGCGGGCACGCACGGGGTGGGGGACAACCTGACGGAAAAGATTGCTGCAGAGCAGGCACGCATCGAACAGAACTGGAAGATGGACCACAACGTCCAGCACGGGATCCGTCTGATCGACGGAGCCGTGGAGGAGTGAGCGCGCCGCGGTACCGCGGAGGGGACTCGGGCGAGCGGCACCGCGGGGCGTGGCGGTGGGCCGGCGGGAGAGTGCCCCCACGGGGAGTGAGAGCGGCGAGCGGCGCCGCGTGGCGTGGCAGTAGGCCCGCGGGAGAGGGTCCGCGCGCGGCGGGTGGGGGGCGAGTGCCGACACGCTTTGCAGCGGGAGGGGAGGAACGATGGCGCGCTGATGTGGGTCGGGGGCGCGGCCGTGTGCGCGGGCGTGCATCTTTTCCGACGCTACGGACGGCGCCACGATGGCGGGGGCGTGCGCCCATTGAGCATTACACGTTTTTTTAGTTTTTCTTCATGTGTGACTGCTGTGGCGCCTGCTGGCGCCAATACGGGCGCCTGCACCGCGGCGACAGAGTGTCCTTGCCTATACTTGTGCGGAAGTGTGACCAGCGTGGGCGTCGGAGCAACAACGATGGCAACAGAAAAATACAGAAAAAATAAAAAGGAATACGCAGCGGGCTGCAGGGGGCAGCTGGGGGCATGCGCTTCCGGGCTGCAGGTGCCACAGACAGCTAATCGCGGCGTCTGCCTCGCGGGACCTGTGCTCCGGTCTCACGACTGTCATCCAAAATCGACGGCCATCGACGGCCACCATCGATGCGCCATCGAAGGGTGCATCCACCTCCGTCGAAAATCCGATTCGATACAGGCATCGAGGCGTATCGAGGGCGTGACGAAAGGGGGGATTCGACGCTTTTGCGGTCACTAGAGACGATGACACTTCTGTTCGAAACATGGGAAACGCATTTTTCTTTCTCAGTCGTTCCTGGGTAGAACAACTGCGCTGTGCATGGTGGTATACGTGGCTTAGCGCACCGACAACTGCTTCGTGTTCATTTCTACCTCCCAACATGGCCCAGACGTACAACAGCATCCGAACCTCCCCCAGCCGGCGGCCTGCCTCCCTGCCTCTGAGAGTCGGTCCCGACACCCGCCAGATCCCCCAGCAAACACAAAAGCAACACCTTCCCAATGCAGCTCGCGACCGGTAGGAGCAGCAGTAGCGAGCGTGCGGGGGTAGGACAGCAGGCAGCGAGGGACAGCAAACGCCAACCAGGGGGAGCCAAACGACGCGAGGGGCAGATTGCACGGCTGCCAGTCAGTGAAGGAGGCTGACAGCCTTGCACAACAACAGGCAAAATGCGGCGGCAGCAGGGAGGGCAGCGGGCAGTGGCAGCAGGTGCAGCGGGGCAGCGGCGGCGGCCCGCCAGCGACAGCGGGGTGGGGGGGGGGGCCGACGACGGCGACGACTGCGGAGTGGTGGCCGCCAGAATGGTAGCGGCTGGAGCCAGCGACAGCAGGAGGAAGGTCACAGCAGCGGGGGCGACCAGGCGGCGGCGGTCGGGGAGCGGCAGTGCCGTGGACGGGGCACCCAGGCAGCGCCTGCGGCCGAGCAGCGACTGTAGCCGGGGCATGAAAGTACCGGCAGAGGCAAGCGCCAGCAGGGGGTAGCAATTTTCCGGGGGGGACAGCGACCGGGCAGCAGGGGGGGCGGCTGCCT
>Ga0209093_1002435_pt1 | contig 10333 bp, 6 predicted proteins | sample SidtaG_4_FD_187450 | JGI IMG/M metagenome (GOLD analysis project Ga0209093, IMG submission 187450) | Marine algal microbial communities from Sidmouth, United Kingdom - Sidmouth_Male1 metaG (SPAdes) (version 2) | ecosystem: Host-associated > Algae > Red algae > Unclassified | place: Sidmouth...
ACGTCGGACGGCGGCGCCTCGGCGCCAGCGCCAGCGTCAGGCACCCAACCGTAAACGGTGGGCGCCTCCCCTCCCCCGTACACCCAGTCCAGGTACGGGCAGAGCAGCGGCAGTGCGCGTGAGAGCATAGCGCTGGCGGCGGCCCGCGACACCAGGTTGAAGGCGTTGCGGTAGTCCAGTTGGACTACCGCATGCTCGGGGTGGAGCGCGAGGTGCGCCTCCACCTCGTAGAGGAGGCGCTCGCACGCGCTCGACACCCCCACCCCGAGCTGCGCTGGCGCCAGCAGCTCGGCCGCCGCGGCGCGCACAGTGCGCGCCAGCGCGACGGCGGCCAGATTGCGCAGCACCTCCGGCATGCCAATGTGCCGGAGGCGTGGCAGGCCGTCAGCACCGACCCGCCCCGCTTGATGGAGGAGATGGTGGTCGGCGCCGGCCAGGGCGTGACGGACCACCGCGGGGACGCGCGACACAGCCGCGTCTCCGCACAGCAGGAGCAGGACTTCAAGCAGGGCGGCCTGCCCCACCGCCGACAGCGCCCAAAGGTGCTCGGGCCGGAGGCCGGACGGCCCCGGTGCCGAGCCCTTGGGCACGCCGGGGACGGCGTCCACCACCGTCATCCGCGGAATGGCCCGCGGCACGATCGGGCGCTTGCCGAAGTCGTCGGCGCCGGCCAGCGCCGCCGAAAAGTCGGCGGCGACAGAGGCCGGCGTCGCCGACGCCGACGAGGTGGGGGGGAACAATGCCACCGCCTTGTCCCACACGGCCGCCGTGCGGGGCGCCGGCGTGGCGCTGCCCAGCGCCTGGGCGGCCGCGCTCAAGCGGCCGGCGCGCACCAGCTTGAGGGCGCACCGCTGCGCCCGCGTGGGCGCGGCCGCGCGCCCCCCGCCGCGCCGATCCGCCTCGCCGCCCTCCGGCACAGGGCGCGCCCACCCCGGCCGCCACACGCCCGCGTTGCGGTCGGCAAGCGTGGCGACAAAGTCGGCGCGCATCAGCGCCGCCGCGCGCGCCTTGTGCGGCAGTGGCGGTTGCGGCCGGTCGGGCGCGTCGGCGGGCGTCCGGCACGGCGCGTGCAGCAGCAGCGACGGGAACAGCAAAAGCCAGAGCCACGCGCCGCTGTGCGCCGGTTGGCGGCGGACCCAGTCCAGGGCGTCCGCCGCCAGCGCGCGCCAGGCGCCGACCACCGCGCCCTGCGCGTGTGCCACCGTCCGCGCTCCGGACGCGATCAGCGGCGCCCACGGCGCACCCGCCGGCGCGACGCGCTGCAGGCATTGTCCGCGAGCGCACACCCAGGCGGCGTGGTCGCCCACAAAAAGGCTGTCCACGCCGCCCGCGTCGGGCGCCGGTGCGCCCGCGCCCGGGGGGGGTGCTGCCGCCGGCGCCGCGGCCGCCGCCGCGCGCGGGAGAAAGCGGTGCGGGTTCCCCGCGCACCGCGACTCGTGCGACGCGAGCGAGCTGCGCTCCCCACGGCCGCGCGCCGAGCGGAAAAGCCGCTGACGCCAACGGCACCCCGCCAACCCGTACTCGGCCGCCACGCCCGGCGGCAGGTCACCCACCACGTGGGCGCCGCGCAGGAGGGCGTAGCCCCTCCGCGACCGCACGCCGTCGGGCAAAACGACGGTGCAGCCCGTGGCCGGGCACAGCGCGGCCTCCGCGGCCGGCGCCGCCGGCACGCCACCAGGCGGAGCGCCAGGTGCGGCGGCGGGAGCGCCCGCGCCACCAACCCCGGGTGACCCGGTCGCTGCAGGCGGGTGGCCAGTCCCCCCTTTCCCCGTAGGTGAGGGCCCGGTGGCTCTGTGCACCGAACTCGCCCCCACGCCCTCGTCAGCCACGGGGTCGTCACTCATGGCGACCCCCGTCGCTAACGCAGGCCGCGCCGCCCGGCCTATGTGGCCCGGGCGACGCGGGGAGGGCCGACAAGCGCGCGCGAGTGCGCGCCGTCGTCGCGGGGGGGTGGCCGGTGTCCGCCGCCGTCGCCGTCGCCGACCCCGCAGGCGCCCCAAGCAGGCGGCGACGCTTGGCGGCCGGCAGGGACGGAGCAGGCGACGCCGGCCGCGGCCGCGCAGCGGCGCGGGCCGCGCTTGTGCGCTGGCCCGCCGGCCGGGACGGGGACACGGCCGGCGCGCCGAGCCGCGCCACAGAGAGCGCGGGGTGAGCCCGCGGCGGCGGCACACGCGTCGGCGGGGCGGAGGTGCGGGCGCTAACAGCGTTCCCGCCGCCCACAGAGGCGGTGCGACGGCCGGCGCCGCGCGGCGACGGGAAAGGCACCGCGGCGGCCGCCACGGCCGCCGCACGCTCCGCCGCGGAGGGCGTGCGGGACCCCGCGGGCGGGGGCGGCAACCCACCCCCAGCGGCGGCGGGATCCGCGGGCGCAGCCGGGGGGGCAGGGGGGCCCCGACCGCGACGGCGGCGGCGGCGGCGGCCGCCAGGCTCGGGCGCCGACGGCGAGGAAGGCGGCGGCGGCATGCGTGTTGCCGCCGCCATCGCTCCCGGCAGCTGCCGCAGCTGCGGGGAGCAGGTGGCGGCGGCGGGCGTAGGCGTGGCGGCCGCGGCCCTCGGCGGCGCGGGTGGGCGGGGAGGCGAGGGCGCCGGCGCCGACGACAATGACGTCGTCGTGATCGACGCCGACGACGTCGAGGACGACGACGACGTCGTCGACGACTCGGACGACGAAGACTCCGACGACGTCGTTGTGGTCCCCGGCGTCGACGCCGACGACGACGCGGAGGAAGTCGACGTCGACGCCGACGTCGACGACGCCGTCGAAATCGACATGGACGCCCCCGGGGATGGGGGCGTCGGCCCGGCCCCGTCGGGAGGGCCGGCCGTCCCCGCCCCCACCGTGTTCTGAGACGGTGGGGTGTGCGGGCGGGCTGGGGGCGACGGGGCAGGGTCACGGGCGGTGGTGGCAGCCGGCGGCGGAAGCAAATTTGCCGGATCAGCGGCGGGGGGGTCGACCCCAGCCGCCACCGTCGTCGCCGTCGTCTTCGCGGCCGCCGAGACCGGCGCATCCGGAATCGGCGGCCGCGGTCGACCCGCATTTGGTCGGCCAGCGGCGGAAACGCCAGCTGGGCCGACCAAATCCGGCGGGTGGCGTACACCCCCCGCCGGCCGGGCCACCGCATCAGCGGTGGTGCCGGGAGAGCGCGCGGCGACGCCGGCAGGGCCAGCGGTGGTGGCGGCGGCCCCTTCGTCGTGCGCCGCGAGCATGCCCGTGATGTGGGCATGCAGCGACGCACGTACGCGTGGGGGCATGAGCCCCCGCCGCGGCAGCTGCTCCAGATTGGCGGTGAGGCGGCGGCCGCAGTAAGCCGCCGCCACGTCCGCCGAAAGCGCTCCGCCGCCCAGCGCGCGGCGCCGCGCACTGCCCAGCAGCGCCGGCGACCACGGGTCGGCGGCGGGCAGCAGGCGCAGCACCGTCACCGCGCCCCCGCAGCCGACGGCCGCGAGAAACTCTGGCGCTGCGTCGGCCACCAGTGTGACCGCGGTGGTCGTGCCGAAGCGGTCGGCGTCCACAAACGCGTGGACGCGGACCCCCGTGACGTCGGCCAGCAGCGTCCGAAGACGGTGCTGGCGGACGTCCCGGGACACCCCCGAGACATAATCAGTCTCGAGGGTGAGCTTCGGGGGCGGCCGCGGCCGCGCGCGGGAAAGCTCCGCGGCGGCCGCGGCGGCGCGCATGTCGGCGTCGACGGGGCCATTGGTAAGCCCCTCCGACGGCCCGACACGCAGCGCCCCGCCCACACCCCCCTCAGACACGCCAACACCGGCGGCGGCAGCAGCACCACCGCCCCCCCCGCGCCGACCGCCGCTCAAAACCGCACCGAGCCACCCCCCCCGAGAGCTAGCGTCGCCGTCGTCGCCGCCAGCGGCCGCGGCCACGCGGCCGTCCTTGTCGAGGCGCGCGGCGGCTGATTCGCCGCCGTCGCGGCCACCGCCGTCTTCATCGTCATTGTCGCCGGCCGATTGACCGGCGACAGGGCGGCCCCCATCGGGGCGGGGGGCGGTGGCCCCCCATCACCCTCACCCTCAACCTCCGCGACGGTTTCCAAACACCGGCTGTACCTAATGGCTACAGCGCGGGAGTGGGACCGCCTTTGTGCCACAGACACCCGCCGCAGCAGGGTCGCGCGCGCGCCGGCACGCAGAGGCCCGCCGAGCGCGTCGCGCAGCCACCGCCGGGTGGCGGGGACGATGCGGCCGTACGACTCCCACACCAACGGGGTGAAGGTGTGGGTGGTACCCCGCCCGACTAGGGCGGGGGCGTACTTGGCCACCTTGGCGGCCTCGCGCACCACGGCCGCCACTGGCCGCAGCGGCGCGACCGCCGCGTCGGGCCTCGCCCGCTCTCCAAACGTCGTCGTGATGGAAGCGTCTGCCCAGACGACGACGCCCGACGCGGCGTGCGTCGCCCGCAGTTCGGGACGGAGGGCGCCGCGCGACGCGGGCAGTACGCTTTCGGCCACCACGTCCTTCCAGGACGGGGCCGCACGCAGCGCCTCCACCGCCAAGTCCACCACGTGGTGGTGGAGGCGCGCGCGGAGGGGCGCCGACTCCAGGCACGCCGACATGAAGTGGCGCCCCTCAGCGTCGGCGCCTCTCCCGCAGCGGCACCGCCCGCCCGACGGCACCGAGCGTGGCGCGGCGCCCAGCCACATGCGAACCGCCACACGCATGGGCGCCCCCGCGATGGCGGTGCCATCCACGCCCGGCGTTGGAAGCGCCGACAGCCAAAGCGCGGCGCCCCAGCCTTGGCACGCGGCCATCCCCGCGCGCCGCCACAGAGATAACTCGTGGTAGAGGCGCGCGCGGGCGGCGGCGTGCGCAGCGCGGGACAACTCGCGCTGCGTGGCCCGCGCCTGCCCCCCCAACAGCGCCCGCCACGTGGCGGGCGAGTGCGACGCCGGGCTGTGTTGGCCCGTAGCCGTTGCGGTGGTCGCACCGGCGTCACACGTAGGGGGAAGGGGGTAGGGGAGGGGAAGCGCGAGCGCGTCCGCGTCGCGCGGCGGCGCGGCCGCGTCGGGTGGCGGCGGAGCCCACACGCCAGCCGACGCCGGGGCCACTGCGTGGGCCTGCTGAGCATCCAGAAGTTGCAGCAGGCCGCGCCGCAGGGCCAGGGCGGCGGACGCCTCGGCCACAGGCGCCGGTGGGTGCGGGTCCGGGGGCGGGGGGGGTGGGGTGGGGTCGAGGCCTGCCGCCGATGGGGGCGGGGGGCGCTGGATGACACCCCCCGGCCCCCAGAACCAAACGCCGCTGCCAAGCGGGGGCGGGGAGGCAGATCCCTCCCGCCCCTGTGACCCCAACGAGGACGGCGGCGCACTCGCGTCTGCCGCCCCGTTGCCCACGCCGACGGCGCGGGGCGCGGGTCCCGGAGGCAACATCGGCGCCGCACTCAGACCACCGCCGCCCACCGCGTCCGCCGTCAGCGCCCCCGGCGCAAGGGGGGGATCAGAACCCCCGCCGACGCCGATCGCCGCACCTCCGCCGACACCGGCTGCTGCACCCTCCCCGCCGGCTGCCGCCGCACCGCCGGGCGCCGAGGACCCCGCTGGGCCCGCCACCGGCCCGCCGTCCGCCGCCGCCACGGGCACCGCCCGCAGCCCGTCTGCCACGGCGCGCAGCGCCGGCGAGTAGGCCGCCCCCGCACGCAGGGCGTCTGCCCAGGACGCCAGCACGGCGGCGGGGGCGACCCGCGTCCGCCCGCCGACGCCGAGGCCACCCATGGCCGTCGGCAGCGCCGCACGCTCCAGCGCCGCCTCGCGTGTGGCGACGCTGTCGCGCGCGTCAAACAGCAGACGGCCCAAGAAGGCCCACGCGTCGGCGTCGACGCCACCGGACAGCCGCGCACCGGCAGCGAGGGGCAGCGCACGCAGCCAGTACTTGGCGCGAGGCCCCGCGCACTGGCGCAGAAGAAGCAGCTGCAACTGCAGCTGCTCGTCCGGCAAAGCGCCGATAGCGCCCGCGAGGGCGCCCTGCTCCGCCACCACCCGCCTGACGGCGGCGTCGACAAAAGCCGGGCTGCCGAGGGGCACAGAAAACTGCTCAATCCCCTCGGCGGCCCACTCGCCCGCCCATCCCTCGGGCGCCGCCGCTCCGGACGGAGACCGGCCGACGCACGTGGCGGGGGCCAGCTCGTCGCCGATCGCCGACCCGTCCGTTGCCGCGGCCCCGACACAGAGTGCAGGTCCGCCGGCGCGCCCACCCCCACGACGTCATCGTGAAATGCTCGAATGAGAACGTCGGGGTGGGAGGCTCGAAGGCGCTGCAGCAGCAGCTGCAGCGCCGCCACATGCAGGAGGGGGCCGAGCCGGTCGCCCTGTTGGGCACCCCGCTCGGCCCGCAGCTCCAGCCGCGCCGGTGGGGGCGGGGGGAGCCGGGCGGCCTCGGCGCCGTCGCCGACGTCAGAGTCGACGTCGGACGGCGGCGCCTCGGCGCCAGCGCCAGCGTCAGGCACCCAACCGTAAACGGTGGGCGCCTCCCCTCCCCCGTACACCCAGTCCAGGTACGGGCAGAGCAGCGGCAGTGCGCGTGAGAGCACAGCGCTGGCGGCGGCCCGCGACACCAGGTTGAAGGCGTTGCGGTAGTCCAGTTGGACTACCGCATGCTCGGGGTGGAGCGCGAGGTGCGCCTCCACCTCATGGAGGAGGCGCTCGCACGCGCTCGACACCCCCAACCCGATCTGCGCCGGCGCCAGCAGCTCGGCCGCCGCGGCGCGCACCGTGCGCGCCAGCGCGACGGCGGTCAGTTTGCGCAGCACCTCCGGCATGCCAATTGGCCGGAGGCGTGGTAGGCCGTCCGCGCCGACCCCCCCCTTTTTCGTGAGGAGGAGGTGGTCGGCGCCGGCCTGGGCGTGGCGGGCCACCGCGGGGACGCGCGTCACAGCCGGGTCTCGGCACAGCAGGAGGAGGACGTCGAGCAGGGCGTTCTGGCCCGCCGACGACAGCGCCCAAAGGTGCTCGGTCCGGAGGCCGGATGGCCCCGGCGCCGAGGCCATGGGCGCGCTGCGGACGGCATCCACCACCGCCTCCCGCGCACGGCCCGCGGCACGATCGGGCGCTGGCCGAAGTCGTCGGTGTCGGCCAGCGCCGCCGAGAAGTCGGCGGCGACAGAGGCCGGCGTCGCCGCCGCGGACGCGGCGGGGGGGAACAGCTCCACCGCCTTTTCCCACACGGCCGACGTGCGGGGCGCCGGCGTGGCGCTGCCCAGCGCCCGGGCGGCCGCGCTCAGGCGGCCGGCGCGCACCAGCTTGAGGGCGCGCCGCTGTGCCCGCGTGGGCGCGGCCGCGCGCCCCCCGCCGCGCCGATGCGCCTCGCCGCCCTCCGGCACAGGGCGCGCCCACCACGGCCGCCACCCGCCGGCGTTGCGGTCGGCAAGCGCGGCGACAAAGTCGGCGCGCATCAGCGCCGCCGCGCGCGCCTTGTGCGGCAGCGGCGGGCGCGGCCGGTCGCGCGCGTCGGCGGGCGCCCGGCACGGCGCGTGCAGCAGCAGCGATGGAAACAGAGAAAGCCAGAGCCACGCGCCCCTGTGCGCCGGCTGGCGGCGGACCCAGTCCAGGGCGTCCGCCGCCAGCGCGCGCCAGGCGCCGACCAACGCGCCCGGCACGTGCGCCACTGTTCGCCCGCCGGACGCGATGAGCGGCGCCCACGGCGCACCCGCCGGCGCGACGCGCTGGAGACAGTCTCCGCGCGCGCGCACCCAGGCGGCGTGGTCGCCCACAAAAAGGCTGTCCACGCCGCCCGCGTCGGGCGCCGGTGCGCCCGCGCCCGGGGGGTGCGCCGCCGCCGGCGCCGCGGCCGCCGCCGCGCGCGGGAGAAAGCGGTGCGGGTTCCCCGCGCACCGCGACTCGTGCGACACGAGCGACCTGCGCGCCGCACGGCCGCGTGCCGAGCGGAAGGGAGGCTGACACCAACGGCACCCCGCAAGCCCGTACTCGGCCGCCACTCCCAGGAGGAGGTCGTCCACCACGTGGGTACCGCCGAAGTGGGCGTAGCTCCGCCGCGACCGCACCCCGTCGGGTAGCACGACGGTGCAGCCAGTGGCGGGGCACAGCGCAGCCTCCACGGCTGGCGCCGCCGGCACGCCGCCAGGCGGAGCGCCAGGGGCGGCGGCGGGTTCGCCCGTGCCGCCAACCCCCGGCGCCCCGTCCGCCGCGGGCGGGTGGCCACTCCCTTCCCCCCCTCCAGCAGGTGCGGGCCCGGTGGTTCTCTGCACCGGACCCGCGCCCGCGCCCACGTCAGCCACGGGGTCGTCACTCATGGCGACCCTCGTCGCTGACGCGGCCCGCCGCGCCCGGTCGATATGGCCTGTGCGTGGCGGGGGAAGGAAGCAAGCGCGCACGCTCACCGCCGCTGGAACGAACTCGCTCCGCGGCGCCTGGCCGATAGGGCCCGGATGAGGCAGGCGGAGGCGGTTGGCGCCGGAGCGTACGCGAATATCCAGAAGACGCACCGGACGACGCGGCTGACGTGGAGGCGGTGTCCGTGCGCGGCGGGCCGCGTTGACGGCGCCGCTTCGCGCAGCCAAGAGACGGCAGAGGCTACAACGGGCGCTGCCGCGACGCGGCGCGCGCGGCGCGAGTGCGTAGCGCCGCCGGGCGCGCCGGCGACACCTGCGACGCGCCCAGGCGGGTGCCGGCGAGGGCCCGGGGCTGCCGCGACGGCGGCACGCGCGCGCGAGTTGCCGGCGAGGCGGCACTAGCTGGCGTTCCGAAGCACTTGGCATCACCGCGCTTGGAGCCCCGGCTCGTCAACGGGAGCGCAACGGACGCCGCCATCACCGCGGCCGCGAGCATGGACGGGGACGGCGTACCAGACCTTGGCGGCGGCGGCGGCAGTCCCGTCGGTGCAGTCGCCGCGGAAGACGCCGCTGCGCCAGCGCCGCGGCCACGCCGCCCACGCCGGCGCCGGCGAGGCGTGTCGCCAGCAGAGGCCAAGCCAAAGGGCACTGGCGTCACGGGCGCCGCGGGCCAAGCGGCCAGCAGCAATGGCAACGGCGTAGCAAGGCCACCTTCCGCCGCCGATGGCGACGTAGGCGTCTCCCGATGTCCCGTAGGCTTGCGCAGCGCTTTGTTAGCCGGGATGGCCGGCAACGCTGCGGTGCCCGCTCCGTCCGACCGCGGAGTCGCGGGGGGCGGTGAAGAGGGCGGCGTCGGCGCGGCCGGCGGCGTCGGCGAGGCCGGTGGCGTGGGCGACGGGGGCGTCACGTTCGGCGACGGCGGTGGCGGCCGAGTCGCAGTTGATCGGCGAGCACGGTCCGCCCCCGCATCGGCGACCGCGTCCGGCCCGCGCCGTGCGGCGCCGGTTGGCTGAGCTGTCGCCCGGCGAGCGCCACCGGGCAAACGCGCGTCGGTTCCGCGGTCGGGTGCTGCTGCGGGTGCCCCCCCCGGGCCTCGCGAAAGCAGGCCCTCGACGTTTGCCTGCAGCGCCTGGCGCACGTGGGGCGGCAGCGCGGCGCGCCGGGGCAGCTGCGGCAGCTTGTCGCGAAGCCGCTGGCGGCAAAACGCTGCCGCCACCTCGGAAGCACGCTCACAGCCGCCGAGCTCCCGACGCCGCGCCGGGCCGAGAAGAGCTGGCGACCACGGGTCGGCCCCGGGAAGAACACGCAGCACTGCCGCCGCCCGCCCCGCGCTCAACGCCGCGACAAACACCGGCACCGCGTCCGCTACGAGCGTCACCGCGGTCGTCGCCCCAAACCGGTCGACGTCCACAAACGCGTGGGCGTCGACGCCCGTGACATCGGCCAGCAGCCCGCGAAGGCGATGCTGGCGGACGTCACGGGAAACCCCCGAGACGTAGACGGTCTCCAGGGCGATCAGAGGGGGCGTCCGACGACGGTCGAGAGACAGCTCCGCCGCCGCAGCGACCGCGCGCGCGTCGGCGTCAGCGCGGTCAGCCGCCATCCACCCCGGCGCCCCACCACAGTCCTCTACCCCGGGGCCGCCGGCCACCCGGCCGGCGGCACCCTCGTCGTGCTGGGCATCGCGCGCGACCGCATCGCGCCGAGCCCCACTCACGACCGCCGCAAGCCAGCCGCCCCGCGCGTCCGCGCGAGGGGCGACACCCCCCAAAGAATCCAAACCGAACGTACCTGGCGGGTGGCCCCGACGGCCTCCCCCCGCGTTCGCATCAAGTGCGCCATCCCGGGAAGACCCCGGGGCGGCAGCGGCGGCGCGTGCAGACGCCGCGGCAGCCCCCGCGGCGTCGCCGGCGGCCGCGCCAGTCTCAACCGCGCCAGCCGCGCACCGTCCGCCGCGGCGGCGCCGGCGGCGCCCCACCACAGTCCACTCCGCAGCAGGGGGGGGAGGGGGGGAAGGAGGAGGGGAGAAGGGAGGGGCAGA
>Ga0209093_1002436_pt1 | contig 10331 bp, 6 predicted proteins | sample SidtaG_4_FD_187450 | JGI IMG/M metagenome (GOLD analysis project Ga0209093, IMG submission 187450) | Marine algal microbial communities from Sidmouth, United Kingdom - Sidmouth_Male1 metaG (SPAdes) (version 2) | ecosystem: Host-associated > Algae > Red algae > Unclassified | place: Sidmouth...
CGTGGGCTCCGTCACTGCGTGGGCGGGGGTGTGCCTGAAGGACGCTGAGAGAGGGTCCTACGGGGGTTAAGAGGCCGCTGGCCTAGCGCCTGGGACCGGTCCCGAGAAAAGCAACGCATCCACCCAATTACCTCCCGCTTCACAGGTTATGGGCCCAGCTGTCGCTGGTGGTCATCGTCGTCTTCCCTGCCGTCGGCAGCGGAACGACGTTGCCCGGGTCGTGTTGCGTTCCGGCGTGCGGTGGGCGTGTGTAGCGCCCACGTCGAGAGGGTGGCGCCAAGTGGGGCCGCGGTTGTCATCATGTCGGACTTCGGCCGCTCTGGAGGGCCTCGGTTTGCGCAGCTGGACGACAACTACAAGGTTTGGGCGGCGTACCAGCGTGCGCAGCTCAAGAAGGAGAAGCTGTGGGCGGCGGTCGTGACGGACCGCCCGGCTTCTACGTCGGACAACAAGAAGTCCGACCCTGTGGTCGAGGCGTGGGACGCCATGAACGAGGCGGCGCTGGCGACCATCCAGATGTCGGTCAAGCCCGTGCACCTCAACACGTTCACGTCGGTCGACACAGCCAAGGAGGCGTGGGACGCGCTCAAGGTCATGTTCGATGCGCGGGACAACGCGCAGCTGCTGCGGCTCATGAACGAGCTGAGCAGCCTCAAGAAGGGCGGCGACGAGAACATCATCAAGTTCACATCGCGTGCCAAGATGATTCGGGACGAGCTGGCGATGCTCGGCAACCCGGTGGACGACAACACGCTCGCTTTGCGTGTCTTGTCGGGTCTTCCCGCAGAGTACGGGATGCTTCGGACGGTCCTGGAGAACAAGGACCGCAAGCTCGTCATGTCGGACGTGACAGCGAAGCTGCTCCAAGTTGAGCAGCGGAGCCAGACCGGGGGCGCATCAAAGCCCGCCGGTGGGGTCAAGTCGCAAGCGTTTGCGGCGGCCGCGGCAAAGAAACCGTGGGCAAAGAAGGATGTCGTGTGCTTCTACTGCGACAAAAAGGGGCACATGCTGCGCCAGTGCCACAAGAAGAAGGCGGACGAGGCCAAGGGCTGGAAAAAGCCAGGTGGCGGGCGTCGCGACGGTGGCGAAGGCGGTGGCCCCCACGCGGGCGCCGCGCTTGCCTACACTGCGTCGGCTGGTCAAGCCGGGAGCAGCAAGGCTCAGGGGAGCACAAGCGGGTCGTCGACCTGGGTGCTCGACTCTGGCGCAACCAGCCACATGGCGGCTGGAGACAAGGGCTTCACCGTCAAGTCGGCAGGGAGCGGAGCCGAAGTCACGTTGGCAAACGGGGACAAGGTGCCCATCAAGGGGCATGTGCACGTCTCCATGGACGTTGGCAAGGGCAGAACCCAGAAACCCATGGTCCTCGACGAAGCCATGCTTGTGCCGGGACTGACAAGCAATCTGCTGTCGTTTCAAGCGGTGGACCGCCATGGCGATGCAGTGGTGTTTGTCGGCGACGCCTGCTACATCCTCAATGACGGGGATGCGTTCTGCGCGAGCGGGGTGCTCGCGAAGGCCTCGGTGGTTGGCAAGGTCAACAGCATGGAGCAGTATGCTCTTTAGGTGACGCCAGTTGTAGTACTACGCCAGCGGCGCTGGCGCAGTAGGCGCGAGGGCCGGTGTTGTGTCGCTTGGCCGCGGCTGGCGAGCGGGCGTGTGTGGTGTGTTCGCGCGGCCGCGGGGCCGTCGGGGCGCTGCGCCCGGGTGCGCCGCACCGCGACAGCCGCCGATGGCGCTTCCGGTCCGGCCGGGGCAGCCGGCCGGACCGCCCCGAAATTGCAGTGGCGATCGTGTCATGTATTGGAGGGAATTATCTGCATTGTTGGTATTTGGCGGCGCGGGACTGGGCCAACTAGTGGCCCCAGTCCCCGCGCAACGGTTTCCGCCCTTATTAGGACGAAGGGCGACGACGGTGGGAGGCACCGTCGTCGCCGGCAAGTAAACCGTGCCTAGTTGTCCCGGTGCTCGACCGACCTTCGCTTCCTGGACCATGAGTCCCATAGCGGGTAAAGCTTGAGTAGCTGCGACGGCCTTTGCTTCCCTCCTCTCTGAGGCAGCCGCTTTTCATAGTACTACATTTGGCGCTCCGGGTGAGACCCTTGCTCTGCTGGTGCGAGCGGGGGACGAACCGTCCGAGTACTGTGGAGGAGGCTTCCCCGGTGGGGTTGTCTTGGTTGACTTGGTTGAGCGAGGACGTTGTGATCGACCGCGCTTCCTGTCGTCGTCAAGGATCGCGGATCTTCCTCCCCTACCCCGCTTTACGAGGGCGCGCGGCCGTTCAAGATGCTTGGCACGCGTCGAGGACGGCGACGCCATCGGCGGGAGACGACGGCACGCCGGCACATCTGACCCCCGGCCCGGGTCAGCGGTAGTGTGGCGGCCCCGGTTGGCGGCGGTGGTTCGGAGGCGGTCGAGGCAAGCTCGACGCCATACGTACCCCGGCCACTCGCCGACCATCGGGAATCGCCCCCCTACTGACCCGGAGCGGGTCGGCTGTGGGCACGGCGTGCTGCACTGGGCACCGGGGGCCCGAACAAAAACCCCTGGGATCAAGCCTGCAGGACGAACGGACGATATCGGTGTCCGTCGGACAGTAGGTGGTGTTGGTCTGGTGGCGGAATTGGCACTTCTACGCCAGCTGACTCGGCCGGGCTTTAGGGCGACGGCATCCGGGCGGCTTGGCGATCCGCCCGATAGTCGAAGTGTGGCGGGAAACCGTCCCCCAAGTACGGCTGAGTCGGTGATCAACGGACGGGCGTGTGGCGGAAGTTCCGCAACTATCCTGGCAGGGTAGTCTCCATCGTTGTCTTCCCTGGCCTTGCCGGACAAGCGGGTGGAGCGATGCTCGTGGCAGCTCGCCTGATGATGACAACCTGCCAAGGTAGTTGCGGAGCGACTGGTCACGCGCATGGCGCTGGCCGGAGAGCTGGAGGCGGAATGATGAGTGACAAGATTGGACGAGGTAAGACGCGGCGACGCCCGCGCAGCGCGCGTCGAAGACTATGCGGACACCTGCGTGACAAGATCCGATGAGATAAGACGCGGCAAGGACCGCGCAGTGCGCGTTGAGGACGATGCGAGTACAAGACCGGTGCACAGCACAAGGGCAAGGCCCCAACAGCATGCGCCAAGGAGAAGAGCAAGGGTATAGACCGACACCAGATCGCCGTCAGCGCCCGCGGCTCGGGCGACGACGGCGGTCGTCGACGTCGTCGTCTTCCTCGCCCCGAGATCGGGCCAGCCATCGCGGCAGCGCCGGCACGGTCGGTGACGGACAGCCCCGACGGGGCGGCCGCTGATTGGTCACCAGCGGCCACCCCGATTCGGGATCAGGTTTTGGCCGTCACTCACCGAGTGCATACGGCGCAGCCGAGACGGGCGGCGCCCTCTTGGGAGGCGGAGGGGTGGAGCCCCGGGCGGGCGTCGACACCCCGGTGGCGACGGTCGTCGGCGTGACCGTCTTCGTCTCCACGAGATATATCCGGTCGGTGCGGCACCCACTGTGTGGCCCGCGACGGACAGCCCTGCCGGGGACAGTGCTGATTGGGTACCAGCGCTGGACCCGAAAGGGGGCAGGGTTCCAGGACGGCGCGGGGCGCAACAGTGGACCACCCGCGCGGCGGGCATCGCCACGGGAGGACAAGGGGCGACGCTCAGGGCGCGCGCCGCGACGGCGGCGACGCCGGTTCGGCAAGGGCGGCCTGCCCCGGGCGACCGGGGCAGCGCCGGCGGCGGTCGATAATGTGGTCGTCTTCCTCCCCGGAGAATTGATCCGGCCGGTGCGGCAGCGCCGGTGCGGCACGCGTCGGACAGCCCCGCCAGGGACGGCGCTGATTGGTCACCAGCGCCGACCCTGAAAGGGGGGTCTTGGCTGGACGACACGAGCCGCACTCGGCAGCTCTGGGCCGGCGGACTCCATCTTGGAAGGAGGAGGGCAGCGCCCTGGGCGGGCGGCGACACGCCTGGGGCGACAACGGATGGGCAGCAACGCCCTCGACGCGGTCGGAGTTCTGGCGACGACGGCGGTCGTCGACGTCGTCGTCTTCCTCGCCCCGAGATCGGGCCAGCCAACGCGGCAACGCCGGCACGATCGGTGACGGACAGCCCCGACGGGGCGGCCGCTGATTGGTCACCAGCGGCCACCCCGAATCGGGGTGAGGGTCTGTCCGTGTTTCACCGAGTGCATACGGCGCAGCCGAGACGGGCGGCGCCCTCTTGAGAAGCGGAGGGGTGGAGCCCCGGGCGGGCGTCGACACGCCGGTGCCGAAGACATGCGGAATGGACGCACTCGTGAGCGGCACTGTTATCAGCGGGGGCGCATACGACGGCCTGCGAAGACACGAGGACCGTTTTTTAGCCTTGCGGCGCGTACGGCGTGCTCGCGGACCTGCCTATGCTGGGTTCTGGGGTACTATTGCCGTGTCGGTGGCGGGTGCGCGGATGGCGCGAACACGTGCTTACTGCTCGAACGGGGTTCGGTCTTTCCCATGGGACCGTCTTGCCCACGACGCGCACCGCGCGGTTGCATTGCCACAAGCCGTGGGCGGCGGGCGAGTTGCCGGCGCCGGGAGGCGGCATTCCCGTCGGGCGCTTCGCGATGCGACAACGGCGGTGGGGGCTCCTCGACGTGGGCTTCCCCCCTGTCGTAGGGGGAAGTCGGGGGCCAAAACGCCCGCGGCGTGGCGGCGGCCCGCCTCCGGGACACGACGACGGCGTCGTCGACGACGGGGCGCAAAGGCGGGCGCGGCAGTGAGGCGCGGCGCCGCCGTTGCAAGATTTTTGGTCCTCTGCGGCGGCTGCGCCGGATCAAGCGCTGGCCCAATGGGCGACCGTCTTGCCCACGCCGCGCGATGCGCGTCGTTCGCACCCCCGTCGTCGTCGGCGGCCGTGTTGACCCCGGGGGGGGGCGGTCTTCCCGTTGGTCGATTCGCGATGTGACAACGGCGGTGGGGGCTCCTCGACGTGGGCTTCCCCCCGGTCATAGGGGGAAGTCGGGGGCCACGTCAACCTCGGCGAGGGGGCGGCTCGCCAGTGGCAGGCGCCAGCAGCGACGCCGGCAGCGCGGTGCTTCGGCGGGCGCGGCCCTGGGGCGCGCCGGCGCCGTTGCAAGATTTTTGGTCCTCTGCGACGGCAGCGCCGGATCAAGCACTGGCCCAATGGGCAACCGTCTTGCCCCTGGTGCGCGACGCGCGTGTTCGCCTATTTTCGTCGTCGTCGGCGGCCGGGTTGACCCCGGGGGGGGGCGGTCTTCCCGTGCTCCGATTCGCGATGCGACAAGTGCGGGACGTTCCTCGCGCCGCGCGCTTTCCCCCTGTCACAGGGGGAAGTTGGGGGCCGCATCGCCCCCGGCGCTACGGCGGCTCGCCCCGAGCTGGCGGCGTCGCCGACGTCATGGACGGTTCCGGATTGCCGGCTCGGCCAATGGGCGACCGTCTTGCCCCTGGTGCGCGGCGCGCGTCTTCGCCTACCTTCGTCGTCGTCGGCGGCCGGGTTGACCCCGGCGGGGGGCGGTCTTCCCGTGCTCTGATTCGCGATGCGACACGTGCGGGACGTTCCTCGCGCCGCGCGCTTTCCCCCTGTCATAGGGGGAAGTTGGGGGCCGCACCGCCCCCGGCGCTACGGCGGCTCGCCCTGCGAGGGCGGCATTCCCTATGTCGCCTACGGGCGCGGGTCGCGGCGCCAGGGTTTTGGCGCCCCCGGCCGCGCGGCGGGCGTCGACTGCGTGCCCCTGCCACCTTTGAGGCTGCCGGCCACGCGCGTGGGATGCGGCGCGGACGCCGCAGTCTTGGGAGGGGGTGATGTAGTACTACGCCAGCGGCGCTGGCGCAGTAGGCGCGAGGGCCGGTGTTGTGTCGCTTGGCCGCGGCTGGCGAGCGGGCGTGTGTGGTGTGTTCGCGCGGCCGCGGGGCCGTCGGGGCGCTGCGCCCGGGTGCGCCGCACCGCGACAGCCGCCGATGGCGCTTCCGGTCCGGCCGGGGCAGCCGGCCGGACCGCCCCGAAATTGCAGTGGCGATCGTGTCATGTATTGGAGGGAATTATCTGCATTGTTGGTATTTGGCGGCGCGGGACTGGGCCAACTAGTGGCCCCAGTCCCCGCGCAACGGTTTCCGCCCTTATTAGGACGAAGGGCGACGACGGTGGGAGGCACCGTCGTCGCCGGCAAGTAAACCGTGCCTAGTTGTCCCGGTGCTCGACCGACCTTCGCTTCCTGGACCATGAGTCCCATAGCGGGTAAAGCTTGAGTAGCTGCGACGGCCCTTGCTTCCCTCCTCTCTGAGGCAGCCGCTTTTCATAGTACTACACCAGTCAAGGTGACGGCGAACGCTGCATCAACGCGCATCGCTGGAGAGGCGGAGCTGTGGCACCGCCGTTTCAACCACTTGGGGTTCGAGAATCTCACGCACGCTGTCAAGATGGTCGACGGCATGCCGTCGACGGTGGCAGATGCGAAGCGTTTTGCCGGCACCGTGTGTGTGCAGTGCGTGGATGGAAAGATGGCGCAGGCACCGCACCCGCGCTCTTCCACCAAGACCACCAAGTGTGAGCTGGTGCACACGGACGTTTGTGGCCCCCTCACAGAGTCGTTGGGCGGCTCCTTCTACTTCGTGACAGTTCTGGAGGATTCAACCGGGTTCATCACGGCGACTCCGATCAAGACCAAGGCAATGGCGCCTGACCTAGTCAATACGCGTATCAAGCAGCTCGAGACGCTCACGGAGCACAAGGTCAAGCTTGTTCGTCACGACGGTGCAAGGGAGTACGTCACCAACGACCTCAAAGCGTGGTACGGCGACAAGGGTATCACGCCGGAACTGACGGCGCCGTACAAGCCTCAGCAAAACGGCAAGGCTGAGCGCGTGAACCGCACGCTGCTAGAGCGCGTGCGTGCTGCCATGCTCGACGCTGGCGCGGAGGAGGAGCTTTGGGCCGAGGCGCTGGCCGCCATCGTCCATGTGCTCAACCGGTCTCCCAAGGTGGGGCTGGACGTGACGCCGCTCGAGGCGCTCACGGGGCGACGCCCCAATGTGGCGGGATTCCGCGTCTGGGGGAGCCGGGCGTGGGCGCTCAAGCCCAAGAAGCAGCAGCGCAAGTTGGAGCCGAGAACCGACGTTGGCCGCTTTGTTGGTTACGCGGTCGGTGGCAAGGCCTACCGAATCCTGCACGACGGCACGGACCAAGTCTCCGAGCGTCGCGACGTGCTGATGGAGGAGAACCCAGCCAACGACGTCAAGGAGGCGTCCAAGACAGCCTCAAGCGCCGGGCCGCAACTCACCGCACAGAATGACGGTGACGCAATCAACGGTACGGACGGGGCAATCAACGTGCTTGACGCTGAAGGCGGAGGCGGAGACGAGTACGTCCCGGACCTCGCGTCGGACAGCGACGACGACGACGGCTCTACACATTGTCCTAGCGGCAGTGAGAACGACGATGACGGCAAGGACGGCTCGACATTTGATGTCGGGCGCGCTTCTGAAGAGTCGGCCGCGGCAAGCGACGACCAAGAGCAGCCGGGGCCGCGCCGGTCCAAGCGCAAGCCGGCGCCCATGGTGTCCTGGTGGCTGAAGGACCCGAAGGCCCTCTTGGCCAGTGGGACAGAGCCGGCGGTCAAGGATGGCTGGGACTTGACCAGGCCGCCGGTCAACGAGAAAGAGGCGCGCGCTCGTTCCGACTGGCCGCTGTGGAAGCAGGCCATCAAAGAAGAGGTGGCGGCGCACAAGAAGCTCGGCACGTGGTCCAAGACCAAGTGCAGCAGAAAGCAGCGCAAGGCTGTCAAGACGCGTTTTTTGTTTGACATCAAGCACGATGCAGAGGGCAAGAAGACGCGGTACAAGGCGCGGCTCGTGGCTCAAGGCTTCAACCAAGTGCCGGGAAGAGACTTTGACGAGACGTGGGCGCCGGTGCCCAACACCGCAACGACTCGTGCACTGCTCTCCGTGGCAGCCTCCAAGGATTGGGAGGTTCATCACGTCGACGTCAAGACAGCCTTCCTGAACGCCAAGATGGACAAGGAGATGTACATCAAGCTTCCTGACGGAGTTGAAGACGGCAGCCTGGAAGAGGTGTGCCGGCTCAACCTAGCTCTCTACGGGACCAAGCAGGCGGGGCGGCTGTGGGGCATCAAGCTCGATAAGGAGCTGAACGACATGGGCGCCGTGCGGTCTAAGGGCGACCCGTGCCTTTACGAGTGGCAGCACCCGGTGCACGGGCGTGTCTTCATCCTCGTATACGTTGACGATCTCATCGTTGCGGGCGAAACGCTGGCTGGAGTGAAGGCCATCAAGCGCTCCGTGTCGGCCAGGTTTGACGTGCGCGACATGGGGGAGGTCAAGGACTTCATTGGTATGAAGGTCATGCGCGACAAGGCGGCTAAGAAGCTCACGCTGAGTAACCCAGGCCACATCATGACGCTGCTCAAGGCGTTTGGGATGGAGGCATGTACGCTCAACAAGACAGCGATGGCGTCGGGCGTCAAGCTGAGCAAGACGGGGGAGAACCTGCTTCCCGACGGCAACCGGTACGCGGAGCTGGTCGGCTCGCTGCTCTACTTGTCGACGACGACGAGTCCGGACATTGCCTTTGCCGTGGGCGTGCTCTCACGCTTCATGTCGTGCCCTGAGCAGGACCATATGCGCGCGGCCAAGGGTGTGCTGCGCTACCTTCGCGGAACTACCCGCCTTGGCGTGGTGTACAGTGGCAACGAGCCGCTGCAAGGGTACGTTGACGCCAACTGGGCGGGCGACACGGACGGCCGCCGTTCGACGACGGGCTTCGTCTTCGCGCTCAACGGGGGGCCCATATCTTGGGCGCGCAAGCGCCAGTCGACGGTGGCGACCCCGACGGCCGAGGCCGAGTATGTGGCCGCCGCGATGGCGACCAAGGAGGCGCTGCGGCTTCGCAAACTGCTGACGGCGTTGGGCGTCGATGGCGGGGCCGTGCCGATGGGGGAGGACAACCACTCGTGCCTCGCGCTTGTCAACAACCCCGAGGCGACGGGGCGGACGAAGCACGTCGACGTCGCCAACCACATGGTTCGCGACTACCAGGCGCGTGGGGATGTGGCCTTCTACTTCCTCCCCGGCGCCGAGATGCCGGCGGACGGGCTCACGAAGCCGCTGCCGTCGCCGGCGTTCACGGCTTTCCGGGCCGCCATCGGGGTTGATGGGGACCTGGGCGCGGTTGCGGAAGACGTCGCCCTTGGTGGCCCCCTGTTGGGGGCATGCTAGGGCGCCGCGGCGCCACTGGGGACACCCAGTGGTACGGCCGGGGCGTGGCGCTGCTCGGCCGGGTCGACTTTGTCGGAGGTCGATTTTGGTCGTGTACGGTAGCGCTACTGCACACTTGATCTGAGCCGGCTGCGGGGCCGGAACAGTAACGCTACTGTTCCGGGATCAAGTTGCAACACGTGGAGGGCCAGCCGCCCCCGGGATCAAGTTGCAATTCGTGGGATCAAGTTTGCGACACGTGGCAGGCCACGTGTCACCGGCTCGGCGCCGGGGCCAGAGTGTTCCGGGACAAATTCAACACGTGGCATTCCACGTGTCTCCGGATCAAGTTGTGACACGTGGAGGCCACGTGTTGCAAGCCGAGGTGGTACAGTAGCGTTACTGTTTTTTGTCCCTGGCAACGCAAGCCCATGACATCTCCGACATCCGTGGGGCTACGGAGAAGCCGACCATACCATTTTGGACAGCTCGACGGCCTCTTTCCGATGAGCTGACAACCGGGTCGCTTTGAGCACTTTTGATTTTTTGCACCTGTGGCGCTACGGCACCCGTTGTCGACGCAAGCCGATGGCATCCCCGTCATCAATGAGGCTACATTGGGGCCGCCTACATCGCTGTGGACAGCTCGACGCCCTCTTCCAGATGGGCTGACGACTTGGGCGCATTGCGCGATTTTGCTTCTCTGGACCAGTAGTGCTACTGCACACCTGATCGACCACGACTTCGACGCAAGCCGATCGTACCTCCACCATCCTTGGTGCACGGGGCGGGACTGACCCACCACTTTGGTCAGCGCGACGTGCTCTTTCTGACGCGGTGAAGACCGGGGCGCTCCGCGCACCTTTGGCTTTTGTGGTAGTATCGCTACTGTCCACATCAGGTCGCGCTGAGGACTTACGGACCCGGCTCATGTACTTGTTCACCACTGCGGAGTTGGGGGGAGTGTTGAGCGATGCTCAGCAACTCCACATGGTGAAGTCTACTTGGCGGGACAAGTCCGGGTGTACTTCCCGTAACTCCCCACCCAAGATTGGACTTGTTCCGATGGACATGGTGATCGATGCACTACGGTGCTATTTTGTGTGTTTTGTAGTTGCATGT
>Ga0209093_1002437_pt1 | contig 10327 bp, 8 predicted proteins | sample SidtaG_4_FD_187450 | JGI IMG/M metagenome (GOLD analysis project Ga0209093, IMG submission 187450) | Marine algal microbial communities from Sidmouth, United Kingdom - Sidmouth_Male1 metaG (SPAdes) (version 2) | ecosystem: Host-associated > Algae > Red algae > Unclassified | place: Sidmouth...
GGGTGGGGGGGGGGGGGGGGGGGGGGGGGGGGGGGGGGGGGGGGGGGGGGGGGGGGGGGGGGGGCGCCGCCCCACCCGTGGGGGGTGTCGCCGCAGAGGCTGCCGCCGCCGCCGCGGCGGCGGGGCGGGCGCGCCCGGCCCCGCCCGACGCGCCCGCGGGGTCTGCCGCTGCGGCCGCCACGGCCGCACCCCACCGGCGGGCTGGGGATGGCGCCGCGGCCGACGCGGCCGGCGAGGGTGCCGCCAAGCGCGCGCCACCCCCGCCACCGGCGGCCGCCGCCCCGGCCGACGGCGGCGGCTCTGCCGGCGTGCCCGCGGCCGCCATTGTTGCCGACGTCCACGCCGACATCCCCGCCCACCTCGTGCGGGCGGCGGGCGCCCCCCGCGGTGCGTCGGGCGCGGCGGCTGCCGCGGCCGGCGGCAGCGGCGGCGGCGGCGGCGGCGGCGGCGGCGGTGGCAGTCGGGACGCTGCCGGGGCGCCGCCGCCCACGGGCGCGGCCGGCGGCGGGGAGGTGGTGCGCCTCCCCTCGGGCGCGACCGTCCCCGTGGCGGACGCCACCGCCACGATGCGGGCGGAGCTGCTCGACCCCGCGTACAAGCTCCAACGCGCGCGCGCGGCGGAGCGGACGCGCGTCGTCAACTTGGCGTCGGGGGATGAGATGGCGCGCAACTTGCAGCGCTTGCAGGCGGGACCGGCGGGGGCGCCGCCGGGCGGCGCCCCGTCGCGCCCACCGCCGCGGTACGGGCCGGCGGCGGCGGCGGGGGGCGGGGCGCCCAAGCGGCCACCCCCGCCGGGTCCGCCCGCCCCGCTGGCGCAGGCGGAAAAGCGGCCGCGGCTGGCGACCATGCCCGGTATGGACGGCGGCGGCGGTGGGCGCGGGCCACCCCCGCGGCCAGGCGGGCCACCGCCGTCCGGGCCCACCCCACGGGCCGGCGCTGGCGGGCGGGGGGGGGCGCCGCCGACGCCCCCGGCGGCGGCGCGGCCGGGCGCCGCCCCTACCACCGACGGCGGCCGCGTCCGGGAGGAGGAGTGGATTGCGCGCACGGGCGCGGCGGTGGAGCTCCGCGTCGTCGTCCCCGCCCACCCGAGCGCCGAGTGGTCCCTGTCGGGCCAAACGATTACGGCGGAGGTGCCGCTGCGTGCAACGGTTGGGGCCCTCAAAGCGACGCTCGCGGAGCAGACCAAGCTGCCGGCCAACAAGCAAAAGCTACAGTTTGGGGCGGCGGGCTTCCTCAAAGACGCCCACACGCTCGCGTACTACAATGTGGGGCCGGGCGCAAGCCTCACCCTCGAGGTCAAGGAGCGGGGTGGACGGAAAAAATAGGCGGTCATGGAGGGGAAGGGCGGCGTGTGCGACGGGTGCTTTTTGGAGAGGTGCGGGCGGGGGGTGTGACAGGCTCGTGCAAAGAGCAGCGCGGTGGTCGTGGGAGCCCCGAGCGTATCGGCGCGCCAGTAGCTTGAACGACAGGCAGAACAAAAGCACGAGTGCCGCAGTCCTTTTCAACAGATATACATGAGCACACCAATACTTGAGATAGGGTCGCCAGCAAAAGCCACCTAGTAGAGAGAGCGTCGGGAAGGCATGGAAAGGTCAACTATGGACGGCGACCGTGCGTGTCGTAGTGAACTGTAGTGAACACAATGGCCGTCGGCGTGGAAGAGCGCGCCTGCGGAAGTCCAATCAGCTACAAAAGAACAAAGCACGCGCGATCAGCAGCCCCTTAACTGTCATTGCCCTCCTCCCCAATCCAGTCTTGCCGCTGTAGCGTTGCGCTGTCCCGTCGGATGGAGAAGTTGGCAAACGGCCCCGCGCGGGTACCGCCGCCCGCGCCGTCAGGAACTGCTTCGTCGTCCTCATCGTCGCGCAGCGGCCGGTACTGCGAGAGGTCGTGTGGGTCGTGCGTTTTGGGCACGATGGGGGGGGTCTCGTTGCGGATGAGCGGAAAGTTGATGCCCGCAAACCAGCGCGCCCGCTTGATGTCACTCGCCCCGTTCTCAGCGCCGAGCCGCTTGTCCGCGTCCCGGCGGAGTAACTTCTTCACAACGCTCTTACAGTCGGCCGAGACGTGCACGTCATCGGGCCAGTGCAGCTTCTCCTTGACTATGTTGGAAAACGTGTCATCCGCGATGGAACCTTTGAATGGGGTGGTGCCACACAGCATCTAGGTGCGCAACCAGAAAGCAGGCGACGTTGTGACGGGCCGACATCAACCAAACACAAGGACAGCGTGCGCTTGAAAAGGGCAGAGGTCAGCTGCCGCTTCAGTGCACACTGTGTGCTTGCGTCGACCAAGCAGTACACCTACATTGCGAGAAACTCCGAGCGGCGCTGAAACGTACCTCATAGACCAGGATCCCCAGCGTCCACCAGTCCACGGCTGAGCTCTGTGCCGCACCGTTGACGACCTGCAAAACCAAGAACAACACAAGACGCATTAGCACACAAACCACGAGAGAGATTGAAACACGGTCGCAGAACTTGGCGAGCAGAAGTCGATGAGGGTGTTAGAACAGCGCCCAACGGAAGAACAGCCGTGGACTGCACACGCTGCGACCTTCCAACAACACGGTGCGACCTGGGATATCCCGCACATTCCCACTCATTCTGTCCCCAACTTGCAGTCAGAGTGTGGACAGAGACACGTACCTCTGGGCTAATGTACTCCTCCGTGCCAACAAAGGAAGTCGTCGACACCGACAGCACCGGCTCCGAGTCGACAATGTCCAGTAGGTTCAGTGCAGAAGACGCTCGGTTGCCTTTGCTAAGCGCTAGATGCTTCATCTTGTCCATGAGGCTGAGCTGTTGTTGCACGACACGCGGGCTGACCGCATGTGCTTGCTTGCTCAGGTCAAAATCCGTCAGCGCAATGTGGCCGTTGGCGCGCATGAGGATGTTCTCTGGTTTCTGTTGGGCGGACAGGCACACCAGGCAACAAGCAACCAGTCAAACGACGAGCCACAGGGCTTCAAGCCATAGCAAACGCATCATTGTCAACACCCAAAGCACGCAGCGCCTAAGAGTCACCGACTTGGGTGAGGCTAAGAAATCAGCAGCTGCAGCCACATATTGCACGCAGGTAGAAACAAGCTGCAATGGCCCACATCACCTCCACTTGGATGTGCGCTGAACTGAACAAGTGAGTGGCGTAGGACCAACGTACCAGATCACGGTAGATGAAGCCGACATGGTGCAGGTACTCGAGCGCCAGCACGACCTCCGCAGCGTAGAAGCGTGCCGCATCCTCCCGCAGCCGTTTTTGAGGTTGCCGCTGGAGAACGCGAAAGAACTCCCCACCGGCACAGTACTCCATGACGAAACACAGTCGGTGGGTGGTTTGGAAGGAAGCGTACATGGTGACGATGAAGGGATGACTGGCGGTGGCCAAGATCTCGCGCTCCGTCATGACACGCTGGATCTTGTTGCGTGAGAAGATGTCCTCTTTCGTCAACTGCTTCATCGCGTATAGGCGGTCGGTGCCGCGAAGGAGGACCAGGTACACCTTCCCAATGCCACCCCGACCGAGGAGCTTGAGCTTTTGAAAGTGCTTCGGCCCCACCACCGCTGTGTCACGAACAGGGAAGACCTCTGAATAGGGTACGGCCGATCGGGCTAGCACCTGCTCCGATGAGGTTCCCGCAAAAGTCGACGGCGACATGGGCAACGTTGGCGTCGAAGCTACCTTGGGCATGCCCTTGCGTGCCTTGCGCCCGCCGGTGCTCGCGCTGCCGATGTCCGCACCAGCCTCATTGTCCGTGCTGACGTTGTCCAATGACTTCATCGCATTGCCGGTAGTTGCGTTGGAGTGGCTGCGGCCAGCGCGGCGGATCGACGTCCCATCGGCCCCGTCGATGGCACCACCGTCACCCTCCTCTTTTTTCTCCCGGGAGCTCTTTTCCTTATGGTGGTGGTGGTGATGAGAGCCGCTCCGCCGTCTGCTCTGGCTGTCCGCGTCCGCCGACGGGCCGCTAGAGTGAGCGTGCCGGCTTCCGTGCCGCAACTTGGACGACGCGCCGCTGGGCGTGGAGCGCGCCTTGTCAACCTTGTCAGCCGGTGGTGCTGCATGCGGGCGCGGGGGAAGCCGCGGGGATGGGGAGATAGGCATTCGCACGTGATGGGTGTCCGCGCTGGCGGGGGATGGCACACCATTCGGTACGTCTCCAGACGGTAGCCGTAACACAGGGAGTCGCCCTCGCGGGGACGAGGACGCAGCGGTGGCATCATCTGTTGCCATGGCCCCAACGACCGCCGACCGCTAGCCCCTGCAACAGGTGCACACACAGCCCAACCGCACCGGCTTGACCAGCACACTTGTGCAAGCGAGCCGCGATCAGGTGAAGCGGATGGAAGGTGCCCAACTCCACTGCTGCTGACGTGATTGGCACCCGGACGGGGACACCCTAGCGCGCCCTCGGCGTCGTCGTGCGAGCGAGTAAGGGAGCTGTGCCGCTTTCACGCCCCACACAGCCGCTCGGCAATCTGGCAACTCACCGTGAGTGCGCAGGCAGTAAACCGTCTACAACGGCCCGTCGTCGGGAGGGAGGCCACCGCAGCGAGCGACCGCCACGGCGGCAAATGGACTACAGGGTGGTGGTCGTCCCCCCGACGCCGCAGAAGCACACACGCCGGCGGTCGAAAAAGCGCCGCTCATCAGCCAAGCGGGAATGCGAACGGAGGCCTGGCGAAGACAGCCACGGCGACAAGGAGACGGGGGACGGCCGGTTGCGGAGGAGACGACGGCGGCAAGGACGGGAGTGCCGCGAGCGCGACAGGGGTGGGAGACAGACTCGGTGCCGCCGCGACGGGAGCGCGTCAGACCCTCCCTACCTTGCACGCCCTGCACGCGTGCGTGGGCGCCTGCGCCAGGCGCGAGCGGGGGGGGGGGGGGCGAAGTGGCGAATTCATGCATCTCTTCCGCAACGTGCACATGGAAAAAGAGGGCGTCGCGAGACAATCCCGTCCTCGTCGACTCCGGCTGATGCACACGCCGCCGCACGCCGCTGAGGGAGTCTGGCTCTCTGGGAGCCCCGTGAGGCAACATTGTAAGCCACGACAGGTGCCTGGATCGCGGCGCATTGAAACATTCTAGGAGCGGTATTCGACTGACGCCGTGTATTTATGTAAACTACCACTTAGGCTGTTCCATCACTGGAACAACTACGATGATGTTAAGGGGGTGTCACTTGAAAATTGTTCTGCTCAAACGTTCTAAACAACAGCGAAAACAGCCCAAAATGCGGGCAAGCACTGGTCGGGCAAGCGACCTTGGACCGTCAAACGTCATGACACGACACACGGGCGAGTCGTCACGACGGGAGTCCCCGGGAGTCTCCTGGACGTAGGCACCTGGTCCTCTCTGGCTCCCACACTCCCGTCGCGCGCCCCCTCACCCCTTCCAGAGGGGTGTCGATGCCGAGCCTCCGGGCGCGCACCGCGTGCTGGGGTGCACGCGGAGCCGCGTGGTCCACGCGGCCCCAACACCAGGGCGACGGCGGCGGCCAGACCGCTCGCTGTCCCGCTCGTCCGCGCCCCAGCTGTGGACGAAGGGGAGAGGCTGCAGCAGCTGCTCCAGCCCCCGTGGACATGGCCACGGGGCCAGGATAGTTTGACATCTCCACTCGCCGACGCCAGCGGGTCACGGCGTCGTCCGCCTCGGCACGCGGGCCCCGTCCCCCAATTTGCACGCTCGTCCCGCGGGCCTTGAACTTGGGTGGAAACGGGGCGCTGATTCGCGGCCGCGTGCCGAGCGGCTCGGGGCTTCCGCTGCCAACGCGCCGCGGTCTGGTGTGGTGAGGGGCCCGCACTGGTCCACCCCAACCGCCGCCTGCTCCGGCGGCCCCGCCTGCCGCGTCGGCTTTTGGCGCGGCGCGTCGGGGGACCTCGTGTCGGCGTGGTTCGCAGGATGGGCGCGCGCTTGTGGGTTGTGGCAGAATGGCGACGGCGCAGAGGTGGTGGTGGCCCAGCCGTCGGGAAGCCACGCCTCGTGCGCACGACCGCGCGGGGCCCCCGCCCAGCCCAGCACAACGGCGGCGATGACCGCGCGCGCGACTGCAGTGACCCGCGGGTTTCGCGGCAATCGAGGCCGCCGTTCAATCTAAGCACGATGCAAGGGCGGCGACCTGGGTTCCAAATAGTCAAAATTTCCACAGAAAGTGCGAAGCAATCCGGTTTAAAATACCCATCGCAGAACAATTGCTAGGGGATACGGCTGTTTTAGCGTGTTCAAGGGAGGTGCAACTTACTCAATGCTGAAAGGCCGTCGTGTAACTTTGCCATGCCCACACAGAATTTTCATTTTTCAACTGGTCTAGTAGAAAAAAAATCCCTAATGTGTCTTGAGGATCGGTCGCCAGGCGCGCCTGTCACCCAAGCTAGGTCCGGAGCGCGCCACCCTCCGTCGCGCCCTGCACACGCCGACGGCGGTGGCGCTCCCGTTGATGGGATGGATTGGCTGGTCCCCGCGTGGGCCCTCCCGCCGGCGGCCGTGCGGAGGCCTGCCCGCCAATCCCCTACGCCACGACCCGTCGGCCGCTCGGCGACTCCCAATCCAAGCCCCCCCCCCAGCAAGCGTTTCCTCCCATTGGCGGGGAGGCCGGAAGGAGCCGCGTCCAGAGACGGGCGGCCCGCTGCGCGGGCGGGCGGCCGCCACGCCAGCCACGCCTTCGGTGCAAAAGACACCCCCGGCGCGAGGCACCCGCCGAGTGCGAGCTGTGTGGCCTCGCGCGCGCGTGTGCGTGTGGGGGCTGCTCCTGCCGGCCGGGCCGGCACGCTGCGGCGCTGCCGTGGCCGGGGAGGCGGCCCCTGGCCAGCTGCAGCCGCTGCCGGGGGGACGCCGCGCGCAGCTGCTCTGTTTCGGCCTCTGCTGCCGGCGGACCGCCGACCGTGCAGACCGCCCGCCGCTGGCCACGACGCCGCGCGTCAGCAGTGGCAGGCACTGGCCGCGGTGGGCCTCCCTCCGTTGGCGCCGCCGAGGGGGGGGGGCGGCTTGGCACCACCTCTCCCCGCCACGGCCCCCCCGCCCTGGCCCCAACGCCCGCGTGGGGAGGGTGTTCTGCGGGCAGCGCGGGCGCCCGTCGGCGGGCCGCCGGCCGCTGCGGGCCGATCCCGCGCCCCAGCGGGCGGCGGCGGGCGGCGGTGGCGCGCACACACGGGCAGCGGCCGCCGGTCGTCGGTGGGCGAGCGACGGTGCAGCCGCCACACTTGCGCCGTCCAAGCGGGGGGGTGGGGGAAGCAGACCTGCGGCTCGGTGGCGCTGCCGCCGCTGCCGTCGTGTGTGTGGGGGGGGGGAGGGGAGGGGTCCGCTGTGCGCAGCTGTGCGCAACTGGCTTGGTGCGGCTGCCGGGCGCAGTGCGGCCTGGGCGCACTGGCGAGTGAGGTGGGCAGCAGGTGTGTGTTGCGGTCTGCTGTAGCCGCGGCCGCCTCCCTCGCTTGAGACAGCGGTTCTCTCCGCGCGTGCCGCACCGCCTTGCCCGTCTTTGTGTGTGCCTTCGGACGCGTTGTGCATCTTGCCACACGCCCGCTGTAGGTGACTCGCCGGACGGTGGGTTGGCGCCGACGCGCCGCAACTTCCGGGGAGTGTGGTGGGGCGCGCTGTCGGCAGCGGGCGCTGTGTTTCGGCACGCTCGTCCGTCGTCCGCGTCGTCGTCACCATAGCCGCAGTTAGCGACGCTGCACTGGCGGGTTGGCCCCTCATGGAGGCGGTACCGTCGGATGCAGAGCTGACGGCGGCGGTCGCGGATATCCTCGGGTCGGAGAACCTTGAGTCGCTGACCGTCCGGACAATGATGGGCATCCTGGGCCGTCGGTTTGAGGGGGTGGACCTGACGCAGCGGAAGAAGTTTATCAAACATGAGGTCGACCGGCTGATGCACCTGCGTGTGCCAGCGCCAGCGGATGAGGGGGAGCTTGGCGATGAGGGGGGGGGCTACGAGCAGCAGCAACAGCACCTCCAGGCGGCATATCCGCCGGCAGGGGTGCCAGCAACATGTACGTTTCCTTTGTGGGTGCGCTCGGTGTGGTGGGGTGGGGATGTGCCCCGGCCTCGCCAACCATATGGTGGTGTTTTGGCCATTTTCCCGATTGGTTTGAAGTTGGCCGTGACGTGGGTGGGTTGTTATGTCGTGATGGGCGCATTCATGGCCACGGTTGGTTTTGTACCATGGAGGCGATGTGTTTCGAGGATAGTGTCTGTCATGTGCATGCGGCTGTGGCTAGCTGTCGATCTCAACCAACGTTGCTCGGTTGGTGGGTTGGGCAGAGGACGGGATGGTTCCGACTGTGTCGTTGCTTATACGGCCGTTGTCATGGAGGTGGATGGCGATGCGTATTGACGTCGCTGGTGGCTAAGTGTGGTCGTGGTGGAGATGAGCGTGCGTCACGTTTTTTCTCGCGTACCGCGACGGGCTGGATGCGGCTTTCCATCGAATTTCTACGGACGGGTTTCTGACTAATCAGTGTGGTGTGATTGCTACTGGTTTTTATTGCATGACCCCTGCTGGTTGTCGTCTGTTGTCCACGGTATGGTGTCGCTGGTGTCTCGCACCACCCTGGGTCGTGCCTGTTTGCAGATGAGACCAGTGGTGCTCCCGCGATCGAGGAGAAGAAGCGCGCGAAGCGCGCTCGTCCGTCGGGCAAAGCCAACGGCAGCGCCAGTGGTGGTAGAGCAGCTGGCACCCCGGCGAAGCCCCGCAAGCTGTCCGGCCTGAAAAAGGCGGTGGTGCTGGCTGAGCCGCTAGCCCACTTTTTAGGCGAAGTCGTACTGCCCCGCAGCCAAATTGCAAAGCGCGTCACTACGTACGTGAAGCTGCACAACCTACAAGACGAGGCCGACAAGCGGCACATCCTGGCCGACGAAGCCTTGCGGGCGGTTTTCGAGGTCGACCGGTTCAGCTTCTTCTCTGTCAACAAGCTTATTTCCAACCTGGTGTACCGCCCTGATGAGTGTTCGGCAGAGCTTCAGGCACTGGCGGAGCAGTGCGACGTGGCTACGCTGGCGGAGGAGGAGAGGGAAGCTGCAACGGCCGCGGCGGGTACCAACTCGGATAGTGAGGCTGAGCCGGCTCCTGTAGAGAAGAAGGCCAAGCGGAAGCGTAAGGCAGCGGCTCCTGCGGCGGCGGCTGGGGGTCCCAAACCCGCCACGGGCCTGGCGGCACCCAAACGTCTCGACGAGCATCTGAGTGCCGTGTGCGGCGGCAAGACCGTGCTGTCTAGGGCGCAGGTGGTGCGAGCGCTGTGGGTGTACATCCACGCGAAGGAGTTGCAAGATCCGCAAGATGGGCGGCGCATCATTTGCGACGACGCGCTCAAGCGAGTGTTTGCCAACGAGGAGGTGGTGACGATCTCCAGCCTCAACAAGTACCTGAGCGCGCACCTCAGCGTACCAACCCCTGAGGAAGTTGCCGAGTCAGAGCAACAGCAGGCGGTGGAAGCGGCCGCCGCCAATCCGGGCGCGTACGGCGGAGGCGGTGCAGCGGTCCCGGCGGCTGTGGGAGCCGGTGGCTACGTTCACGCTGAGCAGCACACGGCGGTGGGGGCGGATGGCTACGACGAGGAAGGCTACGAGGGAGAAGGTGGGGACGAGGACGGGGAGTACGAGGACGAGGGATGACGCGCGCAGGGGCCGCGGGTGGTGGCCGACTGGGCGGACGTTGGGGCGGCTGCCAAGCAGACGTGCGTGGGTATTGGGCCGTTAGGGGCGGAGGTGGGGGCGCTGCGGTTCGCGCCTGCGTTGACGCCATACACACGTGTGGGACTGTGCTACAAAGAACTGATGACACCGGCAGTGACAAGACCGGGGCACGTGGTTGAGCGACGACGTCCGGCAGAAGTTGTGTACCGGGGGTGCGTCGAATGATGGGTCATTCGGACTTTCAAAAACACGAACAGCTATGATTGTGAAGCGCCCCTACCTCAAGCGACACATGGAAAACACCAGCAGTACCTCTTCTATTTGTTTCTCGTATGAGAGTGACACAACGAGGCATACCCCGCTCGTAGGATTTTCTTCCTTATTTTCAATGCATTATCCCTTGAAATCCCTCCGAACGCATGCAATCCTGATCACTGTCAGCGCCTCTGTCAGGGCCCTGCGTTGCCCCGATCGGCGCCCGACTTCGCGCGGCCTTTCCGTCCCTGGGCGGCCAGCCGGGCAGCGTGCGCCGCATCGCGCGTAGTCGAGGCCGCAGCCTTCTTGGCTGCGGCCACAGCCTTGCGGTCGGCCGCCGCAGCCTGCTTGGCGGCCGCGTCCGCGGCCTTCTTCGCAGCTGCGGCCGACCGGCGCTGTGCGACGCCCGCCCGTCGCTGCTCCTCCTGTTGGCGCCTCGCAGCAA
>Ga0209093_1002439_pt1 | contig 10324 bp, 11 predicted proteins | sample SidtaG_4_FD_187450 | JGI IMG/M metagenome (GOLD analysis project Ga0209093, IMG submission 187450) | Marine algal microbial communities from Sidmouth, United Kingdom - Sidmouth_Male1 metaG (SPAdes) (version 2) | ecosystem: Host-associated > Algae > Red algae > Unclassified | place: Sidmouth...
AGCACTGGAGAAAAGGCTACAGGAATGTGGTCTTGAGATGCATTGAGCGTGACCACGGTATTTGATGGTGTTCGGCTTACGCTATTCGATGGACGCTAGAACAGCGAGGAACCAGTGTCCATCACGAATCAATTCAGAATGGTTCGTCGTCGAATTCACCGAGAGGCAGATCGTACTGGTCTGCCAGCTGGGTCTCGCGCATCTCCAGGTAGCGTAGTTCACGCCAGCGGCGCAACGGCTCGGCGTAGTGATCTTCGCAGGCATCGATCAATGCGTACAGAATGTCAAGTACGTCGCCAATATTCTCTTCGTCGATACAAGGCATGTTTTCCAATGAAGGCGGGGTCTGTCGTGATATCCGATATTCCTTCATGATGCTTTTCTCTTGCGTTTGGTGCTGCGCGCGCTGAAGTATTCCAGATAGAGCGATTCGTCGAGCATAGCCACATCCTTGTGCGCGGCGGCGGCTAGCAGCTCGGCAGCTGTGGCGCTGAGAATGCGATGATTTCCCATGGCGTGCTCTGCCAGTGTCTGCACAAGCTCCGGAGTCATCAGGTTGGCATTACCGGCGTCGCTGAGTAGGTGTATCAGGCTTTTGCTTAACGTCTCCTTGTCCGCTGCATCGAGCACCAGGCGGACACGTATTCGTGAACCCAGTGGTAACAGATCTTCACGGGCAAGCTTCTGATGAAGCCGGTTGTCTGCTGCCAGTACCACCGATAGTAAACTCCTGGAATCAAAACGATCGCTACTCAAAAGGCGCAATTCGTTCAACACTGAGGGCGGCATTTCTTGTGCCTCGTCCACGAGCAATACAGGCCGGATATGAGTCGCCTCGATGTGTGCTGCCCAGCGTTCACGTAAACCCTTGAACCCACCCCAACGATTGTGTGGTTTGAGTGTGACACCAAAAATGTCGCCCATCTCGCGATAGAAGTCAGCGATGCTGGAGGTCGCATGTTCAAGCGCTCCCACCGAGACATCGCGCTGCGTATCGAGCTTGGCGGCAAGCACTCTCAAGGTCACACTTTTACCGGTACCTGGATCGCCTGTAAGCAAGGCAAACCCGCCTTCGCCCACCAGCTGAGTCTGTACCCGCCAGCAGAAGTGCTCCATGGCAGGGGTGACGTACAGAGCCTCAACGGGTATATCCGGACTGAATGGGTGGTATTTTAGGCTGTACTGCAAGAGTTGTTTCTTGTTCATTGGTTTTCACCTTCGGTTTCATCATGAGGGTTGTTGGCATTACTTTGCGTGACGTCACCGCGAAGCTGGTCAGGAGATGAGATAAAGCCTGGTGGCAAGCCTGTGGCAGCAAACTCACGTACCAACTTTCTCATCAATGGGCTTAAGCCTTGTTCATCTACAACATCTACGGGTGCTAGGGTTGTATTACTGTTAATGACTTGTGTCGTATTGGCATATCGTGGCTCACGGGCACGGCGCACAGCATTGGCGTTGGCTACTTTGTCCAGCGGATAGAGACGACTGATGGATACACCGGTGTCTGGATCTATCATCTGCACGTCGCTCAGATCCCAACGTGCATAGCGCAGGGTGACTGTCTCAAGATGGCCAAAGCGGCTGGGAATCTCGAAGCGCCTTCCTTCCAGTGTGCAGGTACCATCACTGCGCCGTTGACGACGTGCTGCTCGCTTCGTGAAGGCATATCGAAGTGTTTGTGCATCAGGCGCATCTCGCATCAGCGACTCACCTTCAACAAAGCGCTTCAATGGTGTTGTACCAATCTCACTGTGCAGCTTACGATGGTAGTCATGCTCTAGCCAGACTTGTGTCAATCGGTTTAGCTGATCCAGAGTGAGCTGTTTATCAGAATCGATCATCGCCATCAGACGAGCTTCAAGTGTTGCCCATAGCGTTTCTTGCTTCCCGTTCTGGTACTTATGGAGTCGACTCCATAAGGGGAAAGCGTTTAAACGTTGTGCGCAGCATGACGATTTAACGCCCGTTGAACTGAGCCGCCCGTCGTGCAACCCGCACCGCCTATCTCTATAAGGAAATTGTATTCAGCCGCCTTGAGGTTTCAGCGAGAAACGTCATCGCTTTTCGGTATTTCGTTATCATGGCAACTCCAGAATGTCAGTGAATGCTGCACTTATTGGCGCTGAACAGGGTCGATCTTACTGCAAATCATGCCAGATATAGAGTAAAGACAATACCGTGGCACAGACCTGACCGAAGCGAGGTCTGATGGTGCATTGCCAGTCTGTTCTGTAGCAGTGCGTTAACGCATCGTCACGTTTCCATTATTATTGAGTTTGAAGAAAAGGTGAAAAAACGCAGTTTGCCTTTCCGGCATTTCGGACACACAGGGAGTGTGTCTGCGATTTTTTTCGTTGGTTTGCATTGTTCTTCTTGCTGGTCTACCAGATCATCTGATGAGTTGAGCGCTTCACGTACCTGCTCAAGTTTCTTGCGACGACAACGATTCGCCAGCAGCCCATAGTGACGGATTCGCATTAACCCCTTGGGTAGAACATGCAACAGATAGCGGCGGATAAATTCCACCGCATCCAACGCCATCGTTTTTCGTTCTCCACCACCAGCGTAGTCCTTATATTGGAAGCGCACCTGCTCGTTGCCAATGCTGACAATGCGCTGATCACTGATAGCGATCCGGTGACTATAACGTCCCAGATAGTCGATAACCGTTCCACCGTTGGTTGGGCAGGGTTTGCTAAAGACCACCCAGTCTGGTTTCATTAGTTCGTCCAACAACTGGTCGACTTCACCAGGACGCGTGACTCGATGCAATTGATCCTTATTGGCAGCGGTGCGTAGCGCACTGACCATGCGGCCCCGGAACCAGCGAGACAGTGCCCTGACGGGAAACAGGTAGCTCTCTCCGGCTGCATGCCAGACACCATCAGAGCCCAATGCCCCTCCAGGGACCAGGCAATGCAGATGGACATGGCGGCTCAGGTTTTCTCCCCAGGTGTGTAACACCATCGTCGCCCCGATCTGTCCATTGAGACGCTTCTTATCGCTGCCAAAATGAGATAGCGTGTTCCAGACTGACTCGAACAGTGCCTTGTAGATCACCTTGGGATGCAATGAGACCCACGCATTCAAACTCGATGGCAGAGTAAACACCAGATGGTGGTAGGTGACCGGCAACAGCGCCTCACGTTGTCGCTCGCACCAGGCCACTGAGGCATCACGCTGACAGCTCGGACAATGCCGATCTCGGCACGAGTGGTAACACGGGCGCGTGTAGTCGCACTGCTCACAGCGCTGTTCTGCCACCGATCCCAGTGCCGGGGTATGGCAGGTCAGGATATGTGAGCACACCTGACTTTCATGCGGACTCAAGGTATGTGTCTGCTGGTATCGTGGTAAGTGCTGGAACAAGACAGCCTTCACCGTGCACGGATTATTCATCGGAATGCTCCAGTGCGGCGATCAGATCAATACCTGCTTCGGATGCTTCCCGATAGTTGGGCACCCAGTGAACGTAGCGGGAAGTGGTATGAACGGATCGATGCCCCAGCTGATGCTGCAGCTTATGTATGTGCATACCTGCCTCAAGCTGGTGAGTGGCATAGGCATGTCTCAGGGAATGAATGCCACCGACTTTCTCAATACCGGCTTTTTTCTTGGCGGCAGTGAATACGCGCTGCATGGTAGCACCCGTTAAATGTCTATCAGATCTTTGACCCTCAAATAACCAGTGGGGCGGACGACAGCTCTTCCAGTAGATGCGCAGAGCCAACAACAAGGCATCTGACATGATCACGGCACGATCTTTTGCCCCTTTGCCTTGCTCCACTCGAAGCAAATGACGTTCACTGTCAATATGACGAACCTTTAGTGAAACCAACTCGCTGAGTCGCAGCCCACAGCCATAACAGGTTTGCAGCATCGTACGGTGTTTGAGATTAGTCAGTTGATCAATGATGCTGGCCACTTCGCGACGTGTTAGCAGCTCCGGAATGCGCTGTGGCCTTTTCGGCACAATCAAAGCCACCTCGAACGTGGGCCAGCCCATCACTTTTTCGTAGAAAAACTGAATGCCTGCCAAATACCCCTGGCAACTGGCAGGTGCCAACTTGCGTTCCTTCACCAGATAATCGAAAAATGGCTGTAATTCGCAGAGCGAGATTTGATCCGGTGGACGATGGTAAAATTTGATGAGCTGCTTGACAGCAACGGCGTAACTGTCATAAGTCTTGATTGAATAACCACGTTGCAGTACGGCATCCAGCAGTTTTTGACGTAAGGGTGTCATCGAATAACTCCTCATTCAGGCCAAAAGCGACCTATGAACAGTTAAATACCGATGAATGCTGGAAGTACAGTTACAGACACAATGTGTCGGGTTTTAAAGCGCCGCGCAGCGGTTTAGTTCAAGTACCATTATGGGCTCGAGTCACTTATGTGCTACTCGTTCCCAGCAGCCCCGTTTCACAACGGTAGTGAGCAATCGAGTAGCACATAACAATTGAGTTCAGACTGATACTCCCTTTGACAACCGGAGTATTCAACATGTTGGATCATTTGCACCAATCAGCAGCTGTAATCGCCAGGCACCGTGCAGCACCTATGCTTGCTGATCGAGAAAGATTTCTCGCTCATTGCGCTGAACAGAGCTACAAGCCGAGGATGCTTAGAAAAGTTGCCTGGCTGTTACTTATCATCGTGTCGTGTATGCCCACGGATCAACAGATGATCGGCAGGGGAGAAATTCGGCGGCTTGCCCGTTTAGCTAAGACTCACATGAAGAGCCATCCTTTCACAGCCAATGGCAAGTGGTCTGAGCACACTTGCCAACTACTGGAAAGGTATGCCATTAAGTGGTATTCCTTCCTTGGACAGTTGGATACAACGAATAGAAGTAACTCGGCATTTGATCACCATGTATCTGCGTTTGAGCGATTCATGCGCGACGAGCGTGGTCTATCGGAAGTAACGATCGAGACCCGCTGCCTGAGAGTCAGTAACTTTTTGGAATCGATGCTGCCAGCGTTGCAGTCGCTAAAGTTACTTACAATACGGGATCTAGACGACTACCTCCACCTGCAGAGTGAACGCGGGTGGTGCCGTTCATCGCTATCAGCATTGGCCAGTGATCTGCGCAGTTTTGTACGTTACGCAGAGGGGCAAGGCTGGTGCGTTGCTGGTTTGGCAGCACTGATCGAATCACCAAGAATGTATTCCGATGAACGGCTGCCTTCGTACATGACGTGGTCAGATGTCCAAGCTCTCATCGCAAGTCTGACAAGGGACGACGCGGTAACGATCCGCGACCGTGCCATCATTCTGTTACTGGCAAACTACGGATTTCGACGTGGGGAGGTGGCGAGACTAAAGCTTCACGATATTGACTGGGAGGAAATGACCCTGAAGATCACCCGTGAAAAGCAGCGCCGTGTTCAATGTTACCCGCTGACGCAGATTGTAGGAGATGCGCTCATTCGGTATCTGACAGAGGTACGTCCTCGCTGTTCCCACCGGGAAGTGTTTCTAGCGATGAAAGCACCGTTGAGACCATTATCAGCAGAAAGCATCTCGCCAATCGTGCGATCACGCTCAGCAGCGATTCGCGACGGGGCGCTCGCCTACAGTCCTCACAACTTGCGGCATGCCTGTGCACAACACCTGCTCTCTGAGGGCTTTTCACTAAAGAAAATTGGTGATCAACTGGGCCATAGAAGTGCTACGGCAACTGCCATATATGCAAAGATTGACCTGCCCCGATTACGTCAAGTTGCTGAGATCGACCTTGGAGAGTTGCTATGACCTCCGAACTGTTAGTCACCGAGTACTTGATTCATAAACGAGCCCTTGGACACGGGTTTAAATCTGAAGAGTTCGTACTGCGAGCGTTCTTCAAACGTTTAGGCAACCTCCCATTGGAGCAGATCACCCTCGATCAAATGCAGGAAGCTCTACATGCTGGCGAAGTAACACCGGATACAGTCGCCCGCAAATACCGGGTACTCAGAGGTTTTTGCCAGTACGTCGCAGGACGGCATGGTATTGAACTTCCAGTCTTGCCATTGTTGGCAAAACATCCGCCCTCCAGCTTTATTCCTTACATCTACACTCAGGCGGAATTGAAGCGGTTGCTCCTGGCAACCTCTGAGGCGTGTCAGTCCTACCGCGCAAAGCTTGATGAGGACACAATGCGCACGATAGTACTGACGCTCTATGGTGCTGGACTTCGGTTAGGGGAAGCGCTCAGACTCAACCAACAAGATGTTGATATCCCAGAGGCGATATTGACAATCCGACATACCAAGTTTCACAAGAGCCGCCTGGTGCCGATAGGAAAGGATCTCACCCATGTCTTGGCAAAGTACATTAAGCGTGATGAGCGTCACTCACATTGCGAAATGGATAAGGCATTCTTTGTCATGAGGACTGGTGAACGCGCTTGTCAATCTACCGTAGAGCCTACTTGGCGGCGGCTGTGCAGGCTGGCCTGCGTTGAGCGCGACGGCGGTCCTCGGAATCAGCCACGTCTACATGATTTGAGACACGCAGCGGCGGTTCATCGGTTGATTGCCTGGTACCGAAGTGGTGTCGATCTCAACCAGCTATTGCCCATGATGGCGACATACCTGGGCCATAGTACTCTCTCAGGCACACAGCGTTACCTGACACTTACTCCAGAACTGCTTGGTGAAGCGAGCAATAGGTTCGAGCGCTATGCGTTTGGAGCTTGCGATGAATAACACCAATCTGCTTGGACCCTGGGTTCGCCGCTTTCTTCTGGAGTATCTTGTCGAACACCGTGGATTATCTGTCAACACTCAGAAGAGCTATCGGGATATGTTGATGCAGCTGTTGCCAGCGCTGTCTGAGAGCGTCGGAAGGCCCGTTGATCGACTGACGATTGAGGATGTCTCAGCAGACAGAGTCAGGGAATACCTACAGTACATCGAGCTTGTACGCCGCTGCTCGATCCGTACCAGAAACCAGCGTCTGGCAGGCATTCATGCATTTGCGCGCTTTGTGGCTCAGCATTGCCCTGAGTTGATTGAGTGGTGTGGGCGCTTACGGCTAATTCCTTTTAAAAGAACAGCCGAACCATCAATCACAGCGCTTGATCTCGGGGAGATGGAGGCACTGCTGGCAGCGCCAGTACGTCAATCGGATCAAGGGGAACGCGATTACAGCTTACTGCTGTTTCTCTACAATTCTGGCGCACGAGCCAGCGAAGCAGCACAGTTGAAAAACCAGGAAATTGATTGGTACACCGGTAGCGTGAATATCTTGGGAAAGGGGAAGAAATGGCGATCTTGTCCGCTGTGGAAAATCACACTGGATAGCTTGAGACCGCTGACAGAAGGCCGCGCACCAACAGCGTCTGTTTTCCTAAATCGAACAGGACAACCGTTCACTCGCTCCGGGATACACGGGTTGGTGAAGCGGCTTGCCAAACGTGCGAGTACTACCAAACCATCACTGGCAAACAAGGTAGTAGGCCCGCATGTCATTCGACACACAACCGCGACCCATCTGCTTCGTTCAGGTGTTGATATCAACACCATTCGAGGTTGGCTTGGACACGTGTCATTGAATACTACCAATATCTACGCTGAGATCGATCTTGAAACGAAGGCAAAAGCACTGGCAGCTTGTTCTTTGGCAGAACAACAACCTCCGGCTTTACCGTGGCGGGACAATCCGGAGCTGATGGTTTTTCTCCGAGGTCTTTAGAACTTCTGTTATGTGCTACTCGATTGCTCACTACCGTTGTGAAACGAGGCTGCTGGGAACGAGTAGCACATAAGTGACTCGAGCCCATAATGGTACGCTGAATATGCCAGTGTGCGCTCATGCACGATCCCCAGCGTGTGCAATCCTTGGGTGAACTCCTCACTGATCATCGCCGAGCCATTGTCACTCATACATGACCTTGGAAGACCTCTTTTGGCTAACGCCTGGCTAAACCCGTGCACCAGTGCTTGCGTATCCTCCGTGCGATACCACTGCAAATGACAGCCAAGACGTGAGTGATCATCGATCACGCCCAGCAACATGGGTTTGATCCAACGACCATCGGGCTCAAGCACGCGACGTGAGCAATGATGAAAGTCCAAGTGATAGAGTGCTCCGACATGCTCAGTCTCATAGCTTCGTATCTCTTTGTTCTCACGTCGCTCTACGGCCAACTGCGCACCGGGTGTATTGCTCTTGGGCTTGCGCATCTTGATCAGACCCTGGTTGCGGAAGTAGCGCTTCATTGAGGAGTAGGAAGGCACCACGCCCAACTCTGGAAACAAGCTCGCGGCGGCACACAGATTGTCATGATGCAATTGAACCGACCAGCCCGGATGTTGTTTGTACAGGGCATGGATCTGTGCCACCACGGGGGCTGAGAATACCCGCGAACTGCCAGCATCTGAGCGACGTTGTCGACTCAGCGCTGCCACCGGATCCGGGTGATTCTTGATGGTGTAGTACCAACTCTCGATGGTAGAGACACCAAAGCTAACGGGCAGCCCTGTGTTCGGATGCGTCCAGTGACGCTGACTCAATGCACGTAGTGCCTGCTGTAGCTCACCCGGTGCAGGTGGGCTTGCCAGCAAGGGGCCCACGACGGCAAAGCGCAGCCGTGCCCAGCGCTGTTTATCAACGTTCTTGCTCATGTCCAATGTAATCCTTGTTATCAACCGATCGGCGGACAATGCACCATCGATCAACCCATTGCGATCACATCTTCTGCGCGTTTGCACCGACCCTCATGCAGTGCGCACCCGAGGTGGTTGTCATTGGGGACAGTAGTTGCAGTAACTGCACAAGCCGCTCACCAGAATCAGCACCACTCAATCGAATCAGTAGTTGCTCTGGCAGCTGCCTGGTATTGATGCAAGGAGAAAATCTGCCGGCGAGCGAGCGCCACAACGTGCTGGCCGGCAGCTTCTTCTGCCACCAATGTCGCCAACGATGCAGGGTCTGCTGCGGCACCTCCAGACGCTCGATCAACTCGGCGCGTTGATCCTTCTCGAGCCCTTCTGTCTGGGCACTCAGCTGAGCGATCGTAGCCCCTAAATATACCTTGCGCCCAAGGAAACGCACTGACTCTGGCGTGGTGCGCTTGCGACATTGTGAACAGCAGAAGCTGAATCTCCAGGCGTACTCCGGCCCCAGAATCTGACGATCCTCTCCGCGCGGTTTGCGCGGATAATGGGCGGCATGCAGCACGCCGTTCTGGCAATGCTGGCAACCCGCGGCACGGACCTGATCAGCTTTCTGCTGATCAATGTAAAAAAGCCTGGCCCACAAACTGGATTCTGATGACGTACGGTGAGACACTATTGATGTCCCCTATGAACTTCGACACTCACAGGAGACAGCCTCCTCGTTCAGCGTTCAAGCTGTTCGAGGGGGATTTCTAATTACCATTGCTTAACGTGAGCGAATTTGTGAGGATTTACCTCAAGTTAAGTGGCCGTGCTCAATGAACCGCTGTTTTCTTAGCTGCCTGCGCGGCAGTGAACGCCAAAGCTTCACATGAAAGCGATCTTGCGCTTTTCTTAGCTGCCTGCGCGGCAGTGAACGACGCAATACGATGCCTCTCCAGATGCTCAATTTTCTTAGCTGCCTGCGCGGCAGTGAACTCGCTGATGTCAATGCAGCTCTTCTGGGCGTATTTCTTAGCTGCCTGCGCGGCAGTGAACCATCCTAGAGTTAATGTTGAATTAGCCTAGTCTTTCTTAGCTGCCTGCGCGGCAGTGAACAGTTGTGAGTCATTGTCGTCAGTCCACCAGTCTTTCTTAGCTGCCTGCGCGGCAGTGAACGCGGGAAGCCATAGCCTCAACTTGGAAGTGCTTTTCTTAGCTGCCTGCGCGGCAGTGAACGGGCGTGCATATGTCGGGTATCGGCTACGGCTTTTCTTAGCTGCCTGCGCGGCAGTGAACACCGAAGTACAGCTACCGTCGCACTCCTCACATTTCTTAGCTGCCTGCGCGGCAGTGAACTCAAAATCATTAGGGATAACTCCCGCTATGTCTTTCTTAGCTGCCTGCGCGGCAGTGAACTTGTAAGCGCTCTCAAGCAGCTTGCAGCGCTCTTTCTTAGCTGCCTGCGCGGCAGTGAACGATAGCCTCATCTGCTGCGCCTTCGAATGAGCTTTCTTAGCTGCCTGCGCGGCAGTGAACGATAAATTGATCTGTATCCATGCCAATCTCACTTTCTTAGCTGCCTGCGCGGCAGTGAACGTCATTGATGTCATTGGTTTTTCCTTTCAAGCTTTCTTAGCTGCCTGCGCGGCAGTGAACCGGCCACTGGCGAGTTCGAACTGTTCATCGAATTTCTTAGCTGCCTGCGCGGCAGTGAACGGTACTCATTCCCA
>Ga0209093_1002440_pt1 | contig 10321 bp, 7 predicted proteins | sample SidtaG_4_FD_187450 | JGI IMG/M metagenome (GOLD analysis project Ga0209093, IMG submission 187450) | Marine algal microbial communities from Sidmouth, United Kingdom - Sidmouth_Male1 metaG (SPAdes) (version 2) | ecosystem: Host-associated > Algae > Red algae > Unclassified | place: Sidmouth...
CCCCTCCCCCGCGCCGCCGCGGCACACCGTCACCGTCGATGAGGGGGTGGTGGCATCCGTGCTCGACCCGGGGGGGGACGGGCCGGCGATCGCGGCGGCGTTTGGGCCACCCGCCGCCACGGTGCCAGGGTGGGTCTGGCACATTTGGCGTTGCTGCCGCCGCCCGTGCCGCCGCTGACGCTCGCCACCACCCGCTGGGAGTGAAGAGGTCGGGGACGTCGTCGGCCTGGCCGCCGCGCTGGCCGCCGCGGGGTCCGCGTTCCGCATGTTGTACTTTATCGGCGCGGTGCCGGTTGTGGACGGGCTGCCGTAGGTGCGCCGGCGCGGGACAGGGGCGCCGACGACGGCGGCGCCCGCCGCGACGGCGGTGGCGGCCACAGAGGCTGTGGAAGCGGCCGACGCCGACGCCGACGCCGATGCTCGTGGCACCAGAGGAGGCGGTGTAGGCGGCGGCGCCCGCCGAGGCGGGGACGCCCGCGGCGGGGCGGAGGGCGCGGACGCCGCCGGCGGAGGCGGCGGCGGCAGCGGCGACGGCGGCCACGCTGGCCGACGGGGCGGCGGACGAGGGGCGGCGGACGCTGTGCTCCCGCACAGTGCCGTCGCTGTGGCTGACTTGTGCGGTGGAGGGTGGGAAGAAGTGCCAAGCTGGCGAGGAGGACGAACGTGCCGGCGTGCGGCGGGATATGTGTTCTCTGTTTGCTCTTCTTCCCACAAGCGTACGCCCGAGGCTGTTAGTTGCTCTCCGTGCCTTCTTTAATATTCAGTTTCGAAAGTGTGTGAAGCTCATACACACACACACCGCGCGCTTTCATGCAGGGGCTTCATTCCACGGCCATGTCGTTTTAAAGTCGTACAATACACGATGTCACCCATGGTAGGAATCTGCATCGCCTTGGGTTAGGAAACCGGGCTGGTGCGTCTGCATGCCGTCTGATTCTTGCAGTTGACGTGTGGGGAGAACGAGTCTTCAGTGCTTCCAAAGCACAGAACCTCTTGTCCAAGCATTGACAGCACCAACGAGTGGGCTTTGTTCTTCGTCCTAGTCTGAGGCATGATTGCTTAGGCGGCCTGCGCTCTTGGAATCTTCATCGCCAGCTTACCGCTGGTCCATCGCGGCGGAGGCAAAGAGCTTTTGGTCTGGTTGAGGCCGCCGCCATCACCCCTCCACGGCTGTTGGACGGCTGGTGCGCGCGCCGCAGGCGTTCCGGTCGGGAGCCCCCGCCCCGCCCAGTCCCCGTGACAGCCGACTGCACGCGGCACCACATGTAGCCGCTGGCGACGCGAGCGACGAGCCACATCTCTCAAACTGCTGACACTTGGGCAAGTGCCGCCACGGTGCGAGGTGGAACGAGTGCGGCGCGCGTGCAAGACGGTTAGTGTGGGTGGGGGTGGAAAAGGCGACGGCAGTGACGGTTCATGGGGTCGCGGTCTCCACAACACGCGTCCCTAACAGACGTGCATTTGTATCGCGGCAGCCGGCTGCATCGGACACCGCTGCGGGCCCCCATAAGACGTGGTAGCCGGCCGCCGCGGGGGCTCCGCTGCCTGCTGCCTGCTGCAGTCGGCGGCGACACAGGATTGTCGATGGTTTGTGGCCCACGACGAGCGGCGAAGAAAGCGAGGCTGGGGGTGAAGGAGGGGGGGCTCTGGCCCACACTCACTCGGGCGGCCATTCCATGATCCTTCGTAGATGGGCGAAGGTTGGTGCCCATCGACGCGGCGTCCGCGGCCGCGCGGGTACTCCGCCGCCTCTCTGTCGTCCACGGGAGCGTCCACGGCCGATGCACACCCCGGTCGCCAGCAGCCGGCCTTTTTGCCGCGTGACGAGAGACGGGCATCGTTGACCGCGCCGCGGCCGCCGCCGCCACCACGGCGTGTAGCGGCCACACTGGATGCCCCACCAGTGCGTGGTGGGGAGCTGGCGCCTGTGGCACGAGAGAGCGCGACGGGAGGTGGTGGTAGAAGACCGCAGCCTCGACGTGCTCAGCCTGCACGGCGCCCGCAGAATCAGGTGGCGCAAGGCATGGCTCCCACACCCACCCGGTCGCTCTGTTACTGTCGGTGACGGCGTTCCCCCCGTGTCCCCCCCTCGCCAAGAGCAGCTGTTTCTCGCTAGCAGTGTCAAGTTTCAGCCACGCGACTCACCGCCAAGGCGTCGGCCGCCGCGGCGATGGCGCCACGACCGCGACACCAGGGCTGCGGGTTGTCGAATACAAAGCTCATCGAGCAGCGCGGCGGCGTGCGGCGGGTGGCGGCATGCTCCTGAAACGGCCGCGACGGTCCCCCCCACCGCCTCTACCTATGGCTCCCGCGGTTCCAAGAGCGCCATCGGCGGCTGCACGTGCCGCCACCTGCGCACGGGCGAAGGGCGGCCGATGGCAACGGCTGAAACAATGGCGGGCTCCGTTGCCTCAGCCTTTGCGGTCTTCTTGCAGGCGACGGTGACACCACAGCCGTTCACGGGGGGCGGCAGCGCTGTGCGGCCGCGGCGACACGGTCGGCGGCGCCGTAGGTGGCGACTGTCGCCGACGCTGCCGTATACCGCGGAGTTGCACCCACGCGGACAGTCGGGGCGCCATGAGTCCCGAGTCTTCAGAGAGTTGCTGCGGTGGCACGAGGGAAGGCGGGCAGAGTCTGGTGCCGCCGCGCCGCTCCCGTCTCTACGGCTTCCGTGGCTGCTGGGCCGTAGCCACGTTGCTGCGTGCCTCCGGCTTACACCTAGTGGGCCAACTGCAACGCACAGCGGCATTGCCGCGGCTATAACAGGCTGCGGAGGGGGTATGGCTCCCTGCAGGTAATCGGAGCTGCCAAGAACGTCACCGTTGTGCTTTGGTGCGGTAGAGTGTGGGTCGGGGTGGGGTGCAGCTATACAGTCGCAGAGGCGGTGTACGGCCTGTGAGGCCCATCTGGGCGCCGCCGATGCTTCCGTGAACTAAAAGGATCAGCCCTGTGCTCCGCCGGAGCGGTCGGGAGGGGGCGTCGACATGCCTCTGAGCCGCCTGCCAGCGAGAAGCGGGCGGCGGTACGTTTCTTAGACTGCCGCATCGGCCGCCATGCCGGCCGCCGTGGTGTGTTGCCTCCGACAGCGAGTGGTCCGCGGGCCAGCGCCGCGGCGGGAGGGGCGGGCGGGCCGGAATTCCTTGTCACGCGGAGCGCCGCCTCCAAGGGAGCGCCGATCACGGTAATGACGTCGGTGGCTTCTCCGTAATGACGTCGGTGGCTTCTCCGACGGCGCAGGATGCACCCGTGCACTTTCCGACTGCGTCCCACGAGCGGGGACACACAACGCGGGTGGTGTGCATGAAGGCGACGGAGTGGTTTGGGGGAGCCGCCGCCTTGCCCGGCTCGCGTTACGGACTCAGGTGACGGTAGCCGCAGCGCAGAGGGGGGCGGGTCCTGGTCCGTCTGGCGCGGGACATGCTCCCAGGTTGCCGGCTGTCGGGAAAACGATAAGTTGAGACACATCTGAGGGCATCCGCGACTGTGGAACTCACCATATTAGGATATCCCACGCTGCGTTGAGCACTGTTCCCTTCCTGCGCTTACAGGACAATTTACATTACGCCCTGCCTCTCCAGGAACAGCGGCACACAGGCCAAGCGTTTGGCTGCTGATGGACCGTGTCAGAGCAGCACCAGTGCAGTGACAGACGCGGCGCTGCCGCTACTACTCAGGCCAGGGTTTGTACTCCACAAGCACGCACACGTGCCGGACAGCGTCATGTATGCAGCTGTGATGTGCGCGAAGGCCGGAAGCTCCGGCACGGATTGTTGCCCGTGAGATGAACGCAAGTGGGCGGAAGCAAGTGGCAACAAAAAGCCTGCCATAATCTCATTTGAGATGTCATATTTATATCAAATGTGATAACACACAAGCCAGGACTTGTCTACACAGCATCGGAGTTGTAGACTGTTACTAGACAAATCACTCTGAAAGTGACCCCCGTTGTCGTTCTCTTCTTTGTAGACCAAAACGTTGACCAGGCCGGTCATTAGCTAAGTGCCGCGCTATTAAGAGCCATTCAGTCGTTGGGGACGCACAGGCACCAGCGACCAAGTCGATACATCGCGGGCACTCCTTGTCTCGAAGAAGCGCATGTATGACTCACGCACTCAAGATGCCAGCCCAGTATTGGCTTTTGCGTGTACCCTGCCATCATGGCTTGAGGTGCCAAAAAGAGTGTGTCGGATAGAGATAGCTTTACGTGTCGCAAACGGGAAGAGCAGCAATGAGAAAAACACAAGGAAAGACACGACAGAAAGGCACCCTCCTTTTGTGCGCTCCTCTCGAACGGGGCGTCAACGGCAGAGACTTCGAGAGAAGTCGAGCCGCACGTCTAGACATCCAGCACGTTCAACGTCCAGCGCATCGTGGACTTGTCCGTACGAGGCAACTGAATGGGCTGAACGACAGCCCAAGCACAGAACAAACGTCCCAGACCGGTCCCTGAAATCATTTCAGAGAGCACGAAAGCAACAGACAATGTCCCACAGTTTATAGTCACGCCCACTATGTCAGTGTCAATATCAATGCACACCTTACAGCGGGATCGTGAAGGTACACGTCGCATTCGGACGAACATCGCTAGGGGTTGGGGGGTGGCAGCAGCGGTGCGGCAATTAAAAAGAGCGAGGAAAGGTCGGGTGATGCAGTCTTCAATGAGCCATGCGCGACAGCAGGGAGGGAAGAAAGCCTAAGAACATTCACGTACGCAACCGCACTCATGCATCTCGTCATGAAAAATGCACACAACGACACGTGCTCATCATGCCGATGATCCCAGTGCCCACCCACATTCTTCATGCAACTGTGCAGATGGTGCAACAGATCGGAAGCACATACCAAGAGCGCGCGTGGCGTACCGCGGGTCACCATTGCGTGCATAAGGGGCAATGTGGGACGAGGCGAAAAAGACGGGAAAACGACGTCCACGACGGGGACAGCCGTCGGGAGGAAGGAGATCGTCGATGGCTTCACCGTACCCAGCAGGGTGGCGGTGTTCCGATCGGACACACGGCACCGGAGACTAATCTGCTTTCCTATTAATCAAAGCGGGCCACACAAGTTCGCAGCAGCGCAACACTCAATCAGAATTCGATATCGGAAAAGATATAGGTTTGGAGCAAATCTGTCACAATTATGGGGCATCGACCGGTCTTTTGATCGCTGGGTTGCGAATCGAAATTAGTCCGTCGATCACACAGGACTTCTCTGTGCTTCATCGCTTTCGCCTCTTGTTCCATTCCGACTAGTAGCAGTGACGACGTTAGGTACTCTGCATACTGGGAATGAGAGCAGTGCTTCTGAGGCCGTCGCACTCGACGCGATCCGTTCTCACTGCAAGGGCATATCGAAGTGGCAACAGGAACAATCCGCCGCATCTCGGACGACCACGCAAATAGGTTGCTCAGGCGTGAGCGCGCACCGCGGCTCCCTGAGGCCATTCGTACAAAATTGAACAGGCGCGCAACACTGGGCAAACAAAAGTGCTGTCGTGGTCCATACTTTCGTAAGAGCACTCAGCCCGTCTCACAGACGCGTCTGGGAGGGTAACTTGTGGAGAACTGTTGATGGCATCTCTTGCCGAAGATACTCATTTATCGGCGCTCATTGGTCCGTAGTATTCAAGGATGGGCGCCGTAGCCAGGCGGCCAATGACCGCTGACTGACCTTGGCACATGTGAGGCAGAGTTTCTGACCCACTGCAACAGTTCTGTGTCATTTTGCCCCAAACGCACTCAAGCTGATCCTAACAGCGGATGCAGGGGCCACGTCAGCATTCAGGGTCCGAATGAGCAAAAACACTTACAGTGAGGCAGAGAAAAGAACCTTGTGTCTCGTGAGGGCATCCCAAGACAGCCTCTCACTGCTTATGCAGCCTGGTGGTCCACAGCCAGCTTTAACCAGATCATGAAAATGAGCTGCCTCGCACTGAAACCAACATGAAAACCGTCGACTTTGGTCGAAGTGTAACTGTTGAAGGACATGTTGACATGTGGGACTGAGGGATATTTTGGAGAACGACTGTACACACCACCACCTCCTGATGAACAGACTCAATTGTGACGTCGGAGCATCAAGTGCCCATTCCTACAAGAACCGCGCTCGATAAAGGGACGGAAACAGATCTACAGTGCGACACCTGTATTTTCGTTCCCCGCCAAGTCCGATTCCGTATCACTGGCAGCTTGAGTGGTCCGGGTGCGTCGTGCGACTGGGCTCCACAGGAACTGAGTGACAAGCTGCCCCGGGTGCGGCAGCCCGGGCTTTCTGTTCAGGGAACTGCGTCAGGGCACGCGCACTCCACCAAGTGGCTCGGATGTGGCCGTGCTGCGGCACAGGTGCTGCCCGGTCGGCGCGTGGGCAGAAACTGCCCGACCGGGCGGGGTTGAGGCATTACAGGAACAGAATCAGTCTGCCCGTAGTCGGACGGAGCACGCCCGATGATCAGCGGCGCTTGATTTCTGCTTTCGCAGACAGCGGAACACACGGCTGGTTGAACCCATATGTGAGACGGGGGGCGAGCGCGAGTGGAGCTTCGAATAGTAATCCCGTGTACTCACTGATAGTACAACACATGATCATTCCGAGATCTTGGTACATAACGGGTGGATCGATACTCAGAGCCGGAAATAGTATCCAGAATCGACAAGGTCTGCAAATACCAGTCTCAACACCGGTTCCGCATGTGAGAAGAGCAAGGGGTTCTCAGCATGCACGCCTACTAAAGGCCGCCTCGAGCGGCTCTGGTGGATTTCAAGTCTTTCCTCCGGGCAAAGCCCCTATTCGTCAGCCCGCGGGGGCCCGCGAGACTCAACAACGAGAGCCTATCTTTTCGGAGGTCGGCTGTCTCCGCCTTGGCTGTGCTTTGGCCAGATGGTGGCACGACTGAGCGCACAGAGAGACAGGGGGCGCCCCCACGCCGATGCAGCAATCACCGCTCGACGCCCATCCCCGCCTTTCTCGACCGTCCGAGACCAGTCCTCTCTTCCTCTCACACGCGAGGCGCACGCGCACTCGCAGCCAGTCTAGCCAACAATGGTGGTTGCGCCATCCACAAGTGGCTACCGCGGCGCTTCACGGTCAGCAGTAGTGAGCAAGAAGCGAAGACGACCACCGAGAGCACCGCCACAGCATCCGCGCTCCGACTGCGTCAGGCGGCGGTAGCAGCACGCCGAACGCTATAGGGGCCACAGACAGCAGCTAGTCAAGTTGCATATTTGGCTCTGACTACCGATGTGCGGCCTGTGTGACCGTTCTCCCATGTCCGTTCACACCTTGCTTTTTTCTCCGCGCACCGGGTCCTCGGAAGAGTTGCCGCTGACCAACGTATCCGTGACGCCGGCGGCACTTGTGGACAACCCCGCCAACAGCAGAGGCTTGTACACCTGGGCATGCTGCAACGGTCGGCGGTCTCCTGGATGTTGGTTCCGCGGCTGGCTTCTGTGCGGCTGGCGCTGGTGTATTCCGGAAGCTGAATGGCCAGGCACTCAGAGACGTCGCCTTGATTCGGGCCTGAAGTCGTCCGCATCGACTCGGCCATCGATGCAAAGCAGTCGATCACTTGATTTTAGATCACTTGTTCTGAGTAGGAGCGGTCGGTAAAGGGGCCGGTGCCGTCAAATTTTGCTGCTACTAGTGCTAGATGATAATGCCTTACACTGTTCGCACATTGCGCCGGCCCTGTCTCGCTTTAAAGATATTTTCTTTCTCCACTCCTGTCCACCCCTTTGTTAGATAGTTCTGCGAGCACTAGGACATGGAGCTTTCCCAGTCATGCCATGTTCGGCACTTGATCGGGGTTTGATCGAGGGAGTGAGGGCGGTTGATCGTAGTCTTTTCTTCCAAGAAACGATGACCTCAGGATGTTCCTGGAGACCCAATGCTTCCGGACGAGGAACATCTATATTGCACTCTGCCCAATTTTTCCGGTCCAGGACAAGCACACGAACAAGAACGGTAGTTTCTTTTTCAAACGTAAGGTTCCATGTTTCGTTTGTGTCCCTAAAAAGCTTCCATCCCAATTGAGGTGACGAAGAATGCGGTCTGGCGGCGAAATCATACCGCGCTCGTCGTCGGCGCTCGACGTCCGTGATCGATGTCGGCGCTCATCGACACTACCGACGACCACCACCACCAGCCGCACCCCCCTCCCAAAGCGTGCCACGGACTCGAGCCTTGCATTTTCCACGCACGCCTGCGCTTTTCCGAGTCGCACCGTGTCTTCCAATGACGCCGACACGGTTTCTTCTGCAGGAGCGGGCAATGCTGGTAAACACGTCCCCGCTTGCTTCTGTAGCACCGTGCTCGCATGGCGTTAAGAATGATGTGGCTTGCAACCGTATGGTCTAGCGGTAATACAGCTCGTCACTCGTTTCAGGTTGGACCTTATTTAAATTGTTCTGCCATGATTTTAGATTTTCTTGTGGCCCTGTACTTTTTGTGTTTCTTCTGATTGAATGCATGCCGGCGTTCTCGTGACTCACAGCAGCGCTTAAAGTCGTGCGGCGGTGTGGGGTTTGCGGTCGCGATGGTCACAGTGCCCCGTGTGCCCAATCATATACAGAAGAAACGCCAATTGCGGCTGCAACAAGCGCTCATGCGGGAGGTGCTCGGCCGCCTGCGATGTGTGCGAGGGAGTTAGGCACGAGACGAACGACGTTGACGTCTTAATTCAAGGAGGCGCGGCCCCTTGCTGTTCGTGCTCTTCATGTGAGATGGGCGCTATGCAAGCGCGCCTGCAGCCAAAACTGCGGGAGATCGTTTTCACCGTACGCGAGCTGACCAACGCGACCCGCAGGCACAATCTCACGCTTGCCGAAATGACGCGCGAAGACGGAGATCGCCTGGATTTGCGCACTCGGCAATCAAACGTTTTCGATTCGGCGCGCTTGGGTGGAGCGGTCACATCCCCGGCCGTGCGGACGGCGGGACGCGTTGCGGCCGTGCTGCAGGACGAGGGCTCATCCCGTCCGGCCGCGCGCGCCATGGGGGCCTTTGCTGCTGCTGCGGCCGCCCATTCGACGGGCGGCGCAACTCAAGCCGTGCCAGGCACCCTGGGGTCTGCTGTAGAGGAAGGGGGCCGGGGAGCCACCGTGTTGGCGTCCTTGGAGAAGGCGGTCAAGAACGCGCCGAAGGACTTGGGGAGCACTCGCTCTGGCTCGCGGCGCCGCAAGAAGGACGCTGGGCTGACCGGCGGCCGCTCGCTCGCTGTGAAGGAAGTTTTGGACAGCTCAAGCTCTTTCTTCCACGTCAAAGAGGAGGAGATGAAGCGGGCCGCTCAGCGGTACGTGAAGCGCCCGGACTGCCCCGAGCTGTCGAAAGTGAAGGCCGCCATGGCATTGTTTATTGAGGCGGGGAGGGTGTACACGGGTGCATCGGTCACGTCTCGCGAGCTCACCCGGGCGTACTTGTGCAGCGAGCTGATGGAGTGTGCGGCGAGTGTTTGTCTAACCGTGCCGGCCGTGCTTGCCTCTATGCGCCAGTTCAGTACTGATTTGCGCCTAGGCGACGACGACATGAGCCGCTTTTTCAAAGACCCGACGCCTGAATGAAGTGGGGAGCAGTCTCGTCTTTGGAGCAGACAGATTCCAACCACTCGGCCGCAATACAACAGGCAGCACGCGGACCACCCATTGCAGCAAGCGAAAAGACCATTCCCCTGCCTCAAAAGAACATTTCGCGGGCAGGCACCGCTCCGCAAGCTTCATCAAGCACCATATGAGCACGAAAGCTCCCAGGAGACAGACCCCGAAAAACAGTTAGGGCAAAGCAATCAAGCTCAACAAGCATGCCAGCGTTCGCGCAGACAGAGCACATAAAATACATGACCGGCCTATATCAGAAGATGGCGCATAGAAAGCATGATCAAAAACGCGTTTTGACAGCGAAATGCGCTCACCACTTGTTTGACGCCTCTACTGGTATGGGAGGCCCGCCCAGATGCGGGTCGTATCGTCCGCGCAAAACGACGGTCACTCTGTCGGATGTGCGTCGCGGTGGGTCGAAAGAGTAATCAGCAAAGCTCTGGCTGTGGCCTGCTGTTGGCGCTGCTCGTGTTCTCGTACTCGAGCAGTAACATCCCCCTAGCTACGTCGGAAGACAGAATAGCACGGCAAGCTTCCAAACAAAACATAGTCCAGAGGCCCGTTCAGTCCGGTTTCTGAGGAATATGGGGCTGGGGCGCGCGGAAGGCGTGCTCAAGAACGCGGTTTGACAGCACAAATGGGCTGACCGCACGTTTGACGTGCCTGCTGGTTTTGGGGTACCTCCCAAATATGCTGCGTAGCGACCGCCCACAACGTCGGTCTCTTTGTCGGAT
>Ga0209093_1002441_pt1 | contig 10317 bp, 5 predicted proteins | sample SidtaG_4_FD_187450 | JGI IMG/M metagenome (GOLD analysis project Ga0209093, IMG submission 187450) | Marine algal microbial communities from Sidmouth, United Kingdom - Sidmouth_Male1 metaG (SPAdes) (version 2) | ecosystem: Host-associated > Algae > Red algae > Unclassified | place: Sidmouth...
GGGGGGGGGGGGGGGGGGGGGGGGGGGGGGGAGGGTGCAGGGGCAACGCACCTGCCCCTCCATCCTCGTCGGGCTCTGGCCACCACGGCGAGGGGACGGCGGCGGCCGCCCGCGGCCGCGCCGGCGGTTGGCGCGGGGGCGGGGCCGCCCGCCACAAACGCGGGTGGCGGCGGATGGGGGGCCGCCCCCAGCACCACCACCGCCACCGCCGCCGCCCCCCCACCAAAACGGCCGGCCACTCGGCTTGCCGCGTGTCCCCCCAGCCGGCGGGGGTGGTCGGCGGGGGCGCTCGAGGGCGGCCACGCGGCGCCCGCCTGAATTGTGGGTCGCCGACGCGGCGGGAGGCGTGGCCGCCGCCGCCACGCCGCCGCGACCGCGCGCCCCCACCCGCCCGGCGGCGACGGGGACGCCCGCGGGTGTCGCCCCCATCGCCCCCGTCTCGTGCCGCCGCCGGCGCACCCACGGGCGCCGCGCCACGCGCGCGCGCCGCGCCACGCGCGGTGGCGGGGGGGCCCCCCGCCGCCGCCCCCGGGGCCCCGGATTCACGCGCCCCGCCATAGATCCCGTCAGGGGGGCGCGGCGGTGTCCCGAGACCGCGCCCCCCCATCGCGGCCCGGCCCGGATCCCCGCGGCGATCTGTGGTGGCCGCCGCCCGCACCAACCGCGGGGGCGGCGGCGGCCGCCCGTTTTCCCGTCCCTGTCCCGCACCAACACCGTCGCTGCCGGCCACGACGGGGCCGCCCCCGTGGCCGCCGCTGTCGGCAGCGGCCGGCAAGCGGCCGCCGCGCCGGCGGGGCGGGACCGACGGCGCGCAACGTTGGGGGCCCGCCCCCCCCCCCGCGACGCGCACGCGCTCGGGGCCGACGCGCCGCGCGGGGGGCCGCCCGCGCGGCCGCGTCGCGGGCCGTTTGGTTCACGTGGCGGGTGCGGCGGGGCCGTCTCCCTCCCCCACCCAGCCGGTGGCCGCGTGGTGGCGGGGGGGGGGGGGGGGGGGGGGGGGGGGGGGGGGATGGCGAGAGGGGCGGCGAGGGTGCCCCCGGGGGATCCCCCCCCCTCCGACGGGCGGCAGCCGCGTGGCGCCCCGCGCGCGTGTCGGGGATGGAAGCGGCGGGCGGGCGCCGCTGGCGGGGTTGTGGCGGCCGGCGCGGCGCGGGTGGGGGTGCGACCCCGCGGCGGCCGGGAGGACAGCGGGAGGCGTTTGTAGGGCGGCGGGTGGGGGGCGCGGCGGGTGACTCCGCCCGCGCGGCGGCGGGCGGCTGGGCGGGTGGGGTGGTCGGCGTTGGGCAGACCAGGGCGGTCGCGGCTGGCTACAAAAAGCGCCCCCGTCCGACCCATCCCCGGTTGTCAGTCACCCCCGACTCAGTGCTCCCTGCCGACTGCTGTCCACATCCCGCACGGACGACCGCCCCCACAACCACCTCGGCGAGAAGCCGCTTTCACCAAGGGTGCCCCTGGTACCAGCTGCGCCTGGCCTCCCTTCCATCGCCAGCTCTGCTGCCTCCTCCGTCCCCCCCTTTCCCTCACCATGACTCGCCCGGTCGTTGCAGCGGTCGCCGCCCTGGTTGCCGCCACCGCATCCCTTGCCGCCGGCGCGGCGCTTCCCCCCCACCCCATCCCCGCCGCGGCGGCGGCGCTCCCCATCACTGCCGCCGCGGCGGCGCTCCCCACCACCGCCCGCATGGCCGCGTGCCCCGCCGACCGGGCATGGCACGCGCCGGCGGGTACGGACGTGGTCAAGATCCCCGCCGCCGCCGTGCGGGACGACCAGACGTGGACCGGCGGGTGGACGCAAGTGCCCACGTCCACGGCCCCGTGGACGGCCCTCGTTTGGGACGCGGACGACTGGTCGCAATCCATCATTTCGGCGGGCCAAGGCGTCATCACCTACCGCGCCGAGGTGCCCGTCGACGGCACGTACCGGTGGTCGGCCAAGATGGCGGCGCCGCACGAGACGGACTGGAACGACTTTTGGGTGCGCTTCCCCGAGGGCGTCAACCAGCAGCGCCACGGGGGGGTGTCGTGGGCGGGCGACGGGTGGCTGAAAATTTATAGCAACCACGGCAGGATGTCGTTTGTGTGGGGCGGCGGCACCATTGACCACGACCCGCACATGCTCCTGACGCGGTGGCTGGCGGCGGGGTCGGTCGTTGAGTTTCAAATATCGGGTCGGAGCAGGCAGGTGGCCCTTGCGGCGTTTGGCCTCCACCCGTGTGCCATTGATCGGAATGGGAGTCCAGAGTGTGCGCGGTTGGACATGATGCAGGAGGCGGCCACGGCGACGTGCTACTGAGGGGTGTGCTTCCCAATAAATGTGCGCGAGTCAACCTATGAGTGCTTGACTGGACAACTGATTCTGACGCAGACCCTGCTCAAGACCTTGTTTGTCAAACAGTAGCCCACCGTCTGGTCGCGGACTTCCTCGCTCAGGAGGCAGCCACCGTGGCTGCTATTGATACACACAGTGATTGACAATAGTGTGCGAGTATGGGCCAGCCCAAGAGAGGCTGTCAAACCATGTTCAGTCTTTCTCCAGGTGCGGGCCACCCTCCGTGTCTCATTGCTATCCGCCCTTCAAACGAAAGGAGTCTGCTGGAATGGAGAAAGACAGCAGAACGTGGGACCGCACAAGAGACCCGAACGGATTCTTCTTGCTCGCGAACAAGATGGACGGACCCGTGACAAGCGTGCATAAGCCGGGATCCGTAAACCAAAAGAGCCTGTGGTAGCGCCATCTCTGGCCACCACTTTCTAGCCAGACGCGCTGTGTTTCACGGCCCGCGACCCGCACCATGGCCACCAGATGTTTGTTGGTACGTACAGCCGTTCTCCCAAAAATCCCTCACTGTTCCAAAAGTGTTCCAAATCGGCCTCTGTGGGGTCGTAGAGGCCGATTTGGAACTCTTTTGCAACAGTTGGAGTGCGGGATTTTTGGGAAAACGGCTGTACTGGAGTGGTGTTGCTTGATCCTACTGTAATGAAAAGTTAGCTGTTTCAGTTTCATGTGGGTCTGAAAGTGGACAGTTGCCAGTATCTGAGATATCCTACCGGATAAAATTCTGTCAATGTAATTGGATCGGACATGCAATGCAGCGTGTCTTGCTCGTGAGCCGGCGTCCGAACCGTCACGCCTGGCGATTGGATCGCAGCGGAGAGCTTGGTGCGAGATCAGCTGAGGTGTCGCTCCCGAGGTCCCCCCCCAGCTCCCCCGGCCGTGGGCCGGCGGTGGTCAGCGACGTGCCGCCGCCAGGGCGGTGGACAGTGGCCCGAGGACCGCCCTGCATTGCCTGGACGCCCCCCCGCCCCCCAATCTACCCTCACGCTGAGACCACACGTCCGCCCCGCCGTCGCGCCCGCCCGCGTCGACAGTACCCACCACCCACTTGAACCGCTCCCCGCCATTGCGCCGCGACAGAGCTGCCTTTCGTGCCGACTGCCGCCGCTCGTCCGCTACCTTATCTCCCGCATCACTCTGCCTACCCGTACCCCCTCTCCCATCTTCGGTCGACTGCATCGTTGCGCTGCACCCTCTCCGTCATGGCGGCCTTTGTGTCCACCCCCGTGCCCGTCCGCGCGAGCCTTACCAAGTGCGTTGGCAGCCTCGACCGTTTGTGTGTGTGATGGTGACCCTGCGGGGCGGACGTATGCCTTTGCTGCGGTGACTACGAGGGAGTTCTTGCACTGGATGGAGCTGCGGGTTAGCGCTGGAGTTTGGCAGTGCGAGGGGTCGTGGGCGGTACGAGCTGGCTGGGCGATGCCGTCCCTCTGTCATAGCAGCGGCTCAGTGAGCTCTCGGGTCTCGGCGGGGCTCTCAACGTCACTGCACTCGGTGTGGAGCGCTCTCTGCGACCCCTCCCTAGTGATTGTGCTGGCGCCGGTTTTTGTGCTGGACATGCATTCTGAACCACGCACCTTTTCAGCTTCCTTCGCTCCTTTGAATCTGTCTTGTCTGTGCGTGCATTGTGGTCCCTGCGTTACCCCGAGCAGGGCGACCATCTCGCGCTCGGCCTTTATGGGCCGCCACGCCGCTGCGGCGCCGGTGGTGGCCTCCAAGGCGACCGTCCGGATGCAGCAGCTGCCGGTCTTTACCCAGGCCATGGAGGACTTCAAGAAGGAGTACCCTGACTTTGCCAAGCGGGGATGGGGCGCGACGGTCAAGGCCGAGGTACGGTTAGCAGAAGGACACTACTTGCGTGGCAAGAATTGTTGAGATGAACAGGCCGAGGCGTCTGTGTGGGTGCTGTGGGTGGGTGGCGACATACAGTGCACGGTGGGCGGCTTGTCTGAGTCTGGCTGGCTTGCTGTGCTTGCGGTCCGACACCGTGGATTCCGTATTCTAACTTGCTGCTTCCCTATTTCTTTTTCCTGCCATGGTCCTTGGTTGTTGCTTGGTGCTCTTGTTGACTCGCCGCTGACACGCCGTCTTATCGCACACTGCAGCGCTGGAATGGGCGCCACGTCATGGCCGGGTGGGTCATCCTGGTGGCCACCGGCTACGCCAAGGGCCACGGCCTGATCCCCGAGGCCAACAGCCTCCTCAACCTCAAGCAGTGGGGCACCCTGGCGGCGCTGGGCAACCAGCAGCCGATCACTAACGAGCGCGCCATCATCCTCATTGCGCACGTGCACCTGCTGTTTGTGTCGGTGGCGGCAGCGCTCGCGCCCTTCCCCTTCCAGGACAAGCTGCTGCTTGCGCCGGGTGAGGAGGACGACGCGCCTGCGGGCCTCATCCCGCCGATGGCGCCAGGGCTCAACAAGACGGCCGAGACGTGGAACGGGCGGGTGGCCATGCTCGGCCTGCTGGTGCTCGTCGGCACTTCGGTTGCGACTAAGACGCCGATCCTCGACACGCTCAACGCAGGGCTCGGCAACCTGCTGTTCTAAACCGCAGGCCTTTCAACCTGCTCTCGGGACGTAGCGTGTCAAGCTGGAGTGTATTGATCCCCTCCCCGTTCTTTCTTCCCTCGATTTGCTTTTTGGTTCGGCGTGGTTCTTTTTTACTGGTTCTTTCTTCCCTCCTGGATTCTGTCTGTTTTGCATCCGTTTTTTTTCCGTGTGTGCATCACAACCAAGTCGTTGTGTGCTCCAAGGAATCGCGGTCTCGGACCACACAGAAATGGCACAAGACGCTTGTAGAATCGTTGGTGCGGAACCACAAGAGCCAGCAGGCATGCGTCGAGCATGTCCACGACACCCGCCGTGGCAATGCGCAGACTGCACACATTGGTGTGCGGCTACTCAAGCGATGCACCAGCAACGAATACATAGCTCCAGGGTGACCCGCTACTCTCCTGGCACCAACGTAAGCTCCTGATGGGGCTGTATATTGTAGGCTCTGTTTTTGTCAACACAGTTCGGAAGCTTGAACCGTGCCCCTTCCTGTAGCGATCGTCAACGTCGAGCTCACTTTCGACTCGAAAACTCGAATACTTCGATCCTCTGTCAATTCACCATTAGAATTGTGGAAATTACACTGACAGCACTGTCTGGCTGTGGAACGTTGAATTCCGCCTCACAAGGCATGCCAGGTTGGCTGCATCGGACCAGTCACGCGCAAGTGCACCAGTTCTGACTTCGTTTCTGCGTCGGTCGTGGACGCCACTATCATGCTCCCCGTAGCACACCGCCGCAATGGACAACGCGGCCATCTCCCACCACTACAACGAGCGCCGCGATGAAGGGCGCAAAGGGCGGCAGACCAGCCCCATCTTGCGGTTACGGAACCTGAACAACTGGGTCAAGTCCGTGCTCATCAACCTCCACACCCGCCCCGGTGCTCGCGTCCTGGACCTTTGTTCGGGAAAGGGCGGGGACTTGCAAAAGTGGGCGCGAGCACCGGCTTCCTCTTACGTTGCTTGCGACACGGCTGAGGTGTCCGTACGACAAGCGCTGGGGCGGTACAATGAGCTCGGCCGGCGGCCCTTCCCGGCCGTCTTTCTCGTCGGCGACTGCTTTGCTGTCGACGTATTGGCTCACCTTGAGGATGGCCACGGCACGTTTGACGTTGTCAGCTGCCAGTTTGCGGTGCACTATGCGTTTGAGAACGAGGAGCGCGTGCGGCGGATGTTGTCTAACGTGGCGGGGGCGCTCAAGCCCGGCGGCTTCTTCATCGGGACCACCCCCGACTCGTCGGTACTCGTGCGCAAGCTCCGCGCCATCCCCGGCATGAGCTTTGCCAACGCAGTCTTCAGGGTGGTCTTTGACGACACAGACCCGCCGCACATGAACAAGGCGTTCAGCCGGGACAAGTCGCCGTATGGCATCCGCTACACGTTCACTCTGGATACGAGCGTAGAGGATTGCCCCGAGTACCTGGTGCACTTCCCGTCGTTTGAAAAGCTGGCTGTCGAATACGGCTTGGAGCTGCTGCTCCTGCAAAACTTCCACAACTTTTTCAACGAGTACGCGGCGTCGGGCTCCCCCTACTTTGACCTGCTGATGCGGATGAAGGTCCTTGACGAGACGGGTACCATGTCGGCGGACGAGTGGGACGCCGCCTACCTGTACACGGTTTTTGCGTTCCGGAAGAAGGGGGGGGACGGCACGGACGGGGGGTTGGCAGCGGCGGCGGCTGAGGCAGAGGCCGTGGGGGGGTACGCGGCTGCCAACGAGGACGACATCATCTTCATGTCGTGAACCGGGCAGCAAGTGGAGGGCGCCAGGACCCGCGGCGGGTGGCGGGGCTCGCGGCGTCGACAGCATGGGGCAGCCGATGCGGATATTGTGGCAGTGCCAGGGCGAGCGTCGGGACAAAAGTGGAACCGGCTGAGGTCGTACGGCCGTGTCAGAGTTGGGAGCGGCCACGAGGGGGGGCAAAGCAAAAGAAAAAGAGAAGAGAAACAACAAGATGGCGCCGTGGCTGGTACATGAACGGGGATGCGAGGACGCGATGCAACAAAAAGAAAAAGTGGAGCCGTTGTGACCAGGAGGGTGACGTCTAGTGCGTATAGAACAGCGCACTCCGGTCGCCGCCCTTGTGGAACCGGCGGAGCACCTCTTCCCCAAACTCCCCATCGTATGTCACCGGCACGATGCCCATATCCGACAGCCGCAGCACCCCCTCCGCCGGCGTCGTTGATAGAGTCACGCCCGCCGCCTCCCGCCGCACGTCCTCCACGGACCACCGGGGCGTGGCGTTGACAAACGGCAGGCGCTTTCCCGTCAGCCCGACCGCCGCCTCCATGACCATTGTCGGCACACCCACCGCCGGCACGTCCCGTTTGGTCGCCGCTTTGACAAACTCAACGACTTCGGCGATGGGCACCACTTCCGCGCCACCAACCTCCACGTCCCGCCCGCGGAAGCCCTCCACGTCCCGCGCGGCGGTGGCGACCGCCGCCGCCACATCCCGCACGTGCACCGGCTGCACCGGCGCGCTGCCGTCGCCCACCATGAACAACGCGCGGTACTTGGCGGCCCACTCGCCGAGACGGGTCAGGAAGCGGTCTTCGGCGCCAAACATTTCCGTGACCCGCACAATAGTCGCGGTGGGGAACTCCTCCCGCACCGCCGCCTCGCCGGCAGCCTTGGAGCGGAACCACTCGGAGCGGCCAACGACCGCCGACGGCGGCGGGGCGACCGTCGAGACGTGCACAAAGTGGGCGGCGCCGGCCTCAGCGGCTGCCCGCGCCAGCGTCCGGGGTGCATCCACGTGCGCCTGCTCCAAGGTGTAGTAACGCGTCGGGTAGGCCTTGCCGATAAGGTTGATGACGACTGAGGAGGGGGCGACGGCGCGGCCGACCGACGGCGCGTCGCGGAGCTCAAACGGCATCGGCACAATCTGGCCGAGGTCACCCATCAGCCGCAGGCGGCGCGACTCAAGCTCATCCCCTCGGTAGGGCGTGATGACCTGCGAGCCGATCCGCCCGAGTGCGTTGACGACGTAGCGGCCGAGGAACCCGGTACCGCCAAAGACCGACGCGGTCACGCCAGACACCGACGACCGGCCGCCGTGGCCGCGCGTCAGCGCCCGCATGACAGTGGAGCCGGACATGGTTGTGGTGCTTCACTAAGGGGCGTCGGGTCGAGTGGGAGGAGCGGGGGGCACAAGGAGAGGCAATGGCCGGGTGTATCGCAGAGGAGAGGGACACGGGGCTGGGTCTGCGTAGAGAGACGGGCTCGGCAGCTTGGACGGTGGCATCCAGACCCACTTAACTGTGATGGTAATTAAAATTCATACTAGTGTACACATACTGAACTTATTCTGCTCGTGAACCACGGACTCGTTCACCTGCTGGGAAGTGGCTGCGTAGCTACAGCTACGCGACCCAGTGCCCCTATAGGGGCACTGCATGTTCGTTTCAGAGCCACAGAGGACCGGACGGCACAGAGCCCATCGGATGGCTATCTGTTGGACCGTTGTGAGAGCCGTGCTGTCCGCCTTCACTGTCACCATGGTGCTAGGATACTCTGGTCAGAGTTCTCGAGCTTGCGCAGAGAAAGCCAAGAGGTCGCCCACCACAGGAGGATACATCAGGTATGATGTAAGCATCCCGACCGAAGCAACTAAATACAGTAGTACAGCGCCCTGAAGGCCACATGAGGAGGGTGCTGAAAAATTTTAGATGGTCGCGTTCAATTTCTGTCGGCCATTTTGACGTTGAGTCCAGGGCGTGAACGGGGGCGTGCCTGTGCCACGCAGGAGTGACTGGGTGTGCATCACCCACGCCGCTCTCCTACTGCATAAAAGTGTCGCTTGATCGGGAACGACGGCGGTGACGCACCGAATCACCACATGTTCTGGTCCGGGCATAAGTCGGCGGCGGGCACAGTGCCCAACATGCGCCTTGTCTGGGAAACAAAGATAGCGGCAGCCGAGTACGAGTGTCTGATCACTACCTCTGCGCTCCGCAGCTCCCATGGCGACTGACAAAAGGTGGGCGCGCTCACTGCGGCGCATTGTGTACCGTAGCGACAGCTTTCCCCCGCCCTGATATTCCCTTGGCCCTGTCAGAAAAAAGCAAAAATTGCGAAAAAAGCAACATTGAGCACAGCGCAGGAGGTGTCAGAATCGCATAGCAAACCATATAGGATTGATCGGCGTGAAAGCTCCATAAGACTGCGTAAACGACGGTACAAAAACCTTCTGGTTCACGCTTGCTTCAGAGCTATATGTACGAACAATTGCGCGCCCGGCGGCGGGGGGATGGCGGCGGCGGACGACGACGACATGGCAGGAGGGGGGCAAGCCACAGACACACCGCCGGTGCAGAAGCGAGAGGAAGAAACTCACGCTGCGGTCTCAGCAGTACCAGTTCTGGGATCCAGGGGAGTCGATGAAGACGTGGGGCAGGGGCCAGACCGACGTTCGTAGCAGTGGCAAGAAAGTCGAATGCGCCGGGAAATGAGATCTATGCGTGCCACGGGTGTGGAAATTCCGACGTGACTGCTGTAATGCAGCCACGTGTCTCAATCATGATGTCCGCCCTTATCTGGTCGTGGGGCATGGACGAGGTAGTAGCCATTCTGTCAGCAGCTGAATTTGAACATCAATTTCTGATTGTGACCACTCCGCACAGTGTCACTGTCAACGGTGTTCCTCGCCGGACAGTCCAGTAGCATGGCATCCAGAGCCCTGCAGAAGAAGGCCACTGGGGCGGTCTCGAGGTTGGCCAGGGGTGTTAGCTCTGAGGCTAGCCCGTGCGCCCACCGCCAGCGTCCCTCCCTTTTCCCCCGTTCGGGCCGTTGCGGTCAGAACGTCAGCTGGGCGGGGACCATATCCTTGGTGGAATGGCACGGCTGGACCCACGGTCCTGTCTCAGCAAAGGGTCTGTGCGGCGACGACGACGCCACAGGCGACGCCACAGGACCCATCGTTGACGTGCGTCGGAAAGACGGGGGGGAGTAGGGGGCGCATCCAGTGGCGAAGCTGGGAGAAACCAAAAAACAGGGGATAAATCTTGAAAAAACAGGCACCGGCGCGCGCCACCCCACCCACGAGAGCATGCGCACGATGCGCTTGCACGGCAATGATGCGGCCGGCGGGGCGTTCGGGTGCCAGGGCCACGGCCCCCCACTTTGTTCAAAAGGCCAAGAGCGCGCCAATCCGGCCTTGTGGGTGTGGCCCGCGCTGTGGCAGCGACCCCCACGGCGCGTGGGCCACAACCGGAACCACGGTGGCGCAGGCGGCGGGCGGCCGGCCCCCGCCCCCCCCACCTCCCACGCCCGCGTCGAGGGTGGAGCCGCCGCCGCGGCGGGCACCGCCGCACGTCGCGGCCCCGCGGGCCCGCCGTGCGCATTCCGTTGCGTTGCCGGCCGCCGCGCTCGTTTCGTCTTGTTTCATTTTCTTGCCTTTCCCCCCCCGCCCCCCCCCCTCGTTTT
>Ga0209093_1002443_pt1 | contig 10316 bp, 8 predicted proteins | sample SidtaG_4_FD_187450 | JGI IMG/M metagenome (GOLD analysis project Ga0209093, IMG submission 187450) | Marine algal microbial communities from Sidmouth, United Kingdom - Sidmouth_Male1 metaG (SPAdes) (version 2) | ecosystem: Host-associated > Algae > Red algae > Unclassified | place: Sidmouth...
GGAGGAGCGTGCTAGGGCGGGCGGGGGGGCCGCCGCCGGCGCCGCGGGTATTGGGGGTGTCTCGCGGGCTCCTGTGGCAGCGACGGGGGGCGCCGCGGCGCCAAGCACGGCGTGCGCCCCGGCGGGCGGTGAGCGTTGTGGGCGGGGCGGCGACGCAGCGGCGGCGCGGCCACGGCAGGGCGCCGGCGCGGCCGGCACCCGCCGTGCGGGGCGGCAGCAGCGCGGCCGGCGGGCGTGGCGGGCGGCGATGCCGGTACAGCGGCCACGGCGGTGGCAGCGGCGGGCGGTGCGCCCATCCCCTGACCTTGGCACGCGCCGGTCAAGAAGCCGCAAGCGTATGAGCGGGGGGGTGCAGTCGGCAACGCCGCGTGGCGCCTGCGCGGCCCGCCGCATCCGGGCATGGTGGTGGCGCTGCGGCTGGGGCGTGCGGCGGGCGGCGACGCGGCGGCGGCGGGCGAGGCGTTGGAAAGATCCAGACGCCCGCTCGCCGCCCCCCCCCGGCGCGCGACGGCCAAGGAGGCCCGCGCGGCTGTGGGCAGGGGCGGCGCCGCTCGCACCGCGTCGTCCAGGGGCGTCGGGTGGGGGCCGGTGGCAGCGTGGGGTCTCGCAGCGGTGTCGGGCGCGGCGTCCGCGGCAGCGGTGGCGACAGCGGTGCCAGTCCGGGGCGCCACCCGTGTCTTTAGCAGCTAGTCCACGCGGGTGGTCGATTTTCCATGGCAATGGCCACCGCCACGCGCCGCTGCCTCGTCGCGGGGCGTCGGAGGGCAGTTGCGGGCACGTTCGTGTGCACACGTATAGGAAAGCCTCCGCCAGAAGGCGGAGACAAAACCTGCTTTTTCTTTTTCTTTTGGTACCTACACACGCACACACAAAGTGCCCGACGCCCAAGACAAACACCGACAGCGACAGGGGGCGCCATCCGAGCTCACACACACCAGTCTAAACACATGCAATAAACATGCAAACACGTACAAAGTGTGGCACTGTAGTGCCAAAGGCCACCAAGAGCGCACAAGGAAAACACAACAGAAAGCGACACATGCAAAGCGCCGAAGCACCGGCTCGTCAACGGGCGTCATCTTGCAAAGTCCCACCCCGATCACGCCAACCTCTTCCTCCGCACGACCCCCGTGCGCAAGCGACATGTCCAACAGCTCGTCGTCAAAGTCGGGGACCGCCACCCCATGATCAAGGTTAACGCGACCCCCGTGGTGCGGCACGGCCTGGCTGCACTGGCTAGCACCGCCGGCCGGCCCACTCGTCGCCGCACCCGACGCCGCGAACGTTCGGGCCTTGGTGGCCTGCGCACTCGCGCCTCGCCGGGCAACAGCCTTGCGCTTGGTGGCGACGCGGAGGCGGCTGGCCCTCACTGCCGCACCGTTGTCGCCCGTCTCCGACAGAGCCATCATCGACTGCAGGCGGCCGATCGCCAAGGAGCCGTCACTACTGATGGTAAGGACCGGGGTCTTGGCGGGGGGCGCCTTAGCCGCCGAGGAGCCGTCTCCGCTGCTGATGGTGATGACCGGTGTACTGGTGGGGAGCTCCTTAACAGCCGACGAGGCGCCCCCGCTGCTATTGGTGATGACCGGGGCCGCCGCCGACCGCTGCAGCGGCGCCAAGACGACGCCCTCACGCGGCGGCAGCAGCTGCGCCACAGTCGCCGGTCGCGTCGACTGCAGCGGCAGCGGCAGCACGCGGTCCATCCGCGCCGCCCCGCGTACGGGTGCCGAAAACCTCAGCCGCACGACCGGACGCAGCGGCACGGGTGCCACCGACGGCGCTGCGGGGGGCAGCAGTCGCGGCGGCGTCGGGACCGGCAGCAGCGACGGTTGGGGCGGTGCTATCTCCGGTGGTAGCCGTGGGAGCGGCGGTCGCGACGGCGTCGGGAGCGGCGGGGGTAGAGGCAAGTCCGGCGGCCAACGAGGACTAGGAGAAGGCGGCGACGGAGGAGGCGATGGCGGCCGCGACCCGGAACCCACCGTCGCTGCAGTGGACCGCATGGCATTCACGCCGGCCGCTGGAGCACGAAATGCGGCCGGTGTCTTCTCCTGCGAGGACTCATTCCCAGCGAAAACCCGTCGCACAGCCGCCGAGGCCGCCTCCGATACAGCCGCAGCGTTGGACGACCGCGAGCCGCGGCTCGCGTCGGCTGCCTCGGCGGACAACAAGCGCTGACGGCAGCGGAGCATACGCCGCCGCGTCTTGGTGGTCACCCACTGCCGGGCCTTCTCAGACCCACGCATCCAGCGGGAGAAGAAGAACGCCTGGTCCACGCGGTCGTTGGTGGCCTCAGCCAAAGAGCTCAGCGTCCGCGCCATAGAGGCACACTCCCGCTGCATGGAGATCTCAACGGAGCGGGTAGCCATAGCCCGCTTCGTTCCAATGGGAATGGCTTCCCACTCCGGGGGGCGCCACGGCCCCGGCACGTGCTCTCCGCCGTCCCCCTCCTCGTCCTCCTCGCACCCATCCAACGCTGCGGCCGCGGCGCCTCCCGCGTCGCTCCGCTCGCGGCCGCGCGCCGGCGACGCCGATGCTCCCCGGCCGCCATGTGGTGCCGCCGAGGCGGCCGCCGCGGCGGCGCCGCTAAACTTGTCCGACGTGCGAAGAATGCGCCAGCTTGGAATCCAGTCCGAGGCGCGAAACCCCCGCGCCCTCGCCCGCGCCTGCGGCTCTGGATCGTCGGGGTCGTGGTCGAGGTCAGCCTGCAGCGCCTCGTACGCGTCGCCGTCATCCAGTTCCGCAGCGGTTGCGCGGATCAGGTCCTCCTCCGTCATTTTCCCCGTCAAGTTTCGGCGGCATACTCGCGTGTACACGGAAGAAACGAGCTGCACATTCTTGAAAAGCGTGTAGCGCATGAAGCGCACGACGGCCGCCTCAGACCGCGGCGACCACCCGGTCGGCAGGCGGCAGAGGCGTCGGTACGCCACGACAACCGCCGCGTAGAAAGCTGCGCTGGTCTGGTCCGTCCCTAGGATGGGGTCACGCGTGACCGCCAGCCAGGCCCTGCTCACGGAGACCTTTTCGGCGTGCGACCAGGACCGCCCGCGCCCCCGACCTGCAGCACCGTCCCCGTGCACGGGAGCGTCGCCGCCTAAAGGCGGACGCGTGGTGCCGCCCCTACCACCGCGACCGCGCGAGTGACCGCGGCCAGTCCGCTTCACGGCCAAGCTGGCACGAATTTCCGCCTCCCGAGGGGTGAGCACGTCTGCAACCTCCGCCGCGCTGTCCACATCTGGGGACGCCGCGCGTTCCCCCCCATCAATCAGGTCTCTCTCAATGGCTGCGTCCAGCTCGGCCGCGCCGCGCTGCTGCCCGTCTACGTGCGCACAGGCCGCACGCTTCGGATCGGCGTGCCCGTTCGAGAGCCACATAGGGTGCGCCGCCGACTTCGTGCCGCCATTGACGGGTGGCGGCGCGTTGTCGCGTTCGCCCGCGACGCCGTCCGCCCGCGTCACGCGGTCACTCTGCGACTGGCTGCGCGCCATCCACGCCTCAGCGGCGGCTCGGCGCACCGGGTCGCGCCAGCGTGCGTGGTCATCGAGCGGGGCGGGGCCCCGCTGCGCGCGCGTCCGGGCGCGGACGGCCTCCAAGTCCATCGGCGTGATTTCCGGCGGGTGCACCGGCCCTGCCGCCGCCGACGTCTGGCCGACCATTGGCTGTTCCTCCTCCGACTCCTCGCCCTCCTCCACCTCCCGCACCATCCGCTCCGCCGCGTCGGACGCCGCAACCGCACTCGACGCGGCTATCGCGGCGTCGATCTCCATGCGCTCTGCGCGGTCAATACGCGCCGAGCGCTCCCGGTGCTGCTGCTCCTGGATGTCCACCACGCGTTCTAGGCGAGCGAGGCGGGCGGCAGCGGCCGGGCGCTGGGGCAGAAACTCGTCATCCGAGGACGGGATCTCGGCACCCGCCGCGGACGACTTGTCGCCCGCCGACGCCGCCATCACGACGCATCGCATCGACGCGTGCTCTGATCTGGAATCGTCGCCCCCGGCCGGCGAGGATACGCGCCGAGGAGGCGCAGGGGGGAGAGATCCCGATGGGCCGGCTGGACGATTGGGCTCATGTGCGCCAAGAGTGCGGCCACTGCCGAGGCCGCCGCCGTGTACGCGGCGCCCTGACGCCGCGGCGTGTGGCACGCGCGTCGCTAAAGCAGCAGGGGCAGCACCAGCCCCCCCTGCCTCACTACCCCCGCCGGGGTTGCCGCTTCGGTGGTTGCGGGCATCCGCCCCTTCAGGGACGCAAGAGTCCCGCCCCACCCCAAAGACACCGTCGAAGGAGACGCGACGCCCCGCGCGAGCGTCGACGTCCTTGGATTTCTGCTCGGCACCCCCTGCGGCGCTGCCGCCTGCGTCACGTCCGCCGAGGCTGTTGCAGGCACCGTCCCCGCCGCTGCCGCCACCGCCGTCGCCGCCGCCGATGCCTGGGACGATGGAGCCGAGTAGTGCGGCGTGGAGGCGGGCGGAACGGCGCCCATGTGCGGATCCAACATGCTCGTGGTCCGCGTTGCCGCCGTGGCGCGCGCCAAAGGCAACGGGACCGGCAGCGGCACCACCGGCGTGGACACCGGCGCGGTCAACAACAGCACGATCGGCGCCAGCAACGGCGCAGGCAGCGGCACCCGGTACGGAGGCAGGAGTAGAGGGGTTAGGGCGCGCCGACCGTCGTCTACGTGACTGCCGGCCGCCGGCGGTGGCGTCATTGTCAACGCAGGCGATGGCGTCATTGTCGGCTTCGGCGATGGCGGCGCACGCCGCGGTGAGCATCGCCTCGGTGTAGCTCCTCTTGCTTCCCGCCATCGCCAAGTCGCTGACTTAACCCGCCTCGGAGGCCATGACGGTGACGGGAGCCGTGTCGGGAGGTCTTGTCCCGGGTGATGCTTTCCGTAGCGGGTGTAGGCGGGGGGGGGGGGGGGGGGGGGGGGGAGAGAGGGAATGGTTTGTAGGGGAGCGGGGGAGCAGGCAGCGCCGGGGGCGCCCACTGCGACCACGCCCCCACGGCTCGCGGCGGCGATGCACGCGGCCGCCGCCTGGTGCGCGACGGTGCAGAAAAAGGGGAGGGGCGCGTCCGGTGGGGCAGAGGGTGTCGGGGCAGCTCCAACGCCTCGCGACACACCGAACGAACCCGGAGATGGCAGCGGCGCCTCTGCGCCTTGCTTATAAAGCCGTTAGGCGCTGAGCGCCGCCCACCCTCCATGACCGCCCGGCCCGGCCCGCTAACCGGACCCTTCCAAGACGCGCAGTACCGCCCACTCGACCCACGGCGCGCAGCCCGCTCAGCCCGCGAAACCCACGTAGCAGAGCGCGCTCAGCCCTCCCAGCACGTCCTGGAACCGCCAAACACCGCCTTTCTCGTCCAACAGAGTCTGGGCACGGCGGAAAGCGACAAGCACCGGCCCACAGCGATCAGCACGCCAAGAGAGGTGAACCCAGCAACACAAACCCAGCAACGTGAACCCAGCAACAGACAACGAGCAGCTCCGAGCCGGCAAGCGCCACCAACAGCCCCGCCATCTTGATTTCCTCGCCGCCGTCACGTTCGCCGAGCCTACGGCCGTCAAGGCAGTCTGGCGGCCTCAATGACCATCGTGGGGGGGGGGGGGGGGGGGGACTGTGCTGTCAGATGCCAGTGACACACCCTACGCGCTGCAGCAGCAGCGACCCGGCAGCTCCGAGCGGGCACGCACCACCGAGAGGGAAAACCGGCGGACCTCCCTTGCGGCCGTCCCTCAACCGGCATGGTGGTCGGGCGGCGTTGGCCACCATCGAACGGGGGGGCGACGGCCGGTCACCGCTGCACGGCACAGGCCTCGCCAACCCCGACAATCACCTCTTTTGGTGCTGGCCGTACGTGCAGAGCGATTGTGGACCACCCCCGTACAGCCAAGCAAATTCCATGCCCCGTGTTTCTAGCCTCTCGAAGCACGATGAGTGGACAAAATCTCGCCCTTCGAAGCCCCCTTGCCAGGCTCTAATTGACAGCAGAAAAGACGGACCGCAGTTCAGCAGATTCGCGCGGGGAGATGATTCACCTCGACACTCGGGCCGGGTGCGGCACGTCTGCCCTGCTGGACAGAGCGGACAGTGAGGGACTCGCCCGTTGGTGCCATCGAGAAGAGAACGCTCCACAGGACGCCAGCGTTGCGCGCCATTGCGAGCACCGGGGTGCGGGGCACGCCAGCGACATTGTCCAGTCCACACCACACGCAACAACTCCTCTGCAAGAGGTCGAATCCGACGTGGTGAGCGCCACGCGTCGCCCTAAAACGGACTTCAATCCAGCGATTTGTGTGTCTTGGCCGTGATTTTAGCCTTGAATGTGCCTCGTGTCACGGCCATCTGCCACCTCTCCTCTTGGTCGTGCGCCTCTGGCCGGTCAACTGTCCCCGTTTCGGACCTTCCAGGTCAGCTCCCGTGTTTTCCCTTTGCCTCCACTCGTTTCGTCGTGCTGTGTACAATGTATGTGAACGGCTTCACCCACCAACGTCAGGCTCTTTCGTGGCCCGTTGAATAACATGAAGCCCCCGTCTCGATCTAAGTCCTTCAGGCCCCGGCCACCTAGCTTCCAACAGGCTTCACATAGCTTCTCCCACCAACCAGAGAGGCACACGCTGCAGGTAAATTGAGGTTCGTATGTGTAAAAAATCGACATTGCTGGTTGTGCTCTTATAGATTTACAAGCCGGCAAATTTAGAACTATCCCGGCGATGAAATACCGACCCGCAGTGTACAGTACCTGGTCCCGGCCCTGGGGGACCAACTTGTAAATCCTACCACTCTGTCTCGCTTTCCTACGACTGTGCTACTGTGTCCGAGCTCTCGATGGGGCTCTGGAAAACATTATAGCATTTGAACTCTGCTGTTTTCTCCCACCACTTATCGGAGTCCAGGAGTGGTCGAGAGGGCAGCTCCAGTCTCGGCACGGGAAGCAAACCGCCACAGCAACAGTAGTGCTGCTGCGTGCCCGCGACAGGGGGGGGGATATACAGGGCAAAGAGCCGAAGGGGGGGGAAGAGCTGCAGGAGGCGAAATGTCTATGGTGATGACCTCATAAGAGCTGGGCGTATTGCTTCAGGCGAGCGCGTAGGAGAGCTGGGCATGACAGCTGTGTTCATGGTCTTGGAAGGGCTGGAAGGCCCGAACTCCTTAGGCAATCATATCCTAGCAGGTCCTTCCTCTGAGATTGCAACAGGAATACTGTAAGCGCCCGCTGGAGGGTGCTCTGAGCCGATTTCCTTGCATGAGCAGCTGTTGGGCGGTTGAGGGGGGTGGGGTGAGGGTTGTTGCTGGCACGTGCGCGTCGGGCATCCCTGCGACTGGGGTGGGGAGGAAAAGACAAGCGACTGCTGTGCCGGGGGTAGCATGCAAACCCCGGCCGGGCCGTTTGTCCGTGGCAGCGCGCCCTTCCGCGCCTCGCTTGACGCTTCCCAGAGGCTGAAGTGCGGGGGGCGGGGGTACGGTCGCGCCTGATCAGAGCCTCGTATGCAGATCTGTGCGTTTGGAAACACGTGTAGGGACTTCACTCTGAACGAGAAACAGCGGGTGGCTGTCGGACCGCGAGTCTTGTGGGGGGGCAAAGGGGATCTGGCCGGGGCAGCTGTGACGTTCACAATCAACGGCCAAGGCAATCGCGCCCAGAGCACCAATGGGGGCGGCGTCGTTGAAAATACCGGGCCGATCCGCGCCAGCCGATTTTCAGTGCCTCGGAATCCCGGGTAAATCGGGCTCTGGAGGCCGATTTGGTCCGGAATCCCTGGTGTTCAGCACAACGGGATTCAGGTGCAGAAAACCCGGGATATCCCAGTTTTTTTTCTTGTAGGGGCAGGCGGCGGCAGGTACCCGCCGCGCCGCGGCAGTGCCCAACACGACGCGCGCCACGCCCACCGTGCAGACGTCCGCCACGCCCGCCGCTGCCTTGGACGACAGTCGTGCACGCGGCCGCGGCTGCCGCTGTCGTGGCCAGCGGGGGCCTGCTGCTGCGTCTGCCGCGGACGCGGTCGGCCACCGCCGCGGCGGAAGTGGCGACAACGGCGGCGGCGGCTGCTGCCACCGTGTCACGCAGTGACGATAACGACGGTGGAGAGGTTGCGGCAGCAACCGCGTTGTGTCTGTGGCGCAGCGGCGGCCGCCGCTGCGCTGCAGACGCAACGCGGTGGGTGGTCCCGGGGTGCGGGGCCAGACGCCCGGCGCAGAGCTCCCCGCGGAGCGCTGGACGCGTGAGGCACTTGTATTTGCAAACCGCTCCCGGCAGAGGTCGCGCAAGGCCGTTTCGGCTTTGCTCATGCCTCATGCGGAGAAGCGACCCGGGTTGCCGTCTTGCAAACCCTACCCTACTACGGCCGTTCTCCCAAAAATCCCGCACTGCAACAGTTCCAAAAGTGTTCCAAATCGGCCTCTACGACCCCGCAGACGCCGAGTCGGAACTTTTGCAACTGTTGCAGTGTGGGATTTTTCGGAGAATGGCTGTAAATACAAGCTACATTGACTGGATCCAACCGAACCGGCGGTGCTCGAAGTGGCTCCTGTGATTTTCGTATCGGGGATGCGGCTTCCGCACCCCCGATGAGCAAGCACACAACAGCATGGTGTGAACCGCAGTCCGGTCTCAACGGATGCGCCGTTGGTGCCGTCGTCTTTTTCTTTCCACGGCGCTAGCGGTACTTTGACGTGCCCACGCGTTGAAGAACCCACTGTACAGCCGTTCTCTCAGTAAAACAGCACTCCAAGTGTTGGTGACGTGTTCCAAATCGGCCTCTGCGCGGTCGTAGGGGCCGATTTTGAACTCTTTTTTAGTTTTTTTTGAACAGTTGGGGTGCGGGACTTCTGAAAGAACGGCTGTAGCACCTGGCAATGAAAACTTGTTCCTACGCTACGATGGGGGAAGGTCCGCCTTCGGATGTGGTGCCAGTCCCCAGAAAAAATACATCAACGCCCAGGGCATGAAAAGGAACACTGTGCAACGGGGGCGGGGACGGACAGGCGGCCTGCCGGGAGTGCGGCACGCGGGCGGTAAGGGCGCCTGCCGGCGTACTGAGTGGGTCCCGTCCCCGGTCCATCGGCGTGGCGATGAAATTGGGTGGGAGGTGGAAAACCGCACGTTGTCTGCACGGGACGGCGCGCCTTGTGTGCCCGAGAGGGCAAGCCGAAACGGACCTCCTGGGCAAACGAGATTAGAGGCAGCTTGAGTGCGACTTGCTCAGAGTTTTGTGACACTGTCAGTGTCCCGGAACGGCAAGCCCGGATGAAGAGCTTGCTGTGTCTAAGATGAAACACACACCAGGTGGTCCAATGCGGTGCACCCCTCGTAGTTCTGCCAAGCTCCTTCCTGGACCAGCATGGTCAGGAGGCACCCCCGAAACACCGGCTTGTTGTCGAGAGCTTCTCTCAGCCGCACCTGGTATCCTACACCAAGGTCGTCTCCATATGACTTGGTGGATGAGCGCTGCGGCCGTGCTGCATGGGCTTTCGATGCGCTTTTCCGGACGGCCTGGATGGGCACACACCACGGAGTGGTCCTCGTCTAGTCCAGGGGCTGGCGCTGGAAAAATAGTCCCACCCGTCATGACCGGAGGTATCCTCCACACGGGATTGTCATGAAAAATCTGCGTGTGCGACCCCGCCAAGTCACTTGCGAGAGACCAGTGTGGGCGCCCATGGCCCAACACGGCAAGCGCGTCCCGACCCGGCCGGTCACCACGGCACGCTCTCGCCCCCACCTGACGCGTTCCACCGGTCCGCATTGCTGGCCGCGGGCGCCACCCACGCGCCCCGGATTCAAAAGTGGCCCGTGGTCCCCCCGCCCCCCCCCCCCCCCCCCCCTGCGTGGCCGCTGGCCACGGGCGCCACACAATTCCAGCACAATTTTGCCACGCCTCGTCGCTGCGCCGAACCGCGGCGCGGCGGGGCCCGGCGTCCACGTGCGCGGCGCGCGCCCGGGAGCGCGCCGCGGCGCGGCGCGCCGTGTGCCCCTGTTGGCGAAAGGGCGGGGCAGGTGCGCCCATTGGCGCGCCTTTTTTTTGGGGGGGGGGCGACCGCGCCAAGTGGCCCGCGGTTTTTCCACGCGGCTGCGCCGGCCCCGCGCCGGCGCGCGGGGGGGTGCGCCCCACGCGCGGCCGCCGGGGGGGCGGGCGCGCCCCACTCCCGCGCCCCCGCGCCTGCCCGTCGGACGCGTCACGGCTAGTCACGGCCGCCGCCCGCCGCGGCCGTGAGGACGTGGCGCAGACGCGGCGGGTGTTGGGGCGCGCCCCTTCCGCCCGGGGCCCCCCGCCCCCCCTGTCGACGGCGCTTCCGTGGCGTTTTTTTTTTTTTTTTTTTTTT
>Ga0209093_1002444_pt1 | contig 10316 bp, 7 predicted proteins | sample SidtaG_4_FD_187450 | JGI IMG/M metagenome (GOLD analysis project Ga0209093, IMG submission 187450) | Marine algal microbial communities from Sidmouth, United Kingdom - Sidmouth_Male1 metaG (SPAdes) (version 2) | ecosystem: Host-associated > Algae > Red algae > Unclassified | place: Sidmouth...
AAATAACATAAAAAAAGCATTGACAATCAGAAAAATAAACTGATTGTCAATGCTTTTATTTTTTCGTGAAAAAATCATAAAATATTTCGTCAAAGACAATTTAAACTTTCCCCAAGCTGTACGGGATAAACTTAAACTTCATCAAGCTACCAGTGAAAGGTCAATCACCTTTGCCAATCTTCCAAACACCTCATCAATCTCACCTACACCATTCACAGTACGTGTTTTATCTTTTTTCTCGTAATATCCTGCGACGATAGCTGTCGTTTCTTTATATACATTCAAGCGATTACGGATGATACTTTCGTCCGCATCGTCGCTGCGTCCTGATGTTTTGGCGCGATTGAGCAATCGTTTTACGATTTCTTCATCATCCACATCAAGAGCCACAAGTGATGTAATTTCCTGACCACTAGTCATCAACATAGCATCCAATGCTTCCGCCTGTGGTATCGTGCGCGGAAAACCATCAAAAATATAACCCTTCACATCCGGATTTTCTTGCACCTTATTTTTGAGCATACCGATTGTTACTTCATCGGGTACGAGTGCGCCTTTGTCCATATAACTTTTCGCTTCCAAACCAAGCGGCGTTTTACTGCCGATTTCGCTGCGAAACAAATCACCTGTGGAGATGTGGAGCAAATTATATTTTTCAACCAAATTGGCTGCTTGTGTTCCTTTACCGCTTCCCGGAGGTCCGAATAAGATTAGATTAATCATAGCAGATTTACTCTTTTGTATTCTTTTTTTGAAAAATTTTGAAAAAAAGGATCGTAAAAATAACATTTTCGTGCAGATTTAACCTTTTTATTATCATAAATGTTGACATAATGATACAAAATTGTTGAGGATTTTCCAAAAATTCTTTTTGCGAACAAAAACTAAAACATCTCCCCAATCCGTTCAATCCACATTCACTACCTTTGTATCAATGTCCGAATTGCTAAAAAAAATAACGAGTGCCTACCCGCTACATTCCTTTTTGATGGGTTTGTACTTCACTTTGTATGGTATCAATCAATATGAGACCTTGTTTGTAGAGGGGAAAGATGTGCTGATACTTTTCGGGGTGACAACTTTATTGAGTGCGGTGGTTTATTTCGGGATTTTGTTTTTGGTTAAAACGTTTTTCCACCCCCCAGCCCCCTCCAAAGGGGGAGATAGAAATGAATTAGTCCTCTCCAAAGAGGAAAATGAAGAAGAACTTTCTGCCAAAGAAGGAGATGGAGGAGGACTTTACTCTGAAGAAAAAAATATAGCTGCGGGTAGTTTTTCGCACAGCGAAAAATCTCCCCCTTTGGAGGGGGGCAGGGGGGTGGAAAAACGCAACAATCCCTCCTCCTTCGGAGGGAAACGCACCATCTTCTCCCCCTTTGGAGGGGGCTGGGGGGTGGAAAAAACCGCCATCCTCACCACCACCATCCTCATTTTCATTCTATTCTATTTTCATTTTTATTTAAATGTATTAAAAATTGACGGATTCCAGTTTTTGCGCTCACATAGTTATTTTTTATTGCTAATGCTGCTGCTAATTGGCGGGTGGACATTTTATTTATTTAAATCAAAAAAAACATTCGCTATACTACATCAATATTTGAATACATTGATGTTGGTTTTATTGCTATTTGAATGTGGGAAAATCGCATGGAATTATTATCAGACTCAACAATGGTATCCTGCCATCCGCGAGGAATTTATCGCTTATGAAGGTCAAGATTACGTTGAAAATGATAGCGAAAAACCTTCCGTTTATCACATCCTAATGGACTCGTACACAGGTACGGACGCGCTACAAAAATACTGGAATTTTGACAACGCAGAACTTACTAATCATCTGACATCCAAAGGCTTTTACGTAGCTCAACACGCACAAGGCAATTATTTCCACACCCGCCAAGTCGTTCCGGCTATGATGAATCGTGACTATTTTTGGAACTTCGAGGAAGGCGGTAAAGAAACTGCTCCCGCGTACCTCATCGCCCTCACGGGCATTCGCAATGCGCGTACTTTTCGGGACTTTGAAGCGATGGGTTATGAGATGATTAATTTGTCGGTATTTGATATGCTCGACTTGCCTGCTCATCGCGAATATTCGGGTATTCCCGAAACGTCTTTTCTGGGTTTTATGCTTCGCAAAACGGTCTTGGATGTGTATTTTGAAAAGAAACGCGATTGGACACATCACGAAGCGGCGATTGAGATTTTGGAGGAAATGAAAACTATCTCGCAACGCACAGACACGCCGCCCGTATATGTATATGCACACTTGATGATTCCGCATTATCCATACTTTTTTGACCGCGAAGGCAACATTCAAAAGGGGCGCGAAGCAGAAAAACATTGGAGTAATAAAGAACATTATCTCGACCAATTGATTTATACCAATAAATTGCTCATAAATACGATAGATGAGATTCTACATTCATCGGAAGTGCCGCCGATTATCATTTTACATGGCGATCATGGTTTTCGTTTTTTGGAAGGAGAAGCGAAGGATGAGGCAGCTTATTCGATTTTAGCGGCTTTTTATTTTCCGAAAAAAAATTATACACAATTACACGATAGCATCAGTCCTGTGAATTTTTATCGCGCTACTTTGAATGCGAATTTTGATACTGATTTTCCTTTATTAAAAGATGAAAAAGAAAGGTATAGATAACACGCCGTACCGACGACTTTAGCCGTCGCAGTGCCCAGCCACTTGACGGCTAAAGTCGTCAGTACAGTTTTTACATTATGCAAACAAACGAAAAATTACTATACCTTTACAAAGAGGTAAAACGCAAGGAAAAATTGCAGATTCACTTGCGACATTTGCAGGAAGATATTCTGAAAAATCATGCAGAATATGATGCCCTTACTTTGCAAATGAAGGACGAGGAAGAGGATGTCAGACGCTTGGAGGAGATGTCTTTGGAGTCGATTTTTCGGACGATACTCGGCAATAAAGCCCAACAACTCGAAAAGGAACGACAAGAGTACCTACACGTACTGATAAAGATGCAGCATGTAGCGCAAAATCTGAAGGTATTGGAGCAGGAAAAGGCGGTATTGGAGCGTAGTTTTGAGAGTTTGTTTCATGTGGAAAATGAATTTGATAAATTATTGAAAGAGAAAGAAGTAGCCTTGGATAATAACCTTGAATATTCGGAAAAAGTAGAGCATATCAATAAAAAAATCGCGGTGTATGAAATCAAAATTGAGGAGGTAGAAGAAACGATACATTTTGGAAAAAAAGCGCGTGAACTACTGCATAAATTGGCAATAGACCTCGGCGAAATGGAGCATTGGAACAGCGATTCCAACCTCAAATCGAGCAGGAAAGTTTCCAAGAAAAGAAAGCTGCGACAGGATGTGTACAAGGTCAATCGCGCCCTGCAAAGCTATGAGCGGGAATTGAAGGATTTGGCTGACCACCTCAACCTCAATTATCAGGCGGAAATACGGAGTTTGCAGGAGTTTTTAGAAGGTTTTGTCGATTGTCTGATTACGGATTGGATTATGCAGCATCGTATCAATCATTCTAAAAATTATTTGAGTAATGTTATTGACCGTGTGCGTTTGTTGAATAGTATGTTGGCTTATGAAATAGAAAAAACTCGTGCTGCGATTGATGCGGAAGAAGATGTGAAAGCGGATATTTTGATGAAGTTTTTGGGGAAATAGTCCGCAGCTAAATCGTGAACATAAACGTAGCACGGCGCTTCCAGCCCGTGCATACATACGCGAGGCACGGGCTGGAAGCACCGTGCTACGTTTCAAATTCAAGAAAATTTAATATCGTTTAAACATTTTCTCAAAAAAAACATTAACTTTATAAAAATTTCTCTCCAATTAGAAAAATTCCAAATTACAAGAACCAAATTCCAACATAATTATATGTGTTTCAATTGGAATTTGGAATTTGTTTTTTGGAATTTACAACAGCAAAACTATGGCGAATTATACAATACAAGTCAACGGCAAATCCCACGAAGTCAGTGCCAGTCCCGACACACCTTTATTATGGGTATTGCGCGACCATCTAAATTTGGTCGGTACAAAATACGGCTGCGGTATCGCCCAATGCGGTGCTTGTACCATACACGTAGATGGTGACGCGATGCGTTCCTGCTCCGTTCCCGTCAAGTCGCTTGGTGATAAAAAAATCACCACGATTGAAGGGCTTTCCGACGATGCGAGTCATCCTTTGCAAGAGGCATGGCGCAAGCACGATGTTCCGCAATGCGGTTACTGCCAAGCCGGACAGATTATGAACGCGGCTGCGCTGTTGAGGTCCAAGCCTTCACCTACCGATGCCGATATTGACGTGGCAATGCAGGGCAATCTTTGTCGCTGTGGTACTTATACACGCATTAAGGCGGCAATCAAGACAGCAGCTAAAGGTTGATATATCAAACAAGTTACAGTCGTAATATTTTTTATTTTAATATGTCTAAAGAAAAATTAAAAGAGAGAACAGAAAGAATAAAAGCTTTGGCTACGGGTTTTTGTGCGGAAAAATTGGATGAAGAATACTTTGAATTGGCAGAAAAGGTAGTCGGAAAATTGAGTCGGAAAAGACCAAGCCCTCTATTGCGGGGTAAAGAAGAAATATGGGCAGCGGGTGTCATTCATGCGATAGGACATATCAATTTTTTATTTGACAAATCATTTGAACCCTACGTCTCCTCTGATGAATTAAATGAATATTTTGGTACAAAGAAATCAAGCGTCAGCAACAAAGCCGCCGAAATCAGGAAAATGTTCAAAATGAATCGCCTGACCAACTTTGATTTTATGACAGGAAACAGAAAAAACGAACACCCAATTTATAATATGGTTATGGTAAACGGCTTCATGATGCCGATAACCGCACTGCCCGAAGAATATCAGCAAATGGTAAAAGAAGCAAGGGAGCGCGGCGAAGATATCCAATTTCACACCAGATAAACCACGCAAAAAAGCATTATTTTTCTACCATTAAAAAGGAAAGTTATGATTATCAAAACAACACATAATAGAAGGTCATTTTTAAAAATATCCGGTGCCGCAGGTGGCGGAATGATGTTAGGATTCAGTTGGTTGGCGGGTTGCGTGTCGGCTACGGAAACAGAAGTCGCGAAGGCGATTCCCGACGCATGGTATAATATAAATGCCTTTTTGAAAATCGGCGATACGGGCTTGGTCACTATCATGTCACCCAACCCTGAAATCGGGCAGAATGTTAAGACTTCTATGCCGATGATTGTGGCGGAAGAATTGGACGTGGCATGGAAAGATGTCGTGGTCGAACAAGCACCTTTGGGCAATGATTTTGACCGACAAGTGGCAGGTGGTAGTCAGTCGATACGCAAAGGTTGGGAAAGTCTGCGAATGGCGGGAGCTACGGCGCGTCAGATGCTCGTCAATGCGGCGGCTGCACGTTGGGAAGTGGATGCTTCGGAATGTACGGTATCGGAAGGCGTCATTAAAAATGCAGCTGGTGAAACGCTCTCTTACGGCGAATTAGCCGCCGAAGCTGCGAAGTTAGAAGTGCCTGAAAATGTGAAATTGAAAGACCCGAAAGATTTCAAAATCATTGGCACAGACACCCGCAATGTCGATATGGAAAATATCATTACGGGCAAGCCTTTGTTTGGTCTTGATACGAAAAAAGAGGGAATGAAATATGCGTCCGTGCTACGTCCACCTGCGTTCGGACAAGCATTGGCAGATTACGATGATGCGGACGCAAAAGCGGTGGAAGGCGTGAGCGAAGTCCTCAAATTTGGCGACAAAATCGCCGTACTCGCCAACTCAACTTGGGCAGCCATGCAAGGCAAAAAAGCCCTGAAAGCCAATTGGAAAGCAGCTAAAAAACTCGAAAGTACGACCCAACACAGCAAAGAGATGACCGCCTTACTTGATAAACCCAGCAAAGAACCCAAACGCGATGACGGCAGCGTAAAACGCGCTTTTGCGGATGCTGATTCGGTCATTGAACGGGAGTACGAAGCACCATTTTTGCCACATAATTGCCTCGAACCCATGAACTTCTACGCCGATGTGACACCGGAGAAAGTGTTCCTGCTCGGACCAATACAGACCCCCGCATGGACACGCGAAAAAGTCGCTAAATTATTAGGAAGAGAAGAAAGCGAAGTCGATGTACACATGACACGCATGGGCGGCGGTTTTGGGCGTAGATTATATGGTGATTTTGCAGAGGAAGCAGCCGAAATTTCCAGTTTGACAAAGACACCTGTACAAGTCGTATTTTCACGAGAAGATGACATGACAGCAGGTACGTACCGACCTTGTTCTAAATACAAATTTCGCGCAGCCATAAAAGACAATAAAATAACGGGGTATCACCTCACGGAAGCCTTCGTAAATGGCGGAATGTGGGACCCCATCGCACAAAATTTCCCGGCAGCTTGCATCGAAAATGTACTGGTAGAAAGCCACAACTTGGAAAGCAATATCACGACAGGCGCGTGGCGTGCGCCCGTGACCAATTTCTTAGCATTCGCCGAGCAAGCCTTCTTTGATGAGTTGGCGGATATTATGAATGTTGACGCTGTAGAATTGCGCCTCACGCTACTCGACAGAGCCATCGAAAACCCCGTCGGTAAACTCGAATACGAACCCGAAAAACTCAAAGGCGTCATCGAATTGGTCGCCGAAAAATCGGGTTGGGGCAATGCGCCTGACCGCGTATATCAGGGTTTGAGTGCTTATTATTCGCACAATACTTATGTGGCAGAAGTGGCAGAAGTCATCATTGAAGATGGCGACCCGATAGTGAAGCGCGTGGTATGTGCGGTAGATTGCGGAATTGTGGTGAATCCGATTGCAGCGACAAACCAAGTCGAAGGCGGTATCATCGACGGTATCGGACATGCCATGTACGGCGATTTTTCATTTGTCAATGGGCAGCCGCAGCACAATAATTTTCATCAATACCGCATGATACGTATGGGCGAAGCTCCGCAGGTAGATGTGCATTTTGTAAAGAGTTACAACTCGCCCACAGGTTTGGGCGAACCCACGCTTCCACCCGCAGGTGGCGCGATTGCCAATGCCATTCACGCCGCTACGGGACGACGATTGTATAATCAGCCGTTTGTAAAACAGGTGGATGTTTTAGGATGATTTTTTCGATTTTTGATTGAGTGATTTTTGATTTTTGATTGATTCGCTGTGCGAATGTTTTATACTGAAAATTTTGCGGAGCAAAATGTAATCAAAAATCAAAAATCCTCCGCTTTTGTTCTGAATTTTTCGACGGAGGAGGAGACTTGATTGATCACTTCAAAGAAAGCAGCCACTTTTTCCTGCGGCACATCCTCTACAATCGCTTCGTGGAGTTGATAGACCGCTTTGAGGGCTACTTTTCTCATTTGTTTGCCGTGTTCAGTAGGGCAGATATAGACTTTGCGCTTATCTATCTCGTCTTTGCGGCGATAGATGAGGGCTTTATCTTCCATATTTTTGAGGGTACGCGAGAGGCTGTTGGGTTCCATACCCATGCGGGGCGCAATTTTCGTGACGGGTGTTCCCTCCTCTTCATATAGCGTCAATAGTACAAAGCCCATCGAAAGGGTAAGCCCATATCTTGCTGCTACCTCGTTATATACTCGCGCTATCTCGTGCCATGCAGAACGTATCTTGTGTATGGTCACTTCTTCGGCAAGTTGTATAAAATCATCCATGCGGCAAAGTTAGCACAAAAAAACAATGCACTGCATTGTTTTTTTGTTATTTTGTAATTTGTGAGTAATTTTTTGGGTGCTTATAGATATTTTCCTAAATTTACAGTGTGAAAAAAGTATTCATTAGATATTGAAAAATATTTTCTAATTACCTATTCCCTAAGTGCTTATCAATCAAAACAGTAAGCATTAATTAAATTTAAATTCACCCATAGAACAAGAAAAAATATTTCGAACCAAAGGATACTCAAAAATAAATTTGCCAATCTCTAAATTATATTTCGTTCCATTTTTTTGAAATGTAATTTATATTTTCAGTTTATTTTCATCCTAATTTTTTTGTATTAAAAGATAATACCATGAGAAAAGTGGAACCTACTATTCAGGCTTTTTTAACGTGTTGTTTGATTTGCTTATTTGCATTTAACATGCAAGCACAACAACTCAATACCACATCAAATAATCCTACAATGTCTGAGACCAAGAAAAACTTGGCAGACCAAAGAGAGGTGCAAATTGACATCCCTCAAACGCCCACTCAGTCATTCACTCCCACAGAAAGAAATGCAACTTCTACACAGATACAGCAGTTAGAAGTCATTAGCAATACCTCTTTGACAAAAACTCCGGCACAGAAAAGAACTTCGGAGCGTTCTTCTAATGTTGTAATAGATTATGACATAGAAACGGTGCCAATGACGCCTCAACAAGTCCGACAAATAAGATTGAACGATGGCAGAGACCATCGTACCCAACCTCCCAAAGCTGACTTATCTCACTTAAAAAGTGCTATCTGTGGTGCTATCACTTTCGACAACCCTACTATTTGTAGCGTCACCCCTGTATTCGGTGATAACATAGACATTGTGGTAGAAGCAACTTCCTGTGACTTCGAAGCCGAAGCACCTAATCCGAGTGATCCGGGAACACTCATCGTAAATGGTTTGTCTATTGCAGTTATTGGTGTGGATCCTACAACTATGCAACAGGATACAGTGTTTCTTGGCACGGTACTCGAATCAGAAACTTTCGGAACAACGGCTTGTTCTACCATGCCGCTTATGGTGCCGCCTAATAATGGATGTACACAAACTTCTACAGAGTTTCTTGCCTTTACGACCCTTTTTGTAGTTGATGAAGAAACTGGCGTTATTACTGCCGCCGATATAGATGAAACTTGTCCGGTAGAATCTTTCATAATCACTATTAATCCAAATCTTACAGCACAAATTATTGGTACACAAGACCCTGTTTGCGGTACTTTGACCGCTGCACTTTTTGCAGAAGACGGTACACAATGCGGTGCAGAGATAACAGCAATGTGTACGGTAAATGGTGCAGCACCAACTATCACTTTCAACTATTCTTTCCCTAATCCAGAGGATGGTAATACTTACCAAGAGTGTCCTTCTACCCAAACAGTAGAAGGCGAAGTATGTGCAGGTTGTGGCTGTGGTGGTGAAGTGGATTACGAAGATGTTACAGCATGCAGTGTAGATGATGGTAGCGGTGTAATCTCTATCAGTTCTCCCGAAGTGGCTTGTATGATTAGTCCTGAAATTGATAATGGTGATGGTACTTTAACTGTATATAGCTTTGATGTATATTCTCCTGATGTAGCTACGGGTACTTACATAGGAAGTTTGTTTGAATCTGCTACACTCGGAGCGATTGCTTGTAATGGCAGCTTAGACATTTCTTATCCGGTGAATATGGGTTGCGACCCACTTGTTTTCCAATTTGAAGTCGTAACAGCTATAAACACTGTTGATGCTGCTTCGGGTACTATTGTTGACTTTGTTGATGACACCTCTTGTGATGGTACAGAAACTTTCTCTGTAACACTCAATCCTACGCTTACAGCAGGTATTGTAGATGACCAGGGTGCTGCTTGTGGTACATTGACCGCTGCGCTTTTTGCAGCAGATGGTACTGCATGCCCCGGTACTGAAGCTACTGCAATGTGTACTAATTTTGGGGATGTACCAAGTGTTACGTTAGTAGATCCTTATGGTTGTGCTGATCCGGCTTCACTCACTATCACAGGTGCCGCTTGTGAAAACTGTGTGTGTGGTGGTATCGTTGATTTTGAAGATGCTGTTGAATGTAGTGCAGACCTTACTGGTAATGGTGCACTTGATATTCTCTTTCCACAATTAGGATGTAATGTAAATCCTGAAACTGTAAATGCTGATGGCAGCCTTACTGTCTATAGTTTGGATTTTTATGTAGATGATGGTACGGGTAACTTGGTATTCTTAGGTTCTTTTTTCGAGTCTGCCACATTTGGTGTAGAGGCTTGTACAGGAGACTTAACACTTACCAATTTTCCTATCAATCAAACTTGCGACGCTACGGTCTTCAATTTTGCAGTTATTACTGCTATCAATACCATAGATGCCGATGGTAATGTCATAGGTTTTGTAGATGACCCATCTTGTACGCGGGAATTATTTAGTGCGACCATCAATCCTACTTTGACGGCACAAATCACTGCGGATGATTCTGCTGATTGCGGTTCTTTTACTGCTGCATTGTTTGCCGAAGACGGTACACAATGTGCCGATACAGAAGTTACTTCTGCTACTTGTAATCCGGAAACCGGTGATGGTATGACAATCGAAGTTGTGCTTACAG
>Ga0209093_1002447_pt1 | contig 10301 bp, 14 predicted proteins | sample SidtaG_4_FD_187450 | JGI IMG/M metagenome (GOLD analysis project Ga0209093, IMG submission 187450) | Marine algal microbial communities from Sidmouth, United Kingdom - Sidmouth_Male1 metaG (SPAdes) (version 2) | ecosystem: Host-associated > Algae > Red algae > Unclassified | place: Sidmouth...
GGGGGGGGAGGGGGGGTGTGAGGTTTGGTGCTGGGTGCTCGAAGCGTGGCTCTCTGTTGGATCCGGCCGTCTCGTTCAGTGGTGCTGGCGCCACGGGCCAACGCTCCCGCCGTATCCGAGACGTGTCTTTTCATCTCGTCGAGCGAATCAGCGCACCACGCCACCGACACCGACGTGTCTCTGCACCTTCTGAAACTGGAAGGACCTTCTCAGCTGTTCGGTGAAGCTGCGGTCTACAAATAGAAGCTGTGCAAAGAGAAAACACATCCTTTCAGGGAGAGTCTCAGAAAGAGGTCAGTCAGAACACGCTGCCACTGTCGAGCCCGGGCGGCCCGAGGGGTCTTCCAGAAACTGGAGACCCCTCTCGTCTCCCTGGCAGAGCTCAACAACGTACTGGCGAAACGAGGAAAGCACCGATGTCACTATGAAACCCACGCTCGCCGCGCACTCCATAAGCTCTTCGCAAACATGTTCGAATGTACGCGCACTGCTCGTCGCTGACGTCCCCGTATACACTTTTACCTCGCCGATGAACGGGGACAGCGCCATCTTCACCAGGAAGAGCTCCCTCTCCAGAAAAGACACTTACCGCTGCGCCGCACGCTTGAGTTCCTTTCCCTTCAATCAGATGTAGGGGTTCTAACTCCCCAGCATCTCCTCCACCGCTCCCGACCCGCTAGTGCTCATCCCAGCCTCACGGTTGCGGCGCCTCTGCACCGCTCGAGTGGCCTCACTGGGGAGCAGCTCGCAGCTCCTTCCCCAGAGCCACAGTGGTAGCCGCTCGGCGACCTTCCAGACCGACCGTCCTCAGAACACCTGGAATTGGTTGCGCTGAACCGCCTGCCGATTGGCCGCCAACATCAGAAGTTTATGCTCCCAAAATTCGAACAGTCTGTCTCGATGCCCCGGCATCGAGCATCGGCGCTGCGGCGGCCGCCGCCGATGGAACCAATGCACATTCCGCAGACCCACCCAGCCCCGTCAGATAGATGATATCTGACTGCGCCACGTGGGTGCGGAATCGCTCCCAGTCCTTGAGAGTCATTGCGGCGAGCCTCCGCTTGCGCCTGCGAGCAGCCTCGTTCCGTGAGAGCACCGCGGGTCGGAGGTTCTTCAAAATTGGGTGCACGCGCTCCTTCATGTGCTCCATACTGTGCACGGGGAAAGAATACTGGCGCTACGCGGGCGTCCATCTTCTCCTCGACGTTTTCAGGCGTGTGCCCAACTGCCTCGCAGACCTCAAGGCAAGCCGCCGAGCAGCGCGGGCACGTCCGCTCCTTAAACACGCATCGGGTGTTGCTCTCGTTCTTGATGGGGCACCGACCGGGCTTGCGCCCAGGCACACGGCAGACGCCACATTTCCGACCACCGGGACACATCTCATAGAAGATTGTCCCACACAAAAGCAGAAAAACCGCTACCGATTGCGCCCCACCCTGCCACTCAAATTCGACTGCAATTTGTCCGAGAGTAAAATTGCCTTGTGCGACGTAACTTACACGAAAAATAAGAACATATGTACTAAAAGAAGAGTACCTCTCCTGCTTGAGTTGCTATTGGGATGGGCCAAAATTGGGCAGCCTGCATTACATTCCGTCCTCGCCATCTGGTTGCTCCAACACAGCCGATCGTCAGCTAGGACCACTATCTGCGTCGAGGCCCCACCGAGGGGCGTCGAGGCCAATCGGCGATCGAAATCGGTAGCCCCGTCCGAGGGGCCTCGATGGGCCGATCGAGACCCCGGGTTCGATCGCCTTACAGCTGTGACTGGAAGCAGTTTCATCGAAGGCTCGATGAGGTGCGAGTCACGCGACTGCGCGTAACCGCTGCCCAGACTCGTTCTGGAGCGCCACTGGCGCCGGAGCAGCTGTCGCGTCCGACTGCCGTGTCTGGAACCCGCCGCTGGCAGCGGCGATTTTGGGCCTTGGCTCGGACTCACCTGCCCGGGCGGGAACGACCGGGGCGGTGGAGACTTTTAAGGCGGCGCGCCGGGTGGCGACGGCCCACGGACACAAAAAAAAAAACAAGCAGAGCGTGGGAGGCGCCTGATATCTGAGACTTGGGGGCCGAGGAATGGACTTTGCAGGGGAAAGCAGCTGTGGCTGCGGTCGCAGCCTCCTACAGTTGCTCAAGCACCGCGCAGAGGGGGACACTGGTCAAGCTCCGAGGCGGGTACTGGTCCAGCCAAGCGCGCAAAGGACCCCGACTGGTAGCAGAGCTGTGCCCGCAAAGTCGACAGACTGGAGAGAGAGGAAAGTTGTAGAAAGAAAACAAGCATCAGCAGCAAGACAAAGTGAGCTACACCCACGGATAAAAAGGATTGACAAAGAATAGAATGGCACGGTGCTCGTGGACCGCACCGTGGAGGCTGGGCGGCTCCGTGTTGATCCCCTTGCTAGCGAGGAAGTCGGAAAAGTCGGGCACGACGTGCATGAGGCGCTTGACGTGCGCTAATGGCACCTCACGGATTACAGCGTCCGCGCTGCTCTCAGGGAAGGACCAGCACAGACGTTGGCAGCCCCTGGCGCCCAACGGGCATGCCGGCTCGGATTCAACGGGCGCCCACTCTCAGACGTACGCGTAGTCACCGTCTTGATGCCGTACAATGGCACGGACCTCACCAATGCACAGATCCGCACTGTTCTTGCCGCCCGCACCAGCCACCCCACTTCGCTCCCCGACAGATGAGCCCTCGATGGGCGCCCCCTTGCTGCCAGAGTCTTCCGCTTCACCGTTGACGCCTGTCTCGTCGCCGCTGTCCACCCTATATAGTACCGCGTCGTACCAGGGCGCGCCGAGAAAGCTAGGGTTGGACCTCAGCTGCTGGGGGACATGCGCGCCGCAGTCAAGCTCTGCGGTAATGGTCACGAACGACAGGACGGGAACCTCGGCCGCCAGCGGCAATTGTAGCAGTTCGGCCATCGCTGCCATTCCTGGACGGCTGGCGAGCGCCGCCACCGACTTCTTGGACAGGTACGTCATCTGCTTGGCGGCGCCCCGGGAAAACACCGCAGGCATCATCCCACTTGACGTGTTCGACGTGAGCGAGCCGCCCGAGTCCACCACCGGCGGCACCGCAGGCGACGATAGTGACGTCGGCGGTGGCTCCCCGGTGGAGCTAGGGGCGACAGCCGGCGCTTGTGACGAGACAGTCGATGACCTGAACGCGGGCGCCATGGCACCCCCCCCGGAGGCTGCCTCGTGGGCGTTCAAGACCGCCCGTGTCCCCTGGGAGCGCCTCAAGAGTTGCTCCGTGAAGCTGCCGTGGCCCTTGTTGGTGCGGTTGTAAAACCCTTTGTCCATCTTGTGCTCCGTCTCGTTGCCCGCCGTGTTTCCATCTCGTAGGTTGCCGTGCATGCGAATCGCGTGCAGCACGTGCCTCAACAGCTTGTGCATCTTGGTGCTGTAGATTGGGCCGAAGACTGCGTTGACATAGTCGGTCACAAACATGGAGGCCTGCCTGGAAATGGACTCTGCCCGGGATAGTGTCATGGGCGGGGCGGAGGAAGCGCCGACATGGTTGCTAATCCGCCCATAGAGCAGTGCATACTCAGCAAACATGGCTGTCACCGCCACGTCTATCGGTGTGTCGCCGAAGGCAGCGTGATACGCGTCCCAGTCGTATACGTATCCGGCGCTGAGGCCCTCCCCTTCTTCGTCGACCGCGTGGTCGGCAGCTCCCGCCGCCCCTCACGCCGCCGAGCCCACCGCCTATCCCACCGTTTCGCCCGTCGCCTCGCCCACCGACGCACCCGCTGCCGCAGCCGCCCCCTCACTGGCCGCCTCGACCGCCTCGGGACCAACCGCCGCCGTCGCCGCGGCACCACCCGCTTCGATCACCACAGCACCTGCCGCCGTGAACGCCTCCGCGGCTGCCGCCGTGCTGTCAACCGCAGTTTCCGCCACCTGAGAGTCCCCAGTATCGTGGGTCGCCACTCAGGGCACCGAGGCGGACGCACAAACTGCCATGTGCACCCGTATCAGGCCAAAGAGCCCAATGAAAACAAAGGGAGGCATTGCCACGCCCGCGCGCTGCTGCGTGCCCGTGAATGTCGCCTGTTTTTCATCAGGGCCAACAAAGTACCTATAGGAAAAAACAGCGAGTCACGTGGAGTAGAGAAGCGAGGCACATGACCGGATCACCATAAATGGAAAAAAAAGCCGCGGTGAAAGAAGAACACTGCAGTCAGACAGAATCCATGCAAAGAGCTGGGAAATTGCTGGAGCCGCTGCGAGCTCATTGGAATGGATGGATGCGGCGAGAAAACAAAACAGGAGGAACCTCAACTCACCCTGGTGCCGTGGTTCGAGCGAGGATACGCCGCCCCAGAGAGTCCAGTCGTCGCCGTCCTACTCGCACGGCGGCGATAACGCTCTTGTGCAACGGCTTGTTGCCCTTACACATGTACGGGTACACGAGTACCAAGCGCCGGGAAAGCATCTGGGTGACGCCGTGGTCGAGTACCTGCGCGTTGCACAGACGAAGAAGAGTAGCACGAGGATAGGTCATACCAAGAAATCTGGCGGAGGGGCAGAGTCGAGTCAGAGTCCAGGTCCAAAAGAAACGCGTGCACGCAACTGGCACAACTTGCTTGCCGAACAGAAAAGTAAACAAACCTGTGGTTCCCCAGGTAACTAAACAGAACAAAAAGACACAAGAACTGGTGGAATACAAGCTCGGAAACGTACGTGCGGGATGTCAAAGCCGACCATCTTTTAGACCAGGTGGGGGGCGGTACCGAGCCCGGCCATGGCGGCCAACGCAGGCTCGGCACTGTTGAGACTGTGGCGCGCTTCATGCAGCAGGCGGCGCGGTGCCTCGCGGTGGTACCGCGCGTGCGCCGCCGACTCGAGATGGTCGTTCAATGTGTTGATGGCGTCGCGGTCCGCCGTGTCGAGAGCATCAGTCGACACCATGTCGACGGCCGCCACTGTGGGATTAATGACGTTGGTTGAATAACCGGTACATAGCGACCGACCGTAGACGCACGATAAAGTGAACACTATCGCCTTAGAGGCGAGGAAGAAGAACCTTCGTTCGTGCAACATCAGATGGAAAGCCGGGGGTGCCGACGACGGCGAACCCCGCGCCCATGGTGCTTTTATTATCAGACGGTAAAGAAGCGGGGTCGATCGACCGAGCGATCATAAAGATCGAATAACCACCAAAATAGAGACGATAAAAAGAAAAGAAAGATACACAAGACGGAAGAAACCTCCCAAAGGGCGATCCACAAGTCAGTTCGATCCTCCACATGAGTACTGACCAGTCAGGGGGGCTACTGGGCCCAATATCCAAATATCAGGGAGATATGCTACATACCCCTGTAGTGAGATTCGAGCCGTCCCGGCGAGTGGGCGCAGGTCGACTGATCCGCCACCACGAACGCCACAAGTGGCAACCAATCAGGGTGTCGCGCAACAACGCGCGAAGGGGTGTGTGGGTGTTACGCCATGGCCGGCGCCTGCAAATGGGATCGGGGAGACACCTGACACCCTCGCGCGAGACGGGGTGCGGGAGCCCGCGGCCCGAACGGTCGCGAGCGGCCCAAAATAGCCGATGCGTGCCGAAGGGCAAGAGGGCGTGAACGGACAGCCTCTGGGCACCCACGGGGCGGCAGTGGCCGCGCAGGCATCAGATCGGCCCCTACAGGGGTGGGGGGCGTAGTGCCTGCGTGCCGCAGGGGGCACTGCCGGGGGCACTTGGGCGGGCCTCTGGGCTCGCCCCGGGGTATATATACCGGGGGGGGTGGGCACGGCAAGGGCCCGTCCTGTTCCCCATGCCACTAGGCGTCCGGGTTGAGGAGGCCAGTTGGGCAGGTTGCGGTCGCCTGCGCTTGCCCACTTGTTGACCTCTGGGTCCTTCGTCCGCCGTGCCCCGTCCGTCGCGAGGCGAGGCTGTCACGGCCTTGCCCTCGGCGGGTGAGGGTAGTTGCGCTTTGGCGCACACGGTGGGCGGGGGGACGGGTTCGGGCTCATAGCCACGGAGGAGTCGGGTGCGCGGCTTGTGCACAGCCGGTTGACCTTAGGTCGTGGGGGGGGGAGAGTGTGGACTAGTTGTCGTGGGGGGGGGGGTTGCGAGGGGGCGCGGCGTTAGCCAGGGTCTTCCGCCCGCCGCGGTGTGCCGGCGGCAAGGTCAAGGCCAAGATGGCGGGTGGTGGCAGCCACGTCAAGATGGCCGACGCGGCCGGCGCGGCTGGCAGCGGTGCCAATGGCGCGGGCAGCCCAGCGGGGCGGGCCGGGTCGGAGGCGAGTGTCCGCTCGGGGTCGCGGCAGGACGGGTCGTACGCCGACCATGGCCGCGACATGCGCGGCGGCGACTACCCCGATGGGGCGGACGACCAAGAGGCCGAGCCGCCGCTCATCGAGGGGGCGAGGCCATCGCCTTTCAGGCGGACGTACTTTAGCCCGCCGTCCCTTGGGACCCGTGACGGCGTCCCGGTCATGAGTGACGACGTCCTCATGGACGCGGCGACGAACAACCGCCGCGTGGCTTTGGTTCGTATTGAACAAGGCCATTGGGGCGTCCCGCCGGGGTTTGTCGACATCCTCAACGGGGTTCCCGACGACCATGTCGACGCCTTCGTGGCGGAGGTGCACGGTAACGCCAACTATGGAAACCAAGGCGAGGCGCGGCAGGCGTATGAAGTTCTGGCATACGCCAACCAGTTGGTCCGTTGCGGACGGCCCTTCCATGACTTCCATACGCGTCTTTACGCTTGGGCGCTTCTGTTCCCGGTCCACTAGATGGGGACTTTCGAGGTCGCTGCCAACAACTTTGGGCGGCTGCGTCGTGCTTGGCCGGAGGCCGTCTTCCTGTCGCGCCGTACGGCCACAGAGTTGTCGGTGCCTTTTGCCCAGGAGGCGGGCATGGAGGACTACCTCGAGGAGCTCATCGAGGCAGCTCGCGAGGCGGAACACGCCGTGGAGGAGAAGTTCGACGCTCGCACGTTGGCGTTGACTTCCCTCTTTCGGGCGCCGAGTTATGCTCCCGCCCATCGGCGCGCTCGAGACGCGGCTCGCATCACGAGCCGCGGGCTGCTTCCCACCGCTTCGTGCTCCGGTGTTATCCGGGCGCCCTGTCATTTCGATTTGTCGCGGTGGTTTCCCCGTTACCCCCGCTGGTGGTTAAACCGCGGGTTGTGGATGGAAATTCCATACGCACTTTCGTACATGGCTCACAAGCTGGTCGACGAGTTCAGTGCCGTCTGGCATGTCGTCAACGCGGAGTACTACTACTTCCTCGCGGCCGGGTGAGTGCATACCCTGTTGACGGACAAGGTCTTCGCCTGGATCGATGCCAAGGCGCTTAAGCGGATGTTCAAGTTGGACCTGCACCGCATGGCCAGTGGGCCGGGTGGCCAGGCGATGTTGGACACGTTCCACAAGATGCACAAGGCCGCGGAGTTCTTCCCGTGGACCATTGTGGTCAAGGACGTCATTCGATGTGACACGCAGACGCGTGCGGCGCGTCAAGTGCACGTCCATTTGGACTCGATGGCCGAGTACGGGTTCATGCTGAACCACCCTTGTCGGGGCTTTGCGTGTCTTCCCATTGGTGGCGGGGGGTCGGACGACGATGGCGATACGCCCGTGGCGGCAGCCCAAGGCAACGCCGGTTTTGTCCGCCAAGGGACGCGGGTGGCCGGTGGGCCTTCGCGTCGGGCGGCTTCGCCTAGCCGTCGGTCGCTTTCGCCGGTGCGCGAGACGCGCGTTACCGCCGCGTCCGGCGGACATGCGCGTCCGGCGCAGGAGGACGCTTGGACTTCGCCGGAGGCGCTTCAAGCGGCGGTGGCCTTGTTTGTCGACGGGCCGAGTCGCCGTATGGACGGGCAACGCGTGCCTCGTGGCGTCGGGGCGGCCGTTTTGGCTTCGGCGTGGAACCACCAGACGGAGGCGTTGCGCCGGGCCGTACGTGACGCCCATGGCGATGTCCTTGAGGACGCCATGCTGGTGTTGGCTCGGGCCATGAGCGTGGCGGCCGACTCGGCGGCTGCCTTCGACCTGTTTACCCAGGAGGTCGAACGTCTGCGCCAAGTGGCGGCGGTGCCTCCCTCGCGTGTGCGTTTCGACGCGGGCGACATCCTCGGCCGGCGTCCCAGCCGTGACGATGAGGATGAGGATGAGTCCCCGCGCAATATGCGCCGTCGCAGTTCGTCGGTGGACGGGGGCAGCCGGGGGCACTTCCGCAACTAAGGCGGGTGGTCCACGACCGGTGTGGGCTCGACTTGTGTCTTTGCTTTGTTTGGCGTGTTTTACTGCCGATGCCCGTCGGCAGGTGATGCTGTAGCGGTGTTCTATACACCTTGCCCGCTCATGGGTTGCTGTCGTTTGGACAGAGAGGGTTTGGCTTGTGTAGCATTGTTGGTTTTCCTGCTAAATTGAAAGGCAACAAGTGCCCATGCGGTCATATCCTGACGGTCCTTTGACGCGTGGGGGAGTACCTCGTGCGATGCACAAGCCGCTTTGGCATCGGCATACCAGGCGGCGCTCTCCCATCTGGGGGCTATAAGCGTCGTCTCTGTACTTTGGTACATCAGGTCCGCCACCGTTGTGGTTAGGTCATGGACCGAAGGTAGCAGTAGCCCGCTAGGCTCGGATCCAACCCCTTGGGGTAACAGGCGTGGGGGGCGCGTCATTGTCCTGTAAAGACGGGGGACAGGGCCACACGTAGGTGTACGGCCCATGCCACTCAGACAGCTCGGCGAAACGCCAAAGAGCCAACCAGGGGTCGTGAGAGATATTACGCGTCCGTTCGGGTAATTTAAGACGAACTCAACAAATCGGTAAAGTCTCCTGAACCGAATTCGATTGGTTAATCTTAACCCAGTTCAGTGTGATTCGAATTTCGCCATGGGAATTCGAAAACACTCCAAGAATGGTCGGGGACCACTTTGGTTCTTGGCGTTGGGGGGTTACTACCAACGCTGTTTCGGCTTGATTAAGCCTGGGTGATCGGCGGGTGCCCAGAGACGGGGGTTTGGGAATACTCCAAGAGTACCCCGCAATTTTCTTCTTTTTCCTTCGGAGGAATCGGATGACCAAGTTCCGAGGAAGGTTTTCCAAGAGTTCCCAGGAATCGTCCTTGGGACCATAGTCAAACCATCGGACCTTGGCACTGTAGGTGCCATTGCTCCGACGGAGCTTCAATAGGCGGTCAATGACGTATTCGTCGGGTACCGGAGGTGTGCTCTCGGGCTTTTCAAGTCCGTCCAATAGTGGATGTGGCGTCTCGTTTGGGGTCGACGGCCGTGGGGCCGGAGTAACATGGTCACTATTGACTCTTCGCTCTTCGCCATTCACGTCTACGACGTAGGTAGAATCCTCTGCGTCAATGACGACGAATGGGCCGACGGTCCTTCTTTGCAGCTTGTTCTTTTGTTGGTGGTTCGTCGTATAGACGTAGTCTCCAATGCGGACACGTTTGTTACGTGTATCAATGTTCGAGTCGAAGTTACACTTATAGCGTTGTTGCGTCTTTTGCAAGGCCTCCACGACGGCCAGAATTTGCTGTCTTATCTTGGCCATGAACTCACGCTTACGCGCTAGGGGTGACCCATCATTGAGGGTACCCATATTTGTCAATGGTGTCCCTGGGGAGAGGTTGCGGGCCGGAAAACTCTGGATTCGTCTAGGGATAGCGAGTTCGAATGGCGCAATGCCTGTTGATCTGTGTGGCTGGCTATTATAAGCCATGGTCAGTACGGGGAGTAGTTCATCCCAACGGCGCGGGTCGTCTGCGACGTAATGTCGGAGTTGCGTAGCCATGGTACGATTGTATCGTTCGACTTGACCATTAGTCTGTGGGTGGTACGCCGTGGTGCGCACTGTCTTGGTGCCTAGCACTTTCATTACGGCAAGGAAGAAGTTCGACATGAACTGGGGTCCTTGATCCGATAGGATTCGGTCAGGTGGGCCAAAACAGGCGACCCATGCGTCGATAATGTCTGATGCCACGGAGATTGCCGTTATACGTCGTAAGGCGACGCATTTGGTCAGCTTGGAGAAGCGGTCGGTAATGACCAAGACGAAGCGGTTTCCAGCTTTGGTAGCGGGGATTGGCCCGAAGATATCGACCGATAGGTCTGTCAATGGTTCCGTGGCTAGGAACAGCGTCAGAGGCGACGTGTGTCGTCGTAGTGACAGCCGATTTTGGGCGCAGGTGGTACACTTGGTAATAGTGTTGTAGATATCCGTGACCATGGATGGCCAGTAATACCGACGCCGCATGGCGTAGTACATCCGGTTCATACCCGGGTGGGCTGACACCGTTGCGTGATGTTCCAACGTAAGGATACGCT
>Ga0209093_1002449_pt1 | contig 10298 bp, 11 predicted proteins | sample SidtaG_4_FD_187450 | JGI IMG/M metagenome (GOLD analysis project Ga0209093, IMG submission 187450) | Marine algal microbial communities from Sidmouth, United Kingdom - Sidmouth_Male1 metaG (SPAdes) (version 2) | ecosystem: Host-associated > Algae > Red algae > Unclassified | place: Sidmouth...
CTCGAATGGTCTGAAAAGGCGATTTTCTGCTCGGCGATCGATCGCATCTGGCCCAAATCGGGTGCCATCGTAATCTTTTGTCTCCCCCCTGTACATCCCGAAAATAACGTTGGGGACGGTCGGGAATCCCCGAATCTTGACGATACCTCGTCAGTGTGGCACGCTGTTCCCTTGAGAGACTGTCGAAGTGAATGTCAGGTTACATACCCAGCCCCTCCGCCTGCGCTCCGAATCTCTTCTCAGTTCGAAGGCGTCCTGTAGGGCGGAAAGCGTTCGTGTATGGAAACAAGAGCTTGTGACATCGAACCTTTTCGATATTGCTTCGGAGAGGGCGTTGATCTTCCATGCTACCCTTCTTGTTGCCACCGGTGCCGGACCTACAGTTCCGTATCTTTTCGTCACCTATTAGCCAAGAAGGTGCCAATTGTATCATCTCAACAACACGTGTACCTCCTGTGGCGTTGCCTCGCACGGGAGCGACAGCATCAGTGGAAGAGAAGCATGATTGAGAGCATCATGGATGTTTGTGGACTAGATCAAGGGGAGTTGATGAGACCTGGAGGGAATGTCTACCACCTGTGAAAGCCCTGAAGGAACGAGGGAACCATGGATATGAGCACTTCGACGTCCACACGCAAAATAGTGGCAGGTTACTCATCAGCCAAACAACGCCGGGATTCCGGAAGTGAGGCGCAGGGAGACTCTTGGGCTGCAGATTCCGACAAGAGCAACGTATGCACGTCTTACACATACGATCAGGCGTCAGACAGCATCACTGCAACAACTTCTTCCACAAGTCTCTAGACCGTTCACGGTAACACGTACGATATACCTGCGAAGAAGGATATGATTGATTCTGAACTGTCCCGCTAGGAGATGGAGAATGCCGGTCATTTTCTGACGACGACTCGGTCGACTCCATGGCCGCTGTTCTCGGTTATACACACCACATGGCGCTCCCCAGTTCCCAGATACATTTGCGCGCCTGTTTTGTTCCACCGCGGAGAAGTGCTTGTTGATTCGACGCTCTGATATGCTGTGAAAGCTCGAAGACCACGTGTATCTGACACTACATGATAGATGACGTTAACACCTTTTAATCGCCTTTCTCAGGCATCTACAAGCCTTCATCTCCACCCGCACGGGTATCTCAAGCGCTCCGCTGCGGTTGACTGCGAAGCCAATTCAGGTTGACGTGCAGATATCTCAGTGGTCCCGAGAAGACCAGTGCATGTCCGCCGTGGGGATATGTAGTCATCTAGGCGGAGATAGAAGTGTACAGCCCGACATTCTGAGCATCGGCAGCTCGCTTACCCACTGGGGAGGGTGCCACCCAATGAAGGTTTTTAAAGCGCCACGCGCCCCACCCAAAAGTCGCCCCCGAACTAACAGCAGCGCCATTCGATGAGAAAGCTTGGGAACGTACTTGCAGTTGCGTGATGGTTCCTTTCCGCATGCCGTGTTTGGCAAGACTATCCGCTCTTTTCGAGATAAACGAGATGCCGTTGTGCTTCCATCGGAATTCTGTTCTCCCTGCTACTCCCTGTCAAGTGGTGGATGAATGAAGTGGCGAGAACATTGATCTTTGAGTGCAGCGGCATTCTTCGCACACAACTCATGCGGTTGCTGATGAACAAGGAATGCAGGCGCAGCGCACATCAACTCACTGACTTCTTCTTCAGTCGACACAGTCCGAGAGCTGCAGAAGGACCTTCCACTACATCGATTGTTTCGGCAGATGCGTCAAGTGCGACTGCATGAACTGCTGTGTTGCCTGCCTCTGATACAGAAACTTTCTAATAGAGAGAGAGTGTACCACCTTTTGCGACATGCTTTTCTTCTAAGCCCGTTGGAGCCCTCTTTGTCAAAGCAGCCAACGAAGCATCTATAAGAGTCCTCGATATTGCGTATCTTCTGAGAAATCGCTGGAAGCAGGGTGCCCTGTTCCGCTCGGTCACGTTCTCCCATTTATCTTGAAGGCGTTGGACCGCCAGTGCTCGGGCGAACCAATTTGCAGTCGGCCCAGCGCGTTCGCCTGACCACCTGCCTCGATCCCCCATCTTGCTGGCGGTCGCAAGCTGGACACGACGCATCATCAGCATAGCGCAGTAGAACGTCGTTCTGAGTTAGAAGCACACTTACATTGGGGTATCTGCCTGGCTGTCTGACGCCTGCGATACATCAATTGGAGTGCTCCGTCCGCGTAGTGGCGGTGCAACTATAGCGTTCGGGGTGACACACGTCGCTGTCGACCTTGCGTGACCTTCTACGAGAACTCTATCTTGTCCAGAACGCCGTCATCGTCTTTTTGTAAGTCACACCTTGGATTGCCGTGTGCACGGCCACTCCCATCGAAGCGCTCCCTTTCGACACTAGGGCCGTGACTTTGTGCCATTGTTGTGCGAAATTCAGGAACTTCATGGAAAATAGCGCCCCAGCCCGAGGGCACGTGTGCACACTTGACGAGTGCCGTGTATGGACCGATCTAATGCTGCAGGAATCCGGCAGAGGCACTCGCCAGCATGAACATGATGGCCCGAACCAAAGTCTACTCCTGTTGAATGTGCGGGAAACACACTCACAAACGGAGTCCTTTCCGCACCTTCAACTTGTCCGCAGAGCTTTCCTTGCCCGTCTTTGTGAGGTGGTGCGTTCCGAGGCTGCTCATTACTCTCAGCCCCTCCGCAAATGAAGGGTGACCGTCCTTCTGCGTAGTGACGTTGTCGGCCCACCTTTCCAGCACACAGGCGCATGCCATGAGGCTCCCACGGGATTGATTCAGTACGGCGCATGCAGCGTTCTCCGCCGTCCTAGGCCCAATAATTCTGCTGACACTGCAGTACTCGAGCGGATGGTCAGGCCATCTCAGGGGTAGCGCACGGACTCCAGTGCGTGACCCCGGCTCCTCCCGAATCTCATTGGCACGGCTACACAGCTGCCCGCGTGCCCCTGATGGTATTTCCGCGCAGCAGTTCTGGCTCTTATTTCTGCGTGGAAAGAATAGTTCTAAGGATATCTTTTTTCCACGCAGCATTTCTATTCTCGTGCTTCCCCAGAGCACAACAGCTTGCGGGGCGTGGCGACGGTGGGGCGATGACTGCGCTCGACCGTGTACTTCCCACTATGGGCGCGTCCTACGAACCTGACAAATGTACCGGCAGCCACCATGTAATCGGGTCTCACACCCGGCCTGAGACACTCTATTCTCGATGTTTGTGGTGCCACAATCTGGCGCCACATGGCTTGGGGCCAATCCATGCATGTAGCGCCACTAGCTCGGCGCCGAAAGTCAGAGCGTGTCTCGGACCAGTCGACAGTGTCGAAGCGATTTGCGAGCATTCCATCTCAAAACGAAGGTGAGGACAAGTCAAGCAAGAGACGGACCGCTGAACAAAGGCTGTCCCATGACAGCAGCGAGGCGCCACGAAGAGGAAACTGGCAGGGGATCAACTGCAAGAATGAAGGAGTCACAGCTGCCAGATGGTAAAAAGCGTGCCCAACCACCGAGCTAGGTCGGCAGAGCTGTTGCAGGTCATTCCGCCTTTGGAGCTATGCCAGAGAAATATTCACATCAACAAAAAGAGCATGCGTACCACGGGGGAGGCGGAACGGGAGCGGGGGGGGAACATCAACAGGTTTTTTCAGTCGATTACAAGGCGGGGGAGCCAAGAGGTAACACACACGATAGGGTGATCGCGCCGTTCAAATCTGCCAGGCGAATCGAGTCGCCAAGATGACGACGCCGACTGCGCCGACGAACGCGCAATGGCGGACTGCTGCTCCGACATCACGCGAGTTGCCGAGCAGCCGCAGACGGTACCCAAGCCGCGTCCCCACGGACGGGCGTGTCCACGTCCAAGTCTGTGCCCGAGGGGGCTACTTCAGCCACAGACACCACCAGAGACCCCGTTCGAGCACCACCACTCATGGCGTCGGTGGTCACGACAGCACCGGCACGGCGACGTACGTCGCCGCACACAGTGCCGTCGGTCATCGGCGGTGGCCGCGTGGCCGCCGACCCGGCTGACACAACCACAAGGTCGGGGCTCCCCGTCGGCGCGCGGCTACCGCTGGAGCGTTCGGGCATAATCGCGCGGCCCGCTGCCGACGTCACGCCGCCCGGCACCCCCCCCGCATACAGCCGCCGGCGCTTAGCTGGCACCGTCACGGCAGCGTCGACGTCGTACACGTCGTCCTCTTTGGCGATCGCCGCAGCCGCGCCACGTGGCGCGGTCGGCCCGGGAGCCACGACGGGCTGCGTCCACCCCAACGTCGGCAGTCCCGTCGATGGAGCACCAGTGACCTGGCCGGCCGAGCCGCCTGCGTCGCGCTCCGCGACCACCGCTGCGCCCGCGGCGGCGACTGCGACGGCGCTCTCCGCCTCGACGCCGCGAGGGGGGCGGGCGCCGACCCCCATCTTGACGACACGGATCGCCCCGACAGACGCCCCGCGCCCAGTTGCAACAGACAAGGCGGGAGAAACCCGGTGACCAACCGCAGTGGGAACGGCGCTCGCCCGGGCAGCCGCACGCACCGACGCCCCAGTGCGGGATGGCGGCGCCGATACACCCACCCCCGCGCCAGGCGCCGGGGAACAGCTGCCGACACGTCCGCCGCCGAGCGCCGACGCCAACCCACCGCACTCCTTGGCCGTCTCCCCTCGCCGCGACGCTGTCATCGAGTCGCGCAGCCCCCCCCCCCCCCCCCCCCCCCCCCCCCCCAACCGCTGCCGCAGCCACCGCCGTGTCGGCCGGCGCCTCCCGGAACGCGCGCGCCACCGCCAGCATCCCCGCGCAATCGAGCACGCCAAGCGTATACAGCTCGTGCACGTGAGACAGCAACAGCCCCCACAGCGACTGCCGCTCTAGCAGCGCCCGGTGCTTGCGCACAAACGCGACCATTGCCGGCCGCATGTGCACGTCGCCGTATACGCAAAAGCCCGACGCTGACGGGCGGATGAAGGAGTTCCACAGCCGCATGTAGTACACCTCCCGGATGGTCACGTCTGAGATGTCCAGCAGCCGCTCCGTGTCCAGCCGCTCGAGCCACCCCACGTCCGACCAGTCGCGGAGGTCGCCACGGACGGCCTCCTCCTCCGTCAGCGGCACGTTAATACCCGCCCGGTACAGACGAAGGGAGCCCAGACTGGGAGGGGGGGGGCGCTTGCGCTTGCCGCGACATACCGGGGCGGGTGACTCGGCCGGCTCGCTGCTCTTGACGGCAAGCCCGGGGGTAGTCCGCTGGCGCGTGCGGACCTCGCGGCCGCCAGCCGGCGTCGGCGCTGGCGACAGCGACGTGGACGCCCGGCGCTTGCCCTTGACCGACGTCGTCGTTGCCTCCGCTGCTGCTGCCGCCGCCGCCGCCGCTGCCGCCGCTGCCGCAGACACCATGGACGTGGCCGCAGCACTGCTCGCCCGCCGACGTCGAGGCACCTCGCGGTCCGAGGCTCGCGTCGCACATCCCCCCCGATCGTTGACCGCCATCCCCTCCACCGGCACGTGGGGCCTACGACGGGAGAAGTCAACCATCCGCCCCAGCGGCACCTGCTCGTCGCTCAGGTGGACCAGCAGAGACGCGGAGAAGACGAGCGTTGGGCGTGGGCTCACCCGCTCGCCCCCCCCCTCGTACCTCGACCGCCCCGGTCGCGCAAAGCTGTGGTTCTCCACCACCACCTGCAGTCGCACGTGCTCCGCGTCCATGTGCGCGAGCAGCGCGTTGAGAGCCACAAACGCTGGCTCGGCTGACCCCGTTCGCGGCACGACCGCCTCGCAGAGCGGGCAGGCCAAGTCCCACCGGTGCTTATCAAGCAGGTCCACGCCCTTGTTGTTGCGCGCATGCACCTCGATGCGCATGGACATGGACGACACGGGGTGGCGCGCCAGCCGCCACATGCGCTGTGTCGGCTGTTCGCCGGCGCGCCGGGCGCCGGACTCCTCCTTGACGACCACATTGGCGGCGTCCGACAACGCCGCGGTCATTGGCCATGTGATAAACGGCGTCTTCCACACCACCCGCGCGACGATGACCACCGCCCCGCGCCGCCGCTTGGCCGCCGGTATCAGCCGCCGCCCGCCGCCTTTGTCATCGACCATGTCATCATCTCGCACGCGCCGCAGGACCAGCCGCACGATGCCCTCCAGTCGCCGGTGCCGTTTTGTGTTCGGGGTCCCCGCCCGCCGCAACACCAAACGGACAGGCACAAAGCCCTTGGCCGCCACGCGCAGAACAACGGGCGGGTCGGACGAGGGTACGTTGCCCCGCGCGGCCGCTCCCGCCGGCTGCTGCAAGCAGAAGGCATCAAAGTCGTGCACCGCGCACGACGCGGTGAGCCCGCCGGTGCTCCGTACAGAGAAGGCCGGGAGCGGCGCCGGCGACGCAGCTGTCAGAGCCGCGCCGGACAGGGAGCGCCGTGACCGGTGCGCTGGGGAGCCGGCGCCCACGCCATTGGCTGCGCCTTTTCCCCGCCCGTTTGACGGGGACCCGTCGGCGCCGGTGCGGGGCAACTCGCCTGACTCGCACGCCAGGTCCACCGACGGCAGCGTGCCGGTGACTGACGGGACGACGGGGGGCTCGGTGGCGCGCCGGTGCGCCTTGTCAGGTGGCACGCCAGCGTCCACTGACGCCGATACCGGTAGCGGCACCAACTTGCCTTCACGGTCCAGTTCCAGGCCGTCACCCAAAGCCGACAGGGGCGCCTCGGCCTCTGCCAGCGCCGGGGTACCGACAATGGCCGACCGCACCCGGTGACCAGACGCGCGCAGCATGGCCGACGTCAGCCCCTCAATGGTCGCGGGTGCCGACTCAACGTACAGCAGCGTCACGGAAACAGAAGAAGGGGGGGGTGGAGGTAGCCACCGCCCAACGGCGGTCGATCGCAGCGCCCCGTGCGCGCGACGCAGAAACGGGGGGCGTTGCGGCGCTAGCGAGCTCACCAGTTCGAGCGCATCGGACAACTTTGGCGGCGCCAAAGAGCTGTCCGCCGCCGCCGCGACTGCGTTGCGGCGGCGGTGCTTAACGCTCGCCATGATTGCAAGGCTGGAGGGGGTGCGGGGTGAGAGTCAAAACAACGAGGGGATGGGGTGGAGGGGGGAACGCGGTCCCTTGGCCTTGAGGGCGATAACAAAAAAAAGAAAACGAGGACACGAGGAGGCAGCGGCAAGCAACACAGCAACCTTCCCAGCCAGTCTCCAACCCACTGAAACAGGTCCTTGCCACCACGTGCCACTCCAGAGACAACGCGGAAGCCTTAGTCGCCGAGCGGCAGCCACACAGCAGCCGCAGTGGCCGACAGGATGCCGGGCAGGAACGCCCGCCGGCCAGCGGCGGCACAACGTCGACCAGGCACAGCACGGCGCGGCGACCAGCGTCGGACATCAGCGCAGACGGCGCCGGCGGCCACGGCAACGGCAGGGGAGTCCCGAATGGACCCGTAAGGGCTGGTACGGCGGGGGTGGGCGTGCCACCCACACAAGAGACCGCTGCGAGGGGGGTGGCTCAGGCAACACACGAGACAAGCCTGTCGATCGCCGAATTGAGCAGCCAGCAACCGTAATTCCGCCCTCGTGGGTGGTCCGAAGCGAGGAACCGCGCATTCTTGGCTGCGATGGACGGCCACCCAAGCGCACCCGCTCCTGGGGCCGTCAGGGGAGGGGGTGTCGCCTTTCGCCGCCGCCGGCTGGCCTGAGGCCCGGAATGAGGGGGTGCGACGTTGCGGCCAACAGGAGGGGTGTGCGACGTTGTCGCAGCTGCGAGGCTGGAGAGACTGCGTCGACGAGGCCGGTGAGAGGACCGCGGACCACTGGGAAGTGAAAATACGCAGTGTCATCGTTGCGCTGTTCAGACCCTATCTCCCGTTTGGCCGGTTCCGGCCGCAGCTCCGGCACCACGCTCCAGGAGCAGCAGAGTGGGGTGTGCGGTGTCCTCGAGGGCAGACTTGTTGTCAGCTGGCTTGTTCAAAAAGTAACAAGTAGAAAAGGTGAGAGCAACACGTCTCTGCGCGTAGGCCGAGGAGAGGAGTACAACTAACTTATTGTGTCTCGCTTGTGTCTTTGTCACTCTCTTTGCCATACTGTAGATTCTGCTGTTTAAATGAGAAACTAACTGGCTGTAAAGTGCAGGTCATCTCAGTCTCTGTTTGTAGTCTTGGTCGCCTGGACAAGAGCAACAGAATGATGCACAGTCGCATCTTATTGCACGGGAGGACGTTTAAGAAGACATAATGCCAAAGCTCGATTAAGCGGCTGTTCTGTAAGCCCACTTGATAGTGTTTGAAAACCAAACGCTGTCTCACAATATCTAAGCAGATGCAGGTCTTCATGTCACGCCACAACACTCCAGACTCGAACATAAAGTCAGACACGCAAGTTCCCGTAGGGAACAATAGCAATAAAGAAAACAAGTGTCACGGCTCCTTTAGTACGTTCATGGAGCGACTGTGCACATCACCCAGGTCTTCATTCGAAGGCAGTCAAGCCTGCTTCTGACGAATACAGCATTAGTTGCTGCAAAGAAACCCGAAGTGTTACGAAACACTTCGTACACGAGTAACACTTCGTGTTACAAAACACTTCGTGTTTGTTTTGAGTCTTCATGATCTCCTGCACACTCTCGAGGGGCTCGAGGGGAGCTGCGCACTGCTCGTCGCATCTGCAGCAGCAGATACGTCGTGGCGGGCTTGCTGGTCTTTTTTAGTAGCACCCCTTCATTTGCTTTCAATAATGAGCGAAGAAGCTTCTGTGTCCTGTCCTTAAATGGTATTTCATTCTAGGGACTGTCCGCTGCTGCCACGCGCTGTGCTCTGGTCCACTGCAACTTTCGTGCTCTTCCTCTGACTGACTTCCTATGGTCTTCCCTGTCAAGGTGTACGACGTCTGTGCTGCTGACTTCGCAATGCGGTTTGCAAGCGTCCCATGCGTACCAGCGGTTGTTGTGGCCTCAGTGTGTTACTGTTGTGTTCTGCGCGGGTTACACAGTTGGTTGCTTGGCATGGTTTCTCATGGACTCGCTGGTGAAACAAGGCACTCACAACAGTATAGGAGCCGGGAGCCTACTGCAGTCTACAGTTGACTAGGTCATCCTTTGGGACTCATCCTCTCCCTTGTGTGCTTCTTTGTTCCTCGCCAAGAGACGGATCTCGTATCTGCGAACCACATCAGACAGAGATGCGTCCAAAGTCGCGACATCCTCTTGTCTACATGATTACAAGACATACAGGCTTCGGCCGGTATCAGACGTGGAACAGAGATCAAGACGGATCCATCGGGTTGTTTTGCAAAGGCAAGCGCCGACCTCGAGGGTTTCGAACCCTCCTCCGAGCAGACTCGACACGGCCGCTTGAAAAATTTTAGTGCATCCTGCGCCATCCAAGGGAAGAAGCGCTACCCTACGCAGTGTTTGTAGCCAGGCTTCAATTGCAATTTTCTTACCCGCCCGCCCGACCCGCGCACGCACCGCCGGCCAAAGCGTCACGCGTGCAGCCCCCACCCGCCCCCGCACCACGGCCCCCACCGCCGATTGTTACGAGCGCCTTGCACGCCACGATGCCGCCCACGTGGAGACGCCCCCGTCCGCCCCCCCCCCCTGCCACCACTCGCAGCGTGCGGGTGGTGCGCGACCGCCACCCCGCAACCGCGTTCGCCCCGCTTCCGCCGCCCGCAGACCGCCGCCCCAGTCCGCCGCGCCCCCGCAGCCGCCGCCGCCGCGCCCACCGCCCGCCGCCCCTGGCAGCGCCGCTGGCAACAACTGGCGCGCCGGCGCGCCCCCGCCCCTCACCACCGTCGACGCCACGGCGCGGGGCGTCACCCGCCCGCCGAGGGCGGGCCGTGCCCGTCCACAGTTGACGCACCCCAACCGGGGTGCCGGATCCCCGACGGTCCGCGCCGCGAACGCGCCCTGGTACCCCCCCGCCACGGGTGGCGGTGACGGCGGCGGGGAGGGCCACCCCCCCCGCTCGTGGCGGCCACGCCGACGTCCGACCCCGCCGCGGCCCCGCCGGCGCCCGCCGCTGCCGCTGGGCCCGCCGGCAAGCACCGGCGGCCGCCGGCCCGCCGCGGGGCGTCGGCGGGGCCGCCGCCGCCCCGCAGCCGCGCCGCCGCCCCCAAAAAGTAAACCCCGCGCAGGGGGGGGAGGATCACGACCCACCCCCGCCCGCACCGGCGGCTGTGCGCCGCCCGTTGCGCCGCCGCGCCGCCTCCCGCCGCCCGACCCGCAGTCGGCGGCCGTCTTGTGGATCCCTGCATCGGGCCCCTGCGCTGCCATTGCTTGCGGCACCGTGCACGGTGTTACTGCAACCCCCCCCC
>Ga0209093_1002452_pt1 | contig 10290 bp, 12 predicted proteins | sample SidtaG_4_FD_187450 | JGI IMG/M metagenome (GOLD analysis project Ga0209093, IMG submission 187450) | Marine algal microbial communities from Sidmouth, United Kingdom - Sidmouth_Male1 metaG (SPAdes) (version 2) | ecosystem: Host-associated > Algae > Red algae > Unclassified | place: Sidmouth...
CCACCGATCAATACGCTCATCTAACCGGCCGGTCAACGGCCCGGTTGAGATGCCGGTCAGAACCGCCAACCGCCGGTTGGGAATATTGATAGACGGTCTGACCGGTGGGCACAGGTTTCTGATGATGCGCGTTCGTGTCGGGATCAGAGCGGTGCCAAGCCCGTCTGCTCCCAAGCCCCTGTGACGGGAAAGGCACAGGAAGCTCTCTCGGTGCCCCAAAAAGCTCTGTCTGTCCTCGCTGTCGACGGCGGTATCATTTTTTCTCATTTCTCATTTCTTATTGCTTGTTCGAGGTCGTCTCCAATCGGCGGTGTTTTCTCCGCAGACGCCACCAGCAGGAAGATCAAATACTGAACAAGATGGTCGTGCCCATCCCCACTTGTGCTGCGGGTTGCCCCACGCTTGACACTCACCTCGTCAGCACGGGGGCCACACGGATCGCCTCGGTCCCGACACTTACATGGTACATCACCGCTCAATGCTGACCACAAGCGTGTCAGGTGTCCCCAACGTCTGGCCACTGCGTAGCCGGCCCTGCGGTTGCCGTGGTAGGGGTGATCTAGAACGAGCGGTGTCGCTGATCTTTTGGCTCCTTTGGCACTCGGGCAGACGCTCGAATCAGACAGGATCAAGGGGGCTGGAGGTACAGAGGGGACAAGGGGGTAGGGACACCAATGCGACCGCCCCAACGTCTAGGTATACAGTTGCATTGTAGCGGTCGCACTCCTTCTTGGGAGAGGTGGGGAAGCGGTAGCCTGCCTCCGTCGCCCCCTTCCGCCCTGGCTCTCGACTGGATGAACGAGAGGACACGGGTTATTTTCCAGCTGGCATGCGGCCATGCATGGGTGGCAGGGCCGCAGAGGAGCGGGCGCCACCGCCAGCGGACGAGCCATCCCGGTCCCTGTTTGTAACTGGATAGCCGACTGACGCCGAACCTTGTACCCAAAGCCATCAGCGACGAACCGCGGCGGTCACCGCCGTGGACGGTGGGCAGGACCTTGGCCGCTGCCCCCTCACCGGCGAGTGTGTGCGGCGGCGGTCGGTGCAGTGGGCGAGCGCATCATCAGGGGGCGTCGAGTGTGTCCCCTCGGCCCGTGCCCCCTCCAGCGAGCGCGCCCCAACTCCGAGGGCGGCCGCTCGCAAGCCTCAGTATCACAGCCAGTCCAATAGTCTCCCGCTCGGGGTTGACCAGTCTGACCAGGACCACCGACCGCCCGTCAGTATCCCTTCCGGCCAAACGTCTCGATCACGACGACACGGACGTACACAGCCACACATTGTGCTCTCTGCGACAAACTGAACGGGCGCAGATCGCCCAATTGCTTCCTGTGCGTCCCACACTGTCGTCTAGCTCATGTTTCTGCCGACCGCTGGCGGCTGTAACGGCTACTCCACGGTCGCATCCGCCCCCCTAGGTTGCGGACCAACGCAGCCGTCACGCCCATCTAGGGCACAGGGTGCCATTGACAGCCGCTATCCTTGGCTGCTCTCCTCTGATATGAGTAATCGCTGGCCGACGCCCCTCTAGAAATGGCGTTCTGTAGCAGCCACCTGCACCAGCCACGGGCATGCATCCGAGCCGCCGTGTCCCGCATCCTACTAATGGACGGGCTAGTGCCCCCGACAGGAGGAGGCGCAACACGGACTGGCGGCGAGGGGGGCAGGTGCCATTGGCCGCGCGGCGCGATGCCCATCGACATCTGCCGGTTGAGCCACCGATAGTGAAGCCGCTGGTGGTGGCGCCGCCGGTTGAGGTGGAGCCGTTGCCAGGCACAGCAACATCGACGGCCGGGATCTCCCCCCCATCACCCCCGTACCGCCTTTGACCAGGTCAACGTATTGACGTGCCGCCAGGCCGGTTGTGCCGAGCTCCACGTGGTGCCGCGGCCAACCAGCGAGGGGAGTGTGGCAGCCGTTGCCACCGTTTGTCCAGGAAGTCGCCCATGCGCGCGACGTCATTGCCAGCGCGGGCACCTGCGGTCCTGCCTTTCCCGGCCTGGTGCGTCCATCTCTCTGCGGGTACACGCCGCCCGCACGCTTTTGTTTCCCATTGCCCACCCATACCGCGGTTTCCCCGTCGCCCGAGCCCCCAGCGCTTGCCCCTACCACAACTTGCGCGCCCACGCGGCGCCCCCCGATGGCCGTGCACCCCCTCGGCACCGCTGGTTCGTGGTTACCCCAACAAAGCACGCCACCTCGGCAGCCCTGCAGAGGGCGCGCCTGTCGGCGGCATTGGGGAAGACGGCGCGACCGGGCGGTGAGCGACGAGACATGCGCCACCCCCCCAGGTGGACCACTCCGCGGCCGCCCCCGCCTGGTCGTTCGTGCATGGCCGGGCGTGTCGCTGACGAGCAGTCGGGCGTGCCCTCCTTTCTCTTTGAGAGGGAGGGGGATCGACCGACGAAGCGTCGCGCACGAGCATCGAAGGGCACGTGCGTGAAATTGGTCGCCCTTGAAACGGGATAGGGGGGGGGGGGGCGCTTTGGACGTTGTTGGTTTGCGGCGGTACGGCTAGGAGCCTTATCGAAGCAGCAGCGGGGAACCGTCCAGCTGCCAGCCCAGCCGTCGGCACGCGCCGCCCCAGCCGCAGCCAACCGCACGCTGACCGAGGCGCCCGCGTCGGCAGCGTTTGTCTCCATCCAACCGCCGTTGTGGAGTGCATGTCGTCGGGTGACGCCGCACCACCCGGTCCCCGCGCCGCCCAGGCCCGCGGGAGGCCAAACGAGCAAGACTGACGGCATGTAACAGTTATGGAAGTGGCTTTCCCCCTGCCGCCCCGCCGCCGCCTTTTCTGCTCCAGTGCCGGAGACCCGCGCCCGAGACAAGTGAAGTGAGGCAGCATCCCTAGATGGTATGGAAGGAAAACGGCCGTGCCCATGACGACTCTCCAAGGGGTGGGGGGGGGGTTGGATCTAGCAGAGACGCTTCGACGCAGGTGGGTCAGACGGCACAATGCGCAAGCGATCTGACCCCATCCTCCATAGCTCCCCCCCCCGCCCCCTCAACAAGCACCGCCAGAGAACGCGGAGGAATGTGGGTACTACGTCACTAACGTCCATGTACCCGCCCTGAGGACGACGCTCCTCTCGGCCACAGCGACGGCCAACAGGCGGCGTCGGCCGCCTCGCTGCTCAACCCCACGGCGGCCCAGCGGCAGCGGCCGCAGGCGCGACCGACGCGAACGCGTGGCCAACCGGCAACGGCCGCCACCAACCGGCAGCCGTCGACGGCGCGGCGGCACACGGCGTGCCACGTGCCGGCCTCACGACCGGGGTGTCCCGCGGCGGGGGCGGGCGGGGAGCGCGTTTGGGCCGACACCCAGCGCCGGCCGACAATGGCCGGGGCGCGGTCCGCCCGCGGCCGCAGCCCGACGCGGGGACACCCGCGCCGTGACGGCCGCGGCGGCGCCCCCACCGCCGCCGGCCGCTGCGGCGCGCGTGTCGCGGGCCGCCACGGGGGCCCCATCCACCGCCACAGGGGGCGGGGGCGTGCCACCGTTGCGGCCGTCGACCGCGGCAGCGCGCCCGCGCCGCGCCACCGTCCGCATCGGTCGGCGCCCCGACGCCGTCCCCGACGAGCGTTCCGCAGCTGTCATGCGCAGGCCCGCCGAGACGACCGGGGGCGCCTCGACGGCCGCGTCGGCGGTCCCCCCTCCTCCGCCGTCGAGGCCGTCGCGCCGCCCGGCCGCCGCCGACGAGGCGGCCGCGCCACCCCGCCGCCGCCGTGCCGCCGCCACTGCAACGGTCACCCTGCCGCCATGGCCACCCGCCGTTGCCGCCGCCGCGGCCGCCGCCGCCGCCCCGCGGTGGTGGCGGCGCCTCCCCCGCGGCACCGCCCCGGGCAGCGACGGGGGCGGCGCGGGTTCCCGTGCTGCTCGTGCCGCCGCCGCCCACCCCCGCCGCCGCCGCCGCCGCCTCGCGTGACAGCGGCGGCAGCGGCGGGGGGGGTGGCGCTCCGCCCCAGACGGACCGCCTTAGATGGTAGCCAACGGCCTCGGATGTTTCGAATCTCTCTGTTCAGTTCTTTGCTCTTCTCCTTTTTTGTGCTCTTTGACTGTTTTTAGCGAATCTTCAAAAATTAGTAGGGTTCCGCTTCTGTCATTGTGCCACGTTTCAGGAAGTGTGCTGCCCACAGGGATTCCACGGTCTCGGTGATCGGTCTTTCAATGGCTCAATGTCCCTGAGCGAGCCACAGAACGATTGACACGTTTCTCTGACTATCGGGTGTGACGTACCGTCGGCTCCTGGGAGTCCACGTGGCAGATCTGAGCGTACCCTGGGACGCTGGGTCTCTTAAAATCATTCGCAGTCTCGAAGTCCGCCATCGTTGTCGTTGTGATACCTCTTGCGCTCCAAGCGGTCAATACTACCGAGCGTCCTTTGACTGTCCCATTCGTCTCCCGCCTTTCTCGGAGTAAAAGACATCGGTGTTGCTCCTGTCATTCTCGGCCCCAATTGCTCGTGCGCGCCATGGCCGCGACCAACAGCAGACCGTAGCCTCGTCGAAGTTTCGCCGCCACTTTCCTGCGTCCCACTTCGCCGTCCGTGCGTGCTGAGCCCCCTCCCCATCCGTTCCTCTTGGTCCGGACACACAAGCACCATTCCCCCCCCCACCCGTGGCATACTCGGGACACCGGGCCCGATTGCGCTGTCCCCTAACCCCTCTTGTGCTGCCATGATTGAGTTGGTCAAGACCCGTGGACGGCGTGTTCCACCACACCCCACCGCCGCCAGCCTCACCCGCCTCATTACCATGTACAATGGGGAGCTCATCAATTCGGGCAACTACCTCATCAAGCGCATGCTGAAGCTAACGCTCGCGCGCGATGGCGAGCAGCGGTCTCTCCGTCGGTCGGTTCTCGAAGGCCTGTGGGCTTTCCGACGAGCGTTTGTGGCTCAGCGGGACGCCACAATGGAGTCATCTGGTTTCACCTTGCTGAATGGGCGTGACGGACGGCACCCCAAAGCTTCTACATCACTCCCCGCCACGCCGCCGCCTCCCCAAACAGCAGGACTGCTCCGCAGTACGTCGCCTTTGCGGCCTCCCCCTTGCAGCGAGAGATCCGGGGGTGACCTGTCCTCGTACGAGCGCGCCGTGCTGCCTCTCCAAAAAATTCCTGCGGCTCGACACCGAGCGCCACCGCGAGAGCACGGCGCTCTTGTGCCGTGGCCTGGAGCTCGACGAGTCCAAGTGGGAGGCAATCCGGGACCCTACAGGTTCTCTACTGGCTATGGATGCCCTCTTCAACGCCCCTCCGTGTCTATCAACCTTGATACCGACGCTTGAGCATGCATTAATCCCTTCTACACCGCAACACCCCCCGCCCGAGGTCTCGGACACCCCACTTTCGGTTTCATCGGCGGCAATTGAGCCCCCCCTCTCCGGACCATTGCTTTGTGTGCCGGAGAATTTTTCATCTTAGCCCATAACGACCCCTAGGCGAAGGGGCTCTTCTCGGGCATAGCCGACATTGATGTAGGGCTCGCCATGACGACAAACGGGACAACCTTACGGAGGCTGTTCGAAAACCTCAAGCTGCGCCACTACGTGTACCTGCTTATGCTGGGGTGGGAGATGCATGAGCTCGGAGACTCATCGGCTTTCGCGCTGCAGCTGCCTGAATCCGTCACTAGCCGGAAGACTGACGAGTTCACCCACGACTAGCGCAAGGCGCTCGAGGCGGCATTTGCGCTCATTGATCCCCGTCCTACCTCTCCTAAACAAGACAGCAAGATATTCCGATGGGCAACGTACTCTATTTTGAGGGGCAATATGCAAAGCAAGAACAGCGGGCGCCGCCGGGACATTGCCATTGAGGCTCTGTCCCGCCCCACTTTTAAGGCGCGCGCCTAGGCAGCTCAGCGCCACTGGCGTGCGACATACAACTTTCCGGTCAAGAAATAGAACAACCGGCTCGTTTGTGCCACAGAGTACCACTGTGAGCGACTTAGCCACAACCGCACCCCCAACAGCGCCCTCTTCGCACATCTCCGTCACACGTCGGCGGCCGACGCCACCAACCCGCCCGACTTGGCGCTCCGGCCGCGCGACGACAGCAGCACCGAGGCACCGAGCATGTCACCTCCCGCCCCGCGCCGCCTGATCCCCGCCCCACGCGGAGTCGCCGCCTGCTTCGTCTCTGAGCGGCACTCGGCGCCACACTAGCTCCCGCACTCCCCACAGGGCTTGTAGCTGTTTTCTCTCTTCAGTCCGCATAGGTAAATCAAAAACCCCTGGAGTCCAAAGGTGGGAGGCCCAGATGGAAGCGGCAAGGGAAAAGTGCAATCCACGCCCGTCGCGAGGAGAGGGACAAGGTACTACGGCACAACCAGAAGGAGCAAGAGACCCAAGGCACGGTTGATGTTTCCTGTGGACACGGCGGGAAGGCCGAGACTTTCCCGTAACAGCCACCACGGCGACCCCCTTGTGGGGTCACGGGCCAACACACGCCAGTGCCCCCGGCCCCAAGTGGGCAGAAGGGGCGCTTTGCTGGGAGGCCGCTATTCGGTCCCAACCCGCGGAGATACGTGGAAGCAAACGACCCTCGGGAGCCCGTAGCTCGGCCTCCAATCGGAGCCGGTCGATGCAGGCCATCTGCAATGCGACAAACAAGTCCCTCCGAAAAATGCGAAATACAATCAAAGAAAAATCCAGTCCCACAACCGCCACCACCAGCGGCGAAGATGTTCAAGCGCACGCCGACCAATCACATGGCGACATCACATCCACGATCCGTCCGCGGGGTGAGGCCATCGTAGGGCCAGAAAAAGCCGTCTATCCACCGGCACGGCCGCTCCGCTGGCCACGTCGGCCACCCCCCGGGCCGTCCCGCCACCCGAGGGCCCCAACTGCCACAGAAATTCTTCTCACACCCCCCCCCGCTGCGTCGCCGCCACATAGTGGCGCTTGTGGCGAAACACAGCCCACGAAAAAAAGAAAACTGGTCGGCACGACTAATGGATAGCGTGAGGCGGGGTAGACCATGGCCGCCTTTGACCGTGACATCATCTACTGCTGCCGCCCGGGCAGTGAAGGCGGCGTCCGGGGCGGGCGCCCGGCAGCGGGACGAGGGCGCTACAAACCCCGCCGCTGCTGAAGGAACTACTTCACAGAAGAGGAGCGAGGGGAGCGCCGCTACCGCCACGACTAGGGTGCGAGGGGGGGGAGGGAAACACGCCGACGGCAGCGGCGGTGCACCACCCCGACCCAAACTCTCGGCGCTCCCGACGTCGTGGGAGCGTACAGGCGCTCGTGAGCGGCCAACGACACCGAAACTGCGGCAGCGGGCAGCCGGCCCTGGGCAGCGCTCGGATGCCCGCAACCAGAACCGCAGCCGCCTGTGGCGTGCAGCCGCCTGTACGCAGAGCTCTGCCGCCGCCTGGGCGCGCCCAGACTTCCGCCACCCGTATCCCAACCGCCTGAAGCAGTAGTGTCGGCCGTCCCCCAAAGCACAGCACTCCCGAAGCGTCCCGCCTCCCCCCCTCTCGCACGCGCCATCGGCCAATGCTGCCAACCTACCCGCGTTGGCGCAGCCCACAGGCCGCGCGACAGCAGCAGCCTCCGACGGGCCGATCTCGTTGCCGCCCGCGGCGCTGCCGGGGATCTGGCTGTGGCGGAGCCAGCGGCGACGGTCGAGCACTAACACCGCGCCTTCAAGCAGAGATGCCGTCGTGGACGGAAGGTTTTGGCGGTGGTGGGTGGCATTCGGCTCCGGAACGGCGCCAGCAGACAGCCGGCCCAGGGCAGCACTCCGACGCCCGCTCGTTGAGCGCCGATGTCCGCCGCCCGCTCGTTGCGCGACGATAGCGGCCTCCCGCTTGGTGCGCGACGATGTCCGTCGCCCGCACCCGCGCAGCCAGCAGCAGCAGCGTCGGCCCGGCCCCATAGAGACAACACCCTCCGAGTGTCCCACTCCCGCCCCCTCCGCGCCCATCGGCGGACGTCAAGGCCAGTTCGCCCTCCTCTGAAAGGTCCGCGACATGCGCAACTGCCAATGTTTCCGATGCGCTGACCTCTTTGCCACGCGCGGTGCAGCCGGGCTCCTGGCCGTGGCGGAGCCATCGGCCGCGGTGGCGCACCAAACCAGCGCCGACACGGTGCCAGCAGACGGCCTGTCCTCGGCTACAACGCTGCTATTTGCTCTCGGCACCCCGCCAATGGTCGCAGCCAGCGGCCAGGCCGTCGCCAACAGCAGCCTCTGCCCGCCTCAGGAAGAAAATCACTCCCTCAGCCTCCGCTACCAGCCCCTTCGAATGCGTCAGGGGCCGACGCCGCCGACGCGTCCATCTTGGCGTTGACCGCCGGCCGCCGCGACAGCTGCGACCGCAGACGCTGCAATCTCTTTGCCGCTGCCATCCCGACGCGTGACGCCCGCGGCGCCGCAGCACGTCTCGTGGTGACGGTGCTGTTGCAGGCGGCGGCCAACCATTGCGGTGCCTCCCCTTGGCTGTCCTCCAGGACGGACGGGTTACGATGGTGGTCTGCAGCGACCTACGACGACGCGGATGCAGCTGTGGACCGGCCGTGGACGGCGCTCTTCCACCCGGTTGGCACCGCCCCAAGGGCACCCGAGAGCAGTTCAGAGACAACCAGCAGCACCGTCCGCCCCCCCCGCCAACATTCAGCATGCCGGCAGGGTCCCTCCTCCGCATCTACCGCAAGAGCCGGCAGCCGCAGCCGCCAACTAGTTTTCCTTGACTCGGCTCGCCAGCCGCGCCGCCTCCGCCGCCGCAGAGGCACCAAGAATGTAGCTGCCCGCCGCCCACCGCCCAACTACCGCGTCTCTTCCGCACGATGCGCTGGGGCTGTGACGGTCGTGGCGGAGGCGCACTACTTTCGCGCCGAGGCGCACTCCGCTGCGCCGCGCTTCACAGCACGAGAGTTGGCTTGTTCAGCCTTCCGGGAGAGAAAAGGAAGCGGGGGCGGGGTGTGTGTATGGATTGTTGGACAGGAATGGTCCTACTCTGGAAAGCGAGACTTCATTGGCCGATGGCATTTCCCGACAACCGCTGCTAGAAGAGTTTCGTCCAGCAGGATTTCATCTAGAGTTAGTCTCTTTCAGTCTTTGTCTGCCATTTATCTTGAGCTCGTGGAGAAAGACACTATATCAACAAAGCAGAGCGGTCCCCCCGTCCATTGTTCATAAGATACGGACGTGTCGTGTGTGTTTTCCTTACAGCTGCTTGGCTCGCTAATTGAAAGCATGTTTCTGAATCAGTGAGAGCCTGCATCCAGTCGTGAGCGGGGAGGCAGACTAATGTCCGGCAGCGAAAGAGCAGCGCATCTGCCGCGAGCATGCTACTGAAATAAAAAAGAGTGAACACACTTTATTCCGTTGACAAGATGCCCCCGGACAGCGCAGCCACGAGTGAATCATGAGCACATCTACGGCCTCATGGGTCAAGCCCAAAACTTGAGAGGAGGCCCCTGCAGAGGCGTCGGTTGTTATCTGTATTGGTTTGACCAGCACATCAACGAACCTAGTTGGAGCAAGAACGTGGTGCTGACCGAAGACGTTCGCGGGCGCATGTCCGACGGGCAAGGACACAGACCAGGATGATCATAGGCCCTTCTTTCGCGGCCTCGCAGTCGGAATTTGGGGCTTCTTCATGAAAGGTATCGAGCCCAGTATTGCTGATCCCCCAGTTTTGTCCTCCTGGCCTCGGAACGGTACGGTTGTCTTTTCACTATTGTTTGCTAGCGCTGCCCTCAAAAGCTTATCGTAGGCCTCATCTCTGGATGTCGGACTTTTCATCGGTACGGAAGTCGATTCAAATGCATAGCATTCCCCATACGGAAGCACCCCGGCAGTTTAGTCGCAGTGATTAGATGCCGGCACCTCTCCAGGCAACCTCTGACACGGGCCTCCGTTCGCTTCTGCAGAAAAACGGCTTTTGCTGGCTTAAATGTGTCATCATATCGCCCCTCCCAGGGTTGCATCTGCGGACAGGCTGGAGAACGCCCTTTCTCTTCCAGCTTCTTCCCGTTTTTTCGGTTTTTTCTTCCCGCACAGAATCAAGGAAGGATTGACGGGCATCCCCATTATGACTAGTGTCCACTCCTTGCGCGCGCGCGCGCTCGAAATGACGGTAACAGCGGCAGCGTGTGCCCGCCACGCGTCGCACATGTCGAAGTCCACACAGCTGTCTCCGATGGCCACCTACTGTAGTGGATCCTGCCCTCAAAGCCAACGGGGTATAACCCCGTCAGAAAACCCAGCACAGGATGCGGACCGCTACGCCAGAGTCACAACGCGAACGCCGGGATCACTGGGCGCGAAGCGCACAAAAA
>Ga0209093_1002455_pt1 | contig 10285 bp, 5 predicted proteins | sample SidtaG_4_FD_187450 | JGI IMG/M metagenome (GOLD analysis project Ga0209093, IMG submission 187450) | Marine algal microbial communities from Sidmouth, United Kingdom - Sidmouth_Male1 metaG (SPAdes) (version 2) | ecosystem: Host-associated > Algae > Red algae > Unclassified | place: Sidmouth...
CCTCCTCGTGCGCGAGTTGGGGGGGGGGTTGGCCGTGCCGCCGGGCGCCGCGTGAGGGGTAGGGGGGGGCGGCCGGCAGGGCAGTGGCGGCGCGAGGGCGTGTGGCGCTGGCGTAGCCGCGGGTGACCGAGCCCGGCGTCGCTCAGCGCGGCGGGCGCGTGGTGCTGGAACCCGTTTGTACTCTGCGGTCCGCAGGAACCGACCCGTTGCGTCTTCCCCCCCCCCCTCAGGGGCGACGGAGCACGAACCATCCTTGGCTTGTGGTCCTAGGCCCACACACTCCTGCACCTGGGCGCCGCCGACCAGTCGGCTGGCTTTCCTTTCGAGGGGGGTGACGCCCTCGATGCACCCGCAGCGTGCCGCGCCGTGCGGACCTCCACCGCCGCGGGACGTTGCCGTCTGCTCCTTGCGGGGCAAGGTGGCGGACCCGCCGCCCGGCACCGCCCCCGGTCGGCCGTCGCACCGCGTGCCCCCGAGGCGGCCACCGTGCGCGGCGCGCGGCCGGCCGCGCGCGGACGTTGACCGCCGGGCGGCCGCCGCGCGCGCGCCCGCCACGCGGCGGCACGCCCGTCCAGCCCCGGGCGCGGCGGGGCGCGCCGACCCCGGCGGGGGGTCCGCCCCCCCCCGGTACCGGTGGGGGCGGCGCCCCGCACCGCGGCGCCGCGGCCGCCGCCGGCGGCGCGGCCGGCGGCGCGGGGGCGCCCCCGCCCCCCACCCCCGCCGCGGGCGGCTGGGGCGGTGCCGGCGGCGGCGCGCCCCCCTGCCTCGGTCGGTCCGCGCGGCAGGCGGCGGTCCCCCGCCCTGGGGCGTGCCCGGTGGGCGCTGCCCCAGACGCCCGCAGCGCGGGGATGGGGCACCCGCGGCGCCGCCGTCGGTCGTTGGCGGAGGGGTGGGGGGCCCGCGTGCCGCCGGCGGTGCTGGCTCCCGCGTTCCACCCGCGCCGCGGCGGCGGTGGCGGCGGCGGCAGCGGCGGCGGGGCGGCGGCGGCGGCGGCGGCGGCGGCGGCGCGGGGCGCGGACCGCTCGGCGGCTGCCCGTGGGCGGCGGCGGGGTGGACGCCACGCGGCGTGGCGTCGAGCAGACGACCGTCTGCCACCCGCGTGGTCGTACGACCACGCGGGTGGCGTGGCGGGCATCCCCGTGCGTCACCGCGCGGCGGGGCAGCCCCCGCGAGGCGCGGCGAGCCACCGCCAGCGCCGGCGGGGGCGGCGGCGGCGGCGCGGCGGCGCACAGGGGGGGGGGGTGGGGCAGCGACGCCGGGGACGGCGGCGAGGCGCGCCCCGAGCGCATCGCGGTTGGCCACAACGACTGAAAAGCCGTGGAAGGAGAAACATGATTCAAGACAGACGAGGATGGACCTCAACGAGCCCCACACCCGCGAAAGATCCCCCCCGTCTCTGGAGTGGGGCCTGTTGTCGTTCCGCCAAAAAAGTCAATGTAGAAAAGAGGCTCTTTTTCTGCGCTTGATTGGCCCAGACAGCGGTATTGACTGCGTCACGACAATCCCTGACAGAACATGTCTTTAGGTGCGAAAAAGGTGCCCAGAGAATAACGGCGAGCGCTGTAAGGTGACGTTGCCAGATGCCGTCAGCCCCACCCCGTTGCATGCGCGTCGTCGCGCACCCGTGACCCTCGGCCGCCGCCAAGCGCGACGTGTGCAGGCCACCACACCCAGACGGCGGTCTGGTACGCGCACCCGACGTGCTCCGCCGACACGGACGCGGTGGACAGCAGGGTGAGCGCGGCCGGCGGGTCGTGGCGGCAACGGCGGTCGTGGGTACCCCGCTCCCTGGTGGCCGTCGACGCGTCTTTGTAGGTGCCAGTGGGGGCGATTGCTCGACGCGCTTCGTGTGGGCGCCGCGACCGTTGTTGGTTGCGTCGTGCCGTTGGTTACTTGCATCGACCACCGCGTTGGGCGGCGTTGGTGAATTCCACGCCGGCTGGGCAGTCTCGTTTGTTTTCTTCCTTTTTGTTGTTGTGCTTGCTCCACTGGGGGGTTTCCCCTGGGGTCTGGGGCCTGCTTGGGGTGGTTGCGTGTAGCCTCGCCCTCCTCCTACCCCCCCGCCCGGCACGCCCTCACCCGGCACCCCCCGACCTCCCCACCCCCCACCATGGAGTCCAACCGAGACGACGCAGCGCGCTGCGTCGCGCTCGCGCGGGCGGCCATGTCGGCCAAGGACGTCCCCCGCGCGCGGCGGCTGCTGGCCAAATCCCACCGCATGTACCCAACCGAGGCTGCGGCGGCCGGCACCCCCGACGGCAACCTCCACGCCGCCCGCACCGCCGCGGAAGCGGAGCTCGTCACCGCCGGCCGCTCCGCCGCGCGCGCCGCCGCCGACGCGGACGTGGCGGCGCGGGCGGCGGAGAACCTGCGCCGCCGCCGAGCAGACGAGGCGGCCGACGCGGCCGCACGCGCGGCCGCGCCGCCAACTCACACTCCTGAACAGGCGACGCTGGTGCGGCGGCTGACCGTGGCCAAAACCCACTACGAGGTCGTTGGGGTGGAGAAGGCGGCGGTGGACGAGGATAGCCTCCGCCGCGCCTACCGGCGGCTCGCCCTCAAGGTGCACCCAGACAAGAACCCGGCGCCGGGGGCAGAGGCGGCCTTTCAAAAGCTCACCACCGCCTATGAGGTGCTCTCCGATCCAACCCGGCGGGCCGCGTACGACCTCCACGGGGACGCGGCGGAGAATGGGTCGGCGCGGTCTGGCGCGTCTGCGGCGTCGCCGTTTGGGATGGGCGGGGGGATGCGCGGCGGCGGCGGGAGCGATCCGTTTGCGGACCTCATGGCCGAACTCTTCCGCCAACAAACGGCGGGGGGAGGGGGGCAGCGGCAGGGACCCCGGCGGAGGACGGGCGGTGGCGTCCACATGGGCGGGGGTGGCGTCGGCATTGACGACACGGACTTTCTCTCGTGGCTCTTTGCGGAGCAGGGGGGCGGGCGGGGGCGCCAACGGGCGGCGGGGCCCGGCAACCGCGGCGGGAGGAGAGCGCACGCGCGGCGGCAGGCGGCCGGCGCGGCAGCCGCCGACGAGCAGTGGACGTTTAGCTCCTTCTCCCTGTGGGCGGTGATCTTGTCCGTCCTCTTTTGGCTGTTTGTCGGCGGCGGTCTCGGGACGACGCACCCGGTGACCCTCCACCCGACGCGCGCCATGCCCGTGCAGCGGCTGACGCCCGACGCGGGGGTGCCCTTTTACACGGGCCCCGAGTGGCCACCGCACGACATGAACCGGGCGACCGTCCGCAAGTGGCTCCGGTGGGTCGAAGTCGAGACGCTCGACGGCCACCTGGTGCGGTGCCGGGAGGAGCTCGACCGGCGCGCCCAGCTGCAAGCCGAGTCCCACCGCATCTTTGTGTATGGTCAAGCGCAGCGGCGGCAGTTGGCGGCCAAGGCGGCGGCCATGCCGATGCGGTACTGCAAAAAGTACGAGGCGCTACGGGTGGCAATGGGCGAGCGCAACCGCTCCCCATACGTTGGCTAGGCGGGGGTGCACGGGGGACGTGCGCGGGAGCTGCCGGGCGCGCGGTGGGCGTGTGGGTTTGGCTGTGGCGGCAGCCGCGGCTGGGCGGTCGCAGGGGTGTTGGCGACCTCGCGGCGGCGCGAGGGGGGCGGGTGTCAAGCGCGGCGCCGCGCCCCTGTGGACCGCTTTCCTTGTGGATGCAGTCGGCCGTCTGGGCATGTCAGCCGCTGTGGTGGTTGCTCGACGTGGTGCGGTCGTGCAACTCCTTGCCGTTGTGGAATTCGGCCACGCCTGCTGAACGCACTGCATAGTTGACGGGACACACACCGCAGCGCTGTCTGCTCTTGTCTACCATATGCCTGGCGGGAATGGCCTTAGATGAGGGTTGTTGATTATGAGGGAAAATGCTGGGAGGTGGGCGCCACAGCCGTGGAGCCGCGTGTCCATTCGTCCTCTTGTCGTCGAGGAGACCGGGTCGCCAAGGCGCGGCCAAGCTCAACTGTCCGTCACCGCGTGTGACACAGTACGAAAACAGTAGGTTTCTGAATTTTGTGGACGTACGTGCAGCTCGAGTCTGACCGCTGTGGGCTCTGCCCAGCCAGCCGCCTTTGCGAGGACACACAGCTCTCAGCAGACTTTCCTTTCCAGATGAAAATCTTCACCAGAGAAGCACAGACAGGAACATGCAGCTGCTGGCAAATGGACGGTTGACTGCCTTTTCGGACAGCCCTGCCACTGGTGTCGCGTGGATTCTTCTGTAAGCTCGCAAGCAGCGTGGCCCGATGATGGTTGGATTGGTGCCGCCACCACACGAGCCGTCACTACCGTGGCGCCGGCGTCGCGCTGGCCATCTGCTTCCCACTCTTTTTTTCTGGCGATGCCATTGCCCCGACGCCCTTATTCTTCCCTTACCTACGCTACTGTTGCTACCTGATGCTATCGGTCTCTTTGACGGTTTGGTGACGTCGGTCTTCGTCGCCAGGAGGTCCTGTGGAGGAGTTGTCAGTGTCGCGCGCGTCGACAGTTTGCCAGCTGGAACTGGAGGCATCCATTTTTCTCTTGTGGTCTCCATCGTTCCTGTATCCACTGCGCCTTCTTCGCGTCTCCGCCTTGGGTGGTATTTTCGGTGTTGCTTTGTCGCGACCGGCCGGGTTGCCCTTCTTTTCATCCGTCCTCCACCCGCCGGCCGAGCAGCTATGGCTACCCCCGCTGCGATCCAGCAGCTCCCGCTCGTGTGCCCTGGCCACAACCGTGGTGTTGTGGAGCTCAACTATAGCGGCACCACCCCCGATGGCGTCTTCTTTATCTCGGCTTGCCTCGACGGCAAGCCGATGCTCCGCGACGGCGTGTCGGGGGACTGGATCGGCACGTTTGACGGCCACAAGGGCGCGGTTTGGTCCGCCGCCATCACCCCGGACGCCACGCTCGCGGCTACGGGGGCGGCCGACTTCACTGCCCGCCTGTGGGATGCCTTGACTGGCGATTCGCTGGCGGTGCTGCCGCAGGCCCACATCTGCAAGTCCGTCTCCTTCTCGTCCACCGCTGACCGGCTTCTGACGGCGGGCGCCATGGCCGCCATTAGCGTGTACGACGTGGCGCTGGGCGTTGCGCCGCCGCTGTCCACCCTCACGGACGGGGAGTTGGCTGCGGGCACCAAGCCGCCGGGTGTCAAGTTTGTGCGCTATGTCGGTACCTCCCCGCACTCGGTGGTGTCGGCGTCCAACTCGCCGCGCGACTCCTTCCTCTGCACCTGGGACGTGCGTACAGGCGGGGCACCGACGGGCCGCATGGAGTTGACCGCAGGCGTGCGCTCCGCCGAACTGTGCGCCGACGGCACGACGCTGGTGGTTGTCACCGACGACTCCAAGGTGCACGTCCTCGACGCGTCGACGGGGGCGGTGCTGCGGGAGCCGCTGCAGGTGGCGGAGGCGACCGAGTCGGCGAGCCTCCAGCTCCCCGGCCGCAAGCGCCTAGTGACGGGCGGCCGTGACTTGGAGGTGCACGCGTACGACTACGAGACGGGGGCGGAGTTGGAGAGCCTCCGCGGCCACCACGGGCCCGTGTGGGCGGTGCGGCACGCGCCCGATGGGGAGACGTTTGCGTCGGGTAGCGACGACGCGACGGTGCGCATTTGGCGGAGCAACCCGCAGCCCAACTGCGGGGCGGCCGCGGGTGGCGCGACCAATGGGGGGGCGTAGAGCGCCGGTACCAGACGGACCCCGGCGTTTTCAACGGAACCGATGTACTCGCTGCGCGGCAAACGTCGTCGGCAGGCCTGTACTCCCCAAGCCTGGCGCGTGGCGCGCCCGCAAGGGGGTTGATGGTCGCGGCGGCAAGGCGGCGCGGATGGCCCGGCCCCAGGTGGGGGCGTGGAGGAATTGCACTGGACACAACACATGTTGGGCGGTGGTGCTTGCATGGCAGCGTGGCCACGCCACAAAGATGATGGAACCGTGCATGTGTACACGTTTGCGACGTGTGCTTATGCTTATTCGTGTGTGAGTACGTGGGTGTGTGCGTGTGAGTGTAGCGGCGTGTGTTGTCCATCAAGCAAAACCATGACCGGACGGGGCACCCCACCCCTTCCCCGACCCCACCTCTATGATACATTGCATTCTTGCCCGACGTCATCGACGTGCATCTTGGCCAGGTTGTCGTTGTAAGAAACGGCCGAAGATAAGCGCTCCGCAACGGTTGCCGCCGCCCTGGTCATCTCGGGCGTCAGGCTGATGCCTGAACCCGACGCCACCGCCGCGTCGAGTGCCCGCCGGAGCACCGTCATGTCTCGCTGACCGCTGCTCAGCTGCAGCATGGCAAACATGCGGGCGTGACCCTTGGCAATGATCTTGCGGAAAAAGGCCGACTCCTCATCCGACGTTGCCGCTGCAATCTGCTGCTTGCACCACGTCGACACCAAGAAGCGGTAGCTGCCAATAGCATCCTGGCGCAGCCGCTCCCCTTCGGGAGACACCCGATTGCAGCGGGTGACGGCCCGAAAGCGGGCCTCCTTGGTGTGACACACTTCCAGAAAGCGCAGGGCGGCGGCGCGCGAGAGCTTTGCGGCATGTGCCCTTGCGTCACGAATGGCGGCGCCGCTGGTGCCATTCGCGGTTGCGGCGGTGGCTGCCGCCCGTGCCCGCTCCAGCTGTTCTACCAGGTCTTGGTAGGAGTCAAAGGCGGTCGACTCCCGTGCCGCCAAGCCGGGGAGTGCCGCCGCGCCGGGGCCCGCCCGCCCGGTTGGCTCCGCCTGGTCCCCAGACGCTCGCACGCCAATGATGCTGCTGTTGCTGTGGGCGGCGCCCGCCGGACCACCCACCGCCCCACTAGCGCCTCCGCCGTTGCCGCCGCCGCCGCCATTGCCACCACTCATGCCGCCACCGGCGGGCGTGGAGAGAGGGCGTGGTGGCCGCAGGGGTGGCGGGGGGGCCTGCCCCTTGGAGCGGGGCGGAGGCGGCGCTTGCGCGGCGGGCGGGGTGATGGTTCTCGGTACTGGCGGGCTGATCGTCCTCCGCTCGGCGGGCGGCACGCCCGCCTTGGCAGCGCCCGCCCGCCCAGCGGTCGGCCGCAATGGCGACGGCGTCACTGGTGGGCCTCCGCCCGTTGGCGTCCCCGCGGCGGCGGCGCCGCCGCCCAAACCGCTCGCCCCGCCCGCGTCGGACGCGACCGACCGACGGTCACGGTCACGGAAGCGGTCGCCGTCCCGGTCACGCTTGCGGTCCCGGCCGCTCGGCCGCTCCCCCGCCTCCACGTCCCGCTCCCGGTCGCCATCACGCGGCCGACCTGGCGCGCCGTCCCGCTCACGCACGCGGCCACGGCCGCTGCCGCCATCAGGTACTTCGGGCTCGATGCTTTCCCGACCGCGCTCGCGGTCGCGCGCGGACGAAGGGGGTAAGGCAGAGCCTTCACGGCTGGCTCGCGCCTCCCGTCCGCGGCGTGGACGGTCGCGGTCCCTCTCCCGGTCGCGGTCCCTGTCCCGCTCGCGCGGTTCCCGGTCCCGGTCCCGGTCCCGATCGCGGTCCCGCTCCCGTTCCCGTTCCCGCCGGTCGCGCTCACGGTCGCGGTCGCGGTCGCGTTCACGGTCGCGGCCGCGGCCGCTGCCACGGTCCCGGTCCCGGTCCCGGTCCCCATCCCGGCCGCGGTCGCGCTCGGAGCGGTCGCGGTCGCCGCGGTCGCCGCGGTCGCGGTCGCGGTCACGGCGGGAGCCTGGCGACGATGGCGGCAGGCGCTCGCCGCCCGCCCGTCCGTCTACGCTGCCGGTACCGTCACGGTCCTTGACCGCGCTGCCGGCGCGGGCCAACACCGCGGGAACCTCAACCGACGCGGACCGCCGGGGGGTGCCGGCGCCCTTGCTGCTGCTGCCGCGCGCCTCCCGTGTATCCCGCTCACGATCAGCCGAGTCGCGACTGCGGGGGACGCGCGCTTCACGCTCCTTACTGTCCCTCTCGTCGCCGCCGCCGTCACGATCCAACCGAGCGCGCGGGGCCTCGCGCAAGCGCTCAATGGAGCGGCGCCCTGGGGAGGGGGATCCACGAGACCGCCGCCGCCCGAGGATGGATGGTGGTTCGGCACGGCCACCGTCGCCACGGCTCCCAGGACCATCCCACAAAGGTGGTGGTGGCTCCCGGCTGTCGCGACCACCAGCTTCTGCCGCATGCGCCGGCGTCACCGCCGCCGTGGGGCTCCCGCCTCTGTCAACGGACGAGGCCTTGGTGACGTGCGAGGGCTTGTCCGCCGCATCCCTCCGGCTAAGCTGCCGCAGGCCCGTCCGCCCGCCACCGGGCAGCGTCGCTGCCGCATCGGCACGTGTTTTGGCCGCCGACCCGCTTGCTGACGCATCCCCGTCGCGGTCCGCAAAGGCCTTGAAGCCCGCAGGCGACGTCTTGGCCTTCTTGGCAACGTGCTCCGCCACCGGCACCGCGGCCGCAGCGGTGACAGAAGCAGTGGCGAGCGCCGGCGGTGGCACGGTGGTTGGCCTCGACCACGGCGGATCGACGCCCCCACCCCGGCCGACCCGGCCCAGCCCGACGGGTGGGGGTGACCGGGAGCCCCGCTCGCGCGCACCACTGGCAGTCCGCCCAATGGAACGGAGAGCTTCTTTGCCCCGCGGAGACGCATCGGGTCCGACAGAGCGCAGGCGCTCCAAGCCGCGGGGCACCTTGGCATCGCTCGCGGCCGTCGCCGGAGGGTCCACGTCCATTGCCGTACCGGCAAGGGCGGGCTCCGCCGATGGGTCCCGCGGCGGCTTCCCCCTCAGCTTGGCGGGCGAGATGCCCCGCGGCAGGGGCGCCGGGGAAAAGCCCCGCGGCGCCGCGGGCGACACCCCTCGTGGCGGCGCGGGCGCCACGCCCTGCCGCCTCATCGGCGACAGCATCCGCGGCTCGGGGGGTCGCCGCAAGGGCGCGTCGCCCACCGCCTTGGCCGGGGACGGGCCCGCCATGTCAGCCGGGTCAGGGCGGCGTGGATCAGGCATGCCCCCTCCCGGTTTGCCACCCACCGGCAGCGGCATTGGCAGCGGCCGCGGCTCGCCAAGCATCCGCACAGGCGGCGAGGCGGCCACGGAGCTGTGGGGTGACAAGGACAGGCGGCGGATCTTGGACGGCCGGGGCGGGAGCGACGGCTCCAGTGTCCTGACCGTGCCAACCACGTCCACACACAGGGCGCCGAGGTCGCGGAGGAAGTCTGGCCCGCCACCACCGCCAGCGGGGGCGCCGCCGTCCGCTGGGCCGTCCCCGCCGCCGCGCTCCGTCCGCGTACCGTCGGGGCTACGGGAACGGGACAGAACGGGAGAGTGCGAGACGGCGCTGCCAGCGGCCGCAAGGGGGGGCGGCGGGCCGCCGAACGATGGGGGGAGGGGCGGCTTGCGGCGGGTGCTACGAAGGTTGGGCGACAGCGGCGACGTGCCTAGGATGGTGGACAGGGACGGCTGTTCCGTACGGAGTGGGGTGTGAGGACAACAGCAAGCGCCATCCCAAACCACACACAAGCAGCGGGGACAAGGAAGAGTGCGTTGTGAGTCGGCTGTATCGAGGAAACACCAACGTAGACGCATCGACGCCAGGGCGCATGAAACCGTCGACGTTCCCATCCTGAACCCGAAAACAGCGGCACCCCCCACGCAACAGGCGGCTCCAACTCAAAAGAGCAAACGCAAGCGCTCGGCTAGAGCCCCGACCACAGCCGACAGCGCGGCAGCGGCCAGGACGGCGCACGTACCATAAAGTTTTGGAGCGCAGCCGGGAGCCCATCAACGTCCATCCCCTCCCCCGTCGATGGGGCCGGTGGGGGCATCCCCGCGGGCGGCTGGCGGGCGAGCCCATTTCGCCGCCGCGAGGCGGGGTGTGGGGGCATCGCCGGCCGCCCCGTCGGCGGCGGGCGCCAGCCGACGCGGCTCTCACAGCCGACCGCGCCACGAGGCGGGCGCGCCCCCGCAGGGCGCCAGCATCGGCAACGCGCAACCACAGACGTGCAGAGGGACCCGCGGGGGGAAGGTGCGGACAACCCACACACCGACACAAAAAGCACAGAGGGGGGCGGGCCGCGTCCCGCAACGCCCCACCGCGCGTCGCCAGGGGGGCAGAGACGAGAAGGGCAGGGAGGGGAGACGAGGGGAGGCGTAGGGTCGCTCCCAACACGTACGCGGCGCGCAAACGTGACAGGGGCGACGCCGTCGCGCGGAGGTTGGCGGGTGGGCGCGGGGGGGGGGCGGCGGGCCGACAACGGGGACGGGGGCCGTGCGCAGCACCCGCGAGCGCGTCCGCCTCTGCGGTGGGGGGCCGCACGGCGCTGGTTCAGCGCGCTGAGAACCCTACGCGGAGCGAGCCGATT
>Ga0209093_1002456_pt1 | contig 10280 bp, 10 predicted proteins | sample SidtaG_4_FD_187450 | JGI IMG/M metagenome (GOLD analysis project Ga0209093, IMG submission 187450) | Marine algal microbial communities from Sidmouth, United Kingdom - Sidmouth_Male1 metaG (SPAdes) (version 2) | ecosystem: Host-associated > Algae > Red algae > Unclassified | place: Sidmouth...
GGGGGGGGGGGGGGGGGGGGGGGGGGCGGCCGCCGGCGGGCGGGGAGCTCGCGGCCGCTCATGGTGCAAGAGTCGGGTCTGCCGCAGTCCATCAAGGGAGTGCAAGGGAAAGAAAGATGTCGTGCAGCAAAGAAAGATGCCGTGCAGCAAAAGAAAGGGATGGCCCCGCACGGCGTCGTGCGCAAGCGGCGGATGGCAGCGCCGCCGGCAGCGATGGTCGACGGCGCGGCGGCAACGTCGGCGAGGGCGGCGGGCCGGCGGGATCGGCGGTGCGTCGCCGACGCGCAACGCGCGCTCGCGGGGTGACGGTGCGGCCCGCAGAGTGGCCCGCAGAGATTCTCTGTGGGGGCCTCCAGCAGGCTCAGATCTCCACCGTGCAACTTACTGGTGGACCTGGTTAAATCTATCGAAATTCCTTCAGCTGGAAACGTCAAGTATGGATGGTGCCGCGCCCACTTGCGGGCCGCAACGGCTCGGCGACTGGGATATGGCGCGAAAATAGATGCATGGCCTGGACGCCATCCACCGCGACCGCCACGGTGCGCCGCCGTGGCCACGCCGCGCCCGTTTCGCCGGCGCGGTCCGTGCGCACAAGAGACGGGCCCCGCGTGACCATCGGCCGGCGCCCATTTGCGGTCTGTGTTTGTCCTCTGCCGTGTTGTGGCTGACCCTGCCACGCCTTGCCTGCTTCTTCCTCGGGCCTCCCTCTGGGTGCCGCCACCCTGTCCGTTGCGGCCGCCGTGTTCCAGTCGCCGCCGGCCGCCGTGCGTGCCGCGCTCGTCGCCCGGTTGGTGACGTTGGGGCGCGACCGAGGCGGCCATCCCCATCCAATTCCCAAGCTGCGAGCGCCTTTCCGCCTACCCTGTTGGCATCATGTGTGGCCGCTTTGCATGCCGCTACCACCACGGCCCGCTGGCGGCCACCGCGGCGGCGCGGCCGTGGCAGCCGCCCCCCCCCCACCCGCCGTCGGACCCCCCCTCGGGCGACTGCCGCCCGACGTCCACGCGCGGCGTCTTGGTCGCCGCCCCCGGCGCGCCCGACGCGAGCCGTGCCGTCTTGGACGGGGCCGTGGCGGCGGCCGCGGCGACCGCCGCGCCCCACGGGGCGGGGGGCTTGACCCCCGCGTCGGGTGTGGTGTGCCCCCCTGCGCCGCCGCTGCCGCCGCCGCCGTCGCCGCTGCGGCGGCTGCTCGTGCCCGCCCGGTGGGGCCTCCTGCGCCGTGATGGCGGTGGCGACGCCACGGGGCGGTTGCTCTTCAACGCGCGCGCTGAGGAGATGGCGTCCCGCCCGACGTGGTCCCCGCTGCTCCGCGCGGGGCGGCGGTGTGTGGTGCCCGTCGAGTGGTGGTATGAGTGGCTTCGGCTGCCGCCGGGGGGGGGTGGGCGCACGGGCACCGTGCCGTACGCCATCCATCGGAAGGGGGACGGGCCGGTTGGGGACGGTCAGGGGGGGATGGTCCCGCCGGCGGGTGTGCCCCAGGCGGGCGTCGTCGGCCTCAAGCCGGAGGAGAGTTTCAGCAGCTCCCCGGTCACGGTGCAGCCCGACGTCTCTGCCGCGCATGCTGCCGTCAAGGCAGAGTCGTCGGCGGTCAAGACGGAGCCGCGTACCGCCGCAAACGTGCACGCCCCCGTCAAGGCCGAGCCTGACTCGGAGGCGGCGGAGCCCCTGCTCACCACAGCGGATGCATCCGTGGATGGTGATGCCAAGGCCGAGTCGCCGTCTTCCCCTTCCCCGCTGGTCTACCTCGCCGGCCTCTACGACGTGACCGACGCTGGTGTGCACTCGTTTGTCCTCCTGACCACCGCCGCCAGCGTCACGGAGTGGCTCCACCCGCGGTCGCCCGTAGTGCTGTCGACCCCCGCGGAGGTGGACGCGTGGCTGGACCCAACTACCCCCGTGGCACAGGCCGTTGCGCTGACCGCCCGCCCCGCGTTTGACAGCCTCTCTTGGACGCCCGTGACGTCGGCGTTGAGCACACCCACCGGTGTGGCGTCTGCTGAGCAGCCGTGCGTGTCCACCCTGGTGGCGGGCTGCCGCCCGGTATCGTCCTTTTTTGGACCTTCGACCTCGACTGCCACGGCCAAGGCCGCCCCCTCTCGTATTGTCCCCTCACCGGCCCAGCGGACAGCGTCACGGGCAGTGGCGTCATCTCAGGCAGCAGACGAGACGGCGCCTGCGCCTTCCTCACCGCCGCAGACAATGAACCCGCCTAGTGCACCGGCACCGCCTGTGTCATCGTCGCCTTCAAATGCTGCGGTCGCCAACACCTTGGCGACCCCGGAGCCGGCCGCGTCCCCCGTTGCTGCCGCATCTAGCGATGCAGCGCGACCGGCTGCGCCGGCCTCGCCTCTGACCAATGTCCACGCCTTTTCGCCTGCTCCTCCCTCCCCCATCGATGCTGCGACTCAGGCAGATGCCGCGCTTGCTGCCGTTCTCCAGCGTGAGGAGGACGAGGCCGCATTGGCAAGTGGGGGCGACCGGGTGCGTGCGCGGTTGGGCCTTCCTGCCCGTCCGTCTGCCGCGGCCGGCGGCACACGGTCGGCGCGGCCGTCTGCGGCACGACCGTCCCCAGTGGCGTCGCCGTCCAAACGCGGTCGGGGAGGTGGGGCGGCGGCAGCCGCCGCGTCACCAGCCAAGAAGTCCCGCAACGGCGGCGGGCAAGCGTCTGGAGGTGGTCAACGTCGCCTGGACGCCTTCTTTTCGCGCGCGTCTTGAGTGCCGTGGGAACGCGCTTTTGATTTTTGTCTGCATGCTGCAAGTGCTCCTGGTGTGCTTCTTTGCGTCGTCAAGTAATCCGGTGGGTACCCTTGTTGCCGCTTGGTTGTTCTTCTGTACATCTCTTTCAATCAAAGACACGACGTCAAACGGTATTGCACGTGCCATAGTCCATCGACTCCATGTTGCCCGCCGTGTCAATGGCAGACACGACGAGCTTGTCCGTCGCCTTGGCCCCCAGCCGCGCCCGCAACGCAGCGGGTGTCGGCAACACGACCGCCGCTGGGGGCCCGCCGTCTTGCCCCATTCCGCCCCCCACCCACTCCTCGTGCCCCGCATTGTCCCCGTTCACGTAGTAGCCGAGATGGCCGAGGCCACCGCCCGCCCCCACGTCGCGGCCAACGCGGACGGTGAGGCGGCCGTCGGTGGTCGGAGCAAATGACGGGTTCCGCCCAGGCGCGAGAGTAGCGCCCGACAACACACACAGTTTATCCTCTGTGGAGACCGCCGTGATGCCCGAGCTGGTGCCGCCGCCGTCGTCCTGGGCGGGCGGGTGGAGCAGCCCCTGGATTTTCCTGCCGAGGTCGTCCAGCGTCGTGGGCGTCGGCGCCGGGGTGGCGGCAGCCATGGACTTGTGCTTGGGCATCGGCACTGCCGGCGTGGCGTCATACAGCCGCTTTTGCGCGCGGAGTGCCCGCTCCAACAGCCCATCCCCCCCGGTCTCGGCCCCGTCGCGCGAACCGTCACTCGTGGCTGCGGAGCCCGGCGGGGGCACCCGCCCAACCGCACTTATCCAGGGATGCCACCGTAGGCGCGCAGCGCAGCCGCGGTCCCAAAACGGACGCTCGCCGGTGAGCGGCCGACCCGCCTCGGTGACCGCCACCAGCCGGTTCAAATGGTCAAAGCCTCGCGCCATGATGCCCCCGCCCCGGTCCGCGGCGACGGTCAAGCACGGGTGCGGCAGGCTGAGGCAGTGGCCGAGCTCGTGCAGCGCAGCGCCGACGGTAGTAGCGGCCAGCGCCCACACCCGCCCGCGGCCGCCATCGTCGAGGCAAACCTTGCCGTCGACCTTGCCGCAGTCCGTGAAGGCGCTCGCAAGGCCTGCCGTGTTGGCGGGCCAGCACCACACACTGCTCCCACCAAAGAGACCCAGCCTCCCACCGCCGAGAGCCGTGTGGCCACGCACCTTTCGCGCCGCCCGGTCCCAGCAGGAAAAGCTCATAACTGCCACGTCAATCAGGTCGTCCCGGCGAGCACACCCGCTAGCCGCCTCGAATACGTGGGACCACAGTTTTTGACCGTCCATGCGGCAAGCGGCGCGGGTAGTCAGGTGTGGAAGTCTATGATGAGTCACGTCCTCAACCAACCGAAATGTGCGGCGACCGAGGCCCTGGTGATGCATCATCTCGGCCGTCGCTGCCTGCATCAGCCGCCCGGCGGTGAGCAAGCGCGCCGCGCCGTCTGCGGCGGTGTGGGGCACGTCACATCCCGGGTGGGGAGGGGGAGGCACTTCAAACGAACCGTCGCCGTCGGATGCGGAGAGCCAGACGAGCCGTACGGCCTTAGTGCCGGGCGGCCCAATGCCGTCGGCAGAGGCGTCATACGACACGCAGAGGCAGGTCGCATCCCCTCCACAGGGGATGGCGCCGAGTGTCAGGGAGTTTGAGCCAGGCGCCAGGTCCACAGCAGCCTTCCAAGCCCCGCCCACTACCGCAAAGGATGCTGGCGCCCCGTCACTAACCGCAACAGTGACAGCAGTGGCGCCGCCAGAAGCGGTGCCCTCCAGCAGACAGAGTGGGTAAGGCAATACTTCCCCGTGTCTCAGGTTGGTCACGCGCACATCACCCGAAGCGGGTGCGCAGATGTCACCGTCAGCTGCTTGGGTAGCGTCCTGGGAGGCCGAGTCTGGCGCCACGTGACCAAGCACGTCCGAAACAGTTAGGGACTCGACCGCATGCTTCAACCGCCGCAGCCGCTCCATCGCGTCGTCACGCCGACCAGCGACGCAGGGCTGGATGGCAGCAGAGGCTGAGTCGGCGCCTCTCGAGCTGAAGTCGGTCCACAAAGGAGGCTGGGGAGGCCTGAGGGCCTTCGCCTCGACCGAGTGCGCGTCGAAGCGCCTCCGCCTCGACCGAGTGCGTGTCCAACCAGAGCGCCTCCGCCTCGACCGAGTGCGTGTCCGACCAGAGCATCGTGTCCGTCAGGAGAAAGCCAGTTGCTGACACGATTCAGCAACAACTACTACACCGTATAATTATACTCATTTCATTCGCCTCCTGCGAAGACGATGCTGCTCGACGATTCCAGGGGTTTCGAAAGATCAAAACACGGCGCCCGCCACGTCGGGCCGGTTGGCTGGCTCGTTCTGGTCTTTTTATCGCGGCTCTCCGCTCGGCTGACGTAGGGCCGTGCTGGACGTAGGTCGTCTTCCTTGGCTACACGTCCGACATCCATCGCGTCTTCTCCTTCGGATTTTTTCCCCGTCGTCGTGGTGACTGCTGCGCTGGCGGACGGTACCTGGGCCAGGTCGTGCTCGGTCGTTCGTCGTTGTGCCATTCATGTCCGACACCTGGCGGTTCGTGGCACTTCCCACCGACGTCCGTCGGCCGTCTGCTTCCCTCCGTTGGTGTTTATGGCTTGACGTTGGTGGCTACCTGGGGCGAGCCTGTTGAGACGGTCGCTCCGTCACCGCGTGCGGCCATCGGCTCGCGTCGTGAGCCACTGGTGTGTCGTGTGTCCGCCCCGGCGGGTGTTTGCTTCCGTCACTAGACGCTAGTCCATATACGTTTCCCCTGTTTTGTGATCCCCTAGCCGCCCAACGGTTGACGGTGCGGCCTCCCCTTCTCGCCTTCTCCCCCTTATTGCCCGCTATGGCAGTCCCCGACTTTGACCCTGCGCCTCTGCACGGCCAGGTGTTTGACTTTGAGGTGGAGAATCAGTTGGACATCCAGCGGCGGGATGACGACATGGCTGAAGGCCGGAGCACGGACCTGTGTCGCTTTTTCTTTTCACCTCAAGGCTGCGCCAAAGGCTCCCGCTGCCAGTACCGCCACGCTCGCAACGACCGGCTCATCGTGTGCAAGCATTGGCTGCGGGGCTTGTGCAAGAAGGACGAGTTTTGCGAGTATCTCCACGAGTTCGACCTTTCCAAGATGCCCGAATGCTACTTCTTCTCCAAGTTTGGCGAGTGCTCCAACACCGAGTGCATGTACCGACACATCGACCCGGAGAAGAAGCGGAACGAGTGCCCCTACTTTGCGCGTGGCTTCTGCAAGCACGGGCCGAAGTGCCGCCATCGACACGTCAAGAAGGTTGCGTGCGCCAACTACCTGGCGGGCTTTTGCAAAGACGGACCCGAGTGCGTGTTTGGCCACGCTCGCTTCGAGACGCCCCGCGCAGACGGTGACGACGACCCGGGTGGGATTGACCGGTTTGGATTTGGACGACCCAAAGGGCCCGCCCCCAAGATCATCTTTCGCGACAACGTTGCCACCGCGGCGGCGGCGGTGCGCGCCTGAGGCGGTCGGCGCATGGTCGCCGCCATCGTCCGTGCCGAGGGTGGCGGGTGTATGGAGACCCACAGCAAGCTGAGCGGGACGCATTGGTGCTGAGTCGCGTGTTGACCTCCTATCTGCACACAGCCGCTGGCGACCCGATCGCAAGGAACAAGACGACAAGGAACATGCTTGTGATGACGACGGCAAGTCACAGCCATTCAGGCGGACTCGGCGGCCGGCCCTTTGGGTGTACTAGGACTAAAGGTGTGGCATTGGTGTGCTCTTTTGCCGCGACTAGTCCAGTAGCTGGTCGCACTCGACTGGTCGGTGGTCGACTGGGGATGCGGGCCGACGTGCATGCCAATACGCAGCGTGTCATTGTTTTGCATGTCTTTATGAAGAAATAAATGGTGTCCGAGTCTCATCGTCTTCGTCACACTTCGTATCTTTCACGCCACCCGTCTCTATCGCTTGGTGTTGTTACATGCCCTCCGCGCCTTGACTTTCGCCTGGCCCATGGCGAGACAATCTTGTGATCATTGCCAGCTCCAATGACCTAGCACCCGAGTGCTGTAGCTAGGATTGAAGAGTGCGAAGAGCCAAATCTCTGACCCAAGCGCCGCTACCTCACGCAAGCGGCGTGACAGATGCCGATACCCATCCCAACCCCCGTTGTCTCACGTTCCCCTCGACCGGCAACAGGACACAAGATCACATACGCAGGCTGCGCCCCGTGCTCGGACCTAACAGGGATAAGGACACTGCGCCGCGCGGCAGCAACGCACGCAACGGTGAGGCGACAATAGAAAAAAAAAAGCGAAAATGTGCTCTAGAAATCGACTCGTCAAACAGGGCAGGACGGAACAGCGCGACAGCGGGCCAGAGGAAAAAAGATAAAGAATCACAGAGAGATGGGCAACGCGCAACGCTTACTCCCACTTGGAGGCCATGATCTCGGCGAGGTCCAGGACGCGCAGGGAGTACGACCACTCGTTGTCGTACCACGCAAGCACCTTGACCATGGTGTCACCGACAACCGTGGTCATGGACACGTCCACGGCCGTAGACTCGACCATCCCCTTGAAGTCAGACGACACCAGCGGCTCGTCCGAGTACTTCAGGATGCCCTTCATCGGGCCCTGGGCGGCCTTCAGGAAGGCGCCGTTGACCTCCTCCTTGAACGTCGGCCGCTTGACCTCAACAACCACGTCGCAGACCGACACGTTCGGCGTCGGCACGCGCAGGGCGTAGCCGTTGAGCTTGCCCTTCATCGAGGGGATGACCAGGGCCACGGCCTGGGCCGCGCCCGTGGTGGTGGGCACAATGTTGAGGGCCGCCGACCGGGCGCGGCGGAGGTCACGGTGGCCAGCGTCGAGCAGGCGCTGGTCGCCAGTGTAGGAGTGCGTCGTCGTCATGGTGCCCTTGACGATGCCAAACTCGTCCTCCAGCACCTTGACGAACGGCGCCATGCACATGGTCGTGCACGAGGCGTTCGACACAATGTCGTCGGTGGCGTGGTTGTAGTCACCATCGTTGACACCCACGACGTACGTCTGGATGCCCTCACCCTTGCCGGGCGCGGTGATCAGCACCTTCTTGGCGCCAGCCTCAATGTGCTTGGACGCACCCTTCTTGTCCACAAACACGCCCGTCGCCTCAATGACAATGTCGACGCCGAGCTCCTTCCACGGGAGCTGCAGCGGGTCGCGGTTGGACACGACGCGCACCTTCTTGCCGTTGATGGTGATCGAGTCCTCACCAGCCTCGACGGTGCCCTCGAAGGTGCCGAGGATAGAGTCGTACTTCAGCAGATGGCACGCAGTCTTGACGCCCGACGTGTCGTTAATGCACACGACTTCCAGGTCGGAGTCGTTCTTCGCGGCCCAGGCGCGGAGGAAGTTGCGGCCGATGCGGCCAAAGCCGCTGATAGCGACCTTGAGCTTCATCGTCGGCGCCGACGACGCGGCGGGGGCGCCGGCCTCGGACACGGCGGCAAAGAAGGCATCGTTGGCGTCAGCGCCAGACACCGGCTGCAGCATGCGCGCGCCGCTGACCGAGCGCATGCCCGAGAACTGGGCAAAGCTCGCGCGGCTCTGTCATTGGGGAAAGACAGCGGGTAAGGCAGGGCAAGAAAACGCATTGACAGGGGGGGATCGAGCAACAAGCGGATCAGTCAGCAGCGTGTCGACGGCAAAAACAGGCCCGCTGCCAAGTGCGCGTGTGAAACGCCACCGTGATTGGGCGGCGTGATCCCGCGCAGTGCATCGCCCACGCATCGCCCATGGGCTCCCCCGCGGCACCCGAGCACCCCTTTGTAGCGCGACGCGGTCGATAGGTCCACCCCACCTCTCGGGCCCAAACCACCCGACGTACCGAGCAGATCTGCTTGGTGGGCGCGCGGGCCCCCGCCACGCCCGTAACCGTGCTGCCGACGAACGCCATGGTGATGGTGGTGGGTGGAGACGACGAGGACGAGACGAGGATCCACACACCGACACGGGCGGGCGGCTGCGGGACGGGAAGGTTTGGGGGCTGGGAAGGTGATGCGGTCGACGGTGAGGATCTGGGAAGGCAATGGGGAGGGGCAACTGTGCACTGCTTATGAGGCGGCACGACCCCAAAACAGGCCTCCCGCGCACACAGAGAGGGGGGGGGGGGTCCCAGCCGATGGGGCGCTGCGGGCTCTGCCAATCTCGCCTCAGGGATGCGAGATCGATGCCTGAGGCTGTGGTGGTCCCGACAGTGCTGGGAATGGATGTTCCAGAGCGCAGGTTGCGAGTCCAGGGCTGCCAACCACACACCACTCCCGCAGGGCACATCTCCACCGTTGGTGTCTCCCTGGCCCCGAGAATTGATGGGGGCGCGAGGGCTTGTCTTTGTCAGATTTTACCACGGACCGTCACTGGCACCTGAGCCGCCGTTGTGGCCCCTCCTTCCGACTTGTGGCCCCTCTTGGGGATGTGAGATGGGGAGTGTTTGGCCGTGATCCGGTACAAAAAAAAAAAGACCAGAACATCAAAAACCGATGGTCCAGCGAAGCGCAGATCCCAAGCGCTGGCCGCCTCTGGGGTTCCCCGCGCGGCTCGGTGACCTCGGCACGGCGCGTCTGGGCTGTCTGCTGTGCGGCAGCGGCGTGCATGCCTGTTCGCACCCCACCGCGGCGGTGCATGGGCGGCCATGGCGGCGGCGGCGCCCCGCTGCTGCGGCGGCGACGTGACGCCACCAGCGGGCGGCACGGCGGCGCCTCTGGCAAGGCCGGCGGTAGGGCATCCGGCAGCCGCCGGTGGCCCAGCGGGGCCTGACCAGAGGTAACGCCGGCGACTGCAGTGGGGACACCGGCGAGCGGCGGCGAGTGGGTGGCGCACTGTGGGGGCTGGGCGCGTCGAGCGGACCGGGCGCCCCGCCCTGCAGCTGGAGCGGTCGTCCCGGAACGCCGCCACCGCCGCTACATGCCCCACCGCCGCCTCTGGCACACGCATAGGCGGCGGGGTGTCGTCAACAGGGTCGCCGGTATGGTCAGGCTGACGACCGTCGCGACCGAGCTGATGTAGACAGGCCAGGAGGGGGGTTGGTGGCCGTCAATGGAAAGGCGACAGGTGCCTGAGGCGCGAGGCACAAACACAGGCCGCTCGGGTGACCTCTCTCGACTTCTCGGGCGGCCATCACCATGCGCACATGTTCACCGTTCCAGCATGTACGACCAGGCCGCGCAGGCGACAAGAACGCACACAAGCACTTGCCACTACAGCCACTGCCGCCGCCCAGTGCGACCGATGGCCACTGACCGCCCTCACCGCCACATTTATCATTCCTGGACGTTGCCTCTACTCGACCGTGGGTGCAACGCGCCCCCTACAGTGTGCGTGCAGCTCCCGACCCACCAGGTCTTGCATCCCATATGGACAAATCAATTTCCTTCCATGGTCCACCAGCTTGGTCGCGTCCACCATACAACCATTTTCGTTTGTGTACACAGAAGCAGCAGCAGCGTCATCGTGCACCCCCCAGGACATCCCCCCCCTCACGCCGACGGCACAGACTCGAGCGTCACCTCCCCCACCCACTCCC
>Ga0209093_1002458_pt1 | contig 10273 bp, 12 predicted proteins | sample SidtaG_4_FD_187450 | JGI IMG/M metagenome (GOLD analysis project Ga0209093, IMG submission 187450) | Marine algal microbial communities from Sidmouth, United Kingdom - Sidmouth_Male1 metaG (SPAdes) (version 2) | ecosystem: Host-associated > Algae > Red algae > Unclassified | place: Sidmouth...
CCGAGCGTAAGCCGGACCGAGATATGATCTCGACCAGGGATAAAATCCCACCGGAATTCTATCCGGGAAAATTGAGAATTCTTGGGATAAGTCCCGAGGTATTGGTTTTGGGTAAATCCTGAAATCTAGGAAGTCTTAGTGACTTTCTTTCTTCCGCCCGAGACGGGCGGGGGTCCCCTTCCAGTGGAAGGGCTGTCAGGGATGCTGGGCAGGGGCCACTAGCGGCCCGGGCCTGAGACCGTGGCCCGTTGGGTACCGGTCGCCCCATGGTAGCGCCAGGGGGTCGGGATTGTGCACGTCCTGCGTCTTGTTTCTGAGGGTAGATGAGAGTATGCTTTGGGGTCATCGTGCGTGTTCGAATAAATCATCGTTGCGTTTGCGTTGCCTCCGTCGTTTTTGTGCGCTTCGCGCCCAGTAATCCCGGCGTTCGCGTTGTGACTCTGGCGTAGCGATCCGCATCCTGTGCTGGGTTTTCTGACGGGGTTATACCCCGTTGGCTTTGAGGGCAGGATCCGGTACACTTCCGCATGGCCTCAAAGAACGTCTTGGCCGCGTCCGTGCCCATGTTCTCGGCCAAGTTGAAGAACGCGGCCGCCGCGCGCTTGGACTCGAGCTGCGTCCGCTTCGCAGCCTCCGAAATCATCGCCTCCACTGTCTTTCTCCACGAGCTCCACACCGAGGATGCCCGCGCTCTCTTGTATGTCCTCTTTGTTGTGGCGCATACGCTTGGCCGCCTTGACGCCCATGTCCGGTCGCGGCTGGAGCGCGGGACGCTTCCCGCGTGAGGGCTTGTCGCCGCCGCCGTTGCCATCATCGCCGCCGTCAACGTCCCGCTGACCACCAATGCCGTGAAAGCGGTCGGCGACGGCGTTGGCGTCGGCCGCCGCCCCGCTGAACTTGTCCATCTCTCTCAGCACGCGCCACATTGGGATGCACGTGCACGTCACCACATGACCGGTCCGCTCCGCCCGCGCCTTTCCCTCCCGCTCGCGCTCGTCGTCCGAGCACGCGTCTTGCCGCACGGCTTGGTACGCCGACTCGCCCGAGTAGAGGCCCGCGGCGGCGCGCACAAGGTCCTCCACAGTCAGCCCCCCCGTCCGCTGCTTCTTGTAGGACACCACCTTGAAAAAACGAGCGAAGCGCTGCACGTCGGGCGCGATCTTTCGCTCAATTTGCGTCTGCATGGAGCCCGCCGTGCGCTTGCTCCATCGGCCGTTCGGGTCACTGGGCTTCAGGCTCTTGGGGATGCGCTACACAAAGTCCTCCTTGATGGTGTCCCAGAGACGTTCCTTCGACCAGTCCGCGCCCATGTCCGACCGCTGCGACTCCAACTTGAACGCCTTGCAGAGAGCCACCTGCTAGTCGACCGTCCACATCTTTCCCTTGCCGTTGCCTGGGCCCTTCTTCTTAGCGCCCGCGCCGCCCCCGAGGCTTGGACCGCCGCTCGCGCGGCGCCCCTGGTGCTGCGGCGTCGGCGCACCGCCGGTGCTGGATGATGCCACGCTCCCGCCCGAAGACTGGATCCACTCGCTGTCGTCACCGCCGCCAGCCCCACCAAGGTTCGACATTGTTGGTCGCGGCATCGCTCCCCGTCGGGTGCCGGCTGCTCGCTTCTCACGAGCACGGGTACGTTCCGACTTGTCCGACTCTGTGTCGCTTGGTGGACCGCCGACGACCGGTGCGCTCTTGCCGGGCGCCCCGCCAGCGCCAGCGCCAGCCTCTGCGCCACTTGCGCTTCCGCGGCCAACCGGCGCGGCGGCCACTAATGTCGGCGCCATGGAGCCCGCCCCACCGGCGGAGCGCTCGTCCGAGGTACCACGACGGGCGCCAGAAGCAGCGGCTCCTCGAGGCTTGTACATCACAAAGCGGTCAGACAAGAGGGGAGGGTCGGGCGGAGGAGTCTTGCCAGAAGCAAGCGCGTATCTCACGCGAAACGCGTGCAAGCGCCAGACGAACTCCTCGACACCGAGCTCGCTGGCGCGCCGCAAGCCCGCCAGGTGCGGGCGCCGATCAGTCCGCGCCTTCTTCTAAGGGGTTGGAGCCGCCTCGTCGACATCAATGGCGTCGCCGCCACCCAGGGCGGCGCCGGACTTGGCCGGTGCTACGGCGTCCACACCGGTGGTCGCTGCCGACTCAGGCAGCGACGCGCAACCGCCGGCAGTCGCAGGCGTCCCGCCCGTCTGGGACGTCGCCGCTGCAGTGTCGGCGCCTGCTGTCGCGGACGGCAGCCGAGGTGCCGCACCCACAGCGGGAGGCGCCGCCCCGCCCGTGCCACCGGCCGTAGCAGGATCGAGCCCAGGGGGGGGAGAAGACTCCTGCCACGGGTTGTGCACCCGCTGGTACCAAAAGCCAGGAGGTAGAGGGGGGAGTGGGGGAATTGGCGCGGCGTTGCCATCGGCCGACTTTGAAGGGGGGGAGTCGGGCATGGCGGCTTGCCGTGTCGAGCGACGTACGGCACAGCGACAGCAGTGGACACACCGTCCGTCGAAGGCGAAAAATGGCGGATGCACCGCCGTTGCTGAACGGGCCGCAGAGAGCGGGCACGTTCAACGTACACCTCTACCCGTGCGGTCCCCGCAAGCGAACCGCCGAACGCACAGGACCTAAGTCGACTGACATTGTTGGTTGCCCCCATACTACCTGCCAACGAGGACTGCGGCACCGCCCCCCGTGGCCCTCCCAGGCGCACTCAGAACGGTGCGGCCGGGGCACAGGAGTGTGCCGGACCCCACAATCGGCGTTCTTGGACTGCCTGATCGGATGTCCCGAGAGGCTCACACGAGCGGTCCGTTGACAGGCCTGAAGCCCCACGAGACCCGTGACCCAGAGGGAGGCTGACGGAAGGTTTCCTCGACAGGCGTGCACCGTACGTCGCGATCTCGGCGCCGGACACATGGGGGCCCGCCGTCAGCCATCACGAACTCGCGAGTGGCAGGACGGTTGCACGGAGAGATTGTTCACGAGGCCGTCAAGGACACCGCCCCGAAAGCCCGGGCACTTGTCCCCACGTCCCGAAGGACACACCACCGACGCTCGGGTGGACACACACGCGTGCCGATGCGTCCGCCAGCGCGATCCATTTCTCCATTCTGGACCGTCCTCGGCCGTCAGGAGGCACCCAAGGCGACACAGGAGGAGTGAAAGCGCGGTGCAATCGGTCTGACTCAGCAGGTGGGGGCAGGCACGCAGCAGAGGTTCACAGAGGCGCGGCCCTTGTGCCACGCGCATGGCTCTCGAGGCACCCGTTTGCGCGGTTCGACAGGCCACTGTGGCCGCAGGCGACCGCTCTACCGGCATGATTCAGGCTCCAACACCTTCCACCACCTGAGGGGGTGCGACCAAAACACACGGCACGCACTCGAGCGGATTCGAGCCAAATTGGTACCGAAAGGCCTCCACGTGTATCGCTAGATGGCCTTGATTTGGGCGGTTCGGGCTCCGTTCACACGCTTTCCGTGACATGTTCGGCCGCTATCCGACGGACGCCTCTTCATTTCGATACTGGCGACCACGCTGATACGTGTCCTCCGCTGCAACCACCCAGTGCGGCCAACAACGTCGAGGCCAACGGCGCTCAGAACCTCGAAAGGTAGTCCTCTCCATTTTACCCTTTACATTGCCCGTTGGCAACGCGTTGGCCCGTTGGCAACTGAGCACTCGCCGGGCCACACGTAGCGGTTTCATTTCACCGTTTCAGACCGTTGGCCCGACATTGGTGGGAATGCTCTAAGACCAGAACGGTCTTCATGCACGCCAGGTCGCGGCCAATCAGAGCCGCCGCAGCTCTTCTATGATGCAGAAGGTCCACGTCGGGCTCCTTGGGAACCGAAAATGTGCCGGCTGGATCTCGGATGTCTCCTTGAATTGGTTTTCCCGTCGCCTCCGCCCAAGCTCCCGCCGCGTGCGTCTCTTCAAAGCTGATCACTAGCTCGGCCGAATACTTCTTGGACACCGCCGTCGTCAGAGCAGCGTATGGGAAGCGCCGCGACCGAATCAGGCGCGTCAGAGTGCCGATCAGGCGCTCGGCCGGAAACTGCCAGTACGGCCATGCAGGGCCACAAGCGCGAATGTTGGCGGGCACTTCACGAAGGGCCACGACAGGCGGTCGACAAACCCGAAGGCGTTCCACTTTTCCGGCGTACACGTGCCGATAGAAAGCTTGGAAAAAGTGCCTGAGGAGGTTGTCTGCGGCCAGCGAATCTTCTTCGGACCAGGAACTGGGCCTGAAAAGCAGGTGCCCGGCTTGAAAAATCAGCATGAATATCTTGAAAAACTCTTCAGAAATCCGGTCCGCAAGTAGGACTTCACCGACGCTCGGCAGGAAATACAGCCAATCGACAGCCTTGTACGGCCCAGAATGCTTTTGAATATTCCGCAGCGAGCGCGCTTGGCTGCGCGGCACAGTGGAGCGGCCTGCCTCGATCTCACGGCCGATGGTCTCTCGCGCAGCTATAGGAATAACCCAGGGGTTATTAACACCCAGCTTCTCATTTTCGCCGGCAAACAGCTCCCACATGCGTGGTACGACGTTGCATAAAAACAGGTGCATCGTATCGTATGGTAGCAGGTCCGGTCCAATTTCCCAAAGGTACTTCAGGGACGGGTAGCGCGCCTTGTGCTCCGGACTCGGGGCAAAGAATAGTGAGTATCCCTTAATACCCTCCTTATGGGCCAAGGCGCTCACGGCAGCGTTGCTCTTGACCTTCCTACGTGCGTTCTCCACTCTGGCGGCTCCTGCCGGAATGCTAGCCGCTTTCCGCCGCGGTGTTGTGTTGCCGCCCACATCAAAGCGACGGCGCTTGGATGGGGGGAGGTCGTCGGGGGCGTACGGAGGATAATAATAACGGCGGTTGAGCCATACCCCACAAAACAGCCTGAATCTGCCGGGGTACTCGCCGTTGCCACCGATAGCCTTCGGCAGTTTGTCTCCTGCAGTCATGTCTGTCGTGAATCGCACATCAAAGGCGCGCACGCCTTGGGACTTGGGAAAACCTGTCACGTTGACGCCACTCACGCCTGCCGCCAAGACGTCGAGCGCCTCCGCGATGGAGTTTAGAAAAGACTCGAAGTCAGCAGGTTGGCTTCGTCCGGTTGTGATTCCCAAGATCAATTGGGACACGACTTGAACTCTTGCGCTCGGATCGACGTCATTTATCGTCGCGATAATCGGCCAGCCTTCGAAACCTCGTTGCTTCCAGGCTTGGAAACCGTCCGTCGAAATACTCAGGGCTACGCAGGTAATAGTCGAGAAGTAGCGGATCTCCTCCAACTTGCCAAAGGTGGCGCCATCGTACCAATCACGAACGCCCTCGGCTGGGCTTGACGCAGCTGCTTCGCGTGCTTCCTTCACAGCCGTGACCATGCCCGCCCAGCTTTTGGCATCGGCGAGCATCATCCTGAGCCGCGGAAGAAGTGGCCAGTAGGTGTCCTGCTTGTGGGGTTTTCCGTCGGCACGGTACCGCGGAGCTTTACACGAGTCACAGGCAGTGAGGGCTTTTCGTTCGGCTGTAAACGCCACACAGCCACCGCTGCAGCAGTCAACCTTCTTGGTGTACAGGTCGACACTTGAATGGACAATGGCATTGAGGGCGTAGGGAGTGTGGCAGGTCCCCGCGGAGCGTCGCTGCCGGAGGTAGTCTTCGGTTGCTTCCCGAGACAGACAGTGCTGCACGACAAAATTGTAGGCAACGAAGTCGTCGATGTTGTCTTTAACAACCTTAACGGGGATGCAAACGCCGTTGGGTCGCAGCGTAGGTGGCTCTGGATTGGGCGCAGGACCACTCTCAGCCTCCCCGCTGCCGGCGACTGTTTCAGCCTCGCCCCCCGCTCCCCCCTCGCCGTCACCAACACCCCCTCGGCCAATTGCAGGGGCGTCGGCGGCAAGGGGGGCGGCCGCAGCCGCGGCAGCCCCACTTGCCTCTGCGGCCGCAACCTCTGCAGTCCTTGGGCGATGGGGACGTCCGCTCCTCAGTCGCCGATGTTCAAACCAGGTACTGCGGCGTACCCAGGAGGTGACGCCCGGCGCCCCCCCGCTGCATAATGAGCTGTCACACTCCCGTAAGTCCAGCCTCAGGGAAAAAGAGGGAGGGAGATCCAGGGCAGGAGCGGAAGGACAAACAGCAAGAGAGGAGGATAAGGCGAGGGAGGCGAGCAGAAGGCTGGTGGAAAGTGCACAGAGGGTGAAGGGGCGCCGTTGGGCTTCTGCCGAAGGCAAAAACGGGCTCCACCCCGTGCGGCGCGGTGAAAGGTAAGGTAGGGAGGTACGCGCCACGACGACGGGGGGCAGCGGGAACTTTACCCGAGTCTATTGTCGGGTGACGTTATATTTTCTACCGTATGGGTCTGAGGCGGGTCCTTCATGGCTATTCAGCAGCGGGTTCTAGCGCAGGCGAGGGGGCCTCAGATATGGATCCATTTGTCACCTGATTGGATGCTGCTAGAAGCCCTAGTGTCTAGTCCACCAACAGCATCATTTGATGCGATTCGCATCAATTGATGCCCTTTTTCGACTCTCGTTCTCGCGTGCTTCCCGTGCTCTGTTGCGGGTTCTGCGGACGAAAACGGACTCAAAGCAGTCTCGTTAGTCTTGGGGCAAGTCTCGTGCCTCCCAGCATGAAGAAAATGTGAGCATTGCCGCGTTTTTTCTGCGCGCCCGTAGGTGATTCCCGCCACTCAATGAACATCGTGACGCCTGTGCTGGTCCCCGCCACCTCGCGCGCCCCCGCCCATTTTTTGCCCCTACCCCCACCCAGGTGCTTCTTGTGACCCAGACGGTACCTCCAGGCTTTTGCCGCTTGCCCGTGCGCGGTCAGCGGTGGAGCTCGGCGTACCTCTTTGGTGGGCATCGCGGCCCGTGGCACCACACTCTGCTCCCCATCCCCTGTTTTTCGCTGTGCATTCTGCAGTTTTGGCCCTCCGAGATCTCCCACGGTTCCCTCACTCTGCACAGCAGACATTCGCGGCTCCCGGCTGCCCTCCCCGCCACCGGTTGCTCCCCCCCCCCCCCCCCCGCTCGCCCCCGTGAGCGTTTACTCTTCGCCGGCCTGCCGCAATGACACGACGCAAGCAAGCGGTGGCGTTGAATGCTCCTCGTTCCGCCCCTAACGCCGTCAAGAAGTGAGCTGCAAAGGCGCGCGCGCCGCGTGCTCCCTCTCAGCCGACCGCTGCGGCCTCTTCGACGCCACCCGCTGCAACCTACTCGACACCGCCGCTGCCGCCATTGAGGCGGCCACGTCTGTTGCCTCCCCCTCCCTCTCTGCCATGCCCTCGGATGACTTTGACGTTGGGCCGGCCGAGGCGACGGCGCCCGCTGCCGCTGCCGCCGCCACCGCCAAGCCACCAGGGCGCCACCGGCGGCTTCTTCGACCCCGTCACTGCCGCCATGAGCAACGGCATGCGGCTCGAAGAATCGTCGTACAAGTCGGGGGGGGAGGGCGCGGCGTTTGTGTGGGGGCGCCGCCACTGCCGCGGCCGCCTCCTCCGCCGCCGCGGCAGGCGCTGTCTGCCTTGCACTCGCAGGCGGGGGCGGGCGGCATGGCCGCCGCTCTCACGCGCTATGGGCGCCGCCGCGCTGCCACCGCCGGCGCGCGCATCTTCATCGAATGGGACGACGAGGAGGGGGTGGCCGCCATAGCCGCCGCGACCAGCTCGGAGTATGATGGCGATTTTGGCGGCGGCGGCAGTGGGGGACGACGCTATTGCGTCGCGGGGCGGGGGGGAGGGCCGACGTTTGACCCATGCAGCAGAGGTCTTTTGAGTGTTCCTTTACACGTTTCTTTGCACGAGGGTCACCCGGGAAGCGTCCGCTTCACGTCTATCCGGAAAGGCAGCTGCTTCGCCTCAGTGATTCTTTTGAGAATAGCAACAGTGTGCGTCTGTAGGTGCGACTAGGCCCGATTTCCCACTCAGATGCCCCAGAATCGCCGATTCTGGTACCGCACCATTTGATGCGAAGTCCGACATCATTTGATGCGATTTTGAGGTAGACTAGACACTAGGCAGCTTCGGGAAGCTTGATCGCGAATGTTCCAGATGGCCAATCACAGCGTTCCTGGGATCCTCTCGGACAACCGATTGGGATACAACGGGCCTGGAGGTGTTCAGAAAATTCTTGAGGCGCCCAGACAGAGGTCCATGGGTGGGGGGGGGGCGTAATCCCGGTTATTCCCTGGTTCTGTTCCCATACGGCCAACTCGCCCGCCATCCCCACTCTTCCGTCCGTTGTGGCGGCGTCTGCGGGGCGGGGAGTGCCGAGCGGGGTAGGGAGGTCCGAAGTTCGGAACGAAAAGCAGACGCCTGCAACCGCCGGCCGCGAGCGTCAGTTCAGAGGGGGCTCGGGGGGTGGAGGTCGACCGCGCCGCCTAAACGGTTACGGCGCCGGCGGTGACGCCACCACGGCCGGTATGAGACACGTCTGGAGCATCCCCACTGGCGGAAAAAGAGGAACGCGACGAACGGTTGCGGCAGCCCGCGGAGAGTCGCCACCGCCAACGGCGCCGCCCGAGCCGCCGCCCGCGTCGTTGCCGAATTCGGCAGCCGGCCCGACCGGGCCACCGTAGCGCGTTCTGTAGAGTCCTCTGCACGAGCATTTTCGTGCCAGCGCGCGCCACCGCTCGCGTCCGCCGCGCTTATGCCGCTGTAGAGAACACCCGTCCGCCGCCCGCCACCTGGGCGGCCGGTGCGCCCAGTCCCGACGCCGATGCGGAGCAGGGCGGCCGCGCGGCCGAGGCCTCGGCGGCGGCGACAGCTGCCGACAGCAGCTTCTTCACAGCTCCTTTCGCTGTGGTGGACCGTGTCGCCGTGCGACGCGCTACGTCGTGCGCCGTGCGAGAGGCGGCGATGATGGCACCGGCGGCGTCGGCTACGGCGGCGGCCGCAGCAGATACCAAGACAAAAAAGGTGGCGGTAGCGGCGCTACCGCCGCTGTCTCCGTGGTTGTCCACTACCGTTAAGGACGCTGACAATGTGAACTACAGCGTCTTCGAAGGCGCGATGTGCGCGACCGTGGACAGAGGCCATTTGGTGACAGGCCAACGTCGGCGGTGGCGTCACTGCTTTTTTAGTGGACCGAAACGGCGCGTGGGGTGCGCGGTCGCGCCGCCCCCGCCCCCGGGTTTGCAGCTGACGATTGGAGGAAAGCAGATTGAAGACAGTGTCAGGATTTCGTGGATAAACCAATCCAGTGCAAATCCTCAATTCGTGAAAGCATCCCCGTCGGCTCCAACTCGCCACCATACGTCAAGCTGGTCAGCCCCCTGCCCCCCCGACTTGTGTAGCGTTGCCCCACTGCGACGCTGCCTCCACCACAGCGAATGCTTGGCTGCCGTGCTCAGCACCGCCACGCAGGATGACATCTATCAGAGCCACGACCGGGGAGCATGACATAAACCGCTTCTCGAGCCAGTTGCTCGCCTGGACGTACGCCCAGTACGCAGCTGTCGTGCTCCACCGCCCTCGCTCCATTATGGCAAAGTCGTCCACCCCAAGCTGGCGCAACAGCTGAACCCCCCCGCGCTTGAATGAATGCGTGCAAATCTACTCCGCCGAACCCAAGCCCGCCACGGTAAGGCTCCCACGAAGCCAGGACAGGAACGCCTTGGCATGGACCCGCTTCTACTCGTCCGAAAAATGCTGCCCAGTGCGGTCCTTTGTAAAAGAACATAAATGGTACCCGTCTTGCTCGCCGCGAAGCAGCAGGTAGGCCCCCATCAACAGCACGGGGTTCACACGAGGATCGCCTGCCACGCCCCGCCAGCTCTCGAGCCTGAAGCGCTGCCAGCGCAGCCCGTTCTTGGCATTTTCCCGGATGTCTACGGGAAATGTGAGGTTGTTGAGAGCGTCTCTGCTGATGCGAGCGCGCCTCCGCCTTCGGATTGTGTACAGAACAGAACATGATGAGACAAGTACAACAAAGACAAAGGGAAGCAGGCAGTGGGAAATTGTCAATCTCTACCTCATCCCATGAAGCGAGAACACGAACAGAGCACAAGCCATAGAGAAGGTGAGCAAAACAGCTGACCAGACGCCCTCCAAAAAGACGTACTGGATCTTTGTAGCCTCATAAGATCGTAGCATGAAGCTGATGCTGACCTGAGGGTAGATTGACTCTCGCGTTCTCGTGCCACGTTTTGACAGTGTGAACGCAAAGGAGGTGAGAGCACCTCAGCTGGCTCAAATCGACGTTTTTCTCCTTTTTTCTCTCACCCGCTCTAACCTTCTGACGGGGCCTTCGGCCCAGACAAGGTCCCCACTCCCAAGAGCCTGTCTGGCTGTG
>Ga0209093_1002462_pt1 | contig 10267 bp, 12 predicted proteins | sample SidtaG_4_FD_187450 | JGI IMG/M metagenome (GOLD analysis project Ga0209093, IMG submission 187450) | Marine algal microbial communities from Sidmouth, United Kingdom - Sidmouth_Male1 metaG (SPAdes) (version 2) | ecosystem: Host-associated > Algae > Red algae > Unclassified | place: Sidmouth...
GGGGGGGGGGGGGGGGGGGCGGGGGGGGGGGGGGGGGGGGGGGGGTGATGGGCGAGAGAAAGATGGGCGGGGGGAGCTGGGGGAGGGGCGGGGGTAGCACGGGGGCGGGGCGGGCGCGGCGTCGGGTGAGAGGGACGAGGCAGCCCCGCGCGCGCACTTCGACTTTGTGTGTAAGGCGAATGCATGGCTCGCGTGCGCCGTGGAGGGGGCGGTTCTCTCTGTAAGATCTCCTCAGGGCGGAAGGCTCTGTCGCGTGATCGGCTGTGCCTCTCGACACCGTCGATCTCTCGATGGGCGCCGCGCTCCTGGGATTGCATCCGCCGATTGCATGCGGCTCATGAGCTTTACATAACAAAAACATTGACCAAAACACATAGCAAGCAGCCGAATTGGCAACGTGGCTGTGTCGTTAATATGTTTAGTGCTTCTCTGGTGCGCTGGAGTTGACTGCACAGTAGCCCGCGTTGGAGACAGCCTGGCAGCACACCTCTGGCCTGCGTCGCCAAGAAGTCTCCAAGAAGTAACCTAAAAATGAGCACTGGCAGAACCACCGACGATTGCGCTGGGATGCATGGTCGGGGCGGGCGCCGTCTCATCGGCGGCCACGTCGCGCCGGATTAGGATTTCGCCCTTCGTCGTCGACTTGATACGGAATGCGTGGCCCCCAGCTGCGTGCCCGACAATGGAGAGGAGCAGCGTCTTGGCTTAAAGCTTGTTGTACGGGATGGCCGGCTTCAATGCGTAGGCAGTGCTACCCATCACCCAGAGATGTAAGACGTCAGGGTTATTGCCGCAGAAGTGGTCTTAGGGTGTTACGGAGCCGTCGGTGTTGGGCGAGCGGCTGCGCAGGAAAACAAGAGCCATGAGCAGCTCCGCCCACAGCGTCTTGGGGGCAGATGTAGTCCAACAGCACCTCCTGCAGGTGTTCCATGCTCGTCTGGTTCAGACGCTTCGCCTTGCCGCTCATTTGGAAGTTGGAGGGCGTGCTTTTCTCGGCTTTCATCCCCTTGTCGTTGAAGAACGCGACCATAGAGACACTGCCGACGAGCTCACCTCTTCCCACTACGTCGCAGGCTCCGGTTCTCTAGAATCTTTTTCTCTATGTTGTACGCTTTCCGAGCCCATTGAGGAAGTGTATGAGCACGGTTTTTTCGTCGTAAGGGTGTCCTGTTTCCGCCTTCTCCAATGGAAGCTGTTTCGCGCGCCCATAATAGGGGAGCAGTTCCTCACCCGGATTGATCATGAGCAGTGAATACTACTGCGTCAACTGCAGCCGCCGGGCGTACATCTTGGCCGTGAACACGCTTTCCAGCGCGTCCCAGACCTCTGTGACCTTAGTGAAAGCCTGAACCGATGGAAGGGGGTGCAGCGCCACGCTCATCTTGAGGCGCCCGAAGGCGCGTCGGGGCTTCTTGGACCACGCGGCTTCCACCGTCGGATCGGTGTCCGCGTTGGTCTGCGGGTCGGTCATCGCCTCCCACAGCTCCTTGTCTTCCAGGCTTGCCCATGACGTGTAGTCGTTGTCAAGTTTCTTGACCCGGAACTCGGTTGTGTCGACCGGGATCGTCAGCTGGGCGGGGTCCGTCAAATCTGGACCGGTTTGTTGGTGCGTGTCGGTTGGGGGGCTGGGGTTAGATCGTGCACAAGGCGGTGCCGCACCAGGCGCAGCTTAACGGTGGCGTTTGAATCTTCGCCGTCAGCACTGGGCCCAAGACCTGTCAGGTCATGCACGATGGTCATTTATTGCAGCCTGCTCAGTTTTGGCCGATCCGAACGGAACACGAACGCAAGGAGAACTTTCGTTTTCATATATAAATTTTGTATTTTTCGCGCAAATACATCTGATCGCTTCGATTTTCGTGTGCGCCGAATTTGGCAGAATTTGACAATGGGGGACGGGGCGTGGCTCTCATCAGCGACGACGACGTCGACACGGGTCCGCCACGACACCTGCATTGTCTCGCAGCCCACGCTGTCGAATGGTCGGCGACGCGACACCATCGATTACTCGTGGCTCCAGCACGCCCACTACTCTCTCTGCGACCTGTCTGCAAGGTGCCAGAAGTGGTCATGTCTGGGAATTCTGCCGCTACCCCCTCTGTTGGTGGTGGGCCGAGTCATAATGGTAAGCTCAAGTTGCCATTCAATGTGGGCGTATGTCCCGGTGTGTATTGCGCTTAGTGCCATCCGCCTTTTGTTCCTGCTGGTCATGTATCATGCGAGAGCGAGAACTGACGGTGCGGAGCTGGTGCATTCCCCTTTTCGGAGGTTGTTCGACATGCTGCTGTGTGATTTGTATGCCTGTCTATTCTCACTCGCTGGTTTATGGCATGAAACAGGTGCCCGAAAGTGCGGCGCTTGCCGCGTACCAGGTCACAGGGTCACACACTGCCCGCTCAACGTGGAGGGGAACGTGCGCTGCCGGTGCAGTGATCCGTCGTGCGGGCCATGCTCTGCGTCTTGCGCCGTTTGCAAGGTCGTTGGACACCAGCCCGACAACGTGGAGGCGCTGATCGTTGGCAGGGCCGGGCCTCGATGGTCGTGTGCCAAACACGACGTGGAGAAAATGCAAGGTCGTCTGCAACCTGCGCTTCTGCACATTCGACCGACGGTGCGCGCTCAAAAGGAGACCACTCGTGGCCAGAAGCGTGTACTGGCGGGGACGCGGCCATCGGACGGTGAGCGGTTTCGCGCGCACGTGGCGCAATCGGAGATAATCGATTTGACCGGTTTGGGCGGTGCCGCTGCGGCTCCTGCTATTCGAACGGCGGCCGCCGTAGCTGCAGTGGCCCAGGACGCAGGGGCTTCTAGAGAGGCTGGCCGCATGCTGGGGGCGTTTGTGTCAGATGTTGGCACCCAGCGGTCTGGCGGGACGGCGCAACCAATTCCAGGGGCGCTGGGAGCGGTCAACTTTGACGAATCGAAAGCGGACGTGATCGCATCGATCCGCGAGGCGCTGAAAACTGCGCCGAAGTACTCGTCGGACACGCGCGCGGCTCGACGGCGTTGCAACCGCGAGGCCGGTCTCGGCTCGTGCGGCTTCAGAACACCACTGGGAACGGGAGACGTTCCCAGGAGCACCGCTGTTCTGGGTAAGGACCGCCATGAGAGGAGTTGGACGCTGGTAAGGATGGACTGCATGCCAATGAGTGGGCGATCAATCGGACAGCTGTTAGACTTGGATCCAAAGATTGTACCATTTGGTTTGAAAATGACAGAGTTTGAGCCAAGAACGAGGATCCTGCCTGCCTCAATTGAGCTCTCGGGCGACTATTCACGGCACGCACACAACACTTTGGAGCAATTCTTGAAGTGTACAATTGTCCTCAGCACTTGTGTTCCGTTCGGATCGGCCAAAATTGGGCAGACTGCAATACAACGAATGGTCGTGGCTGCGGCGCGCCCACACCATATCTCCCCGCGACGGCCCAGCGGGCCGACAGGGAATCTCTGGTGACCCGCGCTGACACTCGCCACCATCCCCTCGGGCCCACACGAAACTCCCTCCGGCGCGCGGTCACAAGTCACCCACGCAATAACGCCACGCATAATCGTCCCGTCGGCTCGTGCGCCCGCCGGTGGCACGCGCCGCCGCTGGGTAAGGCCGGAATGCGGCGCCCAACAGGCTCGGGGGATAAATTTCCCCCCCGCACATGAGGTTGTCCCTCACTGAGTCGGGGCCCTGAAAGGACAAATCCTACTGTAGATGGACAACCGAGGACGGGAAAAAAGGCACAAAGACATTTAATCTCTCTCACTCGGGGCGCTGCTAGCGCCTACAGGGTTTGGATGGGCCCCTGTGCTCTTTCCAGTGCACAAACCAAGGTGCTTTCCAAGGTTTGCACGAGCCACATCTGCCTTTCGGCATGTAGGGCACATCCAGTAGGCTCCACATGGGCATTCTGCCCATCCGGTACCCGTACGAGGCCGTGTCTTTGCGCAGGCCCGGGAGGTGGTATTCTCCATAGCGGCAGCCTTTAGAACGACCTCAGCCGCCTTCTTCACATGCTCAGCTTTCTTTTCGGCCTCCACAGTGGCCCTGTTCGCCACGCGGGCGGCCTCCGAGGCCACTGTTGCGGCGTGCTGTGCGAGCAGGTCCGCGGCGGAGTGCAATATTTTGCGGCGCACCGTCTCCTTGCCTGTGGATAGGCGCGCCGCCGCCGCCGTGGTGCGCTCCGCGGACGCCCTGATCACCTCACTTGCTGCGGCGGTCGCCTCCTCGCTCAGGATGCCGCGGTGGGAGAGCATTCCCGTTGCCTCGCGGCAGCGACGGGTCATCGTCACAGTATCTAACGACCACAGCGCGCACCGTCGAAAACGGCCCCGAATGTGGGCGGGGGTGAACGCCCGCCTCATGGCAGTGAACACCGCACCAAGGATCGAGTCCCGCGCGAGGCTTCCGATGACCATGGATTCATTCTTCGCCTGCTCCCCGCGCGCCACCGAAGACTTCTTGTCAGAGGCAAATTGCATCTCGTCGAGCGGCTTGTTGATGAGCGACGAGTTGGTGGCGAAGAAAGACAGGAAGACGCCCTTGAGCAGCGCCGACTCTATAGTTTTGACCTTCTTGTGCGACCCCAGCTGGTCTCCAAACAGGAGCGCTTCTCTTCCGGGGTTGCGGACGCCCCACTTCTCCGCAAACAGGTCCATAACCTCTTCAAACGTGTCGGCGTTGAGGTACCCCATCTCAGTCAAGAAGAAAAAGCGCGGCCACTCCCTCCAGATGGTCGCGGGGTCCTTCTGTAGCTTGCAAGGGACGTCGGCCCACTGACCCTCGTTGAGCTTGCCATTGAGGACGCACACGCTGAAGAAAACCGTCCCGTTGGCCTCAATCAGCGTCAGGAGGGAAGCGACCGTGTTGAGTCGGATGAGCGGGGCGCTGGGGCGGTCCTTGCCCGGGGCCTCGACCCGCTGCGTCTTCAGCCATCCGCCCGCAACACCACCCCTGTCTTTTCATAGTTAAACACCCCATCGGCGCGGAAGGAGATCAATATTTCTCTTTGAGAAATATTGACAGCTGCTCACAGAAGCCTTCGACGTCCTCTATCACCTGCGCCCCCTCCCGCTTGTATTCCAGGGCTTTGCGAGCCCGCCAGCTGAGCCAGTGTCGGTGCGAGTTGACCCACTGCCGCACCCACCGAACAGACACTGCCAGCCCCCACATTCTATGGACGACCTCCGCGATTTGCATGATTGAGAGGGAAAAGTTGTTGATGGAGAATGCATGTAAAACTGCGAGGAGCGCCTCGTTCTGGTCAGACGTCAGCAGGTGGTTGGCATGGCGAGGCCCCGCGCCACCCCAAACGCGCTGCCACGCCTTCAGCACCGCAGCTTCTGACACTTCGGCTTCTGCAGCTACCGCGGATACAGCCGCACAGACCAATTGATGGTCCGGAAGAGCATCTTCGAGTAGCGGGAGAGCCTCCGTGGCGGGCTTCATCGCCCGTGGTGGCGCCATAACAGGGGAGATAGAGACCTCGTTGCAATCCGAGACAAGAATCTCGGTTTTCCAATTTCGGTCAGATTTGTATTTTTAGGGCGGCGACTCACTCGTGCAGCCGTGAGATAGGCGGCCGAAGAAAGCCTCATGCTCCGTCATCACAACTCAGTGGTAATAAACCCTGAGCAACACAGAATGAGAAGTGACGCTAGAGCCGAGCAATGGTCCATCCAACTCACAGCCAGAGCGTTGTCCACGTGAGTCTCAAACGAGAGCAGACTCGGGCCCGTGAGCCGCTGGCCTCTATTCCATGCCCACGGGATTTGTGTCAGCCGCTCGCCCAAAATCGGGTTCAGGGGCTGTCTCGTCAACACGGCACCGCTTTCAACCCACAAATGGTATACGGCAGAGAGGGGGCCTCAGGACTCTGGAAGAGGCGTGTGCCTTCTGGGCCCTCGAGCGCGATCGTCGTGATGGAAGCCCCAGCTGATCGACAATGCTGGAGGTCCTTGACCGCACCGACGTGTGTCCCAAATCCGAGACGGTGACCTTCCTCCTATTGAGTGGCACCAGTGTCGCTGTCGGCCAGTGTTTGGCTACTGCAGCAGCACTGATCCGGAGGGATCACGAGCAGTGGCAAGCATCTTCCCAAAACATGACTTACAACAATACGGAACGACTGACCAGCTCACTCACATGTGAGGGGGACTCACGACTGTGTAGTGGAGCACCTGTCGAGTGCGTTCCCGACGGAGATTGGACAGAGATGCACACAGTGAAGTCCTCACCTGGCGATTCCTGTGAATGAATGAATCGGACAACGAGAGCATTTAAAAGTTTGTACGATTCATCTGAAGGACAGTGCCTTCTGAAATGTGTGCCTTGACGACAAGCACAGGAAGAGCTTGTATTGCAACTGTACTCGATGCTGCTGCGCCACTCTGACCAAAAAGTGAATTCACAAAAACGGCGCTCAGCAAGTGGCTGGACCAGAGGCGCTAGGGAGTTGCTATGGCCGCTCAAATCTAGCGTCGACGCACGTATCAATGTTGATCCTCTCTTGAAGGGTGCTACATGCGTGGTTTTGTAAGGCAGTTGCGCTTCTGCTGTACTGGAAGTTTTTGTTCTTCGAAGGGCATCTCATTTCCAGATCATCCTTTGTTCATATCCTTCATCGATTTGTCTTCCTATTTTTAAAACTGTTCTTTCAAGGAATGTACTCTCTTGAGCATAGAGGTTTCCCAAATTTGTTCGTTCGTGGCTTGAATATCTTGATATCTTGTCAGTCGGAACGGCACAGTAGGGCCGACGACGGCCGCGACGGCGGCAGGGACAGTGCGGACGGCGGCACGCTCCCCCGCGCACGGTCATCTACCCAGGCGCCTGTAGGGTTTCAAAAAGGCAGTCTAGCGGAATCTTAAACGCGAGGGGGACAGCGCCAAGTGTCTAGGGACGTACGCAAGGGCGTTGGCGTGAGTGACACGTGCCTCTCTGCAGAGCGCCGCTGCCTGTTTGGTGGCGGGTCGAGCGAGCCGTGGAGGACGGCGCGCAAGACCGCGGTTCGGGGGTGTTTGCAGCACACATCGCGCCGTGCACGCCACGGTAAGGGTGGCGGCGGCCGCCCGGCAGCCGCCCCTGCCGCAGCGCATTGCAGCGCGCGGGGCGGTCCGCTCGCGCCTCCCGCCGGCGGGGGCGCCACCAAACCCCTCTGCCGCCGGGCCTGGCGGCGTATATCATGTGCCTGCGCCGCCGCCGCTCGCGCCCGTGCCCAGTGCGTCACGCCGTGACGGACGGACCGGCCCGTACGCCATCACGCACGCACACACCCCCACACACCCCCGACTCCCGACCGGTCGAGTGGTTGCCGGCGCCCGTGCCGCCCACCCCCTTCCCACCCCCTCCTCCCTCTCTCGCACGCGGCGTGTCACCCGTGGGCCACCGGCCTGCTCCAGTCCTGCTTGCCGCCCGGCGGGCGCCAAACGCGCGGCCGCCCCCGGCTCGGCGCGGCGCGTGGCAGTGGCGCCGACCGCGTCGGTCATCGCCCCCGCCCATGCCGACCGACATGGGTGCCCACCCGGCGGGCCGGTCACGCCCCCGGTGCCGCCGGCCCGCCCGCCTGACCGTTGCGGCGGCCGCCGCCTTGGCCGTTGCGGCCGCCCTCCTCGGCACCGTCACTTGCGTGACGCCGGTGACCGCGCAGGCGGCACCGTCCCTCACGCCCGAGGTGGCCGACCAGTCGCTCCCATTAGAGGGCCAACCGTCAGAGCCCAACCCCGTACAAGAGTTTGTGCCCGAGCCGACCGAGACGCCCGAGCCGGCGTGGCGCGCCGCCCAATGCCGCGTGCCTGGGGAATGGTGTTCGAGGGCACAGCCGTGTTGCCGCGGCAACCAAATGTGTGTCAGCGACAAGTTCATTGCCAATGGCTCCTGGCACTGCAAGTGGTGGTTTGGCAACTTTCGAGGGATGACTCTGACGCCGCTATCGAGGTACGTGTTGGGGGGGGTGGGGGGAAAGAGCCGTCGTACGGGTGAGAACACTGTTTGTGACGAGGCCCCTGGGGACTCCGCGTGGAGGTCGAGCTAGGTGGTGGCACGCTACGGCGGTGGTGGCTGGCAGAAGTGGCACAGGCGCTGACAAGTCCTTCTCTCGCTCGATACCTGTTCAACTGCTCTGCTGTTCTTCCCTCGTGCTGCTGTCGCCTCCCACAGGTGGGACATGATGTCGGATCAGCTGGAGCCGACCATCCGCCGCCTCAAGGCCCTCAACGTTGATACCATCTCCCTCGTCTTCTACGAGTTCCAGACCTCGGAGCTCACTTCTGACATCCACTTAAACTACTCTCGCTACAGCGCAGACCCGATGGCGATCGAGCGGGCCATCACTGTCATCCACCAAAACGGGCTCAAGGTGCTCCTCAAGCCCCACATTGGCCTCAACAACAACCAGTTCCGGGGCATCATCAAGCCCTCCGCCGCCTACTTTGCCGCCTACAAGAAGTACATCTACTTTTGGGCGGACGTGGCCAAGAAAAAGAACGTGCACTCTTTTTGCGTCGGTGCCGAGCTCAAGGGCCTCGAGCCGGCGTCGGCCTTTTGGCGGGAGGTCGTCGCCGGCGCGAGGTCCCGCTTTGGGGGGCTCATCACATACGGTACGTGGGCGACATTTTGGTGCGCTGTTGCGCTGTTGCTTTGGTCGGTCTGCACGCGTGGCGGCGAGGAGTTGGATTAAGTGTCGTGGTGTGGGGCACGGGACGTCGTCAAGGCATTCCTCGTGAAGATGCTCGGTTTCCTCATTCAGAGCAAGCAACTAACCACTCGCTGCTGGTCGCGTTGGTCGCTTCCTCCACTGCAATCCTCTTTCTGCCTTTTTACCGTCTTTCTTCTTCCACGTCCAGCTGCCAACTGGGACTCGTACGAGACGGTCGACTGGTGGGACGCCGTTGACTTTATCGGCATCGACTCGTACTTTGCGCTCGTCAGCGGCATGGACCGCACACACACGGAGATGGAGCTTCGCACCGGCTGGCAATGGGTGATGCGGGAGATGGACAAGTGGCATAAGAAGTTTTGGAGGCGCAAGGCCATTGTGTTCCTCGAGTCAGGCTGCCGCTCCATCCGCGGCGCCGCGTCGCGGCCGTGGGACTCCGAGATTTGGGGGCCGACGGATATGGCCGAGCAAGCCAACTACTACGCCGCCATGTTTCGCGTCGTCGGCCGGTATCCCTTTATTCAGGGCTACTTCCTGTGGCACTGGGTTAGCTACCTCAAGCATGGGGGGCCCAACGACAAGTCGTACGCTGTGTGGAACAAGCCGGCGTTGGGGATTGTGAGGGACACGTTTTCGGGCAAGCCGAAGCCGATGAAGCAGTAGGCCAACCCCTACCGGCACTACGCTGCTCGTCTGGATGACGATAACATGACTGTGTTGCGTGCGCCCTGTTGGGTGTCGTCTGGTCCCACTTTTTTGTTGATGGGTCGGGGCCTGCGCCCCACCCTGCGCATCTCATGCCTTGGCAACCTGTACGCGTTTTGAACAACAACGGTTTGAAGTCTGCCTCAACGGCTCGTCCCGGGAGGAGTGTGTCAGTCCATCTGGCGTTCCTCTCTTGCCTTGAGGCGTATCGCTCCCTGGGCCGCCCACACCAGAATCGCCCAGTTGGGACGCGGCCGAGGCGGTGGCCAGAGTCTGCAGATTGCCCGCAGTCTCGGCATCATCAGCCGCGTCGGCCGAATTGGATGGCCTTGATTCGACATTGATCCGCTGCAGCTCGCAGTGGCCGCCACCTCGCTGCTTCCCTGCACGGACCGTTGACGCTGCCGACGCTCCGTCCTCAGCTGCTGCCGCCGTTGTGGGTTGGACAAGCTTGCCACACCCGCCATTCGCGTCTTGCCCGTCATGGCCTTTCTAACCCCCATGCTAACTGCGACCCCTGCCGTTGCCAGCCGGCCGCTGGCGCGCCGCCTCCTCGGCCGCCGCCGCCCCCTCCGGCGCGTCCGCCCCCGTCGCTCGGGCACGCGGCTTGGCGGGGAACGGCCTGCGGCCGCCGTCTGTGCGAGTGTGGATTCAGCCGGCCCCGTCCCCGCCCCGCCCCTGGCCGATGGGGGTGACGGCGGAGCGGTGCCCCGCGTCGGCGCAAAGGGGCTACGCCTGGACGATGGCGGCGCTACGCCCGACGCGCACGTGCGGGCCTATGGGGTGGGCACGGTGCCGACGGTGTTGGTCGACGCGGCGGGGGAGCCACTGCTGCACATTGTGCTGGCGTCGCCACAGATTCCTGGCAACACGGTACGCGTGGGGGCGGGCGGGGGGGGGGGGGGCATGGGCCC
>Ga0209093_1002464_pt1 | contig 10264 bp, 14 predicted proteins | sample SidtaG_4_FD_187450 | JGI IMG/M metagenome (GOLD analysis project Ga0209093, IMG submission 187450) | Marine algal microbial communities from Sidmouth, United Kingdom - Sidmouth_Male1 metaG (SPAdes) (version 2) | ecosystem: Host-associated > Algae > Red algae > Unclassified | place: Sidmouth...
CCTTGAGTACCCTCTGTCTGGTGCTGTTGTCATGCAGTACACTGGCTGGCGCCACCGTCGAGACGCTTTCACTGACGCCACGTCCGAATATTTCTCTTTTCTCTCGTGGTCTTTTCTCGACCCACCACCTCCCGTGTTCCTTTGGCATTGTGTCGGCTCTTCTCTTTCCTATTTCTCATCTATTAGCTGAACCCCTTCACACTTGTGTTGTGTGTTGCTCTGCGTTAGGTCTGAGCATATTACGTCACATCCGTCTCTCCCCTGTGTCGTCACAACGTTTCTGTTGGGCACACAAATCCCGACGTGTCCCATTTACCAGCTGTGCTGCGACGGCTCTGTCGTGTTGAAGTGTTGCATTCTTTTTTGGCACCTCCTGTTGCTCTTACAGTTTTTTTTTTTCCTTGACGGGTCCTGCAGGAACGATTCGATACACTGTGTCCTTTTTTGCGTCGATTGTGAGCCACAATCACCAGCTTGCAGGGCATGATACGTATGCTGCGATGTAGACAGGACCGCCTTCAGCTGCTCATTCCTGTCACACAGCTCGCTTCTTCCGTGCTGGCAGGTTTTGCTCGGTCCAGTTTGTCTCTTCGTGACCAGGGGATGCAACGTTTCTGGGCGGCCCGTCTTGATGGTGCCTTGGAAAAATGCACCGAGTCCAACCTCTTCTCATGTCTTTCTCATCGGCCTCGGATGATGCGCAACGCAATTGGTGAATACCAAAACATGCACGCTGAGAGCCTTTAGCTGATTCGGGTGTAAAATGGGGCGTCCAGGCGAGAGAGCCCTGCAAAAGGGGTCCAAGGGGGGCCCCAAGACAAGCGGTCTGCATAGGCTTCCTCAGGTTAGCGGCACGCATCTATATTATGTGCCGGCTGCTTCGCATTAAGCCTAGATGTCAGCCCAGCTGCCCCTCCTCCCCATGGCCCTGGCGACCAGCCCCACCCATCTTCTCCCCGTGCCCAACCACACGGCGTCTCATTACCTGAACATCGCGCTATGTCTGCCACTGACGAGATGAGTCCCGTTGCGGTTCGCGGTGCAGCTCCTGCACCCGCGACCGCGCCCCGAGCTGCAGGGACGGCAGTGACGGGCGCCACCCCCGCAGGTGCCTCCCTGAGCCAGACCATTGCTCCTGGTGTGGGCACAACGGCCCCTGCTGCTCCGGCCTCGGGCCAGCCGGCAACTTTGGCGGCGGCGGCAGCCGAGGGATCCGACTCAGATTCGGAAGATGGCGCTGGAGATGGCAACACCGGTAACGCTTGCACCGTCTGCGGATATCGCACGAGATATGAAAAAGAGCGCGGCCACAACATTCAACGTTGCAGTGCCGTGAACCGGGAATGCACGTCGAGCCCAGGGGCTCCCGCAGAGTTCAAGACAGCGTCGTGCACGTGCGCGGGAAAAACTGCGAAGCAGAAGTGTACGGCAAAGTCTTTGTAAGTTCCTACGGGACATTGAGGGTGCCATATATTGAGTGCTCGAAGGGCGACAACCCCTGTGGACACGATCATTGGGCGCCCGCACCTTCTAACTATGATTGCAGTACCTTTGCTAAGCCTCAGTTGTCCCTGCATGGTCCTGGTGTGACGTCTGTAGCTGCTCTCTTTGTCAGATGCAAGGCCACCTTCCAATCACCATGTCGCTGCGAAAAGGGTACGAGTGGAAGCTGTCGGCAGCTGGTCGCCGGTCGATTTGCAAGAAGCGGAATGCTACCTACACGGTGGCTTTTATGGTATGCGCCAAAGTCCAACCCATCCACTTGGAGCGCGCCGCCGCCGCTGCCAGACTTGAGGCGTCAGCGGCAGCTGACGCGGACCACGCAGCGGGGCTTCGGCGCTCCGCCGCCCTCCAGCCTGGCATTGTGGACTTGCCAGCTGCTGGTCGCGCGGATGTGATGGACCGGGCTCTGGATGCCCACTCGGGACCTGCTGCTCGCGCCGCCATCGCGCGAAATGGCCAGGGTGTGGTTTTCCACACGGAGTACGCACGTGGTCTGCGCGCGGAGATAGACCCGCGGGAAGCGCGGCTCTACGCTGGAGCAGTCCAGGCCGGAGCCAACTTCGGCTCAAACAACATTGGGGCGGTGCCAAACTCGGACGTGTTGTGCTCAGCCATCCACAAAACCCTCAACAGTCGGGCACGCCAGAGGCGCGCCGAGCAAGCGGCCAACGTGTCCCAGCGCCTTGGAGGGTTGCGCGGTCCAGCTGGCTCCCCTCGAGTGTAAGTGATGTGTCTCATCTTCTCCTACCGCTTTCGCTGCGTTTAGTTTCGCGTTGTCGCCCGATCGAGGAATACGTGCCGCCTCAGTTCTATCCTAACCGACTGTTCCAGTCCCCTGTGTTGCTTATGCCTGGTACGCCCATTTTCTGTGACCACACACAGTAACTCTCGATATGGAGCTGACGACGAGGACGCTGCGCATGAGCCGCCGGCGGCAGCAAACCTCCTTGGCGCTCAGACAGCAGGGCGTCCGCCGGTGACTGCTCTGCAGCAAATGGGCGCCAACGCTCTGACGAGCAGCTTGGCCGACTTCCTTTTCGGCAACGGCCCTGATCCTGACCGGTCTGACTTTGAGCGCAAGGCCGCGGCCGGAATGCGACGCCACTCTTTGCGCGGTCACACTGTCGACGGCTCCTCTATGGCCATCTCGTCCGTCGTCAAGCTCATTTTGAGCGAGTGGGGACCACAAGGGGGCCCGCATCCAGAGTTTGATGACCTACCTGCGGTTTTGCGTGACTCCGTTGCCGCGTGGGTGGCTTCGCGTCGCTGAGGTTTTCTCTTGCTTTTGATGCAATAAAGTAGGGCGCCATTGCTATTTTCACTACTCTCGCTCCACGGGAAGCGGCTCGAACGCCTCCGCAAACGCTCCCTCAGGCCCACCAAGCTCCGGAACGTTGCACGCGGCCTCCATCAAGGAGTGAGTGAAGTGAGAAGCGATATTGTCTGCATCCAAGGAAAAAATAGCAACCGCGTGGAGAAAGGCATCTGGTATCCCCGGGTAGTGATGGTGTGCCGACTTGAGCGCGAAAGAGTATTCGCTAAAGACCTCCTCAATCGGCTGGAACTCGGGGCTGTAGGGAGGAAGCCGCAGCGGGAACACGCCACACGCCCGGATGAAGGCGTCGACCGCCGCCGTGTGAATTGGAGCATTGTCGTAGAGTAGAACACATCTACTTTCTTGCATCGCCCATGGGAGTCCTGGGACAAACTTCTTCATTGCCGGCAAGAGGCCGTTAAGGAAGATCACCCAGTCGTCAGAGTTCTGGGCGGGGGGAGTTGGTGTCGTGACCGCGCGTAGGACACCGCTCTCGGAGCAAACAGCCATCATGGTTGAAGTCCGCAGCATTCCCTTGCTGCTGCGAGAGAGGCACTCATATCTTTGTCCTCTGAGCCACCGCCCCTTGCGACGCCGCAAGTCCCCTCCGTCTTTGTGCGTCTCGTCGACAGACACCATGCACCTTTCAGGGATTGCCAGCAGAATGCGAGCGAACTCCTCTCGACGGAACTGGTCCCTTTCGCGACACATTCGGTAGAGCTTCTTGTACGAGAAGCCGATGGCGTGAAGAACCTTGTCCAATGTCCCAATAGAAGACTTGTACTCGTCTCTGTAGCCAGGCAGGGTAGAAAGGAAGGTAAACACGTCCTTTATTTCCCCTATAAACTGCTCTGGGTCCGAGCGCAGCACAGCGTCCACTGCGCGCAGGAAGTGGGTGTCGTACAGGACGTTGTCCGCGTGGCGGTTTCGGATGACGGGGTCTGGCCACCATTCCCCCGAATCGAGGTAGGCCTTGATCCACCCCGACACCGTCGCACGGTTGCAGCCGAGACGCCGAGCCGCGTCCTTCTTGGACAAGCCCTCAAACAGTACCCAGGCGACCGCCAGGCCGCGGGCAGTGTCGTCGAACATCGTGAAGCACCCGTCGCCGCGGTGGCCTCCACGAGCTCCGTCTAGGCACCGCTGCCAAGGTGCCAAGGTCCTCACTTAAGGACGGTAAACAGCGTTTTGTGGCCCCCATCAGTGCTCACTGAGAAGCGAAAAAAGCGATTGGAACACATCGGTACGCGTTCCAACAACTAAAGTGGACGGCCAGCGGGCTAGAACGTCAAAACAATGGCCTTGTCCTGATTCGTGCGAAATAGCACTCGCAGCCCGTACTTTTGTTCTCCGTCCTAGCGGTCGTGATAAGTCTTCACGTTGCGCCCGGGGTGGGACCCCGCGGACCCACGGCCGTGTGGCAGCGCTCGCCGGTGGGGGGCTCTTGTCTGACATTCCTTTGCGGCGGACAGGAGAGATGACGGTAGGCAGCGTCATGAAGCCATGCTGGCCAGGTGCCAATGTTTCTCGCCTTCCCCTTCTCGCGCACTGCGTAAGCGCGCTCTCTGGATACTGGCTGCCGGCCCATGGGCCTGTGGGACAATGATACCTGCTTGCCCGTGCCGTTGACGCGGGTTCTTTGCTGATGGGCGCCAGCCGCGCTTGATAGATCCAAGCTCTCCCGCCCAGGATCGTGTCAGAGGGTGCACCGGCGGATGAGCTGGGCGCAGCAGCACATGAGATTCGTGTCTTGGCCCAAGCTCTACGACTGGGCTCGTGCTCGGATTGGCGACACGTTTATGGGCGACGGCCGTTGTAGTATCGTCGTGAGCGGTGAGGACGCCGCTGGGGCACGAAAAAGGCATCAGTTCTTTGTGATCAGGCGGCCGCCTTACTTGACGACACAAAAACCGACCACATTAAGGTCTACGAGGCCTGCAAGGGTTGGAGCTGAACCCCACTGACGGCGCGCACGGCGTCGCCGGCTTCCCTATCATCAGATCCGAGGCAGAACCGCTCGTCACCTGGGGCTGTCATGTCCTCTCCCCCAAACGACTGGAGCAGTACTACGTCATTATCGTGACCCGATCGATCATCGCACCCTGCCACTCGGGCAAGAGCGGCATCGCTGGCGCCCGATAGCGCATTTTCTCGGCAGTAGTGCATCCAACAGCTGTTGCCCCAAGACAATCTCCGCTCACCTGTGTCTTAAACGCCCTTCCTTGAGGCCAATCCTAACAGTCACGCGGTCCCGTATACGAGAACTTTGGATGCCTCAACAGCAAGAAAGTGCGCCAGCGAAGAAAGGTAGCAGCGGAGATTTATTTTTCGTAGTGACATCGGACGCAGGCTCTCACAAGGACGTCTTGGCGTCCGCCCTTGACATTAAAGCAGCCTTCTGTTCACCAACTCATTCCAGGCAAATTCTTGAGTAATGGGCTTCGTGGGGGCGCGTCAACTCGATCTTTGCACGCTTGGCGCCGGCCGTTGCGGACGGCCTCCGCCGTAGCCGAGCGGGCTCCGCGGGGGGGGGGGGGGGACCACTGCTCAAGCCTGTCGCTGCCGCAGCGCCTCCGTGGCTATATGTCACCTTTATGGTGACGCCTCCAGGCGCCTCCCCCAAGCCCGCTGCAGCCCTGACCTGCCTGCGGAGCTGCTCGGCGGTTGAGGCTCTCGGCGCCATTCGGGTGCCACCCGGCGCAGAACCGATCGTGCTGAACGTCATGACACAGCTGTCGGCCTCCAGGGCGGTGCTCTCCCTTTAGACATCGACCCGCGGCTCTTGCAGCAGAAAACAATAAGAATTCGAGTTTCGCAGAGCTCTTTTTCTGCATGTCTATCCATGTACCACTCGTGTGGCGAGACAGGGGGGGGGGTACGGAGCGGAAAGGAAGGGGTGGAGAGGAAGGGCGGCCCGTGGCGGAGGGGTGGGCAGTGGGAGGCGGCGCCGCGTCTGTCGGTACGGCCGCCGTCTTAGTGGCGGGGAGACCCGCCAAAAACCCGCACTGCGGTCAAGAAGACCCCCAGAATACTTTCCATACGAACAACATGGCGATACGTGCCGTCCGAAACACCGGCGACGGGCGCATCCTCCTGCCCCGCGGGAAGGAAGGGACGTCGAAGACGAGGGACGGTAGCGTCAGAAACAACATACGACACGCGGCGTCGCGCAGCTTGCGCCGCACGCACGCCAGCGCATAGCTCCCCAGTAGGCGCCACGCCGGCAGCAGCCTGGCGACGACCTGATCCGCCGTGTAGGCGCCCAGTGCGATGAACGCTCGCCACTAGAGCAGAGTGGGTGCTTCGAGGTGTAAAAGCTCGGCGCGCTGCAGCAGACGCGCGCTGGCGTCCGTGGAAGACCTCCTGGGGGGCGGCGACGCCGCGTCAGGCCGACCCCCCCCCTCCGTGGCGGGCGTTTACTTTCCGGGCGGCACGGTTTCGGCATTACCGGATGCAGTCCCGTCCGCCGCGCCAGCCACTGGCGCGATGACCGCTTCGGACACCGCTGCCTTTCCCTCCTTGCAATGTGCCTGGCTCCGCATGGAAGAGGTCAGACCGGCACCGTCGCGCAATGTCCGGTACGGAATTTGAAAGTTCCAGCTACCCCTCAGCTCCAGAGCTACGACCGACATTGCGGGCACTTCGGTGAGCTTGCGGCGCTAGCCAAGGTGCGTCGGTAGGGTTTCTGGCGCCAGAGTGCCGTCGAAAACACGGGCGTCGCCGTCGGAGTGTTCCGCGGCGCCGGCTGTTCCGGCGGCGTTCCCACGCGGGTGGGCGGCGGCGCACAGACGCCAGCATTAGGCGACGGCGACGCCGCAATCTCCGCGTTGTCGACCTCCTCGTTGGGCGCCGAGGGGGCGAGGAGCGGAATCGCCACCGACGGCTTGTTGGCCTCGACCGCGGTGGCCGCGAGCCAGAAGCCGCGCGACAAACACCGGGCCGGGACCGTCGTAGCGCGGAGCACCTCATGTCGCCCGCCGGCGTGGGTCTACGGGGCAGGGTCGCCCCTGCGGCCAGCTCCGGGTGCGTAGGCGGCAAGTGGATGCACTTAGTCGGGGCTTGGTGGCCAGGGGGGCGGGGGGCTGGGCGAGGGGGCTGTCAGTGGCCGCGATATCAAGTCTGCCACAAAGGCGCCGGTAACGGCGGGCGTCTCGGGCAACACGTCACCGTGTGCGGGGGACACGCGCTCCGCCGCTGGCGGGTCTTCCTCAATCGCCCCGCCATATCCGCGGTAGCGGTGGCGTGCGGCGGCGCGGACGCTCCCGCTACCGCGGACATCGTGCCGATGGGACATTTCTCAGCCGGGCGGTGTGGCACGACCTGATTTGAGCGTGGAGTCCGCCGTCGTCATCATGAGCGGGGCCTTCCCCACTCCCGCGGCCATGTCGACCGCACCTCCATCGCGGCCAAGGGTTTTCTGAGCAGCCGCATTAGCGGTAGACGAGGAAATCTCCGCGGTCGTACTCTGCGCCGGTGCAGAACTTTCAGGCACCCCGGCGGCCGATGCGGTGGCCGAGCCGGTTAGGGGGGGATTGCATTCCTCCCACCGATTGCCACCGACAGACCCCGCGGCTCCCCTGGGGACAGCCGTAACGGGGTGTCCCCGGTCCGGCCCGCGCCGCGCGGCACCCGAGGCATCGTTGTCGTCCACCCCCAGCTCCCGCACAGACGGAGCCAGCTCGCAAATGACGGCGGCGCGAACGGCCGCCTCGTGGGCCGCCGGGATCCCGGGAATCCCGACCCGCCCGCCGACGGAGGCCAGCTGGTCCCGGCAGCGCACCACGTGGCAGTCATGCGCCTTGTCACGCGCCCGCTCTCCCGGAAGCCAGCGCGGGAGTTGGGCATCCGGAAGAGAAGCAGAAGGTGGATCGACCCCCGGCACGAGGGTGACGACGCGCGTGTCGGGGCAGAGCGCCACGAACACGTCAAGCGCGTCGGCGTTTTTGGAGAGCATGCAGACCTCCATGAGGTCGCTGGACCGGCTGGCCTGCACGACAGCGCGCCGCAGCAGCTGCCTGACGGCAGCCGAGACGTCGCGCAGCCGCCAGACGAGGGACTCGCGCGCGACGCCGCGCACTTACACCGTCCGAAATTTCACGCGCGGTCCCAAACTCGCAGCCAGGTGCCGCAACGTGGCGGACGCCGCAAATGTGTCCGCAGTCTGCGCCGCGGCCGCCGCGGCGGCCCGCGCGTCCGTGTCCTGGCGCCGGTTTTCGTTCTGGGGGTCGCGACCGCCAGCGACGGCCCCGAGAGGAGCGCCGAATCGGGCGGCCACGACATTCGAACATGTGTGGCGGGGGGGGCGGTTGCCCTCTCAACAAGCCGCAGACTGGGCAGAGGCAGCGCCTGCAGCTCCGGCCGACATCTCAGCAACGGTGGAGTTGCCGGCGGGGGGGTGGGCGGCGACGGCCGGCAAACGTGTCGGTGGAGCCGGCGGCGGCCGCCACAGCAATCGCATGAGGCGGGAGGAGGAGGGTGCGGAAGCCAGCCGGGCCGGGGCCAGCGCTCGGGGCGCCAGCGCCGCCGTTTTGGACAGCGGCCGCCGTAGAGGCCGCCGTGGCTTCCGCCTGATGTAGCGCGGAGGGGCCGCGTCAGCCAGCTGGAAGAGACAATCCGATGTCGGCGACGGGAGGAGGGGCGGCGGCAGCCGCAGGAGCCGGTGGCGCGGGGGGGGAGGCAGCCCCCGTGGGGGAGCTCGAGGCGGTGCGGGCCTCGAAGCGCGCAGTGCGGGGGATGGAGGCGGGTCGGCGAACGCAGAGGCCGGCCAAAACTGGCGTGCCGCCCCGGTTGTTCGACAAAATCGTGAGAGGGCTGCCGTCGAACAAGACGTGACTCCGACTGCGCCCAGCCACTCGTCCGATAGCACCATCTGTAAGGACGCGAGTTACGAGGTCGCGCTGAACCGCCGCCGTCTTCTCGACGGACATTGTATCGAGCACCGTCCCGATAGCATCCGTGGTCGCGGCTATGGCCGTCGCCGCCGCCGTCAACGTCCACGCCGCGGCCGCGGACGGGGGAAGGTGAACAAAGCGCTATTCAAGTGGCCGTCGGCTCTCTACGCCAGTCTGGATCCCACATGGGTTCTGACCAACTGCAGTGTTTCTGGCTGGCTGGGTGTCAAGCATGTGAGCGCTCTTCTTTGCAGACGTGCCGCCTTCGTGCGAGAGCTCGAAACCGCTCGCCCCGCAGCCGTCGACGGAGGCCCACATGTACTGAGCTGCCATGAAGGATGCTGTCCACTGCGGCGCTCCGCGGCCGACACATGACCTGCAGCTGACTCTTCGAATATTTGGCCTCTTCCATCAGCCGTTGACAGTCCCTCTTGGATTACAGCTCGCCCCTTTGGCATGCACACTACTTGCCGGCGATTGCGTTGCTTCAAGTGGCGTGTGAGGGCGATCGAGATGACGGCTGCCCGACTCTGGCTGCAAGCCGAGTGCAGGCCAGACACCCAGCAGCACAGTATCCCGCTCAGCCGCCTGCGCTACAGCTGAGCAGCCTGGGTCGAGAGGCCCCAAAGAAAAGAGCCGTCGCCGACTGCAGAGGAGCGGTGGTGGGTGGATGAGTCTCTGTGGTGTGAATTGGAAGCGGCACAGGAACGGCAATGGGCGTGTACACCACAGCGGGTATCGGCCCGCTCCTCCCCTTTCCTGCATACATCCTCGGAGCGGGCCGCAGGGATGGCCTATTTTGTGGCTTATCGATGGTTGTCGCAGTCCTTGTGGGTACTTCGCTGTCGAGCACAATATTGGGCACGTGCGGGGGTAGTGACTGAGAGACATCGTCGGGCGCGCGTCGAATGCGGGGTCACTATCTTCAATTCAAAACCGATATAGACAGGGACCGGTCGTCCCTTGTCCGCCCTCGACACACCGCTGCCGTGGTTTTCCCGTAGCACTGTTACGGTTGGCTTGTGGCGGCAGACCCCCCCAACCGCAACAGTCGATTCCCTCCAACACATGGGTGGCACCCACGCTCATGTAGTGAGTGGGCCGCTCGACAGCGTGCAGAGAAAGTAATGAATTCTTTCCGTTTTCTGGGAGAAAATACTTTTGTAGCCGGCCTGGTCGTGGAACGGTGTCTTCATTCGGACAGTAGTGGCCAGCCTGCCACGGGAACCATGCGTTATCATTTTCTTGCTGAGATGGGGGCCATCATTTTAATACTAGGCCTCTTAAGCTTGCCCTTTGATGAGGGGAAAGTCAGCGACAGAACCACCTGTCCAAGGCCAAGTCGCAGAAAGTGCATGGTCGCTTACTTTTCTCCCTGCTCACATGCGGACACCAACACGAAAGAGAGCAGAAGGAACCGCACTGGTGCACCTGCCATTGCCACTCGAGCACCGCCAGGTTGTGCATGCCGTCGTCTACGTGCAGTCTCGTGTATGCTCTGCAGCCTTGACCCCGTCGTCGTCGTTCATGGCAATAGCGCGGCTGCAAAGCATTC
>Ga0209093_1002465_pt1 | contig 10260 bp, 7 predicted proteins | sample SidtaG_4_FD_187450 | JGI IMG/M metagenome (GOLD analysis project Ga0209093, IMG submission 187450) | Marine algal microbial communities from Sidmouth, United Kingdom - Sidmouth_Male1 metaG (SPAdes) (version 2) | ecosystem: Host-associated > Algae > Red algae > Unclassified | place: Sidmouth...
CGGCCCCCCCCCCACGGCCGCCGCTCCGAATTGATGCCAGTAAGGCAATCGGGCCTGTAGTACATGAAATTTAGTCTAGTACGCGTCTTAGTACACGTCTAGTATGCGCCCCACTTTCCCGACGATCGTCCTGATTTGGTACACGTCCATCTCAACGCGATTTTCGTTCAGACCCCGAATCGGGCATACAGCGCATATGGCACTAACACAGAAATTGGACACATCGCTGATGAGGAAGCATCTTGCACACATCGTGCTGAAGGGGGGAGCCATCGACGCATCGTCTCCTTTGGACTATTTCCCATCGACGCTCCATCGACGCTGCGATTAGGCATCGAGCAGCCGAAAACCGTCGTCGATGGGACCATCGACGGTCCCATCGAAACCATAAAAGCGATGGGAACAGGGACCAAACCTGGGCCCGTACGGTGCCAACAGAGATTCAGCGGCCGGCTTCATGAGGGCCGCAATCCGCAGCAACGCACGTGCCGGACTGGCAGAAGCCCTTCTCATTGGATGGTGCAATGTGTACAGCGGGGCAGTCGCCACTCGAGCGGGTCTGTGCAGCTCCTCCGTAAGAATTAGCGTTTCTCCCGCTTGCCTGGGCCAAGCCTCAGTGACGGAGACGGACGAGCCGACGGCGGTCACCGACGTCGGCGTCGGACGAGCCGACGGCGGTCACCGACGTCGGCTCGTGGCGCGCGACGAACGCCAAGTCTCGGTGGCTCTGACGGCGCCGCGGAGGCAGGCGCCGCCGCGTGCGCGCGCCGCGACGCTGCACTCGCCCGCACCTTCCGCAGCGCCTTCGTCGCGGGGCGATGCGGGGGGCACCATCGCCCCTGCGTCGTCCCCTCCCAGCCCTGACGGCACCCACCGCCCCCCCACCCCCCCCCTGCGACGTCGGCGCCGAAACGCTCCCCCCCCCACCACCACACCGAGGGCACCGACTTGCGCCCCCCCTCCACCCCCCCGGCACCGCGGGCGCCGACGCCCACCCGACGGCGACGTGACGGTGCTTGGGGGCCGGCGAGCTCCTCTTCCACGCCGTCGAGAGGAGCAGATTCGGCTTGACCCCATCGCGGCGGCGGCGACGGGTACCCTCAGCCTCCCCCCCGGTGGTCGCGGCAGGCTCGGAAGGGCCGTGGCGGGGGGGGGCGCCCCAGCCCGACGGCGCCGCCGCGACAGCCGCCGCCGACGTTCAAACGTGCCTCTTGGTTAGGTCTTTGGCATCCACCACGCCACCATCTACGACGTTTCCTGCTCGTACGCGGCGAGGTGGGCAGTGGGCACGGTCGAGTCGAACGCCAAAAGTTGTCTGGAGTTTACCGCCGAGGCCGAGCACGGGCCGAGGCTGCCCGACGGCTGCAACAGGTTGAGTTCAATCTCCACACGCCCGCCTTCGCCACACCTATCTAATCGCGGCACCTCCACCCCCTCCTGCACACGTCTTCACGCCCACGGATAGACCTCGTTGACGAAGTAGCGCATCGCGCGTCGGTCGTACTCTGGGGACTAGTAGCCAGCTGGAGCAGCCCCGAAGCCCTTCCTGGACGCCAGGTTCTGAAAATCGGGGACGACATGGAGAAGCCGCCGCACCTGGCTAAGCGGCACAGCGCGTATCAAGTTTCCGCCGGTAGCAGACAGGGCCCACTTGAGCCTGCTGCAATCCCTTTCCCCAAAGGGACACCCAGGTACCGAATCCACCACGTCCATGTCGCAGACGACAGCAAAGTCATCGTCCTTGCATCGAATGATGGCGCGCACCTCCCCGACGTGCACCTCGTCCGGGTTGCGGCCCGCACTGGAGCTGTCGCCGTCACTACCGCCACTGCTGCCGTCCTTGGAGCTCCTCCCGGTGCGACCACCGTGAGCTCCTACCGGCCCACTCTCAACAGAAAAGAGGATGGCGTCGTACCAGGCCCTCTCGTCCCGGAATTGCGGTGAGGCCCGTAGCAGCTGCTTGTGCTTGGTGCCGCAGTCGAACTCTGCCGTGATCTCCACGGTGGAGAGAACAGGCACTCTGCGTGTCGGCGGCAACTTGAAGAGCGTGCTCAGTTCCGAGAGCCCGGGCCGCTGTGACAGCACGCCAATGGTGTGCCGCGTCAGGTAGTCCGCGGATCTCCTCCTGGGCGTGCCCGTAGATGCCCCGGGGGCTGGCGCTCCCCCCCCACCAGCCGCTTTTCCGACTCTGCCGCCAGCAGCAGGTGTCTGGTCGCGGCTCGCTCGACGCTTAGAGCCGTCACCAGCGGCATCAGGGCCCCCCCCATGGCCGTAATCAAAGGCCGCTCTGCCACGTCTGGCGCTCAAGGAACGACGGTCAGGCAGTGGTGGCACTAGCAGAAGCGTGCGCCGGGCATGGGCGTCAGCGACGTCGTTGCGGCGCCCAATCTCTCGAGCGCCCTGGGCTTGACGCACTAGCTGTCCGGTGAACGTGTCGATCGCCATATTGGTGCGGCGGTAAAACTTCTTGTCCAACTTGTGGGCCGCCTCGTTAGCGCTCGTGTTGCCGTGACGCAGATGACCGTGGTAGCGGATCGAGTCCAAGGTGTGTGACAAGAGCTTGTGCACCTTCATCGTGTGCACGTAGCCAAGAATGGGTGACATGATGTTGAGCACAAAGCTGGATGCTTTCTCCTGGATGGCCTGCCCCTCCTCCAATGACATCAGTGCGGGGGTAGCGGAGGTTGTCGACCCGGCAATTTGGGCGTAGAGCTCGGCATACTCTGCGAACATGATGGTGACGGCGTCCTCAATGGGCGTCTCGCCGAAAGCGGCTCGATACGCACCCCAGTCAGACCTGAAGCCCGTGGGGAGCTCCTCATCATCGTCCGGGTCCTTACCGCCAAAGATGCCCCCGCCGTTGCTGCCACCACCGGTCGACTTCGCCGCGGGTTTCTTGGCGCGCTTCGCTGTTTGGCCGCGTGCGGGTGCTCCGTTACCACCAGACGCGGCACGGCGAGCTGCTGTTCGGGCACGGCCAGCTGCAGTGTCCTTGTTCGCACCGGTTTTGTCCTTCCTTGGACGAGGCCGGCCGCTTCCAAAGATGCCAGCCACTGCGTACGCAATTACAAAGACCCCGGCTCGATGGTCTGCCCCTGTGAATGTTGCCTGTTTGTCCTCCTCAGGAACAATGTACCTGCAGGGGTTCCGGGCGCGTGCAAAGCAGACCGATTGAGAGTAACATCAGACCAGCGTGGCGCACATTAAGAGGACGCTGTCTCCATCCATGTCAGATAACTGCACGCTTCGCGGTATCGTACATCCAAAAAGCGAACATGGAACAATGCCTGCCCACCGCGCGCGGGGCGCCGCAAGCAAATGGTCTGAAACGGCCACCAAGCGTCCCCAGAAAGCAAGAGAAAGATGCAAGCATACCCAGGCGGTAATCGGCTGGCTCTGCTACGCCTACCCATGAACTCTATGCGCTTGTTGGCAACTCGGAACGTAGCCCAAATCGTCTCGCACAGCGGGTAGTAGCCTTCACATATACAAGGGAACACGCGCACAAGCCTGTGTACGAGCAGGCGCGTGACACCCAAGTCCAAAATCTGCGCGAGCAAGCGGATGGCACCGGGCAGCCGGCAAGGGAACACGGGGGCCGAAGATGGAAGTACCACACAGTTCGACCGACGTGCCACACAGAAGTGTCCAGGCGTGCTCATGGTCACCAACGACCACCCAGCACGACCAAGACATGCACTCTCCAACGCATAGTATGAGGTGGTATGCAACCACGCACACAAATCTGAACAACGAACGTACGTGGAGGGCATCAAATCCAATAGACTCGTACATCATAAATGGCGCAGTCGTCATGCCGGCCATGCCAGCGACGACAGGCAAGCGGTTGTGGGCGCTGTCCATTTCCTCCAGCTCGGCGCGTGGCACGCTCTCCCGCTGGTAGCGTTTGTGCGCCGACCCCTCCAGCTGCCGCTCGACTGTCGTCACAGCGTCGCGCTCCTTGGCGCTCAGCGCGGCTGGAGCCCCGGCCTCCTCAACCCGAACGGTGCAGGTTGAGCACGGGTGCCGGCAGTTGCCACCCTTAAGGCACAACACGGCCTTCTCCTCGGGCTGGTCACTCATGTAGAGTAGCAGGCGGGGGAAAGCCACAAGTGTCTTTCCCTCGTGCACGTGTGCGACACCGGTGTGGCTGGCGAAGACCGTTGTGCGAAAAGCCAAGTATAGGACGCGCTGAAGGAGAGCGCTGCGGCGCTCACGGCCACGAAATTCCGCCGCCGGCTCTTTCTGCTTGCGCACGAGCGGGATGTACGCAATTGGCTCCCACTCTGCGTCCCCGGTGATGACGTTGACGACGCGGACACGAAGGGGGTATAACTTGTGAGCTGATTACATCAAGAGAAACGTGGGCCAGCCGCAATGGGAAACGATGAAGACGCAATGACGCAAAGACAATGTTAGGATCACCGACAGTACTATTACGGTCTGGACCACAAGTCAAAACAGTAGCTGTTCTCCTCTCGCGTGCGCCAGAGGAAACACACCGCCAGACCACGACAGTTGGCTCGCGTCGCTGTACACGAGGAACCCGAGCACGAAACACGAGCCGTCCTTCTTCTCGGTCATGAGCTCCGCCTCATTGAGACGGAACGCGTCCCCGTCCATCGGCGTCTCGCGGATTTTGGAGGGCGGCGCCGGGCCCGTCTCACCGCTCCATATGCGCACATCCTTACCACGCTTTAGCATGTCCAGGATCACCTCGAGGACCGGCCGAAAGAAGACCACAAATTTCTGGCCGTCAACGACTAGGGGGCACCTCACACACCCGGCGCCCAGCACGGCGTCGTCGACGTCGTCCCGGACCGCGTTCTTAAAGTCGTCGACCGAGTTGAACGAGTCTCGGACGGTGGCGTCGTGGCCGCCGTCAATCGGCATTCCGGGCTTTGTACGGTCCCAGGTGTCCAATAGGTCCCACAACTTCTCTATTCTCTCGAGCGAGATCCCGCCGCCTCCGCTCTCCAGCGCAAACCGCTGCACGGCGCGTAAGCGAAAGAAATCAAATCGACCAGGCCGCCAGCCCTTGCGCCGGTTGACTAGCGGGTCGGAGTGCTCCCAGTCCCCCTCCTCCTCGTAGAGGGCCTGCGCAGCAGTAGACACGGTCGTGTACGTGTACTCGGGCGCTGCCGACGAGTCCCCAGGATCGGGTCGGCGGCGCTTGCTTCCGCGACCGGGATCTGTGCCAGCGACCGGGTGGCGTGAGACTGCTAATAGCGTCACAATGTGTCGGCAAACACGATCACTGACGTTCTTGGGGTCAAGTGCGAATCGGGCAGCGCCACCGAGTGCGAAAGGGAGGCCAGTGTTGACCGATTTGTCAACCAACTCCGTATTGTAGGCCTCTGTTGCCCCGGTGACAATACCGGGCGACCTCTCCTGGCCAGCAGATCCCGCCGCCAGGCCCGGAGGAGCACCCCGGGGTGCGCTGGTCGGAACTTCTGCAGCCGTCCTTGGAATGGGGTTGGCTTGGGTGGCAACAACTGGGTTTGATGACGCCCCGTCGCCAGCGACCGCCGCGTCTCCAGCGCCGGGACCGCCACCGGCAGGCAGCGCTCCCACCTCTCCGGTGCCATCGACGGCCGTCCGGCCATCCGCGCCCCCCCCGTCCGCGCTTGTCGACGGGCCGCCGAGGTCGCCGGCTAAACGTCCAGGAGCGCCCGTATTGTCAGTGCCGGGAGTCCTCAGAGGAGGAGGCCTCTCAGCAGCCCGGCCGCGACCCCGTTCCCCGGCAAGGTTAGATGCCTGCAGGTGGGCCATTCTGTGCCACATCAGGCCGCAGCGTGAGGCGCATCGAGTAAAGCACGTAGGGCAATCCAGGGCGCTGCGAGTGGGCGGACGCATCGGGTCGTCCCCGCCATAGACCCCGTCAGGTGCGGGACCATGCCTGGGCGCTCAACCGAGCAGAACAACCGCCGGGGAGCGTCGACGACGGGCGACTGGCGGCGACGGCGGGCGGCGGGCGACGGTGGGCGGGTCGCGCCGTCGCCCACTGCGAAGCGGCGCCCCCGTCCAACGCAGGGCAGCGCGGGGTGCGACCCCACGGGTGGAGCGGGACCGGAAACCGCCGCGGTGGCGGCTGCCACCACCGCATCGGCCGCCGTCGGTGGCAACGGCGGCAACAGCGGCTTCGACACGGACGGCAGCTCCGCCGCCCCCACCGAGGGCGACAGCGACAGCGACAGCACCGGCGGCGGTGGCAATGACGACACGGAGTCGCGGGCGCCGGGTGCCGCTGCCGGCGGCAGCTGCCGCGGCGGGCGCCGTGGCCGCGGGCGCCCCCACCCCCCAGACCGGGACGGGCGACCGGGTGCCGCCGCCGGTGCAGCTGCGGTGGCGGTCGACAGTAGGGCGGGCGGCACCCCCCCCGCACCCCCTGCGGTCTTGACGCCCCGCACGCTCGTCTATCTCGCCACCCACCGCCGAGTCGCGGACGTAGCCGACGCGAGGAACGAAGACGACGTCTTTGACGCGCCCCCGCCGGAGGGGGGGGGCGGGAGTGACCGCGCCGGGGGGGCAGGGCTGCCCCCGGCGCCCCTGTTGCCGCCGCCGATGGGCGGGGTGCCGGTGGCCGCCCCTGACCGTGCGCCGGCGGCGGGCGCCGCCGCGAAACGTGACTTCGGGGGAAGGGTGCAGGTAAGTCAGTGAGAATCGACGGCCACGTGATGGGGACGGGGAGGAAGAGGATGTGGGGCTCTGGCCGCCCGTATTCAGGCGGGCGACCCAAATGGCGGTGGGACAGAGGCGCGCCCAGGCGCGAACGGAGAGCGGGTGCGAAAACGAGGCGACCAGCGCGGGTGTGGAGCAACGCCGCAGGGACACTTGTAGTGCCCCCTGCCGCGCATAGGCGGGAGGACGCCTGCAGATTGCGATTCTGCGCAGTGCGAGAGGCGGGCAGCTAGAGAAGGTTCCTCAGAGGAGACAGAACGGATGGGCCAAGTCAGAAGCCAGTCCTGAACGCGATCCTATCACAGCCACCCTCAGTAACCAAGCTCCGTACCCACGCGCTGTAACCAAGCAGAGGCTTCTCACTGGAAAGCTCAGGCAACACCGTTCTTCATGAGCAGTCAAAAGCGTACCTGTCAAGGTAGCCGCATTCGCGGCTGCCTCCGAGCTAGCGGAGTCCACAACGCGGCCAGCGTCTCGCGACGCTGGCCGTGGCTCTGCACGGTGTGACAACACGCCCAGCCTACCCCGCCCAGTCGGGGGGAAGGCGAGCCAGGCCGTGTCGCCGGGTAGTCCTGTCGGGGAATACCCGCCCCGGAAGGAAACCCCGAAGAGCACACACGCACGGCGTCGACCGGGGGAAGACGCCCCGAGCGGCAAACACGAGTTGTGTGACCGGAAGTTTACTTGCCCGCGTCGAGGGCCTCGAGGCAACACTCACGCCTCGCCCTCTTATCCCGTCCGTTCCCCTCAGACCCTCCGAAAACCCCCCCTCAGACACCCCCAAAGGAACCTTAGAAAACCCTCCCCTCAGGGCACATGGGGCCAGTCTCAGCGGAGGGCTGTCGAGCTTCGGACACCGCCTTGAGTAGAGGCGGGGGAAGGGTGCTACGTGACACCCTTGCGGCGCCCCGGTGTCAGGGGCGCGGTGTAATACTGGTCAATGGTCCAAGTCGGGTTTACACAAAATTAGGCCCTTAACTGGGGGCCTACCCGGGGATTTACTAGTCCCAGGAAAGTCTCGAGATGGCGGTTGTGGTTGGTGAGTCACGGGGCGATCACAAGTGGATCGCCACCGGAATCATTCGAAATATGCGTCAGTAGGACATATTTCCCTCGCGAGAGTCAGTGACCGTTTCGGACTGACTGGATCCGATCGCCCCTGACGCGAATCCACGTGTCCCCCTTTGACTGGGAGGGACTGGTTCCCCGAGCGTGGGGGCCGGGTGTCCGGCCGTCACAGTTCCCCCTTCTAATGGGGTCGCCGTCCCGGCGGCCCAGGGCCAGGGGGCGGGCCTGCCCGAGGGTTTCGGGCGGGCCAAGACGGCTAACCGGCGTCCCCCCCAGTGTGGGGCCCGGGTGCTGCCCCGGCTGGCGCCGGTGATGGCCGCCCCGGAACGTGGGGGGGTGGCCCGCCGGGGCCAAGAGGGCACGCGCCGTCACCGTGCGGGGGACACGGGGGCGTGTCAGGGGAGCCCGTGTGGCTGATGTGGGCCACACCAGGCAGGCCAGGAGGGGGCAGGGGGACCGCCGAGTATGGCGCCCCCGGCCGGCCCCAGTCCGGAGCGGCGGTTACGCGCGGTCCGCTGGGGACGAGGCGGCGCCCCCTGCTAGTGTACAGGGGGGCGGTGTGGCCGGGGCGGGCCAGACCGGCCGTGCCGAGGGGGCGCCGGGTGTGGCTCCCCCCCCGCTTGCTGGGGTGGCTGTCCCGCGCGCCCCGATGGGGGAGTCATCCAGGGGGCGGCGCGGAGCGCGCTGCGGGGGCGGACGGCGCGGCCCTGCTAGTGTACAGGGGCCCATAAAAACGGGGCAGGTGGGGCCGATGGGGGACGGACGGGGTGGCCGCAGCCTACCGGCCGTTACCGCACGCCCTCTGTCCCCCCCCCAACTAGGGAGCGGCCCCCCCTCGCCCCTCAATCCCCTAGTGGGCCCCGCGTTCCTACTTGGACGCGGTGGCCATGGCATCCTCCAGGACGACGGGCACTGCGCCGACTGAGGAGATGACATCCCCACGTGCGGAGCGCGTCGGGCGCGCGGAGGCGGCGGCGGCCTCGAGTGCGGGGCGCGCCGCGCCGCAGTTGGGCGGGACACCGGACCGGTCGGACAGCCGCCCCACCGCGGCGGGGGTTGGAGTCGGCGGCGAGGCGTCGGCGACGGGCGCGGCCAAGTCGGGCGGCGCGGCGACGGCGGCCGCCCGGACCGGCGAGGCACCCGCTAGTGAGGGTGCCGCCAAGGCCAAGGGCTCGACGGCGGCCACCCCCCGGGCCGGCGGGGCGGCCACCCCGGCACATGGCACGCCTAAGGGCGCCACCAAGTCAAGTGGCGCCGCCTCGGGGACGTCGCGCGGGAAGGCGGTCCGTCGGTCGCGCCCTGCTAGCGGCGCGACCCCAAGCCGGGAGTCTTCGGCGGCGGGACAGCCCGCGATGCAACCGCCGCCGGCCCCCCGCCGGTCCAAGTCCACGGCGGGGTCGGCGACGGCTTCCCGTGCGTCCAGCGCGGCGGGGCGGTCGGCCGACGACCACGCGGCGGCCCCTACCACGGCGCCCGCCCGCGTGCCCCTGCCGCTGAGCCGGCCGGGGACTCCCCCGGCGGCCACGGCGGCGACCACGGCGGCGCCGGCGGTTGGGGGGGAGGACCCCATGGAGCAGGACTCCCCCCCGCCGGTGCCTCGCCGAGTGCGCCCCCCGGCAGTTGAGGAGGCGGGGCCCGCGATGGCGGAGACGGGGGCGCTAGTCGAGTGGACGCCCCCCCACGCCCCTAGCCAGTTGGGGGAATGCCGCCTGCGGGCCCTGTACGAGGCCATCCCGGTGCCCAAGCAGGGTCCGGCGTGGCAGCGGTGGCTGACGCGTCACCCCGTGCAGTACGAGCTACCTGCCGGGGTGACCGCGGATCTCCCCGCCCTACTGGAGGCGGCGGACGCGCCGTGGGTGGAGCGCGTGGCGGTGCGCCTGTCCAACGTGATGGACGAGGCGACGGCGGGTGACGTTACCCCCGTCGTCGCGTGGGAGTGGGCGTGTTGCTCTCCCCCGTACTTGGGGGAGAGGGACCCCCACTTCCACCAGCAGGATGCCCGCACGGAGCGCCGTGTGCGGGACGCGTCAGGCATTCTGGTGAGTGCTACTCAAGTTGAGAGCACCCAGATCCACGTCTCGGCGCGGAGGGACTACTACGTCCCGACGCCGACGTGGTGGTCGGCGTTGGAGGTGCCCCGCGGGTTCCCCGCGCGGATGCCCCGCATCGTGGCCTACTTTGGCACGGTGCTCCGTCGGGGGGAGTCTACCCCGGCGGCGGCCATCCTGGCGACCCAATGGGTCCTCGAGGTGGCGGGGGTGTGGTATGCCTCCGCCCGGACCAAAGGGTACCTATGGCACCTGCCCACCGGGGTGGTGGACAGCCTGGTAGAGCTGCACCTCGCCAATTTGGCGGAGGGAGCTTACCCGGAGGCGCAGGCGTACCTCAGCGAGTTGCTGGACCTCCATCAGTCGTTGGACTGGGAGGCCGCCGGTCCCTACCTGGCCCGCCGAGGTGGCGGGGAGGACGACGGGACGGCGCGGGCGTTTGTCCACTGTGACAAACGCCTCG
>Ga0209093_1002467_pt1 | contig 10254 bp, 12 predicted proteins | sample SidtaG_4_FD_187450 | JGI IMG/M metagenome (GOLD analysis project Ga0209093, IMG submission 187450) | Marine algal microbial communities from Sidmouth, United Kingdom - Sidmouth_Male1 metaG (SPAdes) (version 2) | ecosystem: Host-associated > Algae > Red algae > Unclassified | place: Sidmouth...
TGGGCTCCGCCCTTTGATCATCGACACGAGACGTGTGACACATGGCACGCGCCCCACTGGTGGAGCAGCCAAATTGGCCGATGGGCCTGGCCCCTAGAGGTGGGGGGCCAGAGAAGGCCCTGGAGAGCTCGTGGCCGTCATGCGTTGCCGTGTGTGATGGAGCACCCATATGGTGCTTCTCACAAAAACTGGATCCGCTTCATCCGCTTCATCGGCATGCACCGCCCTCTGAGCCAATGAAACAGCGATTTTTCATAGGATGCTGATGCATCAGGGTCCAGTTTTTGTGGGAAGCACAATAATCTGTTGAGCACAGAAGTAACTTTGAGACTTTTTCTGGGACACGTTACTCAATTTAAGCCTCGCTTGCAGGAAACCAGGAACATGTGGGATGCACATTTGATATCGGCCGAGTGCTAGGTGTTTTGTGGAAGGACTGTATCGTCGCGAAACTGTACCACGTATTGCACTTGTCTCAATTCTGTCCAATCGCACCAAGAACAACCTGCAGTCCGCACAACTGCTGATTGGCCGAGACCTCGTTCCCCGCCCAATCGTTGTCTGCCGTGCATCTGTTCAGCACAGCTGTTCTCGTCGGGATCGGCCAAAATTGGGGAGACTGCAATACTGAGAACGCCCATGGGACTTGGCCAGCAAAGTGGTCGGTCGAAATGAAACGATCCCAGGGTCCCGAGCACGATATTCGAATGTGTTTCTCGCGTACTGGACCCCTCTTTTCCACAGTTTTCGTCCAAATGGGTAAGGTCTCAGATTCGCAATATAGACTGGCCCCGCACTGTTCCGGGGGTAGGCCATAAACGTAGCCCCCTTCCATGTCTAAAATAGTATTACAGTCTCCCCAATTTTGGCCGATCCCGACGAGAACAACTGTGCTGAACAGATGAGCGGCATCCATCCATTGAGCCGGATACGAGCGCTCGGCCAATCAGCAGTTGTCCGGACTGCAGGTTGTTTTTGCTCCGACCGGCCCGAATTGAGAAAGCCGCAATATTCTGAACCTAGATTGTCGAAAACGCGCTTTCGGCCGACTGTCACAACTCCCTCTTTCTGAATACGCGCATTTTGTTGACGCCGGCGACGAGCGCTGGATGACAGATTGAGGGCTCACGCGAGCAGCGGTGTCGCCACCTCGACGGACACAGATACACGGCATGTGCGCAGTGGTAGCTACCGCATTGGTGGCCGAGGAGGCACCGTCCCTGGACTCGGAGGAACCGGGAAGCCGCTCGACGTCTGCCTCGCCAACGGCAGCTTGGGAGCCACCCGCGACCGCGCTCACCGTCGCGAACGCGGACACAGCTGCCTGGCTTGCGGCATCCAAGGTCGCGTGTGGTACCTGCAGCTGCACAGCACCGTCCAAGTAGAGCGCCGTTGCCTCCAGCAGCGACGTGACAAGCCCATCGGGGTCTGTCGAAGCGGAGCCACCAACACTTGGTGCGTCAGCGCCACCGGGCGAGGCGGGGGTCGCCATAGTGATGGATCCGGGTTCTGAGTGGAGTTTGAGCGGGGGGTCGCCGTGGTGCTGTGTGGACGCAGTGGGTGATCGTGAGGAGACAGGTGGGCAAGGGGGTGGCCGTCGACGCTCTCAACGGACGGACGCGCGACGCGGAACGAGTACCTTTTGGCACACACCGTCGACCACACACCGCCGGCTGTACCCTACTGGCCACGTAACTCTTGCCACAGGCTGTCTGATGATCACTTCTGCGTCAATCGGACTGGCAGAGGAAACCGGATGATTCTCCAGGTTAGCGTCTCAAATATTTGCCGACATATCCAGGGTCCGGCTGCTTTAGGGACGCCGTTTGTGTAAAAAACTGTGGGACTACTCGACTGTGGCACACTCGCAGAAGGTCCGCCGGACCTTCTGTGCGTAGGACCTTGTGCGGGGCCGCACTGTATTGGTCCCCAGTAAGATCTGACACTGATGAGGGACCTATCCGGGAGCCATGCACCCGCCTTTCGCGCACATAGTATGCCTTATAGAGGCACCCGGAGGCATTTTAGAGGCACCCGGAGGCACCCAGAGGCACCCGACAGGACTTCCTCATGGGTTTACCCCGGAGTAACGTGACGCCTTCGTGCGGCGATTCGTGGCCGCACGGCCACTCGACACGCAGCGCGCGCGGGAGCACTGTCCTGCGGGGCAGCGGTCCCGCCACGTTGCCCCTCACTGGTGAAGAACGTTGTAGAAAAGGATACGTTTTACATGCGCTGTCACGCCTCCTAGGGGAGAGGGACCGGGTGGGGTGGGGCGGCGGCCCTATGGATCTGATAACATAGGGCAGTATGGTGGAGATGGGCGCAGTACAGGGCAGCAGCACGGAGAAAGAGAGAGCAGTTTTATTCAGACGTCGACTTAGAATGACACCCTACGAATAAAAACAGACGCGCAATACTTCAGTTCATCACCTGCAACCACAACAAGAGGTGACACAGGAGCTACGGTACACACACCAACAAAACGTAGGCGTCAGCAACATCTAGAGGAGTGGTCCAGGAGCTGGACGTAGTGGGACGGCGGGCTGATCTGACTGTGGCAACAAAGAAGGCGCGAGCAAGTACCCTGTAACAACACTGACAATACAGAAGAGAAGTACCCAAAGGGTCGACCTCCCGAGAGGACCTAGAAGGCGCAAAGGCGCGTAAAGGCTAGGACTCGAGAGAGACGCGAAGATTTAGATGGCGAGCAAGACGAGGCGGCGAGGGCCGTGGCCGGCGCCAGAATAACAGGACAAAAACAGACGAAAAAGAGGGACGAAATAGTCACCGCGGGCCCGAATAGTGGGGGCTACTTAGGAAAGGACAGCCGTATCATGGCCCGGAATCCAAAGGACGGAGAGACGGGTGCAAGTCCCGCTAGGGGCATAAGAACTGGACTTAGACCCGGCCAAGTGCAACACCGACCGTCGTAGAAGCGCTACGGGCTGATCCACAATCGATATACAACGGCCTTATCGGCCTAGAGGCTACACTGATTCCGGGAATCCACTCTCTGTTGTATCGGACCGAGTCGGAGGGGTCTGGAAACCGCAGCGGTTGGGCATGGGAGAGGCGGTGGGCTGTGGTGGGGAGGGGAGGGCGCCGTGGCGGTCCCTGAGGGGCGCACGATCGTGCAAGGTGGTACTAGAGGCGAGCTAACCACTTGAGCCACACAAGCGGACGGTAAACCTATATATGTTGTGAGGGGGAGCACCGTCCAAGCAGGGCTCTTTGTGCGATGTGTCTCACCAAAGCCCCCTTCTATGCCAGTCCAGTCCCGTCGAATCCAGCGATCAGCGATCAGAGTTGATCCGTGACCAGCCGTCGCTCGCAGGCATTGAATCGTCCCAGGAGTTGCAATTCTTGGGCAAGCCGTTCGACTTGTATCCTGCTTTCTGAGGGGCTACATCATACAGTTTCCTCGCCGGCGTTGTGGATTGATGCGGGCTCCTCTTTTAGCCCGCGTTCCCTGGTGGCCAGCGCAAGGCCATCCGCGCCAGCAACAAATCTAGATCGGGTGTATGATTTTCGGGCCGCAGCGTACTCTGGAGCACGCCCAGCACGCCCAGCACACCCCTGCGCACCCCCAGAAGATTGGAACAGTTTAGCGACTATGTTCATGGCCAAGTTTTTCCAAAATGCTGAGACAAGCCAATATCAGGTTCTTCTGATTGGTCTAAAATCAGGATCGGCCGAATCTTTTGGTAGAATTTCATTAGCACAGCGGCCGCCGGCATGTCAGTACCACAGCTGTCCTATTTTGCGCGCATTTTGCTGTCTGGGTGCCCGCCCTGCCACGTTGCGTGCGCTCCCACTTCCGGGTGACCGTCCACGTCTCGCACCGCCATCGTCGCGTCTTGCTTTGGCGGCCCGCCGCCAAATGCGGTTCCGACTCACCCTGCCCCCGCCACTCCCGTACGTCGGGGGGTGAAACAGCACCATCCTTCGACACCGCTCCCTTCCCTTGACATATCTCGGACTCCACTACCCTCGAGGGAAAAACCAGTGGCTCGGCCCCTCTCCTTCACGTCTAGCCCTGCATGCGCTCCCCCCCTCCCGACCATCCCGCCACCGCCCGGATCCTCGACGTCTCCATCCTGCACCCTCTTCCGTGCTGCATTGAACGGTCCCCGCACGCCCGCTCGTTCGCCTGTCTCCGCGCATGTGACCACTACGCTGCAGTTGGAGCCCCTGATCTCCCGTGCTGTCGACATGGTCTCCGAGGCGGTGCGTGAGACGCACACCAAGATGAAAAAGAGCATCGAACTTTTAGTCGGCAGCCGTATGACGGCAGCTTCGGTGGCCAGAAGCGAGGCCTTGCTCGACTTGGTCGAGCAATTTTCCATCGAAAACCCAACGATTAACTTCCACCTCCACATGTCCGGCGATGATTTCAGCGGCAAGGTGTCTTGGGTCCCCATCTTTGAGCACCAGGTCGTCCTGGAAAGCCCGGCCAAGCGCGTGCTCAATATGATCCACCGTCACATCGAGAGCGCCAACAGCATGATTTCCGGTTCCACAGCTTTTATGAAGAAAAAGAACTGGCGTGCCACGGACAAGAGCCGGTCTCGCGACAGGTCGGGCTCGCAGGGGTTTCCTACTGCGGCCTCCAACCTGACGGATTTCAGAAAAAAACCTACGACGGAAGCTCCCTCTACTGGAGGAGCAGCACCCCTTGCATCCACCCCGTCTACTTTGTCGGATGGCCTAGGAGGCGCGGGCGGCGACAAGATGGGCATCGACAACGGGGGAACCGACTGCGACAAGGGCAACGACGACTCGCCTACCAACTCGGACGATGAAGTTCCGTTGGAGGCGGCTCTAGCGGGCGACCGTAACCGCCAGTCGGCAAGAACCTGCCCCCAGGCTGCAACTGCGGCGGTTCCGGTGATCCCGAGCCGGGTCACCAAAAATGTGGTGATGAAGTTCTTGACGGGGTCATCCAAGCCGCTAACGCTGATGAGGGACTTGGTTTCATCTATGGCCAAGAGCGTCTGCCACGGGGCTTCCGTCCCGATAATCCGGGTCAGCCGCCACTGGTGGCCGAAGACGGATAAGGGAAAGCTGTGCCAGCGAACCGACAGGGTGGACAACAAGCTGTTGCGTGCGGCTGACAAGGCCAAAGGCCCGACCGACGGCGAGATGACGGTGTACCTGAAAAGAATGCTGACAACACGCTCGGCGCCCGCTCTAGATAGGGTGGCCGTCAGGCTACTGATGGTCGAGAGGCAGCCCAAAGCGAAGGCGACGCTCATCAAACTCAACCTTTGGCTGCAGAAGACGCAGCTCCGCAGAGCCGTGTCAATCGCGCGGTTGACCAACATCAAAATCGCCGGTGATGTATCTAGAAGCCAAGTTTGGGCGTCGAAGCCCACTGGCCAAGGCCAGACGGCGGCGCCCAACGGCCAAGGCCCGCCTGCGGCTTCCACTGGCCAAAGACAGCCCTCGGCGCCCACCGACGAAGGCCAGACGGCGGCACCCGCACCCACCCGAGTTTCGCTTCGCCACGCCGCCGGCCCATCGCTCGCCGCCGCTGCTGTCGCGAGCAGGACAACGCGTGTAAGTGACACTAGAGTAGGATACGGGCGGCACACCGCCATTCTGCCGAGAAAACGGCGGACGACTGCGCCGGCGTTTGACCATACGCGTGTGCATGAGGCCGTGGCGGCAACCAAAGCCGCTCTTCAGGAAGGAGCCGCGCCACAAATTGCGGCCACCCGAACGGCGGCCGTAGCCACGGCGGCCGCCAGAACGGCGGCGGCCAGGAAAAATGCGGCCGAAACGGCGCCGGCAACGAAGGCAGCGGAAAAGACAGCGGCGGAGAAAACGGCGGGAGGAAAGAAAACGTCAGAGAAGACGACGGCGGCTACAAAGCCGATAAAAAGAAAGGTGGAGGGATGAGCGGCAGCGGCGCGAGCTGCAATGGCATTGTTTCTGGCGATAGGGTCGGCGTCTTCAAGTTTAGAGGCGGAAATACGGGCTGCGGCAAGGGCGGTGGCGTCAAGGGCGACGGCCGCGGGGTCGGCTACGGCAACGGCGGCGATGGAAAAGGATGTGGCGGCACAGAAGGCGGTGGTAGGCACTGCGGCGGCGGGGGCTGCTGCGGCACGGTCGGCTGCGGCAGCGGCGGCCGTAGCAAGGGCTATGGCAGGAGAGAGAATTGTGGCAGGCACAAAAGCGGCAGGGGCAGCGGCGGCACCGTCAGGAGCGGAAGCGAAGACGGTGGCATGGGGTGCGGCAGCAAAGACGGTGGTGGCAGGCACAGCGGTGGCAGAACCGGCGGCTGCAAGGCCGAGAGCAGCAGCAGCGAGTAAAGCTGGAGTGGCGTGCGTAGGGGCGTCGCTGCTACGGTCTGCGGCAGCAGTGACGCCGGCGGGAGGGACAGCAACAGCTGTAGTGGCGGCGGTAGCGATGACGCCGACAGAGAGTTTGGCGGCAGGAATGAGCAGAAATAGGCCGTCAAATCCGGGAGGGACTGCTGCGTCGAGCACTGCGGTTGCCCCGGCTACTGCGGGCGCTACCGCCAGACAATGACCGCCCCCTTCACGATCCACTTTTCAGCGGCAGCCGTTTCCACTACCACTGGCTTCGACGCCTCGTCCGCAGCCACCGCCGCTGCAAAAACAGGTGGTTCCCAACTCTACGTGGTCGGCGCTTCCTCCCACGGAGAAAGAGATGGAGGCAGACACTTTTTTATGGCTGCGGGCCCTGCGGCCCGCGTCGGCCCGTCCAGGGAGGTCGGTAGCTGCTACGAGTACGGTGCCATTGTCGAAGTCAAATGCGGGCTGGAACCCGCAGTCGCGCTCTTTGACGGCGTTGCCATCGGCAACAACGGCAATGTTGTCTCAAAGACGACCCCAGGCCCCATCCGCGGCGTAGCCGGAGGTGCTTGCCATCTTTTTTGTCCAAGAACGGCCTTCCGCCGCACCACTGTCGGCAGCCCCCACAAGCGCAGGCTCTGGTGCGTTTGATGCTGCGGCGGCAACCGGTGTGTCTTTTCCCGTACAGCCGCAAGCGCCGGCCCGCGATACACCTATCGCCTTCTCGACTCCCGGATCCCCGGCCCACGGAATTCCTCTCTCCAATTTATCGTCTCCATGTTTTCCGCCACCCGACGAGCTTCCGCCAGACGATCTGCCGCCCAGCGAGTCGCAGCGCTAAGAGCCGCCTCCCCAACAGATGCTGCCCCAGACAATCGCAGCCGCTCGCGCCTCTGCTGATGTGACCGCATCCGGTGCCTCTTTGCACCCGCCGCCACAGCCACCTCCCCTCGACGCTCCTTTCCCCGTCTCTCCGACTCCCGGATCTCCGGTCTTTAAGAGGCCCCTCGCGGATGAACGAAGTCCCTACAGCTTTCTGCCCAACGAGCTGCTGCCAGAGGATCTGCCACCCGAAGCCTCCAATATGGGCGGCACGGCGCCTCTAGCAGGTGCGCGCCCACCACAACGCAAGAAACCCACTGCGGCAACACCGTCAAATAGGAAACTGGCGCCGATATAGGCGCTTGCGGGAGGTATCACGCGGTCCGCCGTGTCAATGGCAGCGAGGAAGCTGACAGCAGGCGATGCGGCTGCGGTCTCCCAGCCGCCACCATCCCCCAAACAGCCGCCAGCGGCTGCGCCGCCGCAACTGACCGCAATGGAGCTCGCCTCACGCACCGGCGACAATGAGCCGCGAAGGCAAAGAGAAGCCCTGCGGCGAGAAGGCCCAGCCGGCACCCGCGCTTCCAGACGGACAAAGCCCCTGTTGTCAGGGCTCTCCGTGGCCGCCGGACAGTCCTCTGGCTCAAGGCAGGCGCGCCAGGCAGGACGCGAGTCGAGGTCCCTGCACGGGTAGATCAGTACGAAGCCGTACGCGGCGCTCGAGTACAAATGGACTTCCACCTTCCGCGCCGCGCGCCTCTATGTATCCCTTCCGATGATGCCCTTCAAAACCACCGCCCACAGAATCATCTCGTGGGTCTTGAGCATGTTATGAACATAGTGAGCATCGCCTGCCGCCCAGGCCCGTTGGAAATGAGCTGGTCATCCAGTTGACGGATGCGGTGGATCGCCATGTCGTCGACCCAGGTGAGAACCTTATCCGTCATAAGAGTATGCACTCAAACTGCTGCCTGAGAGTAGGAATACTCGGCCTTAACCGCCTGCCACACGGCGCTAGACTCTTCGAGCTTATGAACCATGCAAGACACCGCGTAGGGGATCTCCATCCAGACCCCCCGGTTGACCCACTGCGCCGGGCACTTGGGGAACGAACGATACATGTCGAAATTATGAGGTTCTCGGAGGTCCAACGCGCTCTAAGCGGTGGGAAGAAGTCCTCGTGCCGAAATACGGGACGCGTCGAGAGCGGGCCGGTGGGCCCCAGGATAACTTAGCGCCCGACACATCGCCGAGTGGAGGAGAAACTTCTCCATGTCGCGCTCCGCCTCCTTGTCCATTTCAACGGGCCTGTAGAGGTACTCCTCCATCTTCGCCTCCGCGGCGAACGGAACCTCGAGCTCCTTCGCCACGGGGCGAGACAGGAAGACGGCCTCCGGCAAAGCACGATAGAGGCGCCCTTCGTTGTTAACGGCCATCTCAAACGTCCCCATGTTCCGAACCGGGTACAGGAGGGCCCACGCACATAGGTGCTTGTGGAAGTCGTGCGGCGGCCGTCCGAAGCGGACCAACGCGTTGGCATAGATCACGAACTCTTACACCTGGCGGGCGTCGTCCTGGTTGCAACAGTTGACATCCCTATGCACATCGCATGAGAGGGCGTCGACGTCCTCGTCGGGTGGACTCACCAGGATGTCTACGAAGCCCGGTGTGTAGTACTACGCCAGAGGCGCTGTACTTGTAGCGGTCGGGGGTCGCACGGCTGGAAGGGGCGCGGCCCCTCAGCTGTGGACAGCACACCCTCGGGGCGGCCCCAAAATATCCCGGTCCGAGCCAGCAAGGGAATGACCTGTCCGAATCTCAGGGAGATCGGATCTGGTCGGGGGCCGGGTTTTTCCCTCGTGGTTTTCCCAACCCCCCTACTACTTGTTTGAACTTTTCGCTTTGGAGGGATTTATCTGTTTGGCGCAATTGGGGTGGCTACTTTGGCCGCTGGCGCTCGGGTTGGCGAGGGGTTTATTGACAGTGGGGAGGTCGTCCCCACCGCCGTTTGAGAAAACCAACTGTGCTTTGGACTACGATTCCCCCCTGGGCTTTGCCGTGATCCTCGCCTCCCGTTGGGGGAAGGCTGGGCTGTGGGTCGATTTCCGGGGCAGTTCCTTTGACGGACCGAGCTGATCAAGAGGTCACTTCGGCTGGACGACGAACCAAAGTGGTGGTGCTGAGAACCGCTACAAGTTCTGGTGGAGCAGCAGGGGATTCCGGCCGTTGCCACGCCCGTATCGGGTAGCCGGTTCCCCGATCGTTGGTTGGTTTGTTGAGTGAAGACGACGTGGATCTCCGCGTCGGTCTGTCGTGGATTACCGCAAGGCCACTACGATGGCGTTTCCTCCCGACCACCCCAAGTCGGACGCGAACGCTGCCGATATGCCGGCGGGTACATCCACGGTGACCCCAGCGGGCGCCGCACCGGGGGGATCCGCGGGTGGATCAGGGATTCCCTTCACCCCGCCTCCACCGGTGGCGACTTCATGGTCATGAGCTCCGCCTCCCACGCAGTCCGATGACCAACGTTGAGACCTGCCGCAGGGGCACCACCGGGAACGATCGACCGAAGCTTAAGGGGCGAAGCCGGACGCCCACTGAGAGGGTGTCCCCGACGCCCTCCGGGGTGAAGTAGACGAACTCCTCGAGGAGTACAGAACGTTGTGGGCGGGGCAACTCGGCAAGGTCGACGTCACTCCTCATCGGATCGAGGTGACCCCCGGGGCACGGCCACGACGGGCCCAACCTTACCGGGCGAGCCACGCCTCCCGGGAGGGCATCGCGAAGGAGGTGCAACGGCAACGGGACATCAGGGTTATAGAGCCCTCGAGCGCAGAGTGGGCCTTCCCCGTGGTCGTGGTCCCTAAACCCGACCGAACGATGCGGTTTTGCGTGGATTATCGACAACTCAACGAGGTGACGGTACGGGACGTGTACCCGCTGCCACGCATGGTCGACTGTATCGACTTCCTCGGGGACACCAAGGTGTTCTCCACGCTCGACTGTAACTCGGGGTATTGGCAAATCCCCGTGGCGGACGAGGATCGTGACAAGACAACCTTCGTCTGTCACGAGGGGGCCTATCGCTACATCCGCCTCCCCTTTG
>Ga0209093_1002468_pt1 | contig 10253 bp, 5 predicted proteins | sample SidtaG_4_FD_187450 | JGI IMG/M metagenome (GOLD analysis project Ga0209093, IMG submission 187450) | Marine algal microbial communities from Sidmouth, United Kingdom - Sidmouth_Male1 metaG (SPAdes) (version 2) | ecosystem: Host-associated > Algae > Red algae > Unclassified | place: Sidmouth...
TGGCCCGTTGTAGGCATGGCCTAAAAAAGGACCTCGTGTTTGGTCTGCTGATGCCGCGGAGGCGGCCAGAGCCTGGCACGGATTTTCCTGAACGGGATTTCCTCCCGTTCAGTCTGCTGCTCTCGAGCGGAAGGGTGAACAGAATCGGCTCCCGTCCAGCCGGTCCGCGAACAGGACTCCCGTCAAGGCTCCCGTTCCGAACGTCGTTTTTCTGACGATGGGGAGCCTGACCGGATTGAGTGGGGCACCCGCTCTGTCCTTTCGCGGGCCCCTGAGCGGGGCCCGGAAGCTTCTAGAAGCTCCCCCAATCGCCCGGGGTCGAGATCGGATCTCGACCGCTGCGAGAATATCCCATAGGGAATTTCCAATATAGAGTTGGATTATGAGACGATTAAGTCTATGAGGACTTAACGGGGTTTCAAGCCCTACTGACCCCAAGGCTGGGCCAGATTTCCCTTCCAGTGGAGGGGTGTCCCTGATCCGGGGCAGGGGTCACCAGAGGTCCCCATGTAGGACCGTGGCCCGTTGGGCACCGGTCCCCCCACTGTCGTTTTTCGTGGGGTGGGTTTGTGCGCGTCTTGCTTCCGTTGCATGGGTATATGAGAGCGTGTCTGAGGGTCATCGTTCTTCCTTGAATAAATCATCGTTGCGTTTGCGTTAGTTCCGGCGTTCTGGTGCGCTACGCGCCCTGTGATCCAGACGCTCGTGTTCTTTCTCCTTTGTCTCGGTCCGCACTCTGTGCCGGGTTTCCAACGGGGTAGCGCCCCGTCGGCTGGAGCGAGCAGAAACCACTACATTTGGTGGATCAGCTGGGGACAGGGCTTGGCCCTTCCTGATCAGTCGGGTTTACCCTGTTTCCGGTCTTACGGTTGGTTTTTGCTGTGTTTTTGTCTTACCCTTGGGTGTGACGCTGTTCTGGTTGACTGTGTCTTTGTTGCTCCCCTTAGGGGGGGACTCTCACCGTCGTGGACGTATCTGGGGTGACGGAGTCTGGCGCCGGGGCCGCCAGCCACCCGTCACGGGGCGGCCGTGATGGAGCTAGTGAAGGCTCGGGGCCCGAAGGCCTCGTGAGAGATTCTCCCCAGAGGGAGGGTCGCTGGGAACCAACCGCGTTGGAGCGGGGGGCCCCACGTGACGGGGGTGACGGCGGACATGGGGTCCCGCCTCTTCACCCCCAGGGTATGGGGGATGGAGCAGGGAGCGGCGTCCCGCTCCCTCCCCCCCGTCTTCCGGGGAGGTGGGACAATGGGGGTCCTCCTTTCCCCGGGGGGCATGGCGACGACCTGGTCCAGCGGGAAGGACCCGCTCGACTCGCTCGTACCCCTCCGCGAGGAGGGGGTGGACGGGCCCCTCCTGGGGCCCTGGATGGGGCCGCCTTACCGGCTGCCCTTCGGGATTCGCTTGATGCGGTGTTTAGCCCGTTACATGAGAGGCTGTCTCTGTTAGAGACAGCCATCGGGACGAGCCGACGATCTCGTCATCGCCGACGGAGGATGAGTTCATCCTCCTCGGATGGACAATACTCCGGGGGGGACGGAGAACCGTATGTACCCCCTCGACGAGTAGCTCGCGCCCTAGGGCGCGAGATGGAGGGCGACCCCTATCGGCGGGTCCCCCCTAAGATAACCCCGGCGGATGACCGCTATGGTGCAATCTTAGATTGCACGACGTACGCTTTGGCGAATGGAGACGTCCGGTATGACCGGACGATGGCACACGGCTTGGGCCGTCTGCGTAAGGATGTCTCGGCCACTTTTGGCCGAGAATCCGAGTGGGATGGGACGCCCGCGCTAGGCGTCTTTGAGTTCTTGAGCCGCTTTGTAAAAGCGGCCAACGACAATGATGTGTCCGAGGGCAGAGCCCTTTACCTCCTCCCGGAGTTCACCAAAGGTGACCTCAAGAGAGAGTTGTACGCGATAATGCCGTCCCTCCAAGGGGGACGGAGTGGAGAGGTCAGCTCCTATTTGGAGCTGGTGAACTGGCTCCTCCGCAAATATGCGGACGAACAATCACTTAGTGATCAGGACGCCTTGTTCCACGCGGCATCCCAAAGGGATGACGAAACGGAGAGTGAGTACTACGTACGCCTGAGAGGCGTACGACGACTGTGTGGATATATCCACACAGAAGGGCAGATGAAGAGTCGCTTTATGCAAGGACTCTGGTGGGAGGTTCGCGCAGATGTGCGCGAACACAACACAGGCAATATGCCTATGGATATCCTGGTGCAGTACGCCCAGAGGAAAGGGGACGTCTGTCGCAGACGTCACCAGGAGCACAAGGCTGAGGAGGCCCGACGGGCCGAGGCCCGTCGAGAGCGCCGGGCCGCGCGGCCAGGACCACCGCGGTATCTAACTGCCGCGGTAGGGGAATCAAGTAAGGTGGGGGAAGTTCCCCCTGGTCCTTCCCGGGAGGAGAAGGGTCGCCAAGGGCGACCCCGATCCTACCCCTGCCTTGCTTGCAACAAGCTGGGCCATTTCGTACGCGAATGCCCCCGCCTAGATGCGGGGACTCGAGCCCTCCTCACGCAAGCCTACAAGGAGCGTGCGGAGGAACGCTCCAAGCGGCGCGAGAACACCCGCCCAGCGCAGGCGGTGGCCGCCGTGCGCGTCCGCCATGGTCCCCCTTGGTCGTCCTCGGATGATATCCCTTCCCAAGGGAAGGGGTCCGATGAGGAGGAGGACGAGGAGGAATACTCCTCGTCGGGAAACGAATGACGGGTGCGGTGGTCCCGCCGCCCCGGAAGTTACAAGGGACCGCCCGTGCGTCTAAATCTTCCCGGCGAGCCGGGAAGAACCGGGTGAGTAGAGTGAGTGGGGGTCATCAACACGACCCCCCCAAGGGGTTACCCTGCGCTTTTATGCCTTCGTCTTGTTATCAATTGACCGTCAGGCTGTTCCTGACGGTAGGGTTTGAGTTGACCACCCGGGCCGTCTTGGACACCGGGAGCGGCCCTACGTTGATCAGCCGGCAGGTGCTGCCGGATGATACCCCGCTACAACCGTTAGGGGACCTCGCAAGGAGGTTCCAGGATGTAAACGGGGGGTTGCTCCCCATTGTGGGTTCGGTTTGTCTGGGAGTAAAGGTGGGAGGACAAACCTCCTACCTCTCCTTTGGAGTAGTGAATAACATGAGCGTCCCAGTTATACTGGGCGCCTCCTTTATCGACGTCGCTACAAAACATATAGCGACGAAGGAGCAAGAGGTAGAGCTCTTGGACGGCACTAAGGTGCCCATCCGTCGGAGGACGGCCAAGGCCGGGTCCTTGGACCCCTCTATCTCGGCCGTTTGTGCCTGTCCGGAGGGAACAACGGGCCAGTTAAAACCGGCCCGTACCACCTGGGTAAAACCCGGGATGATAACTCACGTCCCTGTGAGGAGTACATACACGGGGCATGGCTTCGTGCGCGGGAAACCGCGCCTGTATCACAAACATGGGATACAGGTTGCCCAAGGCCCCGCCATTATGATGGCGGGAGAACCGATAACCATCCAGGTCATGCACCTGGGAGTCACGCCCCTGAGGCTGACAACGAAGATGACCATAGGGCATATAGATGCCCACGAGGGACCGACCTATGAGGTCGGCGAGGAAGAGCTCAAGGAATACCTGAGCCCGTCAGGGGAGGAAGAAGAACCCCCCCTTCCGGCGGTCGACATGGCGGCCGTGCCGGAGGAATGGTCAGGGCCCTTAAAGGCCCTGCTACGGAAGCACTCCTCCCTGTGGGGAGGGGACCTAGGTCTGATCCGAGGGGTGAAACACCGGATACGGCTGAAGCCCGGGGCTGTCCCCGTGCGTCAACACCCCTATAAGGCCGGGCCTTTGGCCCGGGAGCGAGAAAAGGCGGAAGTCGAGCGCATGCGCTCGATGGGGGTTATAGAACCCTCCACGGGGGAATGGGCAAGCCCCGTGGTGATGGTGCCGAAGCCTGATGGCTCGGTACGCTTCTGTATCGATTACAGAAAGCTGAACCTGATGACGGTGAAGGATGCCTACCCCATCCCAAGGATGGATGAGTGCATCGACTCCTTAGGAGATGCCAGGGTGTTCTCCACCCTGGACTGTAACGCGGGCTACTGGCAGATACCAGTAGCTGAAGAGGATAAACACCTCACGGCGTTCACGTGCCACTCGGGCTCGTGGCAGTTCGTGCGCCTCCCTTTTGGGCTGTGCAACGCACCGGCGACCTTTCAACGGGCCATGGATATGATCCTGGCCGGGGTCAAGTGGCAAATATGCCTCGTTTACCTCGACGACGTAATCGTCTTCTCGGGTTCCCCTGAGGAACACCTGCGGCACCTAGACCAGGTGCTGTCCCTTCTGAGGGCAGCAGGAGTAACCCTTAAGGCGACCAAGTGCCACTTCTTCCAAGAGGAAGTGGAATACCTCGGCCATATAATACGGCCGGGCCGCGTACATGTCCTGGAGAAGAATCTCCGGGCGCTACGAGGTCTCCGGTACCCGGAGACCCAAACCCAGATGAAGAGCTTCCTGGGTATGTGTGGGGTATACCGCCGCTTTGTGGCGGACTTTGCAAAGATAGCAAGGCCTCTGACGGCCTTGACGAGCACGAAGCTTCCCAAGAAGCTTCCTCCTCCCTCCGAGAGGGAGAAGGATGCCTTTGAGAGGCTTAGGGGGCGGCTGCTGGCCTCCCCCATCCTCGCCCTGCCTAGGCGGGAGGGACACTACATCGTGGATGTAGATGCCAGCTACGAACAGCTGGGTTGTTGCCTACAGCAACAACAGCCTGATGGGGAGTATCACCCCAGCGGCTATTATAGCCGTGCCCTTCTCCCAGCGGAGAAGAACTACTTCGCCACAGAGATCGAGGCCCTAGGCGTCGTCTGGGCGGTGACCTACCTACGATCGTACCTTGAGGGTACGACCTTCTTGGTACGGTGTGACCACCGTGCCTTACTGTCGGTGCTCACAGGCATGAGCCCGAACACGCGGATAAACCGCTGGCGACTCCGCCTGTCGGAATATAACTATGAGATCCGGCATAAGCCGGGTAAGGACCATAAGGTTGCAGACGCGCTGTCGCGTCTGCCTACAGAGGGGTTGGATACCACCCCCGTGGACGAGGCCATCCCCGTCCTCGCCATGGAAACCCAGGCGAGCGAGGCCCTAAAGGAGGCATCGCCGGATGAGGCCCCATTGGGCGCCCTTACCGCTCGGGACATTATCCTCGGACAAGCCGAGGATACCTTCTGCCAGGAAAGGCAGAAGGAATTGGACACGCTTCCACCCCCAGACCCGGTGTGGACCCGGCAAGCGTTCTTCTTCAAAGAGAAGAACGGACTCTTATTTCGCCGGTCGACCTACGGGCGGGAAACCCAAGTGGTTATCCCGGAGGCGTTGAAGCAACGCCTCCTCCGGTACCAACACCAATCGGTGTTGGCCGGGCATCCGGGCTCGCGAAGGATGTATAACACCCTTCGGCGCTATGTATATTGGCCGACGATGGTCGTCGACATATACAAGCACGTGGAGCAATGCCCCGCGTGCGCCAAGAACCGCCTCTCTGAGAGGAAGCATACCTCTCGGATGAAATTGTTCCCTGCAGACGAGCCTTTCTCGGGGCTCGCCATGGACCTACTAGGTCCCCTGCCCACTTCTAGAAGTGGGTATAAGCATGTGCTGGTCATGTGTGACCGGTTCACAAAGCTAACGAGGGCTACCCCGTTGCGGGAAGCCACGGCACTGACCGTGGCCTCGGCCTTCATCGACGTATGGATTGCCTCATACGGCATCCCCGACTCAGTCCTTACGGACAATGGGCCGCAGTTCGCCTCGGTATATTACCAAGGCATACTGGGACTGATGGGCATAGCATCAAACTATGCCTCCCCTTATCACCCCCAGACCAATGGGCAGGTCGAGCGGTATAACCGCACGCTCGTCCTTCAGCTCCGCTGTTACATAGCGGAGCACCAATCCGACTGGGACAGCTACCTGTCCCTTTTAACCACCGCGTATAATACGCAGGTGCATGCCAGCACGGGTGAAGTCCCGTTCGCTTTTGTGAGCCCTAGAAGGCTCCAGCTTATTGGCATTGAGCGGATGCCTCGGCTGAGACAAGCCGAGGAGAGACCGGTCGACGCCACGACGGCGGCCGAACAATACGTTGAGGACCTGAAGGCCCTCATCCCAAAGGTCAGGCGAAACCTGGGCAAAGCCCAGGCCGCATACAAGCGGGCGTTTGACGCCCGGACACGAGAAAAGAACAACCAGCTCAAGGCTGGTGACTGGTATGCAGATGCCCACTCTCGATCGCCGAAGAAGCTTGGGTTCAAGACCCAAGGGCCCTTTATGGTCCTACAGACCGACGGGTATCGATTTATTATCGAGAGCCCCAAGGGTCTCCGCACGGTGAGCAGTGACCATGTCACTGGTGCCCCGGCTCCCCCACTGAGGGATGCCAAATGGACCCGCGCACTTAAAGCGCAGACTCTCTTTAAGGGAGGAAACCAACTCAGGGATAGCCCTGAATATGTGTTCGAAAGATTTCTCACCCATGGGTGGAATGATGATGGACAATTGAAAGTCCTCGTCAAATGGTTTGGCTTCACCGAAAAGGAAGCCACTTGGCAATTCGCCTCTGAACTTCCAAGAGAAGCAATTCGGAAATATTGCCTGAGGAAGCACATTAAGCTTCCTACCCTCACAAGGGAAGGTGTGTTTTTCTCGGACCAAGTCAAGAGAAAAGCTCTTGGCCGACAGGCGGCTTCACGCCGCCAAGAGGTGGAAAGAAACAAGAAAAAGGGCTAAGCCCTTTTATTCCCAACGAGCACCCCCTCACGACACTCTACAAAAGGGATGGGCCCCTAAGACGGGGGAGAAGGGGGGACAGAAAAAACAAAGAGAAGACACACCCCATACAATGGGTGGGCTGCATAGCAGCCCCGGGTGACAAGTCACCACGAACGGCGAGAGCCGTCATGCTGGCGGGAGGGACCCGCCGGGGTATAGTACTCCGGCCCCGAAAGGGTCGGAGGGTTGGCAGACGGACCCGTCCGCGCCCCATAGGGCACGCGGGAGGGCGAGTCATACTCCCCCCCATAATGGGGGGGAACTGGCGAAGGCGGACGCTGATGCGTCGCCGGGGAGATGGTCCCCCCGGCCGAGGCCGCGGGGCCCGCCATCAGGCGGAGCGACCAGCCCGCCATCACGGTGTTGATCTCCGTGACGGCGGCCCCGTACTCCTCCGCGAGGATACGGCGGAGCGTCTCGGCTGTACACATATGGTACAGCCTGTCCGCCTCGCGGTCGCCCATGGGCTGAGAGACCACCGTCGCAACTTCGTTGCGCAGCCGCACCAAAGTGCGGCTCAAGGCCATAATGAGGGTGTGATCCACCCCGTTGCTGAGGATGGGCGGCAGCTCCCCTAGGGAGCGCCCCAACCCCGACCACACGGCGGGGCTCACGGCCCGAGGAGTCCCCAACTGGGCGGACCCGTCCCACGTGAATAGAGGGAGGCCCGCCAAAGGCGGACCCGAATGCCCCCCAACTTGGAGGGAAGACCCCTGACCCCCAGAGGGGTAAGCACGACGAGCCCGCGTATAACGCGGGGTGCCTCGGTACGACCAAGTCGGGCGGGCCACCGCCCCCCAAAGAGGAGGGGCTTGAGAACGCCCCCCAGCCGGGGACAGCCCATCGGGCACCGAGTGGCCATAGCGGGGGGGACCCGCATCGGCCACCTCCTTGTCGAGGAGGCGGAGACGAAGATCGGGGGTCACATCCCTCCCATAACGGAGGCGGGGGTCCCCCAGGCCCTCCAAGAGGACCAAGACGCCGTCGTCATTTAATGACTTGGCACAACGAAAAACCCCACGGGGAGTGCCCTCCCACTCAAGCCAAGAGGCTGCGGCATAATCCTCGACTTGGTCGAGGAGCGTAAGAGCAGCCGCCAACAGCGGCTGGACCGAGGGGTTGGTCGAGCATAACCGCTCGACCGTCAGGCTCGTAAAAGCCGACCGCAACGCCAAGGGCAGCCGCCACAGGTGGCCATGGAAAAGGATGCTGCTGACGAAAACGTCAGCAACCTCGACGGCCCAAAGGGTCGCGAGCATGATGTGGTATGCACCCCCGAGGGGCTCCTCCATAAGAGAGCCCCCTTGCAGCCCCACCATTTGGGGCAGCCGCGCGGCCATACCGCGCGGCACTTCAACTGACGCCCACCACGTGGGGCAAGCGGGGTATAACCCCAAGAGTTGCTCCTTGGGCACCTCCCGCACCTCGCGCTGTTCGTACAGCGCGAGCACCTTGAGGGTGTTACGGATCGTCCACTCCCAAAGGGCAGTGGGCACGTAGAAGCCACGATCCTCCTCCCCCAGCTTGGGGGGAGGCCCCGGGTACCACTCCCAGGAGTAGATGATCGGGCCCTCCGTCACGGGGGGGAGCTCCCGATTCGCCAGGTGCGTAAGCACCCGGCACACGCGGACGTCCTCCACACCCCGGAGGAAGGGGAAGTCGGTCTCCGTGCCCTCGGGCACGGCATAAAGCGGGCCCCACAGGGACCGGATGGTGCGCCAAATGAGGACCATCCGCCGAGGGTCGACGGCGGCGTAACGCCGCTCGACGAGGGACCCCCCAAGGGGGGCCCAAGGAAAACGCTCGTACTTGGCGTCGGCCACGTCCGGCGTCGGCCAGGAGGCCGACAACAAGGCGGCCAGGCCGGAGTCGATCTCCTCCTCCCGCAGGATGTCACCGGTCCCGTCTCCGTGACGGTCAACCGCCATGGCGGCCGCCGAGTCCGCCATCCCGGACGCCATACGACCCCGTCGAGCGGGGTCCGAGGGTGAGGAAGATAACCTCACCACCGAGGGAAACTCCCCCGAGGAGGGGGAAGGCGCTAAGCCCAGAGCCACGCCGTAGGCGTGGTCCTCCCGTCGTGCCGACCACGGTCGTGGCACGCGATGGCAACCCACCAGGGTCACCGGTAACCGGTGACCCCTTGATAAACCCTTGACGGGAGCCCCTTCGGGCTGAGGCCACGCGCCTCGGCGCTGACCCCCTGTGAGGAGGTCTTCGAGCCCCCCCGGCCAGGTGATGGCAATCGAGTCCTGGAGGCTTCCCCCAGGACGGCCGAGAGGCAGGCGGCGAAACACCGCCTGTGGTCCCCCGGTACGAGGGCCCTAAGGTGGGGGATATGTGGGGGAATCCCCCTGCTTCTGACAACACGACCCCGGGCATGAGCCAGGGGCCGCCTCGAGCGCACACGTAACGCCCCTTCCTCAAGGGGCGTGGGAGGTGGCGCCCGTGGAAGGGCGCCAGGGGTGGCTGACGGCCACCCAAGCAACCCGCCCCCACAGGGGGTGGCGGTTCGTAACCCCTGATCGGGCCCCTATGGGGGGCCTGACCGGATTGAGTGGGGCACCCGCTCTGTCCTTTCGCGGGCCCCCGAGCGGGGCCCGGAAGCTTCTAGAAGCTCCCCCAATCGCCCGGGGTCGAGATCGGATCTCGACCGCTGCGAGAATATCCCATAGGGAATTTCCAATATAGAGTTGGATTATGAGACGATTAAGTCTATGAGGACTTAACGGGGTTTCAAGCCCTACTGACCCCAAGGCTGGGCCAGATTTCCCTTCCAGTGGAGGGGTGTCCCTGATCCGGGGCAGGGGTCACCAGAGGTCCCCATGTAGGACCGTGGCCCGTTGGGCACCGGTCCCCCCACTGTCGTTTTTCGTGGGGTGGGTTTGTGCGCGTCTTGCTTCCGTTGCATGGGTATATGAGAGCGTGTCTGAGGGTCATCGTTCTTCCTTGAATAAATCATCGTTGCGTTTGCGTTAGTTCCGGCGTTCTGGTGCGCTACGCGCCCTGTGATCCAGACGCTCGTGTTCTTTCTCCTTTGTCTCGGTCCGCACTCTGTGCCGGGTTTCCGACGGGGTAGCGCCCCGTCGGCTGGAGCGAACAGAAACCACTACAGTTAGGACTACCCGGCGGCATTGTCCGGCCCGCCTTCCCTCCGACTGGGGTGGGTTGGCTGGGCGTGCTGTCACACATGCCATCGATGGCGCGCCCGCCCACACCTGACAGGAGGGCGAAGACCGTCGACAGCGCCCCATCTTCGCGACTGACGGGAGCCCGCAGCCAGATCGGTGAAGCGCAGGACGGGTCAGCAGACAGTGTTGGGCCCCAGTCACTCCCATCCCGCCCTGTCGGTGATGCCGCAGGAGGCCAAGAAAGCAAGCTGCGAGGCGAAAAATCGCCAATCCCATTTGTCAAGGATGGCAAAATTGACCGCCCCCCC
>Ga0209093_1002469_pt1 | contig 10252 bp, 8 predicted proteins | sample SidtaG_4_FD_187450 | JGI IMG/M metagenome (GOLD analysis project Ga0209093, IMG submission 187450) | Marine algal microbial communities from Sidmouth, United Kingdom - Sidmouth_Male1 metaG (SPAdes) (version 2) | ecosystem: Host-associated > Algae > Red algae > Unclassified | place: Sidmouth...
TTTACTTATGATTATTTAAACCGTTTAGAATCGGCAAATTCGTTAAATGATAATTTTAACACCGCATACACCTACGATGCCAGAGGTAATATACAAACCCTTAAACGCAATGGCTTAATAAAAGATGATAAATGTTACAAAAAAATCGGAATTGACGACTTAAAGTACACTTACTATGATGGAACCAACCAACTAAAAACCGTGGTGGATTTAAACGCTTGTGATAATGATATAATTGTTGATATTGATTCTGAAACCAATGCCAGACTTGAAGAAATAGGCACACACGAAGCCCAAAAGCAGGTAATTAGTGAAGATGACTTATCAACTAAAGATAAAAAATTTCGGGCAGGTGAAATAGTAACTTTAAACCCGGGTTTTTCGCACGATGGACAATTTTCTGCCCTTATAAAGGATTGTAATATTGGTTTTCTTGGTGGAAAACCAAAAATTTTAAGACAATATTATCACGATGATAATGGCAACCTTACCAAAGATGAAAACAAAGGTTTTACCATTAGCTACAATTACCTAAACCTGCCCTACCAGGCAATAAAAGATGATGGCAGCAAAATTGAATGGCTTTGGACTGCCGATGGTAGAAAACTACAGAAAAAAAACAACGGTAAATAACAAAACCACCACCAAAGATTATTTACAAGAAGTAGAACTGACAGATGGCAAATTACAAGCCGCCTACCACAGCGAAGGCCGCTATATTGCCGGCAATAGTAATTATAAAAAATGGGAGTTTAATTTAAAAGACCATTTAGGTAACTTAAGACTTGTATTTAACGGCCAGAAAAAACAAAGCGGAGATGGTTACTCCGTATACATACAACAAGAAAGCCATTACTACCCCTTTGGTATGCCAATAGAAGGACCTTGGTACGAAAGAAAAGAGAAAAATGACTACCTTTACAACGGTAAAGAATACAACACCGATTTAGGTTTAAATTGGAGTGATTATGGGGCGCGGTTTTATGATCCGGAGATTGGACGGTTTATGACGGTTGACCCAATGGCTGGGCTTTACGAATCATATAGCCCGTACCATTATGTTTATAATAACCCAATTAGTTATATTGACCCCGATGGTAGAACTATTTTAAAAAGTACTGGAGGTAAGGAGCATTATATTAATGACCGATATGGCATAGCTTTAACAATGACTTTGACTGATGAACTATTTTCATCCTTAGTTTCATCACATCCCGGAGAATTTTGGTATAATCAATTAGATTGGTCAAATTATGCACGCTTCTTGGCAAAGTCAGTTTCGTTTGATTTAATTGATGAATCGACAAAAGATTATGGAGTTATAGGCTGGTTGTTGGCAGAGCTTGGATACAAACCAGCTTCAACTACATTAAATGATTTAGGGGAAGGGAACTATGGTAATGCATTATTTGAAGCGGGTACTGAAATCGGTTTTAAAACCTTTAAGTTTGGAAAGAAAGGATTAGAACTTGCTTTTGGAAAACTTAAAAAAGCTTCGGTTAATAGAGTTTCTAAAATAGGTGTTAATGCAAAAAAGATGACTGAAAGCCAAATTGTAGATTTATTTGGCGATTCAAACTGGCATAAAACAAATGCTAAAAGTAAATTAATTAAACAATATAAAAAAGAGCTAAGAGGAAGTACAAATGCTGATCTGTTGTTTGACAAAAAAACGGGAGAAATATTTTTGAAAGGAAATGAGTCAGGGGTAATAGTCAAAACTGAATTAAAATTTTAATATTATTATGCTACTATTGAGAGTGCAAATAGATTTATATGGAGATCAATTTAATTCTTCTGAGTTTAGAAAAAACATAAAAGAAAAATTTTATAATGACAAAGAAGAAGATCAAGATAATTGTATGAGTATTGAATGTCCTCAAAGGATTGGTATTGAATATGAATTGGATCATTATTTTGAATGGTATGTAAAGTTCATAGAAAAATACTTTGATGATATGGTTTTATTTGGTACAGAGGAAATTAATCTAATGATAAATGTGTTTTATTCTGATCAATGTAATTTTGAGATGTTTAATAGAGATATGATTAGTAGATTAAGTAAATTTCCTATTGCATTTCCTATAAGTGTTTATGAAACCTCAAATAAAGAGTTATTAGAGATTAAATCTTTGAGAAAATATTCCGTGAATAAATCTTGAGAAATTAAAAGGATCAACCAATGTTTTTCCCCAAGCTACCCGTAGTTTTCCGAACTTGCTATTCGTAAGTCTCCGACTACGGATAAAATAGAACTTACAATCCGTTCATTACCAAACAACGGATAAAACAACAATCAACCTAAGCCTAAAAGCTTAGGTTGGTTTTACCAGGCAAATAAAGTATTGCCAAAGGCAGCAGTTTACAAGTAATAGCTATTGCCAAAGCAAAAAATACTTTTACCACGCACATTATATTAATACAGGCAAAATATTTTTAAACCAAAATTCTAAATTAACACGGGTAAGAATCATGGTCATCATTTTGGTATGATGAATATTTTGTCAAAAGCCGCCCTATTTATTTGGGGCGGTATTTTTTACCTGTTGTTTCAATTATTTTATGGTGGCTTTAAACAGTTATTGAATGCTTAAATTCAATCTGCTTTAATGCAATTATTGAACCTTGCGAACAATAAAATTTATAACAGTTTAATATAGTGTGGAGTATATCGTCTCCCCAAGGTGGGTGGCGGTATTTTAACCTCAATTATTTCAACCAAATGAGATATCATACTTAAATATTTTTTCATCATTCCTTAGTTGAGAACTTGCTACTAAATAGGTGAAATTCCAATTGAAATTTCTACCCTAAAGGAGCAATCTTGCAAAATTAAATAGTTAACAATCAATCAGCAAAAATCAGTTTGGCTGTCGAGGTAGATCTTTGCCAACACCCAACATATATTTCTTAAACAAAAAAATAAAAACATGAAAACAAATCACAACAAAACAATTAAAAGACCCAGTTATTTATTGCTTTTACTAATTGTCACCTTAGCTGCAATGTTAGTTCATCAGCTAGTTACAGCGCAAAGTTGCGCGCCTAATATTGCTGATTTTACATCTGTCAATCCAAATTCGAGAGGAGAAACACTTCAATTACCACCAAGCCATACTTTTCAAAAAATATTTAAAAGTGGTGACGAGTTTTCTAATGGAACAACCCCTTTTTTCAATGTAGACTTTGCTGGTTATGTACCAATTAACAATTCTAACACCAAAGGTTACCTTAGTATTAATAACGAATGGATACCGGGCGGAGTAGCGATATTAGATATTGAGTTTAATAAAAACAATGATAAATTATGGTCGGTAAGCAATATGGTAAATATCGATTTTTCAGCTGTTGGAGGTACTAATAGAAATTGCTCAGGCGCAGTTACGCCTTGGGGCACTATAATTAGTAGTGAAGAAATTGTGAACAACTGCAATGAGAATAGAGATACTTACCAACAAAGTGGTTGGCAGGTAGAAGTTGATCCGGCAAGCAAAACGGTAGTTGGCAAACATTATGCTATGGGTAATTTCGCCCACGAAAATGCCGCCATATTACAACAAGAAAATAGAACGGTGGCTTACCAAGGAGCAGATCAAAATGATGGCTACTTGTTTAAGTTTGTCAGCTTTCAAAAAAACGATTTATCTAATGGAGATTTGTATGTGTACAAAGGGCCTAAAGGTTTAGGTACTGGTAGTTGGGTAAAAATCGACAATCAAACTATTGAGGATAGAAATTGTACGATTCAATTAGCACTAGAAAAACAAGCAACCGTGTTTAACGGCGTAGAAGATGTTGAAATTGGTATTGATGGCTTAATTTATTTTGCGGTTAAAAATGAAAATCGGGTTTATTATTTAGAAGACACTAATCCATTGGGTGCTGGTCAGGTTAATTTTAAAGGTACTTATGTAGGCGGCCGTAACTACGAAATTACACTAAGTGATAACAGCCGGGTTAATGAAGCTTGGGGAGTTGGCAATGATAACTTGGCATTTGATAACGAAGGCAACTTATGGGTTTTTCAAGATGGAGGCAAACATCATATTTGGTTGGTCAAAAATGGACATACACCATCAAACCCCCAAGTTGAAATATTTGCAACTACTCCTAACGGCAGCGAGCCAACAGGCATTACCTTTTCGCCCGATAATCGTTTTATGTTTATCAGCATACAACATCCTAATTATACCAACCAGCAAACCTTAGCTGATGCAACTGGAAATGTGGTAGTTTTTAATGAAGGTATTACTTTAGTAATTGCTCGTAATGAACATTTAGGTTACAATAATACCCTGTTAGGTTGCACAAATAGAGCTGCTTGTAATTTTAATGTATTGGCTACCGTTCCAGATTGTTCTTGCATTTTTATGGGCAATGTTTGTACCGACAACAACCCAGAAACCATTAACGATACTTACAATGAAAGTTGTAACTGTGTGGGTGAACAGGCCTGTAAAACTGATGTGTTGATTAAGGCAAATGCTGCTCCCAATAATACACCATTACAAAATCTGTATGAAAGCAGCAAGGCTATAAGTACCGAGGTTACCACATCGAATAGTGTAGATGTAATTATTAACAAAAACGAAACGGTAAATTTAAAATCTGATTACATCAAATTAAATGAAGGCTTTAAAGTAGAAAACGGCGGCTGTTTAAATGCTGAGATTGAACCTTGTAAGTAATTAATAACAAAACCAAGTAAACTTGTAAGTAAAATGTTTTTAATATGATCGCTTATTAAACAAACTATTCATCATTTTAATATGATGATATTTTGTCAAGAGCCGCCCTCTTTATTGGGGGCGGTATTTTTTATTGTGGTTTTTCCTTCAACGTTATAATTAAACTTGAAATTTTAAATAATAATATTGAGCCCACTCCGAAAACTACATGCCTAATTATTTAAATTTACAAATATAATATTGTACATTTGTAATATATTTAAGCAGACTAAGCTAACTCAAATCGACGTGTTTAAAGACATTGGGGCAAACTATAATGAGGCGAAACAAAAGATATTTAACGACCTTAGCCAATGGTACAATGTTTTCTACCAACAAGTGTTTTATAAAATAAAGGATTCCATTTTTAAAACTTTATATTTATTAGATAACGGCCGTAGCAATGCCTCGGTTAAGCTGCTTTTGGCTATGATGGTTTTTAAAGAAGGTTTCGGTTGCCACGATAAGCAATTATTTATGGAAGCTCAGTTTAACAACCTGATGATGGCAGCTTTGGGTTTACGCAATGCCGATCAGTACATTCCTCTTGAATTGATCTACTACAAATTTAGAAGCGACCTATTAAAATATAATGAAGTACAAGGCATAGATCTGCTTGACGAAAATTTTCAGGGCATTACCCTAAAGCAAATTATAGAGTTTGATGTGAAAGGCAGTAAGACCAAAATGGATTGGAAGTTGATTAACCGCAACATTGCCCGAAACAGCCGCTTAGCTTTAATATTAAATGTCATCAAAAAAATCATTAGAAAGCAAATGATTAACAAGCTGATGAAGGCCGGTTTAACGAGCAGTCAGTATGATTTTTTAGTTCGTTAAAAAAATACTAAAGTAGGCAATATATGCTATACCTTAGACAAATTAGGCGAAAAAACATTGTTAGGTGAGTTGAGAGAAATCCTGTTGGTCTTGTTAAAAAGCTACCAAAAGCAGAAGGCTCATTACGATTTGCTGGAAAGAATATTTAATGAGTAATACGAATTAAGCAGTAATGAAAATACTTCGAAAGAAAAGGCTTCACAACAAGAGGATCTGAAAGAAAACGTTTGAGAATCAAAGTTTTTAGAAAAAGGGGTAAACCAAAGTGAAGCGATGTTAAAAGAAGCGCATCTTAAAAAAGCGAAAGAGCAGCAAAAAAAGCGAGAGCGGTACGTTGAACAGTGCATAACTGACGGCGGTTATGATGATAGAGATAACCGTGAAAGCTTGAGTGGTGCAGATAGTCCCGAGTGGATATTAGTCAAAACTAAAGGCGCAAAGCTTACTTTTATGATGCGTTATAATGGAGAAGAAGAATTAAAAGTATATGATATAAAAACTGGTGAGCAGTTAAAAACCAGCCGAAGTAAAAAAGATCAGGTGGTGGTGCATCAAGGCAAGTCAAGAAGATATTTTACGGCCGTACAGACTGCTAATTACCTTTTGTGCCAACTATACAACAAAGAGATTAGCAGGGAAGCCAAAGCATTGCGCGCCAATTGCGAATCGAGCATCCATCAGGTTTTTCACCGTTTAGGCAAAAGAGACAAAATTAAATATTAGGGCTTGCCTAAATTTCATTGGTATGATCTTTACCGAGCATTTTGGGTTAATTTTAGCAGAATTAACCAAAAAGTAACTAAAAATACGCTTATTATAATAAATGTCTGGCTAAGATGGCTCACCAGATACTACATTGACTTTATCAGAGTTGGCAACCTTATTGGCTATGCAGTAGCTGGGCAGATTCCCAAAAATTGAGCGGTAAGTTTTTGGAGTGGACTCAAAAATGTATAAATAATGAGAAATTTTTTATTTTTATTAAAGCTATTCTTAGCATTGCTAACAAGCGCTAACTTATGTTTGGCACAAAGCGAACTGCCGCCCTATGTATCAGGTGAACATATTGTAAAGTTTTAAAAGGGCAATTCTTCAACCAAAGCCAGCTACCTTAGCATTAAGATGAAAGCACAAGTGGTAAAACAAATACCCGACTTAGCCATTGAACTTTTGAAAATTGATGAACAAAATGCCAAAGTTGATGTTTTGAGATTAATTGAACAATACAAAGATCACCCCGATATTGAATTTAATGCACCTAATTATTTATACACTTCTAATGAAATTGATTTACCAAATGATACTGATTTTAGCCAACAGTAGGCATTACATAATATCGGCCTATTCGTACATCGGCATAAGTAGCCCCAGCTTTAGTAGCGGCGTTTAATCCAACATCTGCTATTGATTTTTTCGCAGCCACTTTCAAGGGTTTGCCAATAGCGCTTCTACCGTAATGGCTTTAACACCAAAAGGCAAAAAAGCTAAAATACCACAGAGGCGCCTTGGCTGCCAGTTTGTTAAAATCTCTTCGGCTTATATTCTTTATAAAATTGAATTGATAGACGCAAGCTATTTAAAAATATTACCATTTTGAAATAATGGGCTGCTAAGGAATATTAAAAAAGCTAAAATTATAGGAAGTTTACAGCTACAAATAGATAATAGAATTTTATTTACTTGCTATAAAGCATTTATTTTCAACTCCTCTATTTTTTCTAATAACCACTTTTTATCAATGTTATAATTTTGCAATTCTAATTTTTGAGTTAGCTTTTCAATGGTCATTTTGCCTTCATTATGCTTTAAGCGATAAAGATTAATTAAGATGTAGGTGAAATTTTTGTAGCTATTTTTGTTTTCAGTAGATAATAGTTTATTGTCTATAAAAAACTTTTCTGCCGAGCGGTAATAACGCTCTGTTCTGTCGCTGTAGTTTTTATCTTGTTCAAAGTAGATTTTCATCATTAATAGGCGATAGTTTGTTTCTAAGGTTATATTAATTTCTTCTACTTCAAGAAGATATTTTAAAGCTTCTTGATATTCATTTTGATAAAATGCTATCATAGCAAGGCAATAATGATATACGCTTTTTCTATCTTCTTGTCTAACATTTTCAGAATATTTTTTTGTAAAATAAACTGCTTCTTTAAAGTTTTTAGACTTGCAAAATCTTGCAATAATATTTTTTAATTTTATTGGTGAAATCAATCCTTCATCAATAAGAAGATTCTCTTGATCCATAGAAAGATATAGCTTAATAAGTTCTTTTTCAAAAGCAATATTTCCCTTTTTGATCTCTTTTACCAAAAAATTTAGTAAAAGTTGGTAATATCCTTTGAGGTTATCCTTTGATATTTTACTTTGATTTTTTTGTAGCATTGTAAAATAACTGTTGTAATTTGATAAATTAGAATTTTCTATAAAAGCAACTGACTTTTTTAATACCATAAGACTGATTTCTTCATTAAATTCAGTTAAATTGAGAAGATTTCTTATTGCTTCGAATAATTTTTTATTTAATGAGTATTGTAATGAAGAGTTTTGTTGGTAAACAATTGACTCAAGATAATGAGATAATTTATTTTGTAAATAAAATACATCTAAATTATATAAAACTGCTATAATATTGTTTTCTTTATAATCATGCAATTTCCCACTTAAAAATAAATACTCTAAATAATGTTTTTCAATTTTGTATAAATGCTCCAAGTCTTTAGCATCTTTTCTATTTTTTGAATCAAGTCTTTTTTTATCTCTGTTGAATATAGTTAAAAACGAGTTTAATTGATTTTTGTTGAGCAGACTCTTATACAATCGATCATTAAAGCAATTTTGATCATCATTTATATTTTCTAAAACTAAAAATTGATGAGCCAATTGATTAAGCTTACTTAATTTCGCTCTCAGCGTTTTCTTTTCGTCTTTACCTAAAGTAGAATTTTCAGCTTTTTCAAATACAAATTGATAAACCTGAATTTGCAATTGATCGCTAAATTCGGTTTTCAATACCTTATTTTCAATGATATTAAAAAGCCGAACTAGCTTTAAATCTGTATTGAAATATGGGCTATTTATAAATAGGTTGAATTTTTGAAGCTCTTTTTTGGAGAAACTTTTCAATAATTCAATACATAAAAAACTGCTTTTTTCGTATTTCTGGCTCACCCTTAAAAATTTAAATGACTCGTTTTCAATAGATTATAAGTAGTAGTAGTAGAAAAAAGGCGATTGCGATTGCCTTTTTTTGTGTAAAAATAAGTGAATTTTATGAAATACTTTTGAATCAAATTAGCAACAACACAAAAAAAATAATTTTTTAACCAAACCACATTAAAGTATGAAGCAATATTTTCAAAACCTGTTTAAATTTTACTGCATTTTGGCATTATGTAGCCTACACACCTTTGCAAAAGCAAATACCAGTTGTGCAACCCAGTTTACCTCAAACCAAGCTAACTATATTTTAGAAACACAACCAATGCGTGTTTCGCTTAATGTAAATAATTTAATTAATGATACTATGCAAATACCCGTTGTAGCCCACATTTTAGAAGCTGACACAAGTTCTCAAGATGGGGTTATCCTACTATAGATTCCGTTGGGGTTGAATATGCATTAAATGATTTAAATACTGGTTTTTCCCAAGCTGGATTTCATTTTAATTTGTGTTCAATCAATGAAATACCTTATTCTACTTCTTTAAAAGAAATTCGCTATTCCATTTATGATAATAGTAACGAATTTGAAATGGCAGAAAAAACTGTAGCAGCCAGAGCACTTAACATATACTTTGTACCCGAGGCTATCGCCCCCAATGGACAGAGTGTATGTGGTTGGGCCAGCTTTCCGGCTGAATATTATAAAACAGGAAAAAACTGGATAGTGATTAGAAATGATTGTGCCGCAAATGGTAATACCACACTTATACACGAAGTAGGACATTTCTTTAACTTGTACCATACACATCAAGGGAAAAATCCTAACTTAGGAATTACAGAGCGAGAATTGGCGAATGGTGCAAATTGCGGATCAACTGCTGGAGATGGGCTATGCGATACACCAGCAGAGCCATATATGGGAGGCAGAGGCTTGCTGCCTATTGTAAATAATGATTGTGACATACTATGTGAGTATAGAGATGCCAAGGATAATGTTTACAGTATGGGATATAATGTTGGAGATTCTGTTAGATATAACTACATGAGTTATGCACCTACTGAATGTAGAATCCGATTTACTGATGAACAAATTGAGCGGATGAAAAAATCGTACCTGGTGGATAGAAATTATTTATCCAACTTATGCCCCGGTGTAGTTTCTAATCTTTGTGATCCTTTTAGAGATGAAAAAGTATTACTAAAGCTTTATAGAACACTCGGTGGCCCAATACCAGGAAATTGGAGTGGTGTTACTTTTAATAGCGACGGTTGTGTAACTTCAATTGACTTGAATAATACTGGTTTAACAGGCGAAATTCCTATTGAAATTGATGATTTAAATTACTTAACTACTTTAAATTTAAGTAGTAATAATATTTGCGGTACACTACCCAAAAGTATTGGCAATATAACTCAATTACAAATATTAAATCTTGCAAACAATCAAATTTCAGGTGAAATACCTGTTGAAATTGAAGGGCTAACAAATTTGCTAAGCCTTAATTTGTCTAACAATAAGTTAAG
>Ga0209093_1002472_pt1 | contig 10244 bp, 16 predicted proteins | sample SidtaG_4_FD_187450 | JGI IMG/M metagenome (GOLD analysis project Ga0209093, IMG submission 187450) | Marine algal microbial communities from Sidmouth, United Kingdom - Sidmouth_Male1 metaG (SPAdes) (version 2) | ecosystem: Host-associated > Algae > Red algae > Unclassified | place: Sidmouth...
GGGGGGGGAAGGGGGCCTCCACACATTGCGAATGAGAATCACTGCCTCATCTGTGAGCTCCCGCACGACGCGCACGCGCGCGGTAGCAGTCATACCGCGAACTGCAGCCGCGCCGACTCGGGCGGCTGCGGCCGCCGTCACGCCATGAGCGGCCGCCACCGTACCACGAGCAGGGCGGCGCACGCGGGGAGCCATGACGGTGGGCAGTGACCCGGCGCCGCGGCAGCGTGCGCCCGCCAAGCCAGGCGAGAAGCGCCGTAGGTCAGTCGGCCTGCTCGGATCAACAAGGCGCCACATTCGACTGAGTGGGACTGGAATCAGCCCTCGGATCAAAAAAAGGGCGCCACTTCCGACACACGAGCAAAGAATCACTGCCGGGCTTGTAGCCCACCCATCCAATTTCTGATTAATCCGATCTGGCATCGCTTGAAAGTGCGCTTGTTCTCGGCTGGCTACGAGCATCACCAGCCCCCCACCACCACGGCCCATGCGCTCCAACAGCCACGAATGCCGTCCACATCCCCGCAGTACCTATGACACGCATTTTGTCACCAGGCCACGTCGAAATACAGCCTGCAGCGACACCAGCGGGCACCTTATTGCAGAAAATGCCGTTTATTACAACGGTGGGATGCACGAAAAAACCGCCATCTCACCAGCCGATCGTCGTATTGCTGCCTTCCTAACTTTGGCCGATACCGTCGATGTCAAGACGGGTGATCAACTATGCGAAACTGTGTCTCAGCCATCCATTTGGCCGGATAAAGTGGATCCGCCAATGGGCAGTTGACCGAGACCCAGTCTTGACTTGGACCGCATCGGCCAAAATTGGGAAGACAGCAATAGACGCCTAAACGTGAGTCAGAAAAAATCTGATGAAGTTGGCTCCAGGATGCATCTATGAAGAGAAAAAACACTTGAGCCATTGCTGAGTTCTGGGAGCCGAAGTAACGGTCGCGCCCATGCGCCTTAATGCGTGGAATCGAACTTTTGTGTCTATTCTACCACTGGCATCAGTTAATACCCAAGGCGTCAATTGATGACGTTTTTGGAGGCCAGGTCCCCATGGCTTGGGGTGGTTATCTTAGATAACGTGGTCTCGCATTGGTCCAGGGGAACTTTATCTTTCATTTTCTCATCGGCTTCGCCAACCAGCAGGCGGCGGTGATTGTTCTCCTTCGAACCTATTGGCTGGAGACATCCCCACGTGGCGAGGCTCTGACAGGCTACTTCTGAATCTTGTAGTTCCACTCTTCCGCTCCAACCGCTGAAGTACGCCACCCGACTTGTGACGATGGGCTCTCGCGCACGCGCGCGCGCGCGTGCCCGCCGAAAGGCGGCGCGCTTCATCGCGCTTCCCGCGAGCGCGCTTTTGCTTCTCGGTCTGGCTCTGGCACCACTGGTGCTTGGAGCGTCCTGAACTTGGCACCAAGTGAAGTTGGCGCCACTAGCCGGGGCCTCACGTGACGCGCCGCGAGGGTCGTGCGACCGCCGATTCCTGCTCGACAGCGTTGCGGCGAGGCGTTGAGGCGGGGGGAGGGGGGAGGGGGCGTTCTTTGCCGACGGCCACTCTCGCGCCCCCCCGAAAGCGGGTCGACCAATATCTCACCCGCTGCGGGTCAACTGTCGGACCTCGTCGGCGGCGCATTGGGTTCGCCGCCGCATCGACCGCCTTGCCCTGCTCGGTGGCCGGCTGCGCGCTGGCGTGCCAACAACTATCCGGCTTTCACGCCATACCGGGCCCTCGAGCGCATTGCTCCACCCTGACCGTCCCACCCTGTCCCCCCCCCCAGCCCTTACGTTTATCCCCGCCTCCGCCGAGTCGCCGGTACACTTTGAAGTCTTTCTCCATTTCCTGGCCACTGCCCCCCCCCATCCCACTCGTTCCACCCCTGTGTTCCCCTGCAACCTTACCCCCCCCCTGTGCTTGCAATGAGAGGGTGCAAGCGCATCGGCGCCGGGAGGAAGAGCCAAGCCTTGTTGGCGGCCAGAGACCGGAACCAGCGGCGGCTGACTCTACCAACACGAGGCGGAGGCGGTTCTGCGGATACGTCACCTCCACCCAGAGGTTTTACCCCAAGTGGGGGTTTGGCTCCCCTGGTGGGTGCGGCGCGGCCAGAAGCTGCCCTGTTGCCGGTCCGTGTTGCGCAAACACGCGCCGCCGGCCCTCCCGCTCCCACTCGGCCAGTTAATGCCATGCCCGCAACCCCCACGCCCGTTGAGGCTGCGCCCCGCTCCGTCCACCCTGCTACCGCCCCTCGTGCCTCCGCCCCTGGTGCTTCCGCCCCCCCTACTGCCCTTCCCCCTGACGTTCCCCCCCCTGCTGTCCCGCCCCTTCCTGCCGCACCCCCTGGTGCCGCTTACCCCTTTTCCGCCCCCCCTGCTGCCACCCCATGTGCTTCCAGCCCACCCGCTTCCGCCCCTCTCAATGGCGACGATGCCGCTGAGACTCACCACACCGCCACCGCCGTCGCCGCGCCGTCACTGCCGACCATAGCCGCGGTGGCGAACGCGGTGGTGTCGGGTGCGGGCTGTGCTACCGTCGGCGGCGGCGATGGTCGGGAAGATGGCGATGGTCGGCATGATCTGCTTGTGCGGGCTAGTTTCCGGGAACTTCTGGACAAAGAAGATGCGCAAGAGCCCCTGCCGCCTGCAGACCTGGAGGCAGGCGACGACGATGACAGCGATTGGGATGCGCGGTCCCTGCCTGACAAGGAAGTCCAGTACGACTTGTGCGTAGAAGACGGGCTGGAGGAAAAGGACCTCGAAGCGTCGATATTTGCCGTCGACACGTCTTCGGGCTTCCACATGCGCTCAGACGGGGGAAGAGTGGCGGCCGCAGTGTAGAGTGCGGCAGACCCATCTACTGTGGCAACGGTCACGTCGGAGGCCGCCCCGCCACACACCACAGCCATGGGCGCCGCGGCTGTTGCCGCCATGAAGGTCGCGGTCAATGTTGGGCAGGCTTCGGCGTCAGCCGAGGTGGTCTCGGAGTCGGCGTCGGCCGGCTCTGGCGCGGCAGCGGCGGCCACGTCGGTGCCAGCGGCCGTGATGTCGTCGGTGGGCTCCACACAAGTGGGTTGCAGCTTGATGGCGGCCATGCACAGCGACGGGAACTGCATCTGCGACTACGGCGGGGACGAGTCCTTCGTCTGCATCCCTGCGGGCCGGCCGGCGGCGTTCCTGTTCGGTGTCCGGCTACTTGCGGACCGTGAAAGAGAAGCTGGTCAAGACCAACTTTGCGCTACGCAAGATGGTCTCCTTCGCTGTTTACCCCCCCAACCCGGTCGCCGCACAGCGTGTGACACAGCCGAAGGACTGATACCTGCCTCGCGTGATATTCTACGCGCCGTTTGATTTACGAGGGCCCTACCGCCCGTTCTGTCCTTCCTGCGGGAGTGTAGAGGTCAACGCCGACGGATGGTCAACGTTCAGGCGCGTCATCGACCGTCAAGAGTGCATCTTCACCATCTGCGGCCGGTACCGCTGCACCAAGAAGCACAAGAACGCGTGCTTCCTGTCCTGGGACGCGGAGCTGTTTGAGAAGGCGCCGCCGCTCGTGCGGATGGCGTTCCCGGTGATCTTCACGCACCGGCTGGGCGTGACACAGATCGTCTTTGACTACATGCGGTCGTGGTCCGAGGGGGGCTCGGGCTTCGGCACCTTTGCAGACTACATGCGGGAGAACCACACCCGGCACGACCACAGCAAGGAGCTGGCCTACATGGGGCGGCTGGCCGACCTCATGGCGGAGGGCCCATTGGGGGAGGTCCGGGTCGCTGGCTGCTCGACGGAGACGGCGTCCAACTTCACAGGGTTCTCGGCGTTTTCCGACCCCGACGGCTACGGCGGCGTGCACGGGTCGAAGAACTTCTACCGGTCGGTCTACACGCGCGGCATGCGGTTGCTGGAGCCGCTCATGAAGCAGCGTTGCGCCATGGTCCCGGCGCGGATGCTGTCGGGCGACCACTTCTTCAAGATCCTGAAGTGCAAGTTCAAGTTCAAGGGGCGGCCGCTCTTCATGGCGGCATATTCGCTCGTCAACGAGCACACGGAGGATATGGCGACGGTTCTGACGCAGACCTAGACTCTTGAGGAGCTGCGGCGTGTGCACGCTTCGGAGTAGCAGCGAATGATCGCGTTGGGGCGACCTGCCATGGAGATTGACGTAATTTTCACGGACAACCCGGCGGCCGAGGCGCCGTTCCTCGAGAGCGTGTACCCTGGCCTCCGCAAGACGAGCGTCAACATCAACGGCGGCGCATCCACCGAGATGGGCCCTTGTCCTTCCCGGGAAACCACAGCATCCAGTACATTTCCATGACCGAGGAGGCCAATGTAGCGGTCGGCTTGATGATCGCCGCGGTGCTGGGCGAGCGAGGCGGCGGTGTTGTTGGGCTCGACGCCGAGTTGAACTGCGACGGTGGTCCTAGCGGGCGGGGGCCGGCCGTCATCTGCGTCTTGCAGCTGTCATCACAGACGGACACGCTCGTGTTGCACCTGTCACGTATGCGGGTGTTCCCTCACATGGTGCGCGCGCTCCTCGTCAATCCAACTCTCATCAAAGCGGGTAAGAGCATTGGGGGGGACTGCAAGAAGCTGCGGGAGGACTTTGGCGCGCCAACGGTGAGCACCATCTAGCTCGGCAACTTTGCGAAATCCCGCCAGCTTGTGGGCAACGCGACAATTGCGCTGGCCGGGCTGGTGGCGGTCCTGCTCAAGCGGGCGCTGAGCAAAGACGCGTCGGTCCATCCGTCCGACTGGACGCAGACGCTCTCGGCCAACCAGCAGACGTATGCGGCGCTCGACTCTTACGCCTCATTGGCCGTCTACCAGCGCATCTACGACGCGCAGAGCCCCATTCCTGTGCCCAAGGCGTCGCTGAAGGGCATGGACTTGTAAGTCACGGACGCGAGCGGGACGAGGCGGGTGGCGGCCTGCGTGGTGGCCGACTCGCAGCCGGCCAAACACGGAAACTTCGTCGTGACCGCCAAGAACCGCGTGTGGATCAAGGTTGTCAGAGTGCTCGTGCCGTCCTTCGTTTTGCCCTTCGCGGTCAAGCGGGAGCCCCATTCGTTGGGTGAGCTGGTGGGGCCGAGCGTTGAGCTGGGCACGGATGCGGTTATGGTCGTGTCGCGAAACAACCTGCGGGATGCGAACCACGAGGCAGAGCGCCGCCTCGCAGACGAGCGCGCCAAGGTCGCGCAGCCGGTCGCCAGCGAGGGCATCGGTGACGCCCGCTTCGACGCCCTGTAGGGCCTCCGCGCATCGGTCGACGAGATGTGCCGTCGAGGCGTGGTGCCCGGCGGTGCCAGTGTTGGCTGCGGCGGTTCAAACTCAGACGAAGACCATGAACACGGAAGCGGCAAGGAGCTGGACGCAGTGGACGAGACGGTTGCGAAACGGGACGATGAAGCCGGCGCTGCCACCGGCACAGCCGGGGATGGGGCACCTGCCGACCGGCGCGGCCTGCTGTCTGGTGTCAATTCAGACATCATGCATGTGATGGACCGCGTGCTGCGTCACGTGCCCAAAAACCACGGCGCGACGGCACTGTTCAGCAGGCTCTTTGCGCTCTCCTTGATGTTCTACAATGAGAGCGAAGCCAAGCTCGCAGAGAGAGTCGCCTTCGAGAAGTGGCCGGACCTGACGTGGAGGGAGATGCTGTACAGGAAGCCCGCGTGGATCAACCGGCGCGTGCGGCGCATCGTTCCATCCCCGGAGGTCCTCTTCCCGCGGCTGGAGGGGCTGTTCACCGACTTTGGCGACATCTTGGACGCCAGCACGGAGCAGCGGCTCTTCAACAACGCCGCAAAGAAGGCGTCCCGCACGGTCATCGCTAATGTCAAGGCCGGGTGGGTGACGGACTCAGACGGCGCCCCGCCGTACATGTTGCGGGCGCACGACACCGACGGGCTCCCCCTGTGGCTTTGCAGCCGCGGCACCAACGCCAACGAGGGAAGCGTCCATTAGAAATTCGTTAAGAAATTTACGGGCATGCAGGGAGCCTCGGCGGAGCTCGTGAGCTACGCGTTGACGGAGTGGATTTACCGACAGAACATCCGCGCCGAGCGTCACAACCGGACGGGGGGCGAGTGCGTCGGCCACGCCGACACGTGGATCCTGGACGCCATCCTCCGCTTGCAAAAGCATGTGTTTGGCGAGCGGGTGCCTCACCATTCCCGCGAGCGCGCCGCCGAGTATGCGTTTCCTACATTCTATTGTGGCGTCAAGGGCTTGGCGCCGGACGTCATCGACGAGTGTGGCTTGCCGGGCGCTGAGATGATAGAGCAGATCAACCCGCTGATGGTGCAAATGTCTCAGAAGAAGCGTTACCTTGCCAAGGCGCTCGTTACCAGGGTTCCCGTCCTGCCCGTCCACACCAAGGAGGAGAAGATAATCTACATGGACATACAGCTGCGGCTGCGGCATGAGAAGCGCCGGGCACCGACCGCGGTGGCAATGGCCAACGCATTTAACAAGGCCGCGGCAGACGAGCGGCTGCGGAACTCCTCGCGACTGGCCGCCAGGAAGGACCAGCGGCGGGGCCGAGTAGACCTACCCGACATCTTCTTCAAGACGGTCGGGCACATGCAGGCCTACGAGGCCTAGTACATTCGCAGCCAGAACATTGCGAGCACGCTGCTTTTCAGCCACCCCAACCAGTCGCGGCCGCGCATTGTCGAGGCCACGTTGTCAACCATTCCGTTTGGCGACGCCGCCAGTGCTCACCGCCCCGTCAGCGGCCGCCCCCACCCGCGCGTTGCAGCTCGTAGTGGCTTGTCTCCTGGGGTAGCCAGCGGCTCCCACATGTGCCACTCGGACGCAACCGCGGGCCCCGCCTTGTTCGTCACCCCTGCCGAGGCTCTCGTCCAGCCCACGTTGAGTGGCTCCCGGTACGGGGTCCGCAACCAAGGGAGGCTGCCGTCGGAGTTTGGCGGCTCCGTCTACTCCCCCGCCGCGGCACGCGACGGACTAAGTCCGAGTGGCTCCCTGCGGGGAGTCCGAATCCAACCCAGGCCGCCGTCACAGTTTCGGGGGGTCGTCGACATGGCGCGCGCGCCATACGACGCGCCGCGGCGGCGTGCCCACTCGGCGGGTATGAGCACGAACGGGTCAACGCCGCGCAAGCGGCGCAAGCGGCACTGTGCCATTTTCCACCGCTTTCCGTGTCCGGTAAACGCTATCCGCACGTTTTGCCCAACGTATGTGCTAGAGGGACATGCCCGCGGATCCGTACAAAGTCACCCGTCAGCGGGTACGGGAGCAAAAGGAGGAGGGGCGGCCACCAGGCCAGGAGACGCCGGGGTAGCGAGGGTGTTGGCGGCGCCCTGAGGGCAATGAGTGGGACGGCGGGATATGTTAAAGGGGCAGCTGCAGTTCTACTTCATATTGTATGTATGTGGTGGTGTGTCTTCTGATTGTATAACTGCTCTACAATCGAAACGTAAAGGACAATGCACAATAAAAGGTAGAACACACCTGAGCGAGCGTTTCCGGTCACGTAGGCGGCGGCGGGGGAGGAAGCGCTCATGATTGCGACCGCCACCAAGCTCTTGATATACTCACTGTAGTATGATCGGCCGAGGGGACGGGTTCAACCTCCGCGGGGAGCGCCGCCTTTCCGTGGTTGGCAGGCGCGGCTGGATTGGTGTCGAACGGCGGGTGGGGCTCGTGCATGTTGGTGCGTAGGGAGGGGGCAGCCGCCACAATGGGTACCGCCTCTTTTTGTTGGCGAGTGGGTTGGGCTTGCCATAGGGCGTCGCGACTTCCTTGTAGTTGATGACGGCGCCGGCGCTTACCGAAGACACGTTCGCAACAGCACAAGCGGAACCCACATGTAGAGGGCTCGGGGGAATCCGTGGGCTCGGAGGGCTTGGCCTCGAGTGGCATGTCGGTCTTGTGATGGTCGGGGGTATCGGGGGACTAAGGAGGGGGCAAGAGAGAGGAGGGGGATAGAAGGGACAACAGAAAAAACAGGAAGGGGGGAATACAAACCGGCGGCGATGGAGGTCGTCGTCTGTACAGGGCCGGACGACGGGGGGGGGCGCCGCCCTGCCCCACCCCCCCTCCGCACCCCAGCGCGACAGTCGCCACCGAACGGGCGCCGCGGGCATCGCCACCACTGCCGGCGGCCGTGGAAAACGTCGGTAACCGCCGGCGGCGGCCGGTCGGTAGCAGCGCTGTCCAGGAGGGGAGGGTGTGGGCTGCCGCGGCCGACGCCGGTCGACCGGCACCGTCAGAGGCGCAAGGATTGCAGGCGCAGTGCAGTGCCAGGATGGCCCCCGCACCTCCTCGGCAGACGAGGGCGGGAGAAAGGCGGGGTGGTGATCCGATCGCCGCCTCTGTGGGCCCGCATACCCGACAGGGCTGCTCTGCCGAGCGCCCCACCGGGGCCCACGCCCGCGCGCCCCACCAGCCGGCCCGCGCCCGCGCCCAACCAAGTGCTGAGTGTGGGCGTGCAACGATCCCAGCGTCATTGCCAGGAAATCCACCACGTAAAACTCCACCGCCCAGGGCCCCCACCTCCACTGCGAGTGTCGGCACGGATGGGGCACATGCCCGCGAGCACGCGCTGCATCAACACAGTGGTGGCGCTGGCACGGGATGGCGCCCGACAGCGCGGTAAGCAACGCCATTTCCAGATCAGCACCCACCTGAGAGGACCCCTACGGCGGCCTGATGGAGGGCCTGTGCGCGGGCGAACGAGCAGGGATCAGGCCGCGCGCGGTACACGGTAAAACAATCCAAAACGCTGAAGCATTTCCAGCATCGGGGGGCAGGTCTAAGGCACAGCCACACCCGGCTGCTTTTGCCATTCCGCAGCCATTAGACCTGTAGGTGAATCTGGGCGGAGTGGGGCTTTGAGGGGCTGTTTCGCGTCCGATACGTGCTCATCTGCTGACCAATCATTTGATCCCTGATGACGTTCCGTTGTCGGGCGAGCCCAATTGAATGTATTGGATACTCCGCCTCCAGATGCTGTTTGAAAGCCAATGCGCCGGATCGGGGTCGCCTGCTGATCTCTCCCGCACAGTGGGTCCAAACCCGTGTTCCTTCTGGCACAAAATGTATGGGCCAGACAGGGTGGAATCCACCCGTTCAGCCATATCTTTGGTGCACGAAGTCCTTCCTCCTGTGAATTTGGTGGTGCTCGTGAAGCACATTGAGGTCAGAAGAAAGCATGAATGCCGTGCCTGAGTGCATATGCACACGCAATAGAGGCGCAGGCTGCGGCGACGGCCTCCCCCTCGCCCCTCTACGGCAGCGTGTGCGGCCAGACTACTCACGACAAGACATTCTGCACCAGAATGAGAACCTAACACCCACTTCGGATGCTGTCTGACAAAAATAATGCGCACCGTATTCTAAATTGTGGACACTCGGTGTGCACGTCGTTGCTGGCGCTGTGCACGTGCTCCTACCGTTCCAGTGCACAATTGGTCGTATGAGGACTTGGCACCATCGGAACAGCGTTGAACTCACAGTGGTGCAAAGAACGGCGCTTGCGGTCACAGGCATGTAGCTATCGGCGATGGCCACCCTTGCATGCCGTAGTAGGACGTCTTTAGGTACTCCAACAGGCCAGGGAGTGGTGTAGGATTCACATGTGATGCGGAAAGTGCGCGAAGTCGCGAGAATCCGTCTGATCGTGCGGAACCTGGACCTGAACCCGCTGTGCTGGGGCATGCCGCGCCCTCGCGGTGCCGTGCAGTAGCCCCACAAGATCCAGGGCGAAGTTCTTTCCAGCCTGCCGTCCAGCGGTAGCTCCGTCACTCGCTGTCCGGAACACCATTACCATCTCAATTGCGAGGCGCAAGTACCGGTGGTGAATTCCTTGGGTCGTATGTAGAGGAGTTGGAACGATCTACTTCGGGTTGATCGCAAGTAGCGGGATCCGCTCCACGAAACAGCGTGGCTCGAAAGTTCCAGGCTATCTCACAGGTGGCCTACCGCCGTCCGCTGCCATACAATTGGAGAAGAGGGTCGCCTCCCGTAGGTTCCGACTGACGAACGCGTTTCGAAGAGTCCCATAGGCCGCGTCTAACAACTCTTGCGCACCGCTGGGAGACCGAGTCCTCCTGCAAAATATGCAGGGTTGCATCGCAGACGCACGTGTAGCGGTTCTCGGCACCACCACTTTGGTTCGTCGTCCAGCCGAAGTGACCTCTTGATCAGCTCGGTCCGTCGAAGGAACTGCCCCGGAAATCGACCCACAGCCCAGCCTTCCCCCAACGGGAGGA